>Ga0209172_10002507_pt1 | contig 32018 bp, 39 predicted proteins | sample LarsenN4metaG_FD_184113 | JGI IMG/M metagenome (GOLD analysis project Ga0209172, IMG submission 184113) | Hot spring sediment bacterial and archeal communities from British Columbia, Canada, to study Microbial Dark Matter (Phase II) - Larsen... ... | reverse complement strand
CGAGAGGCAAACTCCCGTACCGTCCCCTGGATCAGGCGATGCTCTTCGGAAAGCTGGAACTCCACCGTCTCTGTCATTCTGGCCCGCGCACACCGCTCCTCCCCTCTGGGCAGGAGTCCTCCCCGGGCGGGGTGTAATCCGACTGGGGAAGGCGCCTGCCCGCAATCTCTGCCCGACGCGGCTCCCCGAGGTGCAGACCGTGAGTGATCGCGTGGCTGTCGTCGGCGTGGGTGTCACGCCGCCCCGCCGCCTGTCCCCGGACGCCAGCTACCGGGAGATGACCTTCGACGCCGCCTCCCGCGCCTACGCCGATGCCGGTGTCCTCCACACCGATGTGGACAGCTTCATCAGCGTCTGCGAAGACTTCCACGAAGGGACGAGTATCACCGACGAGTACACCCCCGATCAGCTGGGGGCGGTGCTCCGGCCGGTGCAGACCATCGCCGGGGACGGGATTCAGGGGCTGGCCACCGCGTTCATGCTCATCCGCAGCGGCATCGCCGACCTCGTGGCGGTGGAAGCGCACTGCAAGACGAGCAACATCCTCCGCCATCACGAAGTGCTGGACCTGGCCTTTGATCCCACCTTCGAACGCCCGGTGGGCGCGGTGGCGCACGCGGTGGCGGCGATGGAGATGCGCCGGTTCCTGCACGACACGAAGACGCCGGAAGAGGCCGTCGCCCAGGTCGTCGTCAAGAACCGCGGCCAGGCGCTGGCGAATCCGCTGGCGGCGTTCGCGGCGCGGCTCACGCCCGGCGCCGTGCTGACCTCGCCGCCGGTGGCCGAGCCGCTGCGCGAGCTCGAGGTCAGCCCGTACGCGGACGGCGCCGCCGTCCTGGTGCTCGGCTCGGAGGATGCCGCGCGCCGCGCTCCCAAACCGGTGTGGATCCGCGGGATCGGCTGGATCTCGGATTCCCCCTGGCTGGCCTCCCGCGACTGGGGCCGGGCCGCGTACGCGAAGCTGGCGGCCGAGATGGCGTACGCCATGGCCGGCGTCGGCGCGCCGGCGTCCGAGATCGAGTTCGCCGAGATCGACGACACCTACGCGTACAAAGAGCTCCAGCACCTGGAAGCCGCGGGATTGGCCCCTGAGGGCGGGGCGGGCCGGATGACCCTCGAGGGGAAGACGGGCCCGCGGGGGGCGTTGCCTGTGAACGCGTCGGGGGGAAGCCTGGGGATGGGCTATTGCTACGATGCCACGGCACTGTACCGGACTGCGGAAGCCGTGCGGCAGATCCGCGGCGAGGCCGGCCGGCTGCAGCTCGAGCGGGCCGCGACGGGGCTGGTCATCTCCTGGCGGGGCATCCCCACGCAGACCGGCGGCGCGCTGGTGCTGGGGGCATGATGCGGCCGTGCCGCGCAGCCGGCATCGCAGCGGCATGACGAGTAGCTAAGGGGGCGCTTCATGCAGCACCGAGGAGCCATGGGGAATGGTGTCATGCCGGCCGGAGCCCGGTCGCTGCCCCCCATCCGGATGTCCGGGCTGATCAAGCGGAAGCCCCGCCGGCGCGTGGCGGTCGTGGGCGCGGGGCTCAGCCTCTTCATGCGCCGCGCGCTGGAGACCGGGAAGGAGCTCTCGTACTACGCCGCGGCGCAGGCGATGGAGTCGGCGGGGGTGAGGCGGCGCGACATCCAGGCGGTCGTCATGGCCTCGGCACCCGACGCCTTCGACGGCGTGCACATGAAAGGCGAGTGGCTCCTCGACGGGGCGGGCGGCGTCCGCCGGCCCTATATGCGCGCCTACGTGGGGGGCGGCTCGGGAGTGTTCAGCATCATCAGCGGCTGGACGCTGGTGGCCTCCGGCCTGTTCGACCTCGTGCTGGTGGTCGGCGAGGAGAAGATGAGCAGCTGCCAGCCGCATCCGCAGGGGGCGTTCATCACCATCTTCGACCACACCATCGAGCGCCCGCTGGGGCCGAACCTGCTGTGGATCTTCGCCCTCGAGCAGCACCGCTACATGGCCACCTACGGGCTGCGCAACGAGGACATCGCGCGCGTCTCCGTCAAGAACAAGCGCAACGCGCTCCACCACCCCGCGGCCCAGGTCGCCGCGGAGCTGACGGTCAAGGACGTGCTCGCCTCCGAGGTCGTCGCCTGGCCGGTGCACCGCCTCATGGTGAGCCCGGTCAGCGACGGCGCGGCCGCCCTCGTGCTCGCCAGCGAGGATGTCGCGCGGCGGCTCACCGACAAACCGGTGTGGGTCCAGGGGGTCGGATGGGCGCTCGACACCTCGTACTGGGGCAACCGCGACCTCGCCTATCCGCGCTACGTCGAGCAGGCGGCGCGCATGGCCTACGAGATGGCGGGTGTGACCGAGCCCCGGAAGCAGATCCACATCGCGGAGCCCTACGATCCGTTCGCCTACAAGGAGCTGCACCACCTGGAAGGGCTGCAGCTGGCGGACAAGGGGAAGGCACCCGAGGATCTGGCCCAGGGACGGTTCGACCGCACGGGACCCCTGCCGGTCTGTCCCTCCGGCGGGCTGATGGGGGTCGGCAACCCGATCGCCGCGGCCGGCGTGATGAAGCTGTGCGAGCTGTTCTGGCAGCTCCGCGGCGAGGCCGGGGCGCGCCAGGTGCCCGGCACACCGGAACGCGGTGTGGCCCAGGCCTGGGGGGACCTCATGCAGGTGGGCACCGTCGCCGTACTGGGCACGGCGTAGAGCACTCGGAGCAGACGACACAGGAGGCGAAGATGGCGAAACCCGCGGCCCGCCCGCAACGCGTCGTTGACGCTCCCCCGCGCCTGCCTGTGCGCGGTCACCCGCTCAGCGACGACGCCTTCCGGAAGGCCACGCCGGCGGAGCAGTGGATGCCGCGCCTCGAGTACGGATGGGACACGGGCGCGGCGATCGGACGCTTTCTCGACGGGCTGCGCGACGGCAAGATCTACGGGGTCCGCTGCCGCGTGTGCGGCCGTATCGTCACCCCGCCGCGTGCGTTCTGCGAGCTGGACTTCAAACCGATGGACGAGTGGGTGGAGCTCCCGGACACGGGGACCATCAATACCTTCTCGATCTGCTACGTCACCTGGGACATGAAGCCCCTGCGGGTTCCCCAGATCCCCGCCGTCGTCGAGATCGACGGGACCGAGCCGCCCGCCGGGTTCCTCCATCTGATCGGCGGCCTGCGGGAGAGTTCGGTGGAGGCCATCCGCGAGCAGATCGCGGTCGGCACGCCCGTGCGCGCCGTCTGGAGGAAGCCGAAGGACCGCCAGGGAGCGATTACCGACATCGTCCACTTCGCGCCGGTGGGCGCGCGGAGGAGGCGCCGATGACCCACGCCGCCGGCCGCAGCTGGCACGGCACGATGCCGGTGCAGTTCCTCTACACGCCGGGGGCGGCCGGGCTCCGGTTCTTCCAGACCGTGAAGCAGAAGGGCCTGCTCTCCGCGACCCGCTGCGAGGAGTGCGCCGTCACCTACCTGCCCCCACGCATCTATTGCGAGAACTGCTTCGCCGACCTCTCCGACGCCTGGCGCGAGGTGCCCGGGGTGGGCCGGGTGCACACGTACGCCGTGGCCCACGTAGACCGGGAGGGCCGGCCGCTCGCGCGGCCCGAGATCATCGCCTTCGTGCGGATCGACGGAACCGACGGGGGGCTCATCACCCGGCTGATCAACCTGGCGCCGTCGGAGGTGCAGATCGACATGCCCGTGGAGATGGTTCTGCGGCCTCCGCGCCGGCGACGCGCCCTGCTTTCGGACATCCTCGGGTTTGCTCCCCCGCGCGCGGAACAGGCAGACGTCGGCCGCCGGCGGCTCACGCGGAAGGCGCGTGAGCGTGCGTGAACGCACGTAGGGCCGGGGCGAGCCGGGCGGCGCGAGCGGGGCGGCGCGAGCGGGGCGGCGCGAGCGGGATGGCACGAGCGGAGCGGCGTGAGCGGAGCGGCGTGAGCGGAGCGGTGTGAGCGGAGCGGTCCTGCTCCTCCTTGCGGCGGCCGGTATCGCCGTCGTGCGTTATTCGCTGGGCTTTCTCCGCTTCCGGGCGCGTGTCCGCGCCGCCCTGGACGCGACACCGGACATCCGCTGGCAGCGCTGGACGGGCCGTGGTCTGGCCGTGGCCGTTTCCGGATACGCGCTGGAGCTCGATCTCATCCCCACCTACCTCCATGCCCGGCTGCCCCGGGTCCGCGAGCGGGCCCTGCTGGAGGAGCTGGCCGACGCCCTGCGCCGCCGGATCCCCCCGGGGGCCATCCCCCCGCTGCCGCTCGTCCGGGACCGCATCCTGCCCGTGTTGAAACCCGTCCGCGCGCTCCCACCGGACCGGGGATATCTGCCCGAGAACGTGCTGATACGGCGCGCGCTGGATCCCGAGGTCAGCATCGCCTACGTCATGGAGGGGCAGTTCCGCATGACCTACGTCAGCGCCGGGATGCTGCGGGCCTGGGACCTTGGAGCGGACGCGCTGCATGCCCTGGCGGTGGAGAACCTGCGCGAGCGGACGGCCCACCTGCTGGACGAGATCGGCGGCCCGAGGCGTGAGTACGTCGCCCTGGACGGCTACGACGCCTCGCGGCTCCTCGTCGCCGACCTGCTGGTCCCGCCCGGGCTGCGCGATCCGCTCTTCGCCATCCCCCACGAGCACGCGTGTCTGCTGGCTCCCGCCGGCGAGCGCGCGGCACTGCGCGCGGCGGCCGAGGCGGCACACCGCACGGCTACGCTACCTCTCAGTACCGCGTTGTACCGGTGGACCGGCGCAGGCCCGGCGAGCATCGAGTGATATCCCCGCTGTTCGTGACCCACGTGCGTCAACCGCCCTCGCCCCGGGGCGAGGGCGGCTATGCGTGCAGCGCACGACCCTGACTGACTGGAGGCCCGACCCTCATGGATGAGACCTCGCCGGCAGCCTCCGTCGGCGGGGAGCACGACTGCGTCGCGGACATCGCAACCGGCCGTGTGGGGCCGGAGCAGGCACCGCCGCGCAGGGAGTTCGACTAGCCGCCCTCCACCGCGCTCGCGGCTCGGGAGGGGAGCCGGCGACTCGCTCCCGGCAGCTCGTTCCAAAACGAGTCCCCCCAGCCCATCCGCGTCATTGACAGATCGCCCCCGACCCAGGTACGATTTCGGCAGCGGCGTACGTATTACGAGAAACTGATCGATAGGAGAACCGTATGGTGACCGTGACGGTCTCACCGAAGTACCAGGTGGTCATCCCCGCTCGGATCAGGCGGACGCTGGGCATCCGCCCCGGGCAGAAGCTCGAGGTGCTTCCGTACGATGGTCGGATCGAGCTGATTCCATTGGTCCCTCTGAAGCACGCCCGTGGCTCGCTGAAGGGCATCAACACGTCGGTGGACCGCGAACCTGACCGGCCGTGAAGGTCGTCGATTCCTCCGCGTGGCTGGAGTACTTCGCCGATGGCCCCCATGCCGCGGCCTTCGCGGCGGCCATCACCCGGCCCCAGGATCTCGTGGTCCCTGCACTCACGCTCTACGAAGTCTTCAAGCGCGTCTACCAGCAACGAGGCGAGAGAGACGCCTTGCTGACGGTGGCCCAGATGCATCAGGGTCTGGTCGTCGACCTGACCGCGGACCTGGCCGTGAGCGCGGCACGTCACTCCCTGGAGATTGGGCTGCCGATGGCAGACAGCATCATCCTGGCCACGTCGCGCGCCTATGGGGCGACGCTCTGGACCCAGGATGCCCGCTTCGAGGGATTGGCCGGGGTCCGATTCATCCCCCCGGCCACGCTTCCACAATAGGCTACGGCAAGGCGGCTCCGCAGCAGACGTCCGGGGGAGACTCCCGCAGCGGCGCTGCGCGTCAGGTCCTGGCGTAGTCGTAGAATCCCCGGCCGGTCTTGCGGCCGTGGAAACCGGCCACGACCATCTTGCGCAGCAGCGGCGGCGCCGCGAAGCGCGGGTCCTTGAACTCCTCGAACATCGCCTCCGCGATGTAATAAGTCGTGTCGATCCCCACGTAGTCCAGCAGCGTCAGCGGCCCCATGGGGTGGGCGAGGCCCAGGTGGACCGCGGTGTCGATGTCTTCCTTCGTGGCGATACCGAGCTCCAGCGCCCGGACGGCATCCAGCAGGTAGGGCACGAGCAGCAGGTTGACGATGAATCCGGGGCTGTCCTTGCACACCACGACCGTCTTGCCTACCGACTCGGCGAACGCCCGCGCGGCGGCCATCGTCTCGCCCGAGGTCTGATACCCTCGGATGAGCTCGACGAGCTTCATCACGGGAACCGGGTTGAAGAAGTGCATCCCGACGAAGCGCTCCGGCCGGCCGGTCGCCGCCGCCATCTCCGTGATCGACAGGGACGAGGTGTTGCTGGCGAACAGCGTGCGGGGCGGGCACAGCCCGTCCAGCTCACGGAAGACGGCCTGCTTGGGGGCCATCTGCTCGATGACCGCCTCCACCACCAGGTCCACGTCCGCGAGATCCGCCAGGGTGGTCGTCCCCTGGATCCTCGCGCGCGCCGCTTCCATGTCCGCGGCCGCGAGCTTCCCCCGCTCCACCCCACGGCGCATGGAGCCCTCCACGCGCCCCAGTCCCGCGCGGAGGAGGTCGTCGGTGACCTCCCGCACCACCACGTCATACCCGGCGCGGGCCGCCACCTCCACGATCCCCGAGCCCATGAGCCCGCAGCCGACCACGCCCACCCGCCTGATCGCCATCACGTTCCCTCCCTTTGCCACATCACCGGACGATGAGCACAGAACACCTTGCCTGCCGCGCCACGGTGTCGCTCACGCTCCCCAGGAGCAGCTCCTCCAGCCGGCCGTGGCCGTGACTGCCCAGCACGATGAGATCGGCCTGGACCTCGTTCGCCACCTCGACCACCCGCGCGCCGACGGGGCCGCGCCGCCGCCGCGTCGCCGCTTCGACCCCGCGGGCCCGCAGCGCCTGCGCGGCGCGGGCCACGATCTCCTGCCCCGCCGCCTCCGCGTCCCGCAGCGCCTGATCGGCGAGCACCGGGGGCGTGATCATCGCCTCCGTCGGCGCCACGGGCGGCACGACCATGACCGGGTCCACCGTCACGTGGACGACGGTGACCTCCGCGCCCAGGGCCGCGGCCAGCTCCGCGCAGACGGCGACCGCGCGCTCGCTGCGCGCTGAGCCGTCCACCGGAGAACGATCCGATGGAATGCCATCGTCCTCCCCCCTATCCCACGACCTCATGCACGAGCACGGGCGGCGGCGGCGGCTCCGCGGCGATGACGTAGGCCGCGGCGACGCGCGCCGCCGCATCCGGGGCCTGCTGCCGGGCGCGCAGATGCAGGTCGGCGAGCGGCTGTCCTCGCGCGACGCGGTCTCCGACCTTCTTCTTCACCATGAGGCCCACCGCGGCGTCAATCGGATCGTCTTTGGTGGCCCGGCCGGCACCCATCCGCATCGCGGCCACGCCCAGCGCCTCCGCATCGATGGCGGCGACATAGCCCGCCACGGGCGCGGGGACCGGCTCCACCACGGGCGCAGCCGGGAGGACGCCGGGGTCGTCCACCACCGACGCGTCGCCGCCCTGGGAGCGGATCATCTCCGCGAACGTGCGCAGCGCCGCCCCGCCGGCCAGCGCCTGGGCGAGCTGCTCCCGGGCCGCCGTGGCCGTGCGTGTGAGGCCCGCGAGGACCAGCATGTGGGCGCCGAGGGCGAGACAGAGCTCGCGCAGGTCGGACGGCCCTCCGCCGCGCAGGGTCAGGACCGCCTCGCGCACTTCCAGGGCGTTCCCGACGGCCTCGCCGAGCGGCTGGGCCATGTCGCTGATCACCGCCACTGTCCGTTTGCCCACCGCGGCGCCGATCTCGACCATGGCGCGCGCCAGCCCGCGCGCGGCGTCCAGCGTCTTCATGAAGGCCCCCGCCCCGGTCTTCACGTCGAGGACGATGGCGTCGCTGCCGCCGGCGATCTTCTTGCTCATCACGCTGGAGGCGATCAGCGGCACGCTGTCCACGGTCGCGGTCACGTCCCGCAGCGCGTAGAGCTTCTTGTCGGCCGGCACGAGGTTCGCGGTCTGGCCCGCGATCGCGCAGCCGATCCGGTTCACCTGGGCGATGAACTCCTCGACGCCCAGTTCCGTCCGGAATCCCGGGATGGCTTCGAGCTTGTCCAGCGTCCCCCCCGTGTGCCCGAGCCCACGGCCGGACAGCTTCGCCACGGGGGCGCCGCAGGCGGCCACCAGCGGGATGAGGACCAGCGACGTCTTGTCTCCCACGCCGCCGGTACTGTGCTTGTCCACCTTGATGCCCCGGATGCGGCTGAGGTCCAGTGTCTCCCCCGACCGCACCATAGCCATGGTGAGATCAGCGGTCTCGCCGGCGGTCATCCCGCGGAAGTAGACCGCCATGAGGAACGCGCTCATCTGATAGTCGGGGACGGTCCCGGCGACGAAGCCGTCCACCAGGGCGGTCAGCTCGCCGGCGGTCAGGGTCCCGCCGTCGCGCTTCTTCTGGATGAGATCGGACGCCCGCACGGTCAGACCGGGAGGTCGCGGAGGATGCGCCGGATGAGGCGGATGAACTTCGGCTCGATCTCCTTGGCCGTGGCGATGACCTCCTCGTGCGTCACCGGCAGCACCTGCTCGCCCGTGGCCATGTCGGTGATCGTGGTGATCCCCAGCACGCGCATCCCCATATGGCGGGCGGCGATGACTTCGGTGGTGGTGGACATGCCCACCGCGTCGGCCCCCCAGCGGCCCAGCATGCGCAGTTCCGCGGGCGTCTCGTAGCTCGGGCCGTGTACTCCGACGTACACGCCTGTGCGGACGGCGATGCCCTCGGCCAGCGCCGCCCGCTCGGCGGTCTCGATGAACTGGGGATCATAGGCCTGTGACATGTCGGGGAACCGCGGGCCCAGCGCCGGATCGTTGGGGCCCATCAACGGGTTGCTGCCCATGAAGTGGATGTGGTCGGCGATGATCATCAGATCCCCGCGCCGCCACAGCCGGTTGATCCCCCCGGCCGCGTTGGTCACGATGAGGGCCCCGGCCCCCAGCGCCTTCATCACCCGGATGGGAAAGACGACCTCCTGGAGCGTGTAGCCTTCGTAGAAGTGCACCCGGCCCTGCATCGCCACCAGGGGCCGTGCCTCCAGCCGGCCGAGGATGAGGCGCCCCGCGTGCCCTTCCACCGTCGACCGCGGGAACCCGGGGATGTCGGCGTAGGGGATGACCGCCTCCGGCGTGATCTCATCCGCGAGCGCCCCGAGTCCGGAGCCCAGGATGATGGCGATGGAGGGCCGGAGGCCGGACTTCGTCCTGACGGATGCCGCCGCCGCGTCGATCCGCTCCGAGATGCTCACCGCTCGCCCCCTCCTCGCGCCGCCTCGTGGAGGAAACTCTCCCCCGGCCCGTCCCAGGCAACGCCGAGCGCCTCCGCGACGGTGGCCCCCACGTCCGCGAAGGTCTCTCGGGTCCCGAGATCCGCGCCGGACCGGACGCGGGGGCCGGCCACGAGCACGGGCGTGTACTCGCGCGAGTGATCGGTGCTCGGCGTGGTGGGATCGTTCCCGTGGTCGGCGGTGATCACCAGCAGATCGGCCTCTCCGACGCGGCGCACCAGCTCCGGCAGCGCCGCGTCGATGGCCTCGAGGTCCCGGGCATACCCCGCGGGATCGTTCCGGTGCCCGTACGTGGAGTCCAGATCCACGAGGTTGGCGAAGACGATCCCGGACGGATGCCCGTCCATCGCCTCCACCGTCCGCGCCACGCCGTCCAGGTCGTCGTGGGTGTGCACGCCGCGGGTGATGCCGCGTCCGGCGAAGATGTCGGGAACCTTCCCCACGCCGGTCACCTCGTATCCGGCCGCCACGACCGCGTCCAGCACGGTGGGCGCCGGCGGCGGCAGCGAGAAATCCCGGCGCCGGTCGGTGCGCTCGTACCGTCCCGCCGCCCCGCGGAACGGCCGGGCGATGACCCGGCTCACGGCATGGGGGCCGCCCAGCACGCCCCGGGCCACCTCACACATCCAGTACAGCCGCTCGATGGGCACCACGTCCTCGTGCGCGGCGATCTGAAACACACTGTCGGCGGACGTGTAGACGATCGGGTAGCCCGTGCGCTCGTGCTCGGGGCCGAGCTCGGCGATGATCTCCGTCCCCGAGGCCACGGTATTGCCGAGGATGCGCGTGCCGATGCCGCGCTCGAACGCCTCCACGACCTCGGGCGGGAATCCGCCGGGATAGGTGGGGAACGGACGGTCGAGGATGATCCCCATCATCTCCCAGTGCCCGGTCGTCGTGTCCTTTCCCGGCGACCGCTCCGTGAGTCTCCCGAACGCCCCGGCCGGGTGGGCCACGGCGGCCACGCCGCGGATCGGCACGATGCGTCCGAGCCCGAGACGTTCCAGCGTCGGCAGACGGAGGCCGCCGACCGCCTCCGCCGTGTTCGGCAGGGTGCTGCTGCCCCGATCCCCGTACCGGTCCGCGTCGGGGAGCGCGCCGATGCCGCAGCTGTCGAGAACGAGGATGATGACGCGGGAGAACGCCGGCACGAGTGCTGACTTTACCGGCCCGGGAACTTTCCCCTCTGCCGGCCCGGCCGGCGCGGGGGGCTTCCGTCCCGGCCGGGCGGGATGCGCATGCCGGCCCGCGGATGCGCCTGGGCGTAGACGGCGCGAAGCCGGTCGCGGGCCACGTGCGTGTAGATCTGGGTGGTGTTGATCGTGGCGTGGCCGAGCATCTCCTGCACGGCGCGCAGGTCGGCCCCCCGCTCCAGGAGGTGGGTGGCAAACGAGTGGCGCAGCACGTGCGGGGTGAGCGCGCGCGTGATGCCCGCCTGCCGCGCGTAGCTCCGCAGGATCTTCCAGCAGCCCTGCCGCGTCAGCCGGCCGCCCCGGCGGTTGAGGAAGAGCGCTGAGGGCGTCCGCCGGCCGGCCAGGACCGGCCGCCCGGCCTGCTGATAGGCGCGCAGCGCGCGAACGGCGTGGCTGCCCACCGGGACTACCCGCTCCTTGCTCCCCTTCCCCACGCACCGGACCAGCTCCACGGAGAGATCCACGTCTCCGAGGTTCAGGCCCACCACCTCCGAGACGCGCAGCCCGCTGCCGTAGAGCAGCTCGAGCATCGCGCGGTCGCGGAGCCCCCGCGGCGTGGCGAGATCGGGCGCGGCCAGGACCCGCTCGATCTCCTCCACGGACAGCACCTTGGGGAGGCGCACCGGGAGCTTCGGCGGGGCGAGGTCCAGCGTCGGGTCGTCGGCGAGGACGTTCTCCCGGAGCAGATACTTGTAGAAGGACCGGACGGCCGCCGCCCGCCGCTTCACGGTCGCCGGCGCACGCCCGCGGCGCCGGAGGGCCACGAGGTAGAGGGTGACGGCGGCGCGCGCCACCCGCGCGGGATCCTCGATGCCCCGCTCCTGGAGGAAGCGGGCGAAGTCGTCCAGGTCGCGCTTGTAGGCCTCGATGGACTGCGGAGCCAGCCCTTCCTCCGTCAGCGCGTAGGCGAGGAACGCGTCGATATGCCGCTCGAACAGGGTATCCGCGGCGATCAGGGCCATCCCCCCGGATGCCGCTGCGCGGCCAGCAGCAGGCCGATGATGGACTTCGCATCGCGGATCTCGCCCGAGGCGATGGCCCGGACGGCCTGCGCGAGCGGCAGGCGGATCACGGTCAGGTCCTCTTCCTCGGCCTCCAGGCGATGCGGCAGGAGATCGGTGGCCAGGAAGAGATGGACGGTCTCGGTGAGAAACCCCGGCGAGGGGTAGAAGGCCAGCAGCGGCTCGTAGCGCCGGGCCCGCAGCCCGATCTCTTCACCCAGCTCACGGTCGAGCGCGGCGTCCACGGCTTCGCCCGGCTCGAGGGTCCCCGCCGGAATCTCCAGCAGCTCCGTGCCCGCGGGCGTGCGGTACTGCCGGACGAGGAAGACGTCGCCATCTTCCGCCAGGGCCACGACGGCCACCGCCCCCCGATGCTCGACGATCTCCCGAATGCCCGTGCGGCCGCTGGGGAGCGCCACCTCGTCCACGCGCAGCGACACCACCCGGCCGTCGTAGACGCGGGTGGTCCGCAGAACCCGCTCGGTCACCTCACGCCCGGCCCTCGACGACCTCGTGCGGGTAGATAGGCGTGCCTTCGGCGCGCACGAGCTCCCTGAGCGCCTGGCCCAGCCGCTGGCTGATGGGCCCGGGCCGGCCGGTCCCGATCGGCCGGGCGTCCACCTCGGTGACCGGACCGAGCTCCGCGCCGGTCCCGGTCAGGAAGCACTCGTCGGCGGTGTAGACGTCGTGGAGGGTGAACACCTTCTCGAGCGCCGGGATCTCCAGCGCCCGGGCCAGCCCGATAACCGCCTCCCGCGTCACGCCCTTGAGGATCCCGAGGAACGGCGGCGCGGTCCAGATCTCGCCCCGCCGGACGATGAAGAAGTTGTCCGCCGTGCACTCGCTGACGTACCCGTCCCCGGTGAGCATGATCGCTTCATCGGCGCCGGCCTGGTTGGCTTCCATCCGCGCCATGATGTTGTTCAGGTAGTTCAGCGTCTTGGCCTGCGGGGACAGCGCGTCGGGCCGGATCTTCCGGGTCGTGGCGGTCACGGCGCGCAGGCCGCGCTCGTAGGCCTCCTTCGGGTAGAGCTGGATGGTGTCCACGATGATGACGACGGTGGCCGCCTTGCACTTCCGGGGATCCAGCCCCAGATCGCCCATGCCCCGGGAGATGACGGGCCGGATGTAGGCGTCCCGGAGACCGCTGCGCCGCACGGTCTCGACGATAGCCTCGCGCATCTCGTCGCGGGAAAGCGGGATCTCGAGCATGAGGTAGCGGGCGGAATCGTAGAGGCGGTCGAGATGCTGCTCGAGGCGGAAGATCCGTCCGCCGTAGGCCCGGATCCCTTCGAAGATGCCGTCGCCGTAGAGATAGCCGTGGTCGTAGACCGAGATCTTCGCCTCCTCCTTCGGCAGGAACACGCCGTTCACGTAGATGACGAGAGGCATCGACGACGCTCCTCCTTTCATGCGCGCGCGACTTCCACCCGGGCCCGGCGCAGCGCCGCCCCGACGAAATCGCGGTACAGCGGGTGTGGGCGGTTGGGGCGCGACCGGTACTCGGCGTGGAACTGCGTGCCGACAAACCATGGATGCTCCGGGAGCTCGATGATCTCCACTAAATTCTTCGCCGGATACACCCCCGTCACCCGCATGCCGTGCGACGTGAGGGCCGCCAGGTAGTCGTTGTTCACCTCGTAGCGGTGGCGGTGCCGTTCCGCGACCTCCTCCTCGCCGTACGCGCGGGCCGCCAGCGACCCCGGCGCCAGGCGGCAGGGATACAACCCCAGGCGCATCGTGCCGCCCTTCTGGGTGACTCCCTGCTGCTCCGGCAGCAGCGCGATGACCGGCGCCGGCGTGTCCGGATCCACCTCCGTGGAGTTCGCGCCGGCCAGCGCGCAGACGTGGCGGGCGAACTCCACGACGGCCCACTGCATCCCGTAGCAGATGCCCAGGAAGGGGACGCCGCGCTCCCGGGCGAAGCGGATGGCCTTCACCTTGCCCTCCACCCCGCGGGCGCCGAAGCCGGGGCAGACCAGGATGCCGTCGAACTCCTGCAGCCGCGCGGCCACCTCGTCGTCCGCCCACCGTTCGATGAGCTCGGAGTCGAGCTTCGTGATGAGCACTTCCGCGCTGTGGGCGATGCCGCCGTGCCGCAGCGCCTCGACGATGCTCACGTAGCTGTCCTCCACGCCCATGTACTTCCCGACCACGGCGATCCGCACGCGGGCCGTGGGGGCGACGATGCGGTCGACCATCTCCCGCCACTGCTCGAGGTCCGGGGGCGGGCAGGAGAGCCCCAGCCGGTTGACCACGATGCCGCCGAGCCCTTCCTGCTCGAGAATCAACGGCACCTCGTAGATGGTCCGCGCGTCCAGGGCCTGGATCACCGCCTCCGGCGACACGTCGCAGAACAGCGCGATCTTCTCCTTCACCCCCCGCGTCAGCGGCCGCTCCGTGCGGCAGACGATGACGTCGGGCTGGATGCCGATGCTGCGCAGCTCGCGCACGCTGTGCTGCGTCGGCTTCGTCTTCAGCTCCCCCGCGGCGTCGAGGTAGGGCACGAGCGACACGTGCACGTACATCACGTTCTCCGCCCCGACGTCGTGGCGGAACTGGCGGATGGCCTCGAGGAACGGCAGGCCCTCGATGTCGCCCACCGTCCCGCCGACCTCCACGATGACGACATCGGATGCGGCGTCCCGGCCGACCTTGCGGATCTCCTCCTTGATCTCGTTGGTGACGTGGGGGATGACCTGCACCGTCCCGCCCAGGTACTCGCCCCGGCGCTCGCGGGCGATCACGGTGCCGTAGATCTTGCCGGTGGTGGTGTTGTTGTCGCGGCTGAGATTCCGGTCGATGAACCGCTCGTAGTGGCCGAGGTCCATATCGGTCTCCGCGCCGTCGTCGGTGACGAACACCTCGCCGTGCTGGTGCGGGTTCATCGTCCCCGCGTCCACGTTCACGTAGGGGTCGAACTTCAGCATGGTCACCCGCAGCCCGCGGGCCACCAGCAGCCGCCCGATGGAGGCGGAGGTGATCCCCTTGCCCAGCGCCGACGCCACACCGCCGGTGACAAAGATGTATCGCGTCTTCACGGCTCTCCCTCCGTCGAGGCGCGTTCCCCCCAGGCCAGCTTGGTGCGCAGGATGCCGTAGAAGCTCGTGTCCCCCAGCCGGATGAACCGGGTGCGCTGCGCGGCCCGGCGCACGACCACCCGGCGCACCGCGGTCAGCGTCACCCCCACGCGCCCGTCCACGGTGAGCGTGGCCTCCGGGTCGGGCGAGGCGACCTCCACCGCCACCACGTCGTCGCCGGCCACGACCACGGCGCGGGAGTTGAACGTGTGCGGGCAGATCGGCGTGATGACCAGCGCCTGCACGCGGGGATCCAGGATCGGCCCGCCCGCGGACAGCGAGTAGGCCGTCGAGCCGGTGGGCGTGGCCACGATCACCCCATCCGCCGGGTAGCTGGCCAGGTGCTCGCCGTTCACCGAGACGCGCAGGCGCAGCACGCGCGCGATTCCGCTCTTGGTCACGACCATGTCGTTGAGGGCGAGCAGCGACTGCGGCGCGTCGTGCCGCTCGACGTCCGCCTGAAGCATCATGCGCTCGTCGAGATGGTAGCGCCCGCCCAGCAGCTCCGGCAGCGCATCGGCGAAATCGGTGGTGCCCACCTCGGCGAGGAACCCGAAGCCGCCCATGTTCACGCCCAGGATCGGCGTGCCGCGCGCGGCGGCCAGGCGCGCCGCGCGGAGGATGGTCCCGTCTCCCCCGAACACGATGAGCAAATCGGCCCGCTGGGCCAGGTCCTCTTCCGGACGCCCTGAGTGTGCCACGTCGAGCATGCGCGCGGCTTCCTCGTTCACCCACACGGTGTCCGCCTGGTGCAGGAGCGCGTCAAGCGCCGCCCTGGCCGGGGCCGCCATCTCCCGGTGCTCCCGCAGCCGCGTGGTGTTGACCATGACCCCGATCGTGGTCATCGCGCGCCCCCCGCGCCGGCCCGCGCTCGGACCGGTGCACCCCGCCGGGGCACGCGCGCGTGGGCGGCGCGGACGACCGCAGCGACATCCGGCGGGCGAGATGGCCCGGGCGACGTGTCGAGGCGCAGGAAGTACTCGAGGTTGCCCTCCGGTCCCGCGATGGGGGAGTAGGTCGCATCCACGGCCCGGAACCCCGCGCTCTCCGCCTCGGCGATCACCCGGCGGAGTACCTCCTCGTGGACGGCCGGATCACGCACGACGCCGCGTTTGGCCGCCTTCGGCCCGGCCTCGAACTGCGGTTTCACCAGCGCGACGACGGCGCCGCCCGGCCGGATCACGCCCCGCAGCACGGGGAGGACCTTGCCCAGCCCGATGAACGAGAGGTCGACCGTGATGAGGTCCACCGGGCCGCCGAGTTCGTCGGCGGCCAGGCTGCGAACGTTGCGCCGCTCCAGCACGGTGACCCGCGGGTCTTCCCGCAGCTCCCAGGCCAGCTGGCCGGCCCCGACATCCACCGCGTACACCCGCGCCGCCCCGCGCTGGAGCAGGCAGTCGGTGAATCCCCCGGTGGAGGCCCCGGCGTCGAGCACCCGCAGGCCCTGGACGTCCACGGCAAAGATCTCCAGGGCGTGGTCCAGCTTCAGGCCGCCGCGGCTGACGAACTTCGGGCGGCGACCGCGCAGCTCGATCACGGCCTGGGGGCCCACGCGCTGCCCGGCCTTGGTGACCAGCTCCCCATCGACGTACACCTCACCCGCGAGGATCGCGGCCTGGGCCCGGGCGCGGGTCGGCAGCAGCCCACGGTCCACCAGCGCCGCATCGAGCCGCGCGTACGTCATCCCGTGTGCCATCGCTCACGCATCCCGCGCCAGCAGGTACCCCGCCAGCTCCCGGAGGATCTCACCCCGCTCCCCGAGCGGCCCCAACGCCTCCTGCGCCTCCGCGGTGAGCGACGCGGCCATCTCCCGCGACCGGCCGAGCCCAAACGCCGCCGGGTAGGTGGCTTTCGCCGCGTCGCTTCCCGTCCGTTTCCCCAGCTTCGCCTCTTCGCCGACGACGTCCAGGACGTCGTCGATGATTTGGTAGGCCAGCCCGATCCGTTCGCCGTACGAGGTGAGCGCGGCGAGCACGGGCTCTCCCGCGCCGGCCACGATGGCTCCCGCCCGGACGCACGCCCGGATCAGGGCCGCGGTCTTGCGCGTGTGGATCTCCCGCACGACGTCCTGCAGCGGCCGGTCCGGCGGCAGGGTGCCTCCCGGGAACGTCCTCGCAGGCGCTTCGCCCAGCAGGTCGAGGACCTGTCCCCCCACCATCCCTGACGTGCCGATCGCCTCGGCGATCTCGCGGCTGATCCTGAGCGCCCGGTCGACGGGGACGGCGTCCGACGCGCGGCCGATCAGGTCGAAGGCCAGCGCGTGCAGGGCGTCGCCCGCGAGCACGGCGATGGCCTCGCCGAAGGCGATGTGGCAGGTCGGCCGGCCCCGGCGTGTGTCCGAGTTGTCCATCGCCGGCAGGTCGTCGTGGATCAGCGAATAGGTATGGATGAGCTCGACGGCGCAGGCGATGGGCAGCACCGGCTCGGGCGGCGCGGAGCAGGCTTCCGTGGAGGCGAGCACGAGGGTGGGACGCAGCCACTTCCCTCCGGCGAAGACGCAGTAGCGCATCGCCTGGTGGATGACGGCGGGATGAGCGTCGCCGGGAGGGAGGAACTGCTGCAGGGCGCGGTCGATGAGACCGCCCCGGCTGGTGAGGTAGTCTGTCAGCGCGCTCGAAGTGGCCAGCCGCACAACGTCAGCCCGTCATCCGATCCGAAACCCCCGCAACCCCTGGGGTGGCTCCCACAGCTCCTGTACGTTCCGCACCCACGCCCCGCTGGGCCCCCGGGTGAGATCGGCGATGAATCCCCGCACGGCGTCGGGCGCGCCCTCCGCCACGGCCTCGACGCGGCCGTCGGCGAGGTTGCGGGCGAACCCCGCCACGCCGTGGCGCCGGGCCGACCGCTCGGCGAAGATCCGGAATCCCACGCCCTGCACGGCCCCGCTCACCCAGAGGTGCGCGCGGACCGTCTCCTCATCCATCGGTCGTTCTCGGCTGTGCGCTCCGCCCGCGCTGCAGCGCGCCGAGCACGCCGTTGACGAACCGCCCCGACTCCTCGGTCCCGTAGCGCTTCGCCAGCTCCACCGCTTCGTTGATGACGACCTGCGGCGGCGTCGGCGTGTGCAGAAGCTCGTAGGCCGCCAGCCGCAGCACGGTTCGGTCGGTGTTCGCCAGGCGGTCCAGGGGCCAGCCGCGCATGAGCGGGGCCAGCGCCGCGTCCACCTCGCCGCGCCGCTCCCACGTGCCGGCGCAGACCTCCCGGAGGTATTCCCACTCCTCCCCGGCGACCTGCGTGCGGGTCCCCGCCAGGGCTTCCTCCAGCGACTGCCGCCCGACGTCCACCTCGAACAACACGCGCAGCGCCATCTCGCGTGCGCGGCGGCGTGACACCGGCTAAGCCTGCGGAGCGGCTGGAAAAAGAAGTGACCACCTCTCGGTGGTCCGGCGCCACGCCCGCCCGGCCGGTGGAACCGTCTGGCCGGGGACGTGTCCGACGGATCGTGGGTGGCCCTGCACGACAGGATTATAGCAGGGGCCCCCCAGGCGGACAAGGCGAACGCCCGGCGGGCCCGGCGGGCCCCCCCGCGCTGGACTGCCGGTCCGGCCTCGAACGCTGCCCGCGCACGACGCCTGCGGAGGAGCCGGTCGTTACTTCACTCGCTCGAGGTATTCCCCGGTGCGGGTATCGACCCGCACCCGATCCCCCACGTTCACGAAGAAGGGAACCTGAATGGAGAGGCCCGTCTCCAGCGTGGCCGGCTTGGACGAGCCGGAGACCGTGTCCCCTTTCAGGCTCGGCGAGGTCTCGACCACGGCCAGCTCGACGGCGTTGGGGAGCTCAACGGCGATGGGCCGGTCCTCGTAGAACACGACGGTCACGTCTGTGTTGTCCCGGAGGTAGTGCACTGCGTCCCCGAGCAGGTCGCCGCCGAGCGACAGCTGCTCGTAGGTCTCGTTGTCCATCACGACGTACTGGCTGCCCTGCTGGTAGAGGTACTGCATCGTCTTGCGCTCGAGGTAGACCAGCGGCACCCGCTCGCCGGCATTGAAGGTGCGTTCCGTGATCGCCCCGGTTTTGAGGTTGCGCACCTTGGCGCGCACGTAGGCGCTGCCGCGGCCGCGCTTCACGTGCTGTGACTGCACCACCGCGTACAGGTCGCCGTCCAGCTGCACGACGACGCCCGTGCGGAAGTCGTTCGTTGAGATCATGGAACGCCTCCGGTCGTGTGAAAAGCCGCAAGCATTCTATCAGTATGGCGGCGCGGTCATCAACCGCGCGTGCCGGCTCCAGCGGGCTCCAGCCGGGCTACTCCGCGAACATCTCCTGGAAACCGTGCAGCACGGCCGAGAGCGTCGCTGGCGCGAGCCGGCCGAGCCGGCGGACGAGCCGCTCCCCGTCCACCGTCCGCACCTGATCGAGGACGACGAATCCGGCGCGCCGGTGAAACCGGCAGTGCACGCGCCATGGATAAGCGTGACCGCGCGTGGTCATGGGCGCGACGATCACGGTCCGCAGGTGGGTGTTGAGCTCGTCGGGCGAGACCACGACGCAGGGACGCGTCTTCCGGATCTCACTGCCGCGCGTGAGGCCGAGCTCGACCAGGTATACGTCCCCGCGGACCGGCACCCAGCGAGGCCCTACCACGTCCACTCGTCTTCCTCAAACCGGGTGATCGACGGCTCATCGAGCAGACCATCTTCCCCGCGTGCGCGCATCATGCGGGCCGCATCGGCCCAACCCGCCCGCGCCCGCCTGCCTGCCCGGACGATGAGCCGCCCCGGCCGCACGTGCAGCTCGACCTCATCGGGCAGCTGCGCCTGTTCGAGGAGCGCCTTGGGAATCCTGATGCCCCGGGAGTTCCCGATCTGGACGATCCGCGTCTTGACAGCCATGTAATTACAGTATAATCACACAGGGCGGCTGACCGGCAAGCCCGGCTACAGGATGAGCAGGTCCTTGGGGGCGCGGGTGAGGCTGCGGCAGCCGTCCTCCGTGATGACCACGAGATCCTCGATGCGCACGCCGCCCCAGCCCGGCAGATAGATGCCGGGTTCGACGGTGACGACGTTCCCGGGCTCGAGGTCGGCCTCTTCGCGCGGGGACAGCGACGGCCCCTCGTGGACAAGCAGCCCCACGCCGTGCCCGAGGCTATGGCCGAACGCCTCGCCGTACCCGGCCTCGGCGATGATCGTCCGGGCGATGCCGTCGGCGGCCTTTCCGGTCATCCCCGGGCGGATGCCGCTGAGCGCCGCCTGCTGCGCGGCGAGAACCGTGGCGTAGACCTGGAGGTGCCTGGACGACGCCTCCCCCAGTACCACGGTGCGTGTGCAGTCCGAGACGTATCCGCGATACCGCGCCCCGAAGTCGAGCGTCACGAAGTCCCCCCGCTGGAGGATCCGGTCGGACGCCCGGCCGTGGGGGAGCGCGGAGCGCGGCCCGCTGGCGACGATGGTCTCGAATGCCTCCTTCTCCGCTCCGGAGCGCCGCATGAAGAACTCCAGATCCACGGCGAGATCCCGTTCCACCGCGCCGGGCCGAAGGAACGGCCGCACGTGCGCGAACGCGGCGTCGGCGATGGCCACGGCCTGCTCGATCCGCGCCAGCTCGTCGGCGTCCTTGACCCACCGGAGGCGGTCCACCCCGTCCAGCGGCACGAGCTCCGCGGGCGCGAACCGGTCGGTGTACTCCCGGTGCTGCCTGACCGTCACCGTCTCGCTCTCGAATCCCAGGCGGCGCAGGCCGCGGCCGCGCACCACCTCCGCCAGCGTGTCGATGAACTGGCGGTCGGCCTTGATGACCTCGAACCCCGGCGCCTCGGCGGCGGCCTGCTCCACGTAGCGGAAGTCCGCGAGCAGCAGCGCCTCGAGCTCGGTGACCACGGCGATCCCCGCCGATCCGGTGAAGCCGCTCACGTACATCCGGTTCGCCTGGCTGTGGATCAGGAGGCAGTCCACGCCCCGGTCGGCCAGGAGCGCTCTGGCTTTGGCGAGCCGCGCCGGGGTCAACCCGGAGACTCGGCGAGCAGGGGCTCGATCTTCCGGTTCACCGCGCTCAGCGCCGCCCGCGCGGCGGCCATCCGCGGATCGTCCCCCGCGGGCGCGACGCCGAAGAGGAACTGCTCGCGCTCCGGGGAGAGGAACAGGACCGTGGAGAGGATGCCCCGGCCTTCGTCCGGGGTGCCGGGCTGCAGCACCGTCACCTCATGGATGACCGCGCCGTATCCGGAGGGCAAGAGCTCGGTCACGGCGCGGGTCGTGGCCTCCGCGATCAGGAACAAGCGCCGCCCCTCCGCGTTGCGCCCCACCGACCGGGCGGTCGTGCGCCGCCGGCCGAACGTGAGATCGACGACCGCCGTGGCGACGAGGCCCGCGAGATCCAGGCGAAGGCCCGCCAGCACCGCCCGGCGCCCGCGGCCGGCGGTCCCCACCGCCTGGGGGTCTGCGGGACGCTGCGTCTCGATCACCCGGGCGCGCGCACTCGCCGCGCGCGGGCCCGCGTTGAACTCCGCGGACAGGATGGCCGAGTCCAGATGCGCCACCGCCTGCGTGTAGTCCGCGGCCCGCGCCACGCCGGCGATGCCCAGAGAAGGTCGCGGAAGTGGCTCTCCATCAATCACGGTGCCTGCCCTGGTGATCTCCTCCGCCACCGCATCCGCCAGGCCGGCGACGTCTGCCGCGGGCCGCGCGCTGACGAGGAGCAGGCGATCCCCCGTGTGGCGGCTCAGCTGGTCGCGCTGGTCCAGCAGCGCCGAGATCCTCTGGGCCACCTGCCGGAGGATGGATGCCACCGCCCCCGGTCCCCGCGCGTCGAGCACGGCGCCCAGGCCGTCCAGGCGCAGGTGCACCACATGCAGATCCTCCGCGACGGCGCGCGCGGCCACCTCCCCATGGATTGCCGTGAACCAGGGGAGGCCCGTCGCGCTGTCGATCTTCCAGGGAACTTCCGACGAGTCGCCGGTCATCTTCTCGCCTTCGTTTTTCGGCAGGCGTGGCACATTTCACGCCGGCCGCGCACGTTCCTGCCGGGGGGGTGCACGCATCACGGCGCCAGCCGCAGCGCCACAGCGACGCGGTGCAGAGGACGATCGAACGTCCAGAGCGACGACGCGGAGAGCCGTGCCGATGCGAGAAGGTGAGCGTCGATCCATCCGATCCCGCGCCCATGCAGGCGCTGCCGGTCCACGAACTCAAGGACCTCGCCGTGATCGGCGACCGTGACGCCCGGCAGGACGCTGAGCAACGTCAAGACTTCGTCCCGCCGCTGCAGCCGGCCGCAGGCCAACTCTCCAATCACGAACGGATGCGTGAGAACCAGCCCATCCTGCAGCAATGTGGAGAGGCGCGGACTTCCGGTCCGCAGGTGATCGATCCACACCGAGGTGTCGACGAGGATCACCGCCGCCCTACGGTCCGGCGCCGGCGAACGGGCCGGAGCATCGGCACCGAGCCTCCGAGCCGCGCCAGTCGCCGCGCGCTCTCCCGCTGGATCAACGCCTCCAGCCCCAGGTGGATGAGGGCGGTCTTCTGCGAGATACCGGTCAGCCTGGCAGCCTGTTCGAGCAGCTTCGCGTCGAGGTTCAATGTGGTCCTCACATCTGCATTATGATGCACATTCCGTACAGACATCAAGCCGTCCCCTCCGCCTCATCGCTCCCACCAGGCCTTCCGGACGACGCCCGCGGGCCCGGCGACGCCGACGGCTACCGGCGTCCCGGGAACCAAGCGCAGCGCACCAGGCCCGGCGACGGCGCGCGCCGAGAGCGTCCCGTGGATGGTGAGCGCGCTGCCGGCGGTGACGGCCAGCGTCCCGCGGACGACCACGATGCCGCGATACGTGAGCGCTCCCGTGACGGTGAGGTCGCCGCCGACGACCAGCACCCCCAGCCCCTCGGGGCACGCACCCGGACAGATGAGTGTGTAGTCGCCCCGCGCCAGGACGACGGCCGGTCGGGTATTGGCGGGCGCGGCGCAGACCGGAGGGTCCGCGCAGCGGCCCAGATCGATGTCGGCCGGCGTGAGCGGCCCTCCTCCCTCCCTGCGCTGGTCGTAGTTCTCTGCCCAGGCGTCGTCGGGCACGAGGGGCAGCACAGCGCCGAGGCCTGGATCGCCCAGCGCCGGATCCGGATGGAATCCATGGCAGGGGCCCCATGCCAGCGCCCGCTCATCGAAGCAGGCGTATCGCGCGAGCCACTCATCCAGCCGTACCGCCGTGAACCACACCGCTCGGTCGGGATCGCCGTCCGGGTCATCGCCGGTGTCGAAGGCCTCGCGCACCCAGGTGTAGCGCAGTCCGTCGGCCGTGCATCCGTACAGCGGCTCCGCCGCGGTTGCCGATTGCAGGGGATCGGCAGGATGCAGGCCGGCCCGGAGATCACCGGCCTGATATCCAGGCCCGTCGGTCCCGATGGTCTGGACGGCCTGCGCCGGAGGCGGTCCCGCCGGGCATGGATAGCCCAGCACGGCGGCGGGCACGCGGAGATCCGGCGTCAGGTTCCCGGGGACCGGCGCGGGCCGCAGCACCCGGCGCGCATGCACGGCCCATCGGTGTCCGGGCCACCACCGCGCCTGCCCCGCGGCAACGCACTCGTCGTGCGTGTAGCACGGACCCGCCCCCGCCCCCGCGCCTGCCTGACGCTCGATGCTCCACCCCGCGTAGGTGGTCCGCGCGGCGCTGACGTCCGACAAGTAGGCGGCGAACGTCCTGGCATGAACCACGCCGCCGTCGATCTCCGTTCCGGACGGTTCGATGAGCCCGTGCAGCACCACCGTCCCGGGCAGCGCGGTGAGGGTGCCGGCGGCCACCACCGCGCCGGTGCGGCGGCGCGCCCTCCCGGCAACCCCGTCCGATCGGATCTCCAGCATGGAGCCGCCCGGGCCTGATAGCCGGGCCACGACGGCGATGCAGGCATCCGTGCCGGGCAACCCCGCGCGCACGCCGGGAGAGCCGTCGTCCTGATCGCAGCGGTCGCCCGGCCAGGCGGCCCCAGGCTTCCACGGCCGGCCGCCCTCCATCCGGCGCAGGACGTCCTCCATTCCCGCGTGGGCGACCTCCTCGGCCCGGACCGCGTCGCGGTGCAGGCCGGCGATGAGGACCTCCTTGCCCGCGCTGAGCAGCATCGCGGACACCAGGATGAACATGAGCGCGGTGAAGAGGAGGACGGTGAGCAGCGCGGCCCCGCGCTCACTTCCGGCCGGCCGTAGGGCGGGCACCATGCAGAATCCTCCGCCTACGCCGAGGGTCTCACGATGGCGTTGCGGAGCTGGATCACATCGTCCACCCGGATCTCCTGCGGGACCGTTCCCCCCGCCCCGCCCGGCCCGGGGCTGAACGACTCGAGGCGCAGGCGCACCCGGCCACCGGCGACTGCCACGGTGAAGGCGTTGATCTGAGAGGCGATAATCTGGCCGCTCGAGGGCGACAGCGGCAGCGAGATCGGCTCCGCCTGCACGACCCGGCGGAGCGCTCCCGCGCTGAGATGATAGCCGATGGTCCGCTGCCACACCGGCGCGTAGGTGCCGGTCAACGGGATGGGGGTCGCGCAGGCGGATTCGAGCCGCGCCCGCGAGGAGTCGGCCGGCGCGACGTCGAGACAGAAGATGCTCGCCGCATCGGAGGGTCGGGCGGACGGGAAGGCCACCTGCGTCGAAGGCGCGGCACACGCCGGATCGGGATGGCAGAGGATCGCCTGGGCCCGGGATTCCCTGATCTCGCGCCGGAAGCGGGCGGCAGCCGCCCGGGCATCCTGCTGCATGTCGGCCGCCCGCCGCGTGAGGAGGGACGCCCGGTAGACGCCCAGGAACACGCGGTTGGTGATCAGGAGGAACAGCGCCAGCACGGCCGCCGCCACGAGCAGATCCACCAGGGTCATCCCGGCAGGCGGCGCCAGCAGGCCGCGGCGTGCGGTCACGGGCACACGACCTCCGGTGTGATCGCCGGCGGCCGATACGGCAGGAACCGCTCGAGCCCTCCGCCGGGCCGAGACACGGTCCGCAGGTCGTCCTTGATCCGCCAGGAGAGGGTCGTGTGGATGCGGATCACGAACTCCGGCGCCTCCCGGGACGGGGTCAGGGAGAACCGGTGCGCGGCGCAGTCCCATCTCCAGCGCTGTACGGCGATCTGGAGCGCGGTCCAGGGGAGCTGGTACGGCGCCGACGGGGGAAGCGGGTAGGCCCCGAACGCCGCCGGCGGAGGCGGCGCTCCTCCGTCGCAGGATAATCCTCCGGGCTGGATGCAGTAAGACTGCCCCGTCGCGCCCGCGGCCCAGCCGGCCAGCACCGCGTCCCACGCCGAGTCGTCCAGTGATGCCAGGTAGTCGTGCAGTCCCTGCAGGTATGCCGCCGCCACGGTGAGGTCTTTGGCCCGGCGTCCCGTGCCCAGCGCGGTGGGGGATGTCTCCTGGAACCCTCCGGTGGCCGTGGCGCCGAGGATGCCGAGCGTGCCGACACTGACCACCAGGAAGATGCCGACGGCCACCAGCACCTCGATCAGAGAGAAGCCTATCTCAGACCGTCCCGCGTGCGGTCCACCCGCGGTGCGCAGAGCCATCTATGGGCACCCCGCGTCATCCACGCGGACGCGCCCCGTGGCGGGCTGGACGCGCACACACAGCACGGCGCCCCCGGCGGAGAAGGTCACGGTGCCGCCGCCGGACGGCGCCCCGAGGAGGCTCACGCCGGTGAACATTACCAGGCTCGGGACGCCGCCGAACCGCGCGTAGGTGATGCGCACGCGGGGGTGGAGGCGCTGCTCGCGCAGTATCTCGCGGACGCCGTCTGTCTGGCTGAAGATCAGGTAGCCTCGCCCGCCGGCCGGGAATTCCGCCCCATAGGCGCGGCCGGAGTTGCGCTCGGCCAGCGCCCGGGCCTGCGCGTCGCGGAGGTCCCCGACCAGTCGCCCCGCCGCCGCCCGCAGCGCGAGGCGGTCGGCGAATGGCCGGACCTGCCAGATCACGCTGCCCAGAAGGACCGAACTGATTCCAACGATGATGAGGAGTTCCAGGACGGCGAACCCGCGCGTCCTCCGGACCATGACGCTCACCCCACGCACGCCGGGCGTGAGGCGAGCATGGCACCCGCGCAGGCGTCTGACTATGCCCCCAGTGGGCTGGTCACAACACTACGGCCGGGACCACCGTCCCGGCCGCAGCCAACACATACGGAATGAACCTGACAGGTACCTGCGGCTACCTCAGCGGCAGCGGCGGCGCCATCCCGGGGAGCCGGCTGATCACGGCCAGTCCCTTCTCCAGCTGCCCCGCCGTCACGTACGCATCCCACAGCGCCACCATCGCTGCCAGCGTGGGGCGCAGGCTCACCGAGCGCTCGAGCGACTGCACCGCCTGGGCGGCCGCGCCCGAGGCCCAGGGGGACAGGCCGGCCTTGTACTGCCGGGCCACGTGCAGATACGCCATGCCGAGCCAGTAGTGGGCTACGGGATCGTTGGCGTTGGCCGACGCGGCCGCCGCATACGGGGCGACGGCCGCGCGGAACTCCGCTTCTGTGTAGAACTGCATGGTGTTGAACGGGCGCACGGCCTGCGCCGACGCCGCCGGAACGGCCAGGCCGACGAGCACGATGACACACGCCAGGATCCGCATCGTCCGCCTCCTCGGCTACTCGCGCACGATCTGCGGGGTGATGAGGAAGATGACTTCGCTCTCCCCCGTCGTCGTTGACGTGAACCGGAAGAGCTCGCCGATGATTGGGATGTCCCCGAGGATCGGCACTTTCACGGTCGTCTTCCGCTCTTCCTGGCTGATCAAGCCGCCCATGACGATGGTCTGCCCGTCCGGGACGGTCAGGGTGGTATCCGCCGAGCGGGTGCCCACCCGAGGCGCCTGGGCCCCGCCGGGGCCGCTGACGATCTCCAGGACGCGGCTCACTTCAGGCTTGAGGTTGACGGTGATGAGGTTGGCCGAGTTGACGCGCGGCGTGACCTCCAGCTTGACGCCGACGTCCTGGAAGGTGGTCGTGGTGGTCGTGACGCCCGCCTGGGTGGTCACCGTGAAGATCGGGACCTTCTCGCCCACGAGGATCGTCGCCTTGTTCCCGTCCAGCGTCGCGATCCGTGGAGCGCTGAGGATCCGCGCCTTCGCCTCCGTGACCAGGGCGCGCAGCTGGAAGAGGAGCAGGTTGGTATCGAACAGGTTGAGGCTGATGCGGTTCTGCGCGCTGTCCAGCACGACGCCGCCGAACGCGCTGTCCGTCAACCCGCCGAACAGGCCCATGTCCTTGAGCACGGTCGAGCCGATGTCCACGGCATGGACCTGGACCACGACCTGCGGGATCCGGATATCGAGCGTGGCCAGGACCTTGCGCACCTCATCGTGCTGCAGCGACGTACCGGTCACAAGCAGCGCGTTGGTGCGCGGATCGAAGGCCACGCGGATCCCGGGCACCGCGGCGGCCAGGGCCGCCCGGATCTGGTTGGGATCGCCGAACGACAGCCGGTAGGCGATGGTCTCGGGCACCTCGGGGGGCGGCGCGAGCTTCTCGGCGGAGGACACGATGATGTTCCGGCCCAGCCGGCGGAAGGCCAGGTTGTTGGCCTCCAGCACGAAGCGCAGCGCTTCTTCACAGGTGACGCTGACCAGGCGCAAGGTAATGGTGCCCTGCACCGAGCCGTCGGTGACGATGTTGAAGTTGCACAGCTTGGCCAGGGCCGCCAGCACGTCGGACAGCGCGGTGCCGCGGAACTCCAGGAGCTGGATGATCTCCGGCGCGGGCGGCTGTCCCGGCTGCGCCTGGGCGACGCGCGCCACGCCGGTGCCCGTGGGCACGGCCGCGGTCTGCTGCGCCGGCGCGCGCGCGGCGGCCGGGGCGGTGGGCACGTTGACCACCAGGATATTCGGCGACGTCTGCTGGATCTCCACCGGGATGGGGCGGGCCAGATCGATCACCACGCGGGCAATCGGCGGCGAGTCCTGGAACTGCCCGGTTCGCACCGCCACGACGTCCTTGCCCACGCTGATCGTGGTCCGGACGCTCGAGTCGATCACGGCATCCAGCAGATCGACCACCACGCGCGGGTACGGCGGCGGCGCCAGCTCCGACATATGGTAGAGGATCCGGCCGGTCGCCACGATGCCGATCACCGTCTTGCCGGCGAACTCCTTGACGGTGACCTGAGTGACGCGGCTGGTGGCTCCCTGGGCGGGGGTGGTCCCCAGCACCGGGATCGCCACGACTGCAATCATGACCGCGGCGATGATGAGATGGAGAAAAGTCCGTCCGTGCCGCATCTGTCCTATCCACCTCCCATCGTCACGTCAAACCGCTGACCCGCTCGTTCGAACGTGACGGTCCGCCGATTGGCGTCGATCTTGACTACGCGGAGGTCGCCGGCCGACTCGCCCTCAAAGAGAATCTCGGTGCGGCCCCCGACATCGACGATGACTACCTTGCTCATGTCACTGACGATCCCGCTGACGCTGATGCCCGCCGACGGGGAGGGCGGCACCGGGGCCGGCATGGGCGCCGGGGCCCCGGGCGCGCCTGGCAACGGCGGCGGCGGCAGCGGCGTGCCGGGCACGGGGAACGGCGGCGGCGGGAGCTGGCTGGCCGGCGGCCTCGGCGGTGCGGTCTGCGCCGCGGCCGGAGTCACCAGCGGCACGAAGGGATCGGCTCGCCCCGCGGGCGCAGGCGGCACGACCTGAGCCGATGCGGGACCGGAGGCCGGCACGGGAGCCGCCGCCGGAGTGGGCGCCGGCGCGGGGGCGGCCGGGGCTGCCGCGGGGGGCTGCGGCTCCTCCGCGGCCGGCGGCACGGCTCCACCGCCCGTGAGCTGCCCGTAGAGCATGTACGCGGCGAGCGCGATCAGGAGCACGGCGATCCCGTATCCCGCCGCAGGATTCTTCTGTAGAAATTCTCGCAGGCGGGCCATGTCAGCGCGCCTCCTTCGGCAGGACGTAGGTCTCGGTATCCGCCTGGACGGACAGGTTGGGCAGCGTTCCCGGTGTCAACCCCACCCGGGTGACCGCGATGAGCCGCGGAAAGTCGCGCAGCTCGCTCATCAGGGAGATGAACTCGCTGTACGTGGCCGTGAATGACATGTTGATGGGGAACCGGAAGTACTCCGGCCGCCCCTGGGCCTGCCCGGAGGCCTGACCCGATGTCTGACCGGCCGCCTGCCCTGTCCCGGATTGAGACTGTGCGGCAGCGACGGCCTCGAGCGCGCCAGGCCGGAGGGCGTTGAGGTCCACCCGCAGCCGCGTGACCAGCCGCTCCATCTGGACCAGCAGGGCCGGCACTTCCTTCTCCGTCGGCAGCTTCGCCTCGATGGTGGCGATGAACGTCTGGAGCTCGGCGTAGCGCTTCTCGAGCTGCTCGGCCTGGGCCGCGATCCGCTGCATCTGCTCGAGCCGCGCCTGCCGGGCATCCCGCTCCTCGACCAGCTGCCGGTACTCGGCCACCCGCGGCGTGTAGATGACGTAGTAGAAGCCCAACAGCACGATGATGGCAAGGCCGACAACCAGCAGGATCTGCTCGCGGCGGCTCATCGGCTGCTCGCCTCCGTTCGCCTCGACGTGAGGTGTGAGGTTACCGAGAAGTTGATCGTCTGCCGGCTGCCCATCAACTGCCGCTGGCTCACGGTCAGGTCGGTGCTTTCAAACATCCGCGATGATTCCAGGTTGACCATGAACCGCGCGACGTCGGTGTAGGAGAGGCCGAACCCGTTGAAGACCAGGTTCCCGTCCTGCGCCGCGGACACCGAGGTCAGCCAGACGTTCCGCGGGATCACGACGCGCAGCTCGAGCAGCACCTGATCCCAGGGGATCCGGGCCGCCTCCAGCCGCTTGAGCATCTGCTCCTTGCGCTCCGCCACCTCGATGAGCCGCTTGAGCTGCTCGACCCGCGCGACTCTCGGCTCGAGCTCCGTGATCTCGGCGTTGATCACGGCGATCTCTTCCCGCACCGCCGCGTTGCGGGCGTTCAGGAACAGCGTGGCTACGACCACGGCGGCGAGCAACAGCGCGACGACCACTCCGCCGACACGCAGCGGCGCGGGCGCGGGGGCCCGCATCCGTTCGCGTGGGAGCAGGTTGATCCGGATCATGATTCGGCCGCCCCCCTCATGGCCAGGCCGACCGCGCCGGCCATCGCTGGCGCCAGCTGCCGCCGGTCCTCGGCCCGCAGTACCGACTCAGGCACGGTGCAGTTCACGAAGGGATCCCCCACGACTGTTTCGATCCCCAGCTCCAGCGACAGGAACCGGTCCAAATTGCCCAGCCGGGCCGTCCCGCCGCTGAGGATGACCCGGCCGATGCGGCTCTCGCGCCACCGGGTCTGGAAGTAGTCCAGCGACCGGCGGAGCTCCGTGGCCAGGTCGGTGAGAATGGGCAGCATCGCCTCGTGGATGCTGAGCACGGTCTGGTCGTCCGGCAGGGGCTCGCCCTCCAGGAGCACCCGCCCCTTCTCCTTCTTGAGGCCTTCGGCCATCGAGAACTCGACATCGAGCCGGGAGGCGATCGCCCGGGTCAGGTTGCTGCCGCCGATGTTGACGTTGCGGGTCAGGCGCAGCCTGTCGTGCTCAGTGACGAGGATGTCCGTTGACTCGGCCCCCAGGCCGACGAACACAGCGGCCGGCGGGCCCCCCTCGGTCCGGGACTGCGGCTCGAGGGCGCGCATCGACGCAAATGACTCCACATCCAGGAGGAAGGGGGTGAGCCCGGCGCCGCGCAGCGCGTCCAGGTGCTTGTCCACGACCTCCTGCCGGGCCGCCACGAGGAGCACCTCCACCTTGGGCTGGCCCTCCTCGACAAACTCGCCGAGGATGTCGAAATCCATACTCACGTCGCGGACGCTGTAGGGCAGATACCGGCCGGCCTCGAACCGCACGGCCTGCTGGAGGTCCCCCTTGGCCATCTTGGGCATCTTGAGCTCCCGGACGATGACCGCCTGCCCCCCGATGGCGGAGACGACGCGGCCGCGGCGCATCCCGGCCGACGAGAGCACGCGCCGGATGGCGTCGCCGAGGACGTGGGGCTCGGTGACCGTCCCCTCCCGCACCGCCCCGGGGGGTGTCAGGCCCGAGCCGGCGTGCAGGACCCGGTAGCCTCCCCCGTTCGCCTCGAGCTCGACTGCCTTGATGGCCTGGCTGCCGATATCCAGGCCGACGAACGTCTTGGACCCAAAGAACGCCATAGCCTACCGCCTCCTAATCACCGACGCCCTACACGCAGCAGGAAACACACCCCAGGACGTCGGGCGTCCTGGATCGGCCGGACGGATCCAGCGAGACCGCAAGCGGAGAGAAGTCGAAGTCCACGGCTGCCTGTAACGCCATGCCCGCCGCCCCGACCGAGTAGACCCTACCGGCAGCCGGCACTGCCAGACGGGAGTACGTGGAGTACTCTGTCGTTCGTGACCATGTATCTGAATCCTCCACAAATCCTCCCCTGAGGTTCCTTACCGCTCCCACCAGGTCAGGTGGGTGACGGTAGCCTCCCCCACGGGCGCGTTCGGCACCAGGCCGCCGGCCATGACGGTGATGTTGCCCGTCAGGTACGCCGTGCTCTTGGCCACCAGGCCCCCGTAGACGGTGACGTTTCCTGAGCCCAGGGTCAGGTTGCCGTTGACGATGATCGTGCCCCAGTAGTTGAAGGTCCCGTTGATGACCAGGTCGCCGTTGACGAGGATCGTGCCATGCCCGTCAAGCGTGCCGTTGATCGTCCAGTCGTCCCCGGGGTCAGGCGTTCCGCCAGGCGCCCCGGCGTCGAGCAGCACGATGAGGGGGCGGTCATTCGGACCCGTGCAGTTGTTCGCGATGCCGTCCCCGCTATCGTCACAGGTCCCGAAGTCGCCGGAGTTGATGGTTCCCGGCGGCAGCGGGCCGCGCTCGGCATTCTGCGCGAGCGGCTCGAAGTTCGGGAACGCCGGCACCGCGGTAAGCTGCGGGTACCCCGCAAGGTTCGGCTCCTGGTTGAATCCGGGTTCCGTCAGACAGGTCGTATCGGGACAGGGGCTGATGCCGCTCCGCTTCTCCCAGGCGAGCGCACCCGTATTGAACCGGTAGTAGTTGTTGAACCAGTGCTCATAGACGATGGTCTTGAAGTAGATCGTCACCGGGTCGCCGTCTTCATCCTCGAACGTGACCGGATGGTACTTGTAGATGAACCCGCAGGGAAGGGCGCTCGTCACAGCCTGCGGGGGAAGCGGCCCCGCGCCGTCGGGGTCGTCCCGCATGAATCCATACATGGGGACCGTGTTGGGCGCCACACCGGCCTGGTTCGGATCCTCAGCACGGATCGCCCCAGCGGGCAGGAAGGGGTTCGCAAACGTAGGGTTGCCGCTTCCGTCGCAGAGCGTCTTCTTGCTGTCCAGGTCAGGTCCCGGGTCGACCGTGACATAGGTACTCACGCGCTGCCCAGGATACCAGCGGCATCGCGCATCGGAGTTCGGATCCGTGGCGCAGTTGTGCCCGTCCGCCAACGCCTGGTCCAGACACTGCTGGTGCGTGTAACAGAAGGGGAGTGCGCCGGGATTCCGCTTGCTGATCCGCCAACCCCCGTAGGATTTCGAATTC
>Ga0209172_10002505_pt1 | contig 32053 bp, 27 predicted proteins | sample LarsenN4metaG_FD_184113 | JGI IMG/M metagenome (GOLD analysis project Ga0209172, IMG submission 184113) | Hot spring sediment bacterial and archeal communities from British Columbia, Canada, to study Microbial Dark Matter (Phase II) - Larsen... ... | reverse complement strand
CGCGAGCATCAGGGAATCGAAGTCGACGCCGATTTAGCCCACGAACCCATTTCGTTGTACCAGTTGTTGAGCTGACTCCCGAGATACGTCGCGCCCACCAGCGCGACGATCGCGATGAACGAAGCGAGCAGCAGATACTCGATCAGGTCCTGGCCCTGATCGTCACGAATGAACCGAGCGAGCATATTCTCTCCCTTTCTGAAAGGTGACCGAACGCGTCTGAAAGGTGCCGAACGCGCTGTGACCAACGCCTACTGGCGCCTGCGGCCGCTTCTTGAGCAACGCGACTGCCACTTCTATATCGATACAGGTGGACATGTTCCATTCCGATGAATTCGCAGGACTTACAACGTCGCGCGGCTTGCCTGCTGGAGCGGCCCTGCGCGAAAGTCGCGCGAGTCATTACCTTCTACCTCTTGTCAGGACCCGACTCGGGGAGATCAGTCTGGTTGGAATAAGCCTTTCGGCCGCTCGCGGGGAGACACGCGGCCGTCGGCGAAAGTCCCTGTACAAGCAGACTATTGCGATCGTGCAGCGTGAGTGTCACGCGTTTTGCTGGGCCGAGCCTCCGACCACCACGGACATGGACACACACGAAATCGCGTGGGCGCGGCCGTCAACACATGCGGCAGTCGTAAGCGTGGGCGAGACGGTCCATCGACGCGCTGATGTCTTGACGGCGATATTCGCCGCGACGCTCTTCGTCAGCGCGGCGCTCCTGTTCGTGGTCGAGCCGATGTTCGCCAAGATGGTGCTGCCCCGCCTTGGCGGCAGTCCTGCTGTCTGGAACACGTGCGTGGTCTTTTTTCAGGCGACGATGCTCGCCGGCTACGCTTACGCTGATCTCACCAGCCGGTGGCTGCCGTTGCGTCAACAGATCGCGCTTCACACGGCGCTGGTGGTTGCGGCGGGACTGATGCTTCCAGTCGTCGTTCCCGCCGACTGGAGGCCACCCGTGGAGGGCACGCCGCTTCCAGCGCTGCTCATGCTCCTGGCGGCATCACTGGGCGTCCCGTTTTTCATCGTGTCTTCAACGGCGCCTCTCGTCCAGAAATGGTTCTCCGAGACCGACCATACATTCGCGCGCGACCCGTACTTCCTGTATGCGGCAAGCAATCTCGGCAGCATCGTCGCACTGGTAGCGTATCCGTTTGTCGTGGAGCCGCTCTTGCCGCTCGCGGCGCAGAGCGCAGCCTGGACGGCTGCGTACGCTGCATTTGCGGCATTGACCCTGGCTTCTGCCGCCGGAGCGCTGCGCGCCGGCCGGCCTCAACACCGCGGGCCGACCGGCGCGGCGACACATGAACGGACACAGGAACAATTGACGTGGCGGCGGCGGTTCTGGTGGCTGACGCTCGCATTCATCCCATCGAGCCTGCTGCTGGGCGTCACCACGTTCCTTTCGACGGATATCGCCGCGATGCCGCTGCTCTGGACGATCCCGCTGGCGCTCTACCTGGTCACGTTCGTTCTGGCCTTTGCCTCGCGACGCTTCATCCCCCCGAACATCGCTCGCGCCGTCGCGGTCGTCCTCACGATGACGCTGGTCCTCGCGATCATCCTCGACGTGAAGGAGCCGGCGTGGCTCTTGATGCCACTGCACCTCGCGGGATTCTTGCTCTGCGCCCTCGCGCTGCACACTCGACTCGCTGCCGACCGGCCTGGAACGACTCACCTCACGGAGTTCTATCTGTGGGTTGCCGCGGGCGGCCTCGCAGGTGGCCTGTTCAACACCCTGGTTGCACCGTTCCTGTTCTCCTGGGTCGCCGAGTATCCGCTGGTTCTCTCTGTGGCGCTGACGCTCCTGGTGCGCAGCGCCAAACGCGCCAGTCAGCGCCTCACGGTGTGGGACTGGGCGACGCCGTTGGCACTTGGCGTTGCCGTTACAGCTCTTGTTCTGGCATTGAAAGGCGGCATGCTCAGGGCCGCCACCGGCAGCGCTGCAATCGGCCTCACCGGAGCGCTACTTGCCGCGTGTCTGAAGCACCCCGTGCGCCTCGCGCTGGGGCTCGTGCTGGTGGTACTGGGCGTCGGCGCGTTCGCGCATCCCGGTAATCTGCTCCATGCTGAGCGGACATTCTTCGGAGTACTGCGTGTAACCGCCGACGCCAGCGGACGTCATCGGCTGTTTCACGGCAGCACGCTCCACGGCGAGCAGAGCCTCGCCCCGACACGTCATCGCGAGCCGCTCACCTATTACCATCGAACGGGTCCGATCGGCCAGACGATCCAGGCGCTGTCTCACCGACTGCATCGCGTGGCCGTTGTGGGCCTGGGCGCCGGCTCGCTGGCCGCGTACGCGGCCCCCGGGCAGCAGTGGACCTTCTATGAAATCGATCCGGCGGTAGAGCGCATTGCGCGGACCCCGGCTCTTTTCACGTACCTCCAAGATTGCGACGAGCGATGCGACGTTGTCCTCGGGGACGCACGACTCTCACTCCAACACCGCCGCGTTCTGTACGACTTGATCGTTCTCGACGCGTTCAGCTCCGACGCCGTCCCGGTCCATCTCATCACTCGAGAAGCCCTGGCGCTGTACCTGAGCCGACTTTCCATGGATGGGGTCATCGCGTTCCACATCTCGAACCGCTATCTCGATCTACAGCCAGTGATCGGGGCGCTCGCCTCCGAAGGAGGGCTGCAGGCGCGCGTGCAGCTGCACTCTCCCGTGCCGCCCTCCGAGGCGACCACCTCTCTTTGGGTGATTGCCGCGCGGACCGCAGACGCGTTCGGCCCGCTGGCGACCGATCCGCGCTGGAGGCATATGGCGACGGGGGAGGTTGACGCCTGGTCCGACGACTACTCGAATATCCTCGACGTGCTCGGCCGCCCCGCGCCTGAATCGGCAAGGCCCTGAACTTCCAGGACAAAAGACTCCCCTTGGTGGACACGGTTGCTGCAACGCGGGATGCGGGTCGACACGAGTATGTCCGTCAGGCGCTCGAGCTGGCACGTGGCGACGTCATCATCGTGCAGGATGGAAGATGTGAAGTGCCGATCTCTTACCATGGGCCGCGGCTACGACGAAGGGAAGAAGATCGGCTTCCGTGACGGTGTCATGGCCGGCTTACGTGTTGTACTACAATCTGATCGCCCCCATCTGCCGGCGGGTCGGCCGTACGCAGCGCGGGTGAATGGGTCGTTGAGCGCCCACGAGCCTTCGCGCGCCATGCCGCATCTGACCGCACATCAGCCGTCGTCCATGTGGACTATTTGCGGCTGAGCGATGACGATCTTCTTCGTGCCTACGGCATCCGTTGTGCCGTCACGGCGACGGGTTCGGCCCTCCATCAGCGTCTCATACGTGATCCGGAGACGAGGGTCATGCACGCGGCGCAAGGCACACGGTTTCAGCCGGTCGCTGGCCCAGGCGACCACGGCAAGATAGGACAAGAGGCGCCCCGGGCTGACGGCGCCCTCAGCCCTCCAAGACGACGCGGCAGGTTTCGCCGGAGTATCAAGGACAAAAGACCGGAATTCGGCTGACTGTTGTCTGATGCATTCTCGCAATAGTGTGCCCTACCGGCTGGCAAGTAGTTGCGCCATCAGCAATTATCCGTCCGACGAGCCAACCCGGCACCATCTGCATGGTTGCTGCAGAAACCGCCATCCGTGGGCGGTGGGGCAGTGTGCCGTCTGTCTCGCTTCCGTCTCGCGAAACGCGCGTGCCCATATGAGCCCCTCATCGGAACGGTGGATCAGATGACGAACGCGGAACATGTGCTCGACGCGGAAGCGGTTGCTACGCCTTCCCTGCGCCCTGCCGTGAAACGCCGTGGTCGGCGGGTCAGCGCGACCCAGCTCGGTTTTCACCCTGTGACCTGCGCGCTGCTGCTTGCGCAGATCGGAGCCGGCATCGCGATTGGCATCGCTTGCCGCGCCGCCGGCTTCACTGCGACGGGAGGGTTGCAGGGGCTAGTAGGCCACTACGGACCGGCGGCGCTGCTCCTATTGTTCTGGATGATTCACTACACGCAGCCAGACAGCCGCAAGCGAGAGTGGTGGACGGCAGAAGCCGCGCTGGGCTTCGGACTCGTATTGCTCGGGACCGCTATTCTGGCGCCCGCGCAGTATCTGGCGGCCTCGTTCAATCGACCCCTGATCGATGGGTGGCTCGCGGCCGCCGATCGAGTCATGGGTCTGCACGTCCCAACGCTCGCTGCGTGGACGAAGGCTCACCCACACATCGGTGATCTCCTGTCATTTGCCTACCGCACGCTGGCCCCGCAGGCCGGTTTCGTCATCGGTCTGATCTGGTGGAAGAGGGATCGTCTTGCGCTATGGGAGTATGTCGTTACATTTCACCTATGCGCTTTCATCACCATTGCGGCCTCCGCACTCTGGCCCGCGGCGGGTGCATTTACCTATTACGGGTTCACATCGACCCTGGATCAGAGTCGCTTCATCGATCATTTTCAAGCGTTGCGGCAAGGGACCATGACATTCATTCCGTTCGGGGACATCGAGGGTCTCATTTCGATGCCCTCCTTCCACGTGATTGGTGGGCTGCTGCTGACGTGGGCAGTCCGCCGGACATCCTTCCTGCTGCCGATGGCACTCTTGAACACGCTTCTTATTATTTCGACGGTGATGACGGGCGCTCACTATGCCGTTGACGTTCTCGGCGGTTTCCTGACCTGGGGGACCGCCGTTCTCGCATATCGTTGTTTGTGGGCACGCCACGTTCCGGCATTGGACCTGGAGGACCAATCGGCAGCCTCCGAGCGCAACGCGAGAGTCGTTCCGATCGGGTAGAGGCGAATCAACGATGCATTCACCAGGTACTCGCAGATGCATACACCGGTCCCCTCGGTCCTTGTCGCGGTCTTCCGCGACGAACAGACGATAATCCCGGTGCTGCGCAAAGTCCTCGCGCTCGGCCCGCTTCTGAAGGAAGTGGTCATAGTGGACGACGAGTCTCGGGATCGCATGCCGGAATTGGTGCAGGAGTTGGCCGCGTGCGAGCCGGCGGTCCGCTTGTGCCGCCTCGTCGGTGCCCTGTAGGGCCGAAGCGTCATGCGCGCGCGGTTTACCGACGACCACGTTGCCCCGGCGCTGATATTCATCGTCCTAGGGGGGCTCGCGTGTGTGACGCCCGCCCAGAACGACACCTGGTGGCATCTGCGCTCGGGCCAGCAGATGTGGCAAACCGGATGGTTCCTGCTCACAGAGCCGTTCTCGCACACGGCGAACGGCGCCGAGCTGCACAACCACTGGTGGATCAGTCAGCTGGCGTTTTACGGGGTCTACTCCCTCGGCGGCCCCTTCCTGCTGTCGCTCTTTGCCGGAGCGTGCGCGCTCGCGGCGGTTCTCGGCTCATGGTCCCTGATGCGCGGGCCCTGGGAGCTCCGTGTCGCCCTGCTCGCGTGGCTGATTGTCGTCACGGTCCCCGAATGGTCGGTTCGCCCGCAGGTGGTGAGTCTCGCGCTGCTCGTGCTCGCCAGCCACCTCATCGTCCGGAATCGTGCGGAATGGCTTCCGGCGATGTGCGTGGTGTGGGCGAACACGCACGGGATGGTCGTCTTCGGTATCGCGCTGGGCGGCGCCCTGTTGGCGGACGCGCTGCTCTGGTCGCGGACGGAATGGAGACGCGCCGCGGCGATTGCGGCGGCATGTGCCGCTGCGCCGCTGATTTCTCCGCTCGGACTGAGTTACTGGCCCCAGGTCCTGGAGACGGTGTCGGTCTCACGCGAGCTGCAGATACAAGAGTATCGAATGCCGTTCACAACGGCCGATTTTCCGTTCTGGCTCGGGCTGGCCGCGTTCATCGTCGTTCTCATGCGATGCAAGCGGGCGCCGCGTGAACTCCCGCGTGCGGATCGCGTGCTAGCACTTGCGGGGCTTGTGCTGGCAGGTGCGGCCGTGATGGCCTCGCGCAACATCGCCTTCTTTGCCGTCGTTGCGGCGCCTGCACTGTCGCGGTTGTGGCCCGCTACAGTGCGCCGCGCGGCCAGGCCGGCGGGTGTCGCGGCCTGGGGTCTCGCCACGGCCGCGATGATCGCAGCGGCAGCAGTCGTCCTGCTGCAGTGGCGCGGCAACGTCGCGCGTCTCGGCTGGGAGCCGATGACACGGGAGACCGTTCGGGCCGTCGCGTACTGCCCGGATCCGATCTTCAATCATCTGGAGGACGGTGGCTTTCTCATGTGGGCCCTGCCGGACCGCCGGATTTTCGTTGACAGCCGCATGGAGGCGTATCCCCTCACGCTGCTGCGCCGGTCCCGCGATGCTGACCTCAACGGAGAGTACGTCGACCTTTTTCGCGACTACCGCATTCGGTGCGCCGTGACGACGACCGGGTCCGTCCTTCAGCAGCGTCTGACAAGCGATCCTGCGATGAGGGTTGTGCATGCCGACGAGCGCCACACGGTCTTCAGCCGGTCATCGACGCAGGCGAGCACCGGGCGATAAGGACTCCAAAGACCCGCGAACGGCCGCCTAAAGTCGGCTTAAAGTCCGCGTCCTCATCGCTCGAACGACCGAGGCCGCACACGATCGAATATCGTTGCGTCTCTTCGGTGAGCGCAGCACGTTCGACGGCACGACCCATGCTGTGGCCCCGAACGGTGGCAATTGCATAAAGGTCGCCTGATCGATTGCTTTTGTCTGCCCGATGGTGCCCCGCAACGACGCCGATATAACCCGCTGGTTACATTTCTGACACGGGGTCGATGGTTTTCATGACGGCACCGTGGCGGCTGACTTGCTATTGGACGCCACATGCTTGCGATGTTTGGGCGGGGTTTTCGACATCGCTCCATCCCAGATGTCGCCGACTGACGTTTCGCTGTTCCCCGACCGGGATCAGTTCGACGCGGTCGTCCGCAGCCGCTCGTGGGAGTGGCTCCTGGCGCTGAGGCGCCGGCTCGGCGTCGACCTGCAGATCGTCGACGATGCCCAGCGGCCGCTGCTCCCCTCGACCGATGCTCCCGTAGCCGTCGCACTCGAACCGTTGCTGGCGTCGGGCGCGCCCGCCGTGCGGCAGGCGCTCTCGACGGCCGTCCGCACCCGCACGCCGCAGGCGCTGGGGGTCGAAGGCGTCCTGCTGGTCCTGTTCCCGCTGACCATCGGGCGCGCCGTCGATGGGGCGCTCGTGCTGGCCAAGCGGACGCCGGAAGGCAAGCCGGCCGAGCGGACTCGCGGTGAGCTCGAGCTCGTCGGTGTGTGGCTGTCGAGCGCCGTCGAGGCACACCTGGTCAGCCCGCTCGCGGCGGAAGCGGATCTCGATCGCGTGTCGTCACTGTGCCGTCTCCTGGGCGGCCGTCTGGTCGCCAGCGGGGCGGTCGAGGGCTCCGATCGTCAGATCGTCGACGCGTTTGCCGAGACGCTGGCCGTCTGGCATGACCTGGAGGTCTACGGCTACGTCGAGACGGCGACCGGCGACTTCGTGCGCGAAGTCTCGTTGGCCGGCGCCGATCCGCCGGCGAGTCCGGCCGTGATTCCGCGCGCGGCGTTGCCTGAAGCGGCCGAAGTGACTCGATTGCCGAAGGCCGACGTCGAACGGCTCGGCTTTCCGGTGTCGCGCGACGTCGTGATCGCGAGGCTCGCCGAGTCGTGGCTGTTGGTGGTCTGCGGAGAGATTGCCCCGTTCGAGCTGACGCGCATCCGCGTGTACCTCGCGCTGCTCGACCAGGCGATTGCCCGGGCGATCGAGGCAGCGAAGGCGCGCATCGTCGCAGCGATCGCACGGCACCTCCTCGACGGCGACGCCGAGCCCGAGGAGCAGGCGCGGCGCGCGCTTGCGGCGGTGCAGGAGGCGCTCGGCATGCCGTTCGCCGGGCTGAATGTGACCGCCCCGACCGGTGCGCCGCTCGTGCAGCTCGGGAGGACGCCGCCCGATCCCGGAGAGCCTTCAGAAGGGCGGCATCTCGTCATCGTGCGGCAGATTCCCGAGCAGTACACGATGACGATGGTGGTGGGATGGGCGATCGAACGCCGCGTGACGCGCCAGGAACATCAGGTCGCCCAGACGACCGCCGATTTGCTGGAATCGTGGGTGCAGCGCGTGGCGTGGCGGCCGCGGCAGGCGCGCGAACGGCGCGTGACCTCGCGCAGCTTTGGCGAACTGCTCGAGCGGTTCGCGCAGCAGGCGCTCGCAAGCGGCACACCCGTCACGGCCGTCGTGCTCTCGTTCCGCGATGCCGTGTTCCGGCCCGGAATCACGCAGACCCGGATCGGGCGGATTCGCGAGCAGGTGAGGGCCGCCGATCTGGTGGGACGGCTGAGCGAAGGGGAAATCGGCATGCTGCTTCACGATACTGCGGGCCGCCACGCGAGCGCCGTGGTTGCCCGGGTGCGCCGCATCCTTCAGACCGTCGATGCTCCCGGCGCCGCCCTCCGCGTGTCAATCGGCATCGCCACGCGTTCACCCGGCGAGCCGACGTCGGTCACACTGGCGGACGAGGCGCGTGAGGGGGCGTTGCGCCACGCCGATGCGTCCTAACTCCAAGTTCGATGCGGTCGACGACATGAAACCACTCGGTGATCGCAGGACTCGCGTCCGGCTTGAAGTCGTGGGATTGCTCTGGGGGACACTCCAGGTCACCAATCAGGCCCGCGTGGTCAATATCAGCCGGAACGGAGCGCTCATCGCCTCCCCGGTGCCCGTCGCCCTCGAGTCCACGCAGGTTCTCAGACTGACGCTTCACGGCCATGAGGTCACCCTCCGCGCGCGCGTTCGGCACTTGAGACGGGCCTCGGGTAACGGCGAACACGACGTGCATTATTGTATGGGGGTCGAATTCCTCGATGAGCCGCCCGCGCTGCTCCGGGCGCTCGAGTAGCCGACAGCTCTGGCCTGGCGGGGCTCAATAAGTCTGCGATCGCGCAGGCATTAGACCTTCAATAGTCAGACTGTTGTTTCCTCAGAGCGGGTCTTTCGGCTCGGCTTCGGCGCCCTAAGTCGCTGAGGCCAGAGCGATTAGAAGGTAGACAAAGATCTGCCGGGATGTGGCGACTTGCTTGCAGTCTGGCTGAGCCGTCTCGGGTCCGCAAACGTGGGCGATGTGAGGGGGGAACCGGATGCAGGAACGGCGCCGCTTCCCACGCCGTAGTGTCGAGGGGGAGTTCGCGAGCGTTCCCGCTGCACTGAATGTGCAGGTCCTCGACATCAGCGTGGCGGGAGTTCTGTTGCAGTCGATGTATCGTGTGGAGCCCGGTACGCGAGGCCGTCTTCGACTCGATCTGGCAGGGTCGCCGTTCATCGCGGACGTCGAGGTGCGGCGGGTGGTGCCCGCCGCGGATTCGAAGACCGGGTATCGGCTCGGCGCCACATTCGTCGCCCTGCCGGCGGAGACTCGTCACCTGATTGAACGGTTCATGACGCAATGACAGAGCCAGTGAGGGAGTACGTGGAAGGCAGCGCACGAGTCAGCGCGATTTCGCCGATGCGGTCGAAGACGCTGGTCCAGCTCATCGGACGCAGCCCCGGGATCGTCGCCCTGCAGCAGGAAATCGACCGAGTGGCACGATCGGACGCGAAGGTCCTGATCACCGGAGAAAGCGGCGTCGGCAAGGAAATCGTCGCCCGGGCCATCCACACGCGCGGTCCGCGCGTGTCGAACGTGTTCGCGCCGGTCAACTGCGCCGGGCTGCCGGAGACGCTGCTCGAATCGGAGCTCTTCGGTCACGTCAAGGGCAGCTTCACCGGTGCCTATCGTGACAAGCCGGGCAAGCTCGAGACCGCCCACATGGGGACCGTGTTCCTGGACGAAGTGGGCGAGATGACGCTGCGCATGCAGGGGCTCCTGCTGCGGTTCCTCGAGACCGGCGAGATTCAGAAGGTCGGCGCCGAAGGAAGCGGCCGCCACCTGAACGTCCGCGTCATCGCGGCGACCAACCGCGACCTGCGCGACATGATCAAGCTGGGGACCTTCCGCGAGGACCTCTTCTATCGGCTCAACGTGATCCACATCGTCGTGCCGCCGCTGCGCGAGCGGCGCGAGGACATTCCGCTCCTGGTGAGCCATTTTCTCGCCCAGTTCGCGGCGCAGAATCGCTCGACCATCACGGCCGTGTCGCCCGACGCGATGAAGGCGCTGATGGAGTACGGGTGGCCGGGCAACGTCCGCGAGCTGGAGAACGTGATGGAGCGGCTGATCGTGACGCTTCCCGGTCCCACCATCGAGCTCGAACACCTCTCGTCGGAGATTCGGGTGCACGACAGAGTGGCGCTGCGGCCGAAGCGGGAGCGCCGCCGCACCGTGGCCGACGATCTCTACCGGCGGATGGTGGAGCAGCGCGAGTCGTTCTGGGCGACCGTCTACCCGCTCTTCATGGATCGCGAGATCACCCGCGCCAACGTGCGCGAGATCGTGCGGCGGGGCCTCGAGGAAGCCCGCGGGAACTACAAGATCGTGGCGCGCCTGTTCAACATGGAGCCGCGCGATTACAAGCGCTTCCTGAACTTCCTCCGGAAGCACGACTGCCAGATTCCGTTCAAGGACTATCGGTAGTCGAGCCGTCTCGACGCGCCGTCACCGCGCAAGAAACCACTCGGCGAAGCTCCTGACGCCGTCGGGGTACGACGTGCGGGGAGCATAGCCGAGAAGGGTACGGGCCTTGTCGATGCTGGCCCACGTCTGCGGAACGTCGCCCGGTTGCTCCGGCAGCCGCTGGATCGTCGCGCGGATGCCGAGAGCGTCCTCCAGCCCTGCGATCATCTCGCGCAGCGTCACCGTCTGGTTGTTGCCGAGGTTGATCACTTCGTACGCGCTGCTCGAATACTCGAGCGCTGCGCGCACGCCTGCGATCACGTCGTCGATGTAGGTGTAATCGCGGCGCGACGAGCCGTCTCCGTACATCGGAACGGACTCGCCCAACCTCATCAGCCGTGCGAACCGGTGAATGGCAAGATCGGGGCGCTGGCGGGGGCCGTAGACCGTGAAGAAGCGCAGCGCAAGGAAGCGGATCCCGTAGAGGTGGCTGTACACGTGTCCCAGCAGCTCTCCGCTGACTTTCGTGCTGGCGTACGGGCTGATGGGCTGCAGCACCGCATCGTCCTCGCGCCACGGGACGCGGGGGTTGACGCCGTACACGCTGCTTGACGAGGCGAACACGAAATGTGGGACGCGCCACTCCCGCGCCAGCTCCAGGAGATTCTGCGTGCCGCCGACGTTGACTTCCTGGTACCCGATTGGATCGGAGATCGACGGCCGGACGCCGGCCTTGGCGGCGAGGTGGACGATGGCGCCGTACCGGCCCGTCAACGAGCGCCGCAGCGCGGATATCTCCCGCACGTCAGCCTCCACCAGGTGCCATCGGCCGTTCTGTCGGTGGCGCTCGATGTTGGCTTCTTTGGCCGCCCGCGCGTAGAAGGGGTCGAAGTTGTCGACGACCGTGACGTCGAATCCGTCGGCGAGGAGCGAATCGACCAGGTGGCTGCCGATGAAGCCGGCGCCCCCGGTCACGAGCACGTGGGGCATTGCGAATCGAGCAGTAATCCTAGCAGACCACCTACGGGGCGACCGTCTTAGCTCAAGTTGGAGTACCGCCGGCGTCGCCGGGCGGGGGCCACCAGCCCGCACGCGCTTCGACGCGCGTCGGTCATGGGAGCCGTAGTTCCTCTCTTGACAAGCGTGATCGGAGGGAGATGATACTAATGACCCACCAGGAGGCTAGGGTGATGTCCCCCGCTGGGAACGCTCGCCACATCCGGAACGACTCGACGGGCTGGTATCTTGTCCGGTTCCTCCCCGTCGTCTTCATCTGTTCGTGTGGATTGCTGGTCGCGGCAGCATCAAGCGAAGCAGCGACTTATTACGTTGCCGCGACCGATGGCAGCGATGGTCACTCGTGCACACAAGCTCAGTCTATCATCACGCCAAAGGCTACCATCCAAGCGGGTGTGAACTGCATCGAAGCCTCTGGCGACATGATTATCGTCCGCGACGGCATCTACACCGGCGTAGGGACGATGTGCACGGCGACGCCGATCGTGTGCGTGACGGCAGGTGGACTTCCGGGCAACCCGGTCACGGTGATGGCGGAGAACCCCTGCGTCTTCCCGTCGGGTGCCGCTCCAATCTGCGGCGCGATACTCGACGGGCAGAACCTGCGCAGTGCTGGTTTCGTCGTGTGGGGAACCGTCAGCTACGTCCGCATTGAAGGGTTCGAAATTCGCGGCGTGGTCAATGACGCGATCAACCTAAACAACTTCGGCTCTGATTTCGAGGTCGTCGGAAACTACATTCACGATACCGGCCGAGTGTGCTCGAATAGCGCATTCGGGAAGGCCGGCGTTTATACGTCGCGCCCAGGGACGTCGATCACTCAGAACGTCATGCATTCGATCGGCCGGTTCGCGAACGGCGAGAATGGGTGTCCGTTCACGATCGTCAATCTGGATCACGGGATCTACGCAAACGGAGCCAGCAGCCTGTTCGTGGCGAACAACACGTTCTATGACTTCACACGAGGATGGGCGATTCAGCTCTACTCCAATCCCATGCGGGGCGTCAGGATTGTCAACAACACGTTTGCGCTGCCGCACCCCTCTCGCGAGGGGCACGTTCTCGTCGGAGCGAGCCTTACTGACTGCGATATTTCAGGCAATGTCTCCTATAATCCGGTGACCGCATTCCTGCGATCCTTTGGGCGGGTGCAACACTCTGGCTGCACCGTCCGCAATAACGTCATCTATGGCGCCGAGCTCTGGACGTCGGTGCCAGCCGGAGTGACCAACGCTGGAAACGAAATTGTTCGTTGAACGGTTCCGTCATCGCGGTTGGGGCGCGGGTCGTCAAACCTGTATCGTGGTACGCCCGCAGCGCTTCTAGAAGTTCTCGACGAGCCAGAACGCCTCGACGATTTCGACTCACGTCTGCGCCAGGTTTCTCTTCGAATTCTAGGAATATCCGCTCCTATCGGCTCCGGACCAGCGTTGGCGACGCCCTTGTGACTGAACCACGTCTTTTTCCCGCGCACCGATAGATCTCGGCGTTGGCACGAGATTCGGTGTCGACGTACGCGGGTAGCCGCAATGGCGCGATCTGGGTTGGACCCTAACCTGATCTGGACGTAGCCACGTCGGCGTGCGCGATGACGACGGTGATACCCACGCCGATGGCGATGACGATGATCAGGACGTGAGCCACGGCTACGAAGCCTCCCACAGCAGGCAGGCACCCACCGTTCATTCGCGGGGACGGTGGTAACGCGGCGACCCACAGCCGCGTCTGGGCTCGACAACAGCATTGTATTGCCGGGGCCGCTCTGGTTCCAAGGTCGAACCGTCGCCCCGGGAGACAGAAGGCAGGCCACTCGTGGACGACAGTCACCGCTGCAGCAGACTTTTCATCGTCCAGTTGGCGCGAAATCCGGTGTAAAGCGTTGCGCCAAGCGAGTTTCAGTGCCCCTCGGTCGGCCGCGTACCGTGGCGGCCTCCTTGCAGCCTGCCCGCAGTCTGATACGTCCACCTCGTGTGGCATTTTTCCGACGCCTCGCCGACCGAGTCGCCAGTAGGCCCGAAGGCGTCAAGTTCACATAAGAGCCGTGTGGCGGATGTAACTGAGAGGGCGAAGCTATGCGCTGGTCCGGCCTGTTCGTGAGTCGCGCGCTGATGACGGCCGTTCTCGCCGGCTCGCCTCTGCCCGCCATGGCGCAGAGCGCAACGACGCCCGACGATGCCCCGATTCAGATCGGACCTGTAGCGCTGGCGCCGAGCATCCGGCTGACCAACATCGGCCACGACAGCAACGTGTATCACCAGAGCGACGACCCCGCGAGCGACGTGACGGCCACGGCGAGCCCCTCCGCGCGTGCGTGGCTGCGGCTGCCGGTGCTGCGGGTGGCGGGGCGGAGTCAGGCCGACTTCATTTATTTTCATCGCCTCACGGATCTGAGGGCCGTCGACACCGATCACTTCGCGCGCGTCGAGGTTCCGCTGAACTGGCTCATGCCCTACGTCGAGGGGAATCGGGCATCGACTCGCCACCAGCGCAATCTCGAGATCGACGCGCCGGTGAAACGGTTGAACGAGACGCAGCGGGCGGGCGTCGACGTGCGGGTGACCGGGAAGTTTACGGTGGGCCTGACCGCGCAGCGATCGCGCATTCGGTACAGCGGCGACACGCTGTATTTCGGCAGCGACCTGGCCGAGCTCCTCAACCGCCGCGGCGACGGCGAAGGCGTCAGGTTGCGTTATGCGGTCACGCCGCTGACGAGTGTGGGCGTCACGGCGGAGCAGCAGCGCGATCGCTTCGATGCGGCGGTCGAGCGCGACGCGAACAGCATCTGGGTCCTGCCGGAAGTCGAGTTTCAGCCGTTCGCGCTCGTGAGCGGCCGTGCGCAGATCGGGTTCCGGCGGCGCTCGTTCGTCAACACCGAGCTGCCGAACTTCGGGGGAACGGCGGCCCGCGTCGACCTGCGGTACACGCTGCTCGGACGAACGCAGTTTGGCGTCGGCGTGCAGCGCGACCTCGAGTACTCGTACCGTTTCGAGCAGGAGGAGTATCTGCTCAGCGGCGTCCGTGTGTCGGTAAATCACCAGCTCGCCGAGCCGTGGAACGTGGGCCTCTACCTCGGCCGCTTCCACCTGGACTACCGTCTCGTGGGCTCCGATCGCGCGCTCGCCGAAGCGAGCGGCTACGTCGAAACATACGTCAGCGTCGGGGCCGGTGTCGGATACCGCATGGGCCGGTCGAGACTCGCCCTGCAGGTGGACTTCGACGATCGCGACTCCACCGTGTCGACCTTTCGCTACTACCAGCGTCTCCGCATCACGTCTTCTTTGAGCCATGATTTTTAGTCTTCTCCTCCTCAGCACCCTGCAGGCCGTGCCGCCGCCGCCGGAGGCCTCCCCCGACCGGCGCTTGTACATCGTCGGTCCGAACGACGTGCTCGTCATCTCCGTGTACGACCAGCCGCAGCTCACGGGCAGGTACGAGGTCGACGCGGACGGAACGTTCACGTTCCCGCTAATTGGCCGCGTTACAGCAGGGGGTCTTAGTCTGCGCGCTGTCGAGGACGAGATTGGAGGCCGGCTGGCCCGTGGCTTCCTCAAGAATCCGCAGGTGAGCGTTGCCGTCGAAAGGTACCGCAGCCAGCAGATCTTCGTCATGGGCGAGGTGCAGCGCCCGGGTCCGCTGGAGTTCACCGGGTCGATGACGCTCATCGAAGCGCTCGCGCGCGCCGGCTCGACGACCGAGCGCGCAGGGTTTGACGCGCTCGTCGTCCGTCCGCGCCGCGGCGGCCCGGCGCCTGACCTCGCGGCAGTGGCGCGGAGCGGCGAGTCTCCGGACGCCAAGGTCATCCGCGTGGACGTGCAGACGCTGCAAGGCGGTACGCTCTCGCAGAACATCGCGCTCGAGGGCGGCGACACCGTGTTCGTACCGCGGGCCGAAACCGTCTTCGTATCGGGCCAGGTGCGCTCGCCCGGCGAATATGTCATCCGCCGCGGCATGACCGTGCGGCAACTGCTCGCGCTTGCGGGCGGCGTCACCGACCGGGGGTCGACGCGGCGCATCCAGGTCGTTCGCAAGGTCAACACCGAGGAGGTCACGACCGCCGCGGATCTGACCGATCCGGTCCAGGCGGGCGACACCGTCGTCGTTCGCGAGAGGCTCTTTTGAGGCGGCTCGCCGCGCGCCGGCTTCGGAGGCTCGGCTGATGTACGAGCGCTTCTACGGATTCCGGGAGCTGCCGTTCGACCTGACGCCCAATCCCCGGCGTCTGGTGGCGACCGACGTGCACCGCGAGGCCCTCAGCACGTTCGAATACGCGATCGCGAGCCGCACGGGCATCGCGCTGCTGATCGGGGAGGCCGGCACGGGCAAGACGACCGTGATCCGCGCGGCGATCGAAAAGCAGGCGGGTCAGGCGCACTGCATCCACCTCGACAACCCGGCCCTGACGCGGGAGGAGTTCGTCGAGATGCTGGCGGTCCGCTTCGGCCTGAGCGCCAGGGCGCGGCGGTCGAAGACACGTCTGCTCCTCGAGCTCGAAGAGCTGCTCCGGCAGCGGAGCGCGCGCCGCGAGACGACGGTCCTCATCATCGACGAGGCGCAGAGTCTCACGATCGAGCTGCTCGAGGAGATCCGGCTGCTGGCCAACCTCGAGACGAACGACGAAAAGCTGCTCTCGGTCGTCATCGCCGGTCAGCCGGAGATGGCGGATCGGCTCAACGACCGGGTGCTGCGGCAGTTGAAGCAGCGCGTCGCGCTGCGCTGCGAGCTGCGGCCGCTCACGGCGAAGGAGACGATTGGGTACGTGGCGGGCAGGATCCAGGCGGTCGGCGGGGTGCCGGCGCGCGTCTTCACCGCCGAAGCCGTCACGCTGATTGCCGAGCGGTCCGGCGGCATCCCGCGGACGATCAACGTCATTGCCGATAATGCATTGCTCGGCGGCTTTGCCGCGGAGCAGCGTCCAGTGACCTGTCAGCTCGTACGCGAGGTGTGCCGCGATTTCGACATCAAGGCGAGCCACGCCGTCGACTCGCGCGGACGGTCCGCTCGTCCGCAGGCAGATCCGCCGCCCGACGGCGGCGGCGATGACGGCGCGCGCGAGCAGCCGGACGGTCCCGGCAGGACCGACACCGCGCCGTTCCACCAGATCCTGCGGAGGCTGCGTCGTATGCCGCTGTTTCGCCCGCAGTGGAGATCGTCGTCGTATTGAGGGCACAGGAGACCAGATGGGTCGCATAGAAAAAGCGCTGCAGAGGGCTGCCGGGGGAACCCAGGATCCGGCAGAGCCCCAGATTGACCAGCCTGTCGCTGGCGGGGGCTCGGCTCAGTTCGACGTCACCGAAGGGCCGGAGCCGCAGGCCGATTCGCGCCCGAACGTCGCGGCGGCCGGCGGCGCGCTGCTCGTACGTGAGGAGCCGCTCCCGGTGTGGAGAGAGAGCCGGCCGGCACCGAGCGACGACATTCACCTGGCGGCGGTCGCACAGACGCTGTCCAAACGCCGTTGGGAGATTTGCGGGGTCGTCCTGGCGTTCGTTGCGGCGGCGGTGGCGTACAACATGTTCGCGACGCCGCTGTACGAGGCGCGCGCGCGTGTGATCATCGATCCAAACGCCCCGCAGGTCGTGACGTTCCGGCCGGTGGTCCCGGAGGATCAGTGGTGGACGGAAGATTACTTCGGGACGCAGATCCAGATCCTCCGCAGTCGGGCGCTCGCGGAGAAGACGCTGGCGAAGTTGGGAATGGTGACACCGGGCACCGCGGCCGAGCCGGCGCAGCTCAACTGGGTGTTGGGGTCGCTCAGGGTGAGTCCACTGCCGGAGAGCCGCCTCGTCGACGTCAGCTTCACGACAGATGACCCGACGCTTGCAGCACGTGTCGCCAACGCGCACGCTGAGGCCTACGTCGAGCAGAACCTCGACTCGTTGCTCCGACCCAGCCGCGATGCGTCCAAGTGGTTGACCGATCGCCTCGCGGAGCTGCGCCAGCAGGTGGACGCGTCCCAGACGGCCCTGCAGCGTTACCGCGAGCAGCACAATCAGATCTCGCTCGAGGATCGGCAGAACATCGTCGTCCAGAAGCTCGGTCAGCTCACACAGGCGGTTACGACCGCTCGAACCGAGCGAATCGCCAAGCAGGCGCTCCTCGATCAGCTCCGCTCGCTCGAGAGCAGTGGCGCGCCGCTCGACTCGCTTCCGCCGATATTGGGGAACGCATTCATCCAGCAGTTGAAGGGCGACCTTGCCGCACTACAGCGCGAGCGGGCGCGCCTCTCAGAGCAGCTTGGCGAACTGCATCCGGACATGGTCAAGCTGAACACGGCCATCGAGGAGACGGAGCGGCGCCTCGACGCCGAAATTCGCAGAGTCGTCGACGCGGTCCGCAAGGATTTTGCCGCGGCTCAGGCCAACGAGCGAGGGCTGACCACCGCGCTCGAGGAGCAGCAACGCGAGGTGCTCGCGCTGAACCGCAGTTCCATTGGCTACGGCGCGCTCCAGCGCGACGCCCAGAGTACGCAGCAGATTTTTGAAAGCGTGCTGCAGCGGTTCAAGGAGGCGGACCTCTCCACCGAGCTGCAATCGAATAATATCCGGCTTCTCGACGCAGCCGTGGTGCCAACCGTACCGATCTGGCCGCGCACGTGGCTCAATCTCGTCGTCGCGCTCATTGGCGGTCTGGTGATTGCCGCCGGCCTGGCGCTCGGCCGGGAGCACCTTAATCGCCGGGTGGATTCGCCCGAAGACCTTGGCAGTACGCTGGGAGTACCGCTGCTCGGGATCACGCCGGCTGTATCCGGGCCGCGGCGGCAGCTCGAGGGGCCGGAGCACAGCGTGCCCGTCGTGTTCCGCGAGGCATTGCGGGGCATTCGCGCGCGAATCCTGCTGTCGCCCATCGCTGCAAGCGCGAAGGTACTCGTCGTAACGAGCGCCATGCCGCAGGAGGGGAAGACTGTCGTGACCAGTCACCTGGCCGTCTCGATGGCCAGGACCGGACGCCGCGTGCTGCTCATCGATGGCGACATGCGGCGCCCGCGGATCCATCGTCTGCACAACGTCGAGCGGGCGCCCGGGCTGTCCGACGTGATGAACGGAACGGTGCGCGTCGGCGCCGCATTGTGCGCCTCGTCGGTGGACGGTCTCATGCTCCTCCCGGCTGGTACGCCGGTGTCGAACCCGGCCGACGTGCTGGAGGCGCGCGGTTTCAAAGCGCTCGTCAAGGACCTGAGCGACGAGTTCGACCTGATTCTCATCGACTCGCCACCGGTCATGGCGGTTGCCGACGCCTCCATCCTGGCCAACGCCGCCTCGACCGCTCTGTTCGTGGTCGGGGCCGGCACGGCCACGAGGGAGACGATCCGCGCGGCAATCGATCGGCTGGCGTCGATGCAGGCGCAGGTCATCGGGGTCGTTCTGAACCGAGCCTACGCCGACGAATATTCGTATCGCTACTACGGCAGCGACGATGTCGAGGAGGCCCCGCCTCCCATGTCGGCTGTCGCCCGTCGCGCCCTGGAGCTGTAGGGCACCAGCGTTCGTCTGAACCTCCCACGCGGTACGGTACATGGTCCCCTTCAGCGCCGCGCCCCACTACTTCGCCGTCTTCCGGAAGTACCTGGGCCGGCGGCTTTATCTCGTTTCGCTGCTGACGTTACTCTCCGCGACAACGGAGGGGATCGGCATTGCGCTGCTCCTGCCTCTTCTCGGACTGCTCGGCGTCAGAGACGGCGGGGCCGCAGCCACCAGCTCGGCCGAGGGAGGCGCCAGCCCGTCGACGCTCGAGGCGTTCATCGGCGACATCACCGTCGGCCTGGGTATCCACGACTCGATGGCGGGCATCCTGGCCTTCATGATGTGCGTCTTCGTGCTGAAGGGGATTCTCAAGTTCACCGAAGGCGCGTACAAGAGCTATCTCCAGGGGCAACTGCTGAGGCAAGTCGAGAGCCGGCTGTTCGACGCCTACTCCACGATGGAGTACCGCTATTACAGCCGCTACAGCGCCGGGCATTTCTCCAATCTGATCAGCGTGCAGGCTCCGCGGCTCGTCATGTGCTTCGACCGATACAAGAAATTCCTCGGCGCGCTCATCACGGTGATCGCGTATTTCGTGTTCGCGTTCCTCGTGAGCTGGCCCGTCGCGGCGATGGCGACCGTCGCGGGCGGCGCCACCCTCGTGATCTTCAGGCGCCTGACGGAGCGAGTGCGTCAATGGTCGCGCCGAGGCGTCGCAGAGCAGGGGACGTTGAATCATTTCCTCGTCCAGACGCTCCAGGCCTACAAGTACCTTGCGGCGACCGCGCAGCTCGGGCCGCTGCGGGCCGCGGTGCTCAAAAGCATCTCGCGCGTCTCCGCCATCCTCCGGAGAACCGAGACCACGTGGTCGCTCACCGAGGCGCTGCAGGAGCCGGTGGCGGTCGGCGTGCTGGTTGCGATCATCGTGGTGCAAATCGCATTTCTGCATCAGGCGCTGGCGCCCGTGCTCGTGGGGCTCGCGCTGATCTATCGTTCCATGTCGCAGCTTGTGCTGGTGCAGAGCAATTGGCAAGCGATGATGCATGACGTGGGCAGCCTGGAAGCCGTCGAGGCCGAGCTCGATCGCGTGGCAAAACATCAGGAGCGCTCGGGCTCGTTGGTGCTCGGTCCGTTCAGCCGCGAGATCACGCTTCACCGTGTCTCGTTCCGCCACGATGCGGGCGCGGAGCGGAACACCCTCACCGATATCTCGCTCACGATTCCCGCCAACCGGACCGTCGCGATCGTGGGTGAGTCCGGCTCCGGGAAGACGACGCTGGTGGACCTGATGACGCTGATCCTGCGTCCGCAGCGCGGCTCCCTCACGATCGACGGCGTCTCTCACGAGGAGATCGACATCCGGTCGTGGCGGGAGCAGATCGGCTATGTCGCGCAGGACACCGTCGTCTTCGACGACACCGTCGCGAACAACATCTGCCTCTGGCGAGGGGACTACGAGACCGACCCTGAGGTGCAGCGGCGCGTGGAGCACGCCGCCATCAGAGCGGGCGCCAAGCCGTTCATCGACGCTCTGCCGGACGGTTTCAACACGAACGTCGGCGATCGCGGCGTGCGCCTCTCGGCAGGCGAGCGTCAGAGGCTCTTCATCGCCCGGGAGCTGTACAAGAACCCGCGCCTCCTTATTCTCGACGAGGCGACCAGTGCGCTCGACTCCGAATCGGAAATGGTGATCAAAGAGACCGTGGATCAGCTCCGTGGCACGACGACGGTGGTCACGATTGCTCACCGGCTCGCGACGATACGGAATGCTGACTACATATATGTGTTGGACGGCGGTCGGATCGTAGAGCACGGCACATACGATCGACTTGCTTGCGCAGACGGCGGTGCGTTCAATCGGATGGTCGCGCTGCAGCAAATCTAGGCGCTGTCGCCGCGGCATGCTCGCTCTTTCCGAAGTTTCGGCCTTCGCGCTCGCGGTGGTTCCTCTCGCCGAAGAGTGATACTGAATCGAATGCCGACCGTCACAGTCGTCGTTCCTGTCCACAACCGCGCTGCGACTGTCGGTCGAGCAGTCCGCAGCATCCTGTCGCAGACGTTCCAGAATTTCGAAATTGTGGTGGTTGACGACGGTTCAAACGATGGCTCGGCGGTGGCGGCACAGGCAATAGGTGACCCACGCATTCTCGTCGTCAGGCACGAGCGAAACCGCGGCGCCAGCGCCGCGAGAAATACCGGCATTCGGTCGGGCTCGGCTCCGTTCGTGGCTTTCTTGGATTCAGATGACGAGGCGTTTCCGACGAGGCTCGAGAAGCAACTGAGCGTGTTCGAACACGCAAGCGATCGCGTCGGATTGGTCTACAGCGGCGCGGAGCGAGTACTCGAGGATGGCGAGATCGTGCGAGATATTCCTATAGATCGTTTCGATCTCCCACGCGTGTTGTTGACGACGAACGTGATCGGAGGTACCTCCGTCGGCATGGCTCGTCGGCGGGTATTGGATGCCATAGGAGGCTTCGACGAACAGCTGCAGTACACCGAGGAACGAGATCTCTGGTTGCGGATTTCGCAGCGTGCCGACGTCCGTTGCGTGCCAGAGCCGCTGGTGCGAATAGCGCAACAGACGCGTCAAGGCAGACTATCTTGGAATGTCGAAGCAGTAAGTCGCGGTCGCGAAATGTTTTGTCGGAAGCACCGGGACGCACTAATCGATCACGGGTTGTTGCACATCTACCTGCGAGAGAGCGGGTGGTGGGAACAGCGATACGCGCAGAACCTTCGCGAGGCGCGTCGGCTCTATCGTGCATCGCTTGTCGCCCGACCGTACACCCCGATCGCATATTTTCTGCTGTTGTCCGCGTGTATGCCCGTGTCCTGGCTGGACTCGGTTGCCCGATTCAAGCACCAGATCGCCAGGTGGTTCTCTCCGGTCCTAATGGCGCATAAGAGTTGAGGTCGCTTTTCGCTAGCCTACCAAACGCGACGAGTGTTCGGCCACCGGCGGACGATGCGACGCATGCGACAGGGCATCCTCCCGGCGGTCAGCGGGTACCACTCGGCCGAATTGCGGTCTTTGTTCCGACGCTAGTTGGAGGTGGCGCCGAACACGTCGTGCTGACTCTTGCGGCGGGCTTCGCTCGAAACGGCTACGCCGTCGACTTGGTCCTCGTCAAGGCTACTGGGGCGCTCATGTCTCGCGTCCCGCCCGGAGTGCGTCTGGTCGAACTCGGCACGTCGCGCGTCATATGGAGCGTTCCGGCCCTCAGTCGGTATCTCAGACGCCAGCGACCTCTCGCTCTGTTGTCAACGCTGGACACAGCCAATGTCGTCGCCGTCGTGGCCGCACGGCTGGCTCGTTGTTCGACACGAATCGTGATTCGACAGGCGACGCATCTGTCGCGCACGTTGGAGCGAGGTCCGAAAACGTTCGTGTCTGTGCTCAAGCTGATGCTGCCGTGCTCCTATCCTTATGCGGATGCGGTCATCGCAGTATCCCACGGCGTTGCTGATGATCTTGCCGAACGCCTTCGGCTGGTCCGGTCGCGAATCCATGTCGTTCCGAATCCGATTGTCACGAGCGAGCTTCGCGATCTCGCGAGCCGCTCCGTGGAGCACGAGTGGTTCGCAGCCGGTAGTCCGCCGGTGGTTCTGGGTGTTGGCCGCTTGACAGCGCAGAAAGCCTTCGACGTGCTGATCAAGGCCTTCGCCGCAGTGCGCACCCAGTGCGAGGCACGGTTGATGATTCTGGGTGACGGCGAGGAACGGCCGAAGCTGCTGACACTCATTCACGCCCTCGGGCTGCAGTCAGTCGTGTCGCTGCACGGGTTTGTTGACAATCCGCTCGCCTACATATCGCGCGCCAAGGTGTTTGTGCTGTCCTCGGCATGGGAGGGTCTTCCTGGTGTCTTGATTCAGGCGCTCGCTTGCGGTACGCCCGTAGTCGCCACGGATTGCGACAGTGGACCGCGCGAGATCCTCGAGGGCGGACGTTACGGGCGTTTGGTTCCTGTCGGCGATATCGAAGCGCTTTCCGCAGCCATCTGCGAGACTCTTCGGAAGCCGCATACACCTGCCGCAACTGACGCGTGGTGCCGTTACAGCGAACCCGACGCAACGAATCGCTATCTGCGAATTCTGCTCGGGACGGTCAATGGATAAGTTCGCCTACTTCGCTCTTGTCCTGCTCACCTTCTTCGTCCCGTGGGAGAACTCCATCGTCATCGAAGGGTTCGGTTCATTCGCGCGAGTAGTTGGGGTCGGGACGTTGGCGCTCAGCCTGTTCAGCATCGCGGCGGATGGATGCATCAGAAGGCCTCACTCTTTTCACGTGGTCGCCCTGGCGTTCGTTATCTGGTCTGCGTGCACGCTGTTGTGGGCGATCAATTTCGATGCGACGTTTGAGAGGACAGGGACGTATCTCCAAGTGGCGGTTCTCGCATGGCTCATCTGGCAGCACGCCAGGAGCGAGCGTCGGCAGCGTGTACTCTTTGGGGCCTATGTTCTTGGCGCATATGTCACGGCTCTCGGTACACTTCGAAACTATTACCTGGGTATCACCATGCCAGGAACGGTGACGCGCTATACCGCTTCAGGATTCAATTCAAACGAAGCGGCATTCATTCTGGTTCTCGGGATACCGATTGCCTGGTATCTCGCGCTCACATCGACGCGTCGCTCGACCAGTGTGGTCTATGGCTGCTACTTGCTGGCCGCAATCGTGGCAGTGGTTCTTACCGGGTCGCGCGGAGCGTTCGTGTCTCTCGTGGTCGCGCTCATGTTAATCCCGTGGTCCTTGCCGCGCCTGTCGCGAAGGGCGAGGATGAGCAGCACGGTGCTTGTTGTCGCAGCAATGAGCGCTGCTAGTGCACTCGCGCCGAGGGCGACGTACGAACGCCTGGAATCAACGGCGCAGGCCATCGAGCAAGGAGATTTCGGCGGGCGCGAAGCGCTGTGGAATGCGGGCGTTGAGCTGTTTCTTGAGCGCCCTATCGGCGGCGTGGGTGCCGGCGGCTACCTGTATGCTACGCGGCCATTGGGATTCCCCTCTGTCTCCCACCAAACTTTTCTTGAGGTGCTGACTGGGCAGGGACTCGTGGGATTGTTGCTGTTCTTGGGGATCTTTATCGCCACGTTTCACAAGATTCCGCGGATGCCTAGTCTCGAGCGGAAGTTCTGGATAGTGCTCAGCGCAACCCTCCTCATCGGCCTGCTGCCGCGCACGTACGACGACCGAAAGCCGCTGTGGTTCGTACTGGGCATTGCGGCGGCGCAGTCCGCCTTCGTCAGGCGCGACGCACGAATGTCATCCTTGCCGAATACCAGTAAGGCTGAAGGAACTGGCACAGCAGATCGAAAGCAATGCGCCTAGCGACGTCCTTTGGTCACCGCTGCAGGTCGGCTGTAAACGCCTTCCTCTTTCCCGATTTCTTCCGGCTCAAGCTCGCGACGGGAGGGATGCTTCAAGCTCGCGTCTATCGGGAGCTGTTCCTCCGAGCACGTGAGCTGCCGGACCTCGATATCGTCGAAATAGGGGCAGGATCGGGGGCGTCCACGATTGCGTTGGCGCTGGGCCTGCGCGAGGGCGGGAGGAGCGCGAAGGTCATTTCTGTCGAGAAATGCGAAGGGGGATCGCGATCCCACTACGGTGATCGCGAGACGAATCTCAACTTGCTCGAAAAGAACTTGGTCCAGTTTGGCGTTCGTGACCGCGTCGTCCTGTACTCGCACCCGATCAGCTTGGTGAACGGTCCTGAAGTTCTGGCGTCCGTGCATACGGGCAGAATCGGCGCGTTGGTCCATGATGCCGATGGTCGCATTGATCGGGATTTCGCGCTCTTTTGGCCGATATTGCGGCCGGATGGCCTGATCATTATCGACGATTTCGAGAACCGACCGTCGTTTAGGCCCGTGTCAGTCGAATCGCCCGATGGCGGCACAAAATCGCTTCTCACGTTCAGGCTCCTCACGCAATTCATGCAGTGGGGTCTCGTCGCGCGAACCCGCGTGATCGGCAACACTTTCTTCGGACGGAAGCCGGAAAACGCAGATTTCGGCCGGTTCGACGCAGCAGTGTGTAATCGCATCGCGGCCGGCGTCGAAGCGGAGCGCGACGCATATTTACGATTGCATTCCCGCCGTGCAGAGGCGAACTCGAGGTTGTAGATGGAACTGCGCGTGCCGTTCTATAGGACGGATATCAGAGAGCCCGAGATCGAGGAAGTCGTCGCAACGCTGCGATCTGGATGGCTCACGACCGGGCCGCGGGTGAAGCGATTCGAGGACACATTTGCCTCTGCTGTCGGAGCGTCACACGCTGTCGCTGTCAACTCGTGCACGGCGGCGCTGCATCTCGCAGTCCGCGCACTCGGACTCGCGCCGGGTCAAGGCGTGCTGCTCCCGTCATTGACTTTCGCCGCTACGGCGGAGGTCGTTCGATATGAGGGAGGCGTGCCCGTACTCGTCGACTGCGACCCGGAGACGCTCTGCATGGACCTCCGGGACGCAGCGCGCAAGCTGATCGAGCTAGAGAGCGGTCGTATGGTCGCGGGCCTTCCGCCGGGATTGGACATCGTCGGGATGATACCGGTCCACTACGGCGGGTTGATGATGGACATCGACGAGATTCACGCCTTCGCATCGCGTCACAATCTGTGGGTGGTAGAGGATGCCGCCCACGCGTTTCCGGCCGCCTGGCGGCGATCGCCCCTTGAGCCGTGGCAGCGCTGCGGTCAGCACACGGCGCGGATTTCGTGTTTCTCGTTCTATGCGAACAAGACGATCACGACAGGTGAGGGCGGAATGGCCGTTACTGACGAGCCGACACTTGCAGATCGTATGCGCCTGCTTTCGCTTCACGGCTTATCGCAAGACGCCTGGAGCCGGTACTCAGGAACCGGAAGTTGGGACTATCGTATCGTCGCACCTGGGTACAAGTACAACCTGACAGACATCGCCGCCGCTCTTGGGATTTGTCAGCTTGCGCGTGCAGAGGAGATGCGTTCCGCCCGGCAATCGATTGCGCTCGAGTATCACGACCAGCTTGCTCGAGTAGACGAGATAGAGTTGATTCCCGTCAACACGGATCGCATTCACGCGTGGCATTTGTTCCCAATCAGGCTTCGGCTCAACGGGCTGGGCATGGATCGCAATCGGTTCATCCGTGAGCTCCATGAGAGGGGCGTTGCGTGCTCTGTGCACTGGCGTCCACTGCACCTTCATCCGTACTACGAACAAACGTTCCGATGGCAGTCGATGGATCTGCCCGTGTCGTCGCGCGAGTGGGTCCGACTGATCAGCCTTCCAATTTTTTCTGGAATGAGAACCGAAGAGATGCGTGCCGTCGTGAGCGCCGTCCAAGAGGTGTGCGCCTCCTGTTTGCGCCGCCAAAAGGTGGCCACTGCCTGATCGCTGCTGCCGGCTCGCGCTCGTCGACGCACTCCGGACTCTCTGGCGGCCTCGCGCGGTGCTCTGATATGTGCGGGATTACGGGAATTGTAGCGACGGAGCGCGCGGTGAGCCTACCGATCATCCAACAGATGACGGATCTACTCGCGCATCGTGGGCCGGATGGAGCAGGATTCATGCTGGCGGCGGGCTTGTGGGGTCGCTTGCATCATTCGTTCCGTGATCGTGCCGACACGTTGCTCACGGACACGATCCGCGTGGCCCTTGGGCACCGCAGGCTGGCGATCCTAGACCTCTCGGATCGCGGCTTGCAGCCGATGGGTGTCCCGGATGGCAGAACGTGGGTTGTCTTCAATGGCGAGATATACAACTACCGTGAGTTGCGATCGAGCCTTCAATCTCGCGGACACGTATTCCGCACTCGTACGGATACAGAGGTTGTGCTGCGCGCGTACATGGAGTGGGGAGAAGCCTGTCTGGCGCAGTTTGATGGCATGTTCGCGTTCGCGGTGTGGGACGATACCCGCGCGAGGCTGTTCTGCGCACGGGACAGGCTCGGCATCAAGCCGTTCTACTACGCAACCCCCGCTGGATCTTTCGTGTTCGCATCCGAAATCAAGTCGCTTCTCGCACATCCCGATTGTCGGCGCGAGGTGGACGATGTCGCGGCAGCTGGTTTCTTGGTGCATTCTAACTGCGACTATGCGGAACGGACGCTCTTCCGCGGAATACGCGCGTTGCCAGCCGCTCACAGTCTGACGTTCGAGGCTACTACGGGCCGCGTCGTGACTCGCCCGTACTGGAACCTCGCCCCGGTGTCGCCGTCCGATGCGCGCCGTGAAGACAGAGTAGCCGCCGTCAGGGACGCGCTCGTTGCCGCCGTGCGCAGCCACTTGATTAGTGACGTTCGGATCGGCAGCTGCCTCAGCGGCGGCTTGGACTCGTCCACCCTCGTCGGCATCATTGGGAAGCTCTCGTCCGAGGACCCATCGTCCGTGTCGGCGGTCGGCGATCGCCTCTACACTTTTACGTCGTGCTTCGACGACGCGGCGTTTGATGAAAGAGAATACGCTCTGGCCGTCGCTAATTCAGTGGACGCACAGGCACACCTCGTGTTTCCGTCGCCGAGCGACTTCTGGGCGGAATTCGAACGGATGGCATGGCATCAGGACATGCCATTTGGCGTGCTGAGTTTCTATGCGCAATGGCGGGTGATGCGCGCTGCACGAGACGCAGGCGTCAAGGTTCTCATCGACGGCCAGGGCGGCGATGAGGTGTTTGGGGGCTACGCGAAGTTTCGATATGCCTATCTCGCCTCGTTGCTGCGGGCGATTCGACCGGGCGCGTTGACGCGTGAGCTCGCGGGCATGATACGTCGGCGCGATCCCTATTTCTTCGATTTGCGGCGTGGGTACCGGTACTTGCCGCATTACATGCGCCGAGCACTAAAGGTCGATTCGCTGTTGCAGCAAGTGTTGAAGCCGGACTGGCGTCAAGTGCTCGCCGATGAAAGTACCCCAGCAACTCGCTGGTGGCGCTACGCTCGAGAGACGACGAACGGCCATGGCCACTGGACGCCGCTGCAGCGGATACAGGTCGATGACATCACGGTCGACACCCTTCCGCAGTTGCTCCGGATGGAGGACCGTTCGTCGATGGCTTACTCAATCGAAGCTCGCGTGCCGCTCCTCGACCACAGAGTTGTAGAGCTAGGCCTTTCACTCCCCGATGACCTGAAGGTGCACGAAGGCTGGAGCAAGTATGCCGTGCGCCGGGCAATGGCGGGCCTACTCCCAGAGCGGGTCAGACTGCGGACCACGAAGCTTGGATTCGCGGCCCCTGATCGTATGTGGCTGACCGGCGCTCTTCGACGGCCAATAGCCGAACTTCTCGACAGCGACCTGCGTTGCAGCCGTTTTGTCAACGTGCCTTCCCTCCGCCGGTGGTACGGTTCTCGCGCCTCGGACCGCGCGAATACGGAGTCGCTGCTCGGCCTGTTTCGAATTCTGTCGTTGGAAATGTGGATGCGTGCGTTCAGACTTTCATAGTCGTGGGCATTGTGAGCGCAGTTGTGCGCCGTCGATATGCGTGACACGGACCTCACGTGTGCCCCGCGCCGGGGCCTGCGCTACTGTCTGGACGCGACCTTGGCCGCTATTGGTCTGGTTGTATCTGTGCCGCTCCTGGCGGTAGCTGCGGCCGGGATCGTACTGAGCAGCCCTGGGCCGATCCTCTATCGGGCTCGGCGGGTCGGTTGTGGCGGCCGCGAGTTTGTCCTCTACAAGTTGCGGACAATGCGACCGAATGTCATCGCGGAGAGCGCACCGATCACCGCACATGAAGACGCGCGCGTCTTTCCGTTTGGAGCGTGGTTACGGGCGACGAAAATCGACGAATTGCCTCAGCTCTTCAACGTCGTCGTTGGCGACATGGCGATCGTTGGCCCTCGTCCAGAAGCGCCGGAAATGGTCCGACGTTATTACACGCCGAACGATTGGGAAACACTCCGCGTCCTTCCCGGTTTGACGAGCCCGGGCAGTCTTTACTACTACACGCACTGCGAATCAGCGCTCGTAGGTGATGATGCGGTCAGCGTGTACGGCGAACGGCTCTTGCCGGCAAAGCTGGCCCTCGATCGCATGTACATCGCAGACGCCACTTTGCTATCGGACATTCGAATCATTCTGCGGACTCTTGTGGTCATCGGCGGACGTCTGTTCCGGCCAACGCGAGCGCCGCACGATTTGACTGCCCGCAGAACCCCTCTCGACAATCGGCACGGAATAACGAAAAGGTCTGTGGAAAGCCGGGATGAGGCCAGTGAAGCCCCAGCCGGTGAGTATGGCAAGGACACCGAAGGAATTCCTCTGAACGTGGTGGCACAAGCTAGTTCACAACAATCCGGACACCGGTCGGCGGCGCCGGCGCTCCACCGCCCCCAAACTCATGGGCCCCGATATCGTGGCGAGAGCGACTAATACCGTCGTAATCTCGATCAACATCGGTAAGAATCAATCCGGTGTCGATGGCGCGCGATCCTGACTTTAGCCGGAAGTTGCGGGCGCTCGCGTCCACGAATTGCGGGTCAGCACTGACGTTTCCCGAATTCGTGATTCCGCCAGGAGCGGATGTTCCGAGACTGGCGTTGTAAACCATATTGTTCCGTACCGTAACGCCTGAGTATGCGCCGGCGAAATAGTTCATGAATGCCTTCGTCGGACTATACGAGATATTGTTTGCTATGTCTGAGTTTGAAATGTCACAGGCGAACTGAATGTGCCCGTCGCGATTCGGATGCGGAAACACGAATGTGTTGTTAAGAATCCTGAGATTCGTAACCGCACATGCAGAATTATGGTGATAGATCGTAATCATATAGCCGCGAACCAGACTGTACATGACATTGTTGCGTATGGTGACATCCGAGCCACTGGAATAGATGCCATGATCTTGATTTACGACTGTGCCTGAACAGCCATTCTCGCCGTTAGCATATCGCCCGACGTCGGTAATCAAGTTGCGGTCAATGAGGACGCGACTACGGGAATTGTAGATGCCACTCCGAGTCGTGCCTGTGACAGTGTCACAGACTCTGCCAACTGCGTGGATATAATTACCGCTAAGCTCGAAGTCAGATCCAGTGTTGTTGAGCAGGACAGCGGACATGGTTGTCCCGGTTATTTCAAATCCTTCGATACGTACGAAGCTCACGGAGCCAGCTAACAGGATCCCATGTGACCGCAGCCCGATGCCGTCGAGCTTGGTGCTACACACCGGAACCGTCGAGTTGAGTTTGGAGCAAGGTTTCTCGGCTCTAACGGTGATCCACGCTCCAGGTAAGCCGCCAGTCGTTACACAGAAAATGGGAGTGCCCCCGCACTGCGAGGCTCCACTCCCGGAGTAAGTACCATCTCGGACGATTAGGGTGTCGCCGGCTGTCAGACATCCTATGGCAGCCTGGATCGTTGCTTTTGGAGTCGATGGCGACTGCGCCTGCATACACGTGTAGGAGTCGGCGCCGTTGGGAGAAGTGTAATAGGTGCCGGCGTACGCCGTGCCCCGGAGAAAGAGAACCGCAATCGCAAGGAAGAGAACGCCGATGTTCTGTTTCGCCATTGATGCCATTCCCCCCAGTGAACCTATCAACAGATGTCGGACGGAACTTCAGGAAACCCTAAACACAGCCAAGCTAGCCTTTCCGCTTGGTTGTCGCGGCTGCACGGCAGCAAAGTTTACACCGAAGAAAAACCGCGTCAACATGTGCAACCTGAGGACGCAGCGACGACGGAACCTGTAATCGTACGTTCGGAATGAGGCTGGCGGGTCGGTGGCACGACGGGACCCGCGGCGCCACCTCAGGGACTCGGAAGTGGAACGGCAGCAAAGCGACAGGATCGGGCGCTCCGAAGCCACACTGGGAGTGACAGCGGAATCAAGACCCGTCATATCGAATTCGGTCCACAGAGCAGGCGGGTCGCCAGGTTATCCGAGATCGCGCGTGGCAGGCATGATCACAGAGAGGTGTCCCATCTCGCATTCATCGTCAAGGCACGGTTCAGCCGATGCTGCGGTCGCCTATGCGAACTGCAAGGCGACGGTGCCGCGTTTCGTCGGGCCTCGAGCACATGGGTGTGATGCAGGCGGTCAAGCGGAAGAGTTCGCACCGTCATTCGTCCGCGTCCGGCTTCGATGCCTCGATTTGGTGCGTCGACCAGGCCTGCGGACTGCAATTCACCCGCAGGTGTGCGGCGGAGGCCACCGGCCGTCGCAGCAGAGGGACGCAGCAGGTCTTGGCGAGCATTCTCCTAACCGCGTAGCGGCGCAGGCTCGACGCGGTGGACGTGCTCGCGACGCAGCGTCGTGGACTGGCACTGCGTGTCACGGCATTCCTATCCGAAGGCGACGTCGGTCAGCTGCCCCGTAACCAATTACGTTACGACGTGCGGATCATTCATCCTGTGTCGCTTAGGTAAAGAGTCCAGCATTCATCTTGTCCTACGTTGTTGGATAGTCGATTGACCTTATGCAGGAGACCGCCAGCATCATCGACCGGTACAGCCGCCGAGACGACCGGGGTCGTTACAGTCTGCTGGCTGCCGATATGCTTTACGCGGTCCAGGAACGGCAACGCCTGTTGGCGAGGTGGCTTCGCCGCCGCCACCTGGATCCCCATCGGCTGACGGTCGTTGAAGTCGGATGCGGGAGCGGCGCGATTCTGTTGGAGTGGCTTCGATTCGGCATACGTCCCGAACACCTGTGTGGTATCGAATTGCAGGCGAATCTCGCAGAGGGAGCGAGGCGACAACTGCCGGAGCGCGTCGCCGTGATCACTGGCGACGCCTGTCAGGTGAACATCGTGCCGGAAAGCCGCGATCTCGTTTGCCAGTTTACGGTCTTTTCGTCGCTGCTGGACGATGGCTCTCAGGAGGAACTGGCCAGCAAGATGTGGCGTTGGGTGAAACCAGGCGGCGCGATCGTATGGTACGACTTCGTATATAGCAACCCGTGGAATCCTGACGTCCGCGGTGTGCCGATGAAGCGAATCCGGACGCTCTTTCCCAACAGTGAGATCACGTGGAGCCGGGTCACGTTGGCCCCCCTGCTGGCGCGGAGACTGCCAGCTCCATTGCTTGCCGTCGCGAATGGGATTCCGTGGCTGCGGACGCACGTTCTGGCTTGGATCGCGAAGCCGACGACAATCACGCCCGCCCGGACGAATAGCGATCTGATGCATACCTGATCCGAGCCGACGCGGATCAGTTCGGCCGATGGCTCCTTCTACGT
>Ga0209172_10002504_pt1 | contig 32072 bp, 36 predicted proteins | sample LarsenN4metaG_FD_184113 | JGI IMG/M metagenome (GOLD analysis project Ga0209172, IMG submission 184113) | Hot spring sediment bacterial and archeal communities from British Columbia, Canada, to study Microbial Dark Matter (Phase II) - Larsen... ... | reverse complement strand
GCCCTCGGCTTCCCACCAGGCTTCGTAGGATGAAAGCTCGTCCGCGAGCGGGAGCTCGCCCAGCATCTCCCGCAGAAACGCGGTTGGGGATCGGACGGCGTCCAGATCCATCGGGATCCTCTCCTAGGGGCGTACTGAAGAACCTAAGTGACATTCCGTACTTCGCAAGTACTCGGGAAACGCGGGTCCTCCAAGTGGCGGACTTTGTGGCACACGCAGTATTCCAGCTATACGAGCGCCGCAATCCCGAGTTGATCCGGGGGTTCATTCATAGGTTTGCACAGAAGGACGGCATCCTGCACGGCTTGGTCCACGAGCCCTCACAGGTCACAACTTGCCAATGCCCCGCTTGTCACAGTCGCCGTGTTCCTTATGATAATGGACCCTGGCTCAAGCCCCCATCAAACTGACCCACTACCTCCGGGCCAACCGCAGGATGGCGCGGATCGCCGCATCGATCGCGCGGCTCTCGGCTTCGCGGAATCGCCGCTGCGCCTCGTCGGGATCGAGGCGCGGCAGGAAGATGTTGGAGTCGACGGCCAGCACCGCGCCCGCCCGCACGCGGCGCACCGTGGCCACGATGAAGACCGTGGCGCACTCCTGCTCCGCCGCGACCACGCCGCCTTCTCTGGACAGCCGCTCGGCCAGGGATTGGTCGCGGCGGTAGAAGGCGTCGCGGGTCGTGACGATGCCCACCGCGGGATCGACCCCGACCTCCTTCGCCCCGGCGATCAGAGCGGTGGTCACCGCAAGATCCGCGACTGCGGGAAACTCCGGGGGCAGGTAGGCGAGCGAGGTGCCCTCGCCCCGGTGGGCCGCGGTGGCCACGACCAGGCTGCCGACCGGGATCGACTCCTGGCGGCCGCCCGCCGAGCCCACGCGGATGAAGGTATCGACGCCGACGTTGGCCAGCTCTTCGATCGCGATCGAGGCGGAGGGGCCGCCGATGCCGGTGGAGCAGACCCCGACCGGCACGCCGTCCACGGAGCCGCGGAAACCGAGGTACTCGCGGTTGCGGATGACCTCCTCGGTCCCCTCGAACCGCTGCGCGATCCGCTCCGCTCGCCCGGGGTCGCCGGGGATGAGGCAGAAGCGGGGCATGGCGCCGGTCGTGATGCGCAGGTGACGCTGGGGCTGTTCCATCTACTCCTCCACAAAAAGCGGCACGATCGCTCCGGCGTTGACGTCCACCAGGCCGCGGTCGGTGAGCTTGAGCGCGGGGCTCACCGGCAAGGTGAGCACGCCGAGCGCCATCACCGGCGAGCGATGCTCGAACCCCAGGGTCAGAAGGGCCCGGCGGAATCCGGCGAGTTCTCGCGCCACCTCGCGGACCGGCCGGTCGGAGACGATGCCCGCGACAGGCAGGCGGACGCTTCCGAGCACCTCGGCGCCCCGGACCGCCGCCATCCCGCCGCCGCGCTCGACGACCCACCGGGCGGCCAGGGCCATCTCTTCCGGCGTGCGGCCGCAGACCAGCAGGTTGTGGCTGTCGTGCGCCCACGTCATCGCCACGGCCCCGCGCTGCAGGGCTCCGCGCACGAATCCGTAGCCGACTGCGCCCGCCCGGCCGTGACGCTCGAAGACCGCGGCCAGGCAGAGGTCCGTCGAAGACCAGTCCAGATAGCCTCCGCGCACGGGAATGCGCGCGGTGTCTGCTCCCGTGTAGGTCGAGTCGGACCGCATCGCCATCACGCGCACTGCTGCGGTCCCGTTGGCTGGGGTGCCTGGGGTTGGGATCCGGAACCGCTCAGGCCCGGGAGCGGGAACGCGGACGGTGCGAAGCGCCTCCTGCGGCGGCCGGTAGTCGGGCAGCGGTGTCAGGAGTTCGCCCTCGCGGGCGACGAGACGGCCCCCGTAGAAGACGAGCTCGGGGCGGAAGTCGCGAAGGTCGCGCGTCAGGACGATGTGGGCAAGCAACCCCGGGGCGATCGCCCCGCGGTCAAACAGGCGCATCCGCCTGGCCGGGGCGAGGGTCACGGCGCGGACCGCTTCAACCGGATCCAGTCCCATGCCCACCGCGGTGCGGAAGACGTGGTCGAGATGGCCGGTCGTCACCAGATCATCGGGCATGACATCGTCTGTCACCAGGCACAGGTTGAGACTGCGGGCCCGGGCCGCGGCCTCGCGCAGGGTCTCCGGGGCGAGGCTCTTCAACTGGAGCTGCAGCGTGACGCCGCTGCGCAGCCGCTCGGCGGCGAGTGGCGGAGTGACAAAGGTGTGGTCGGAGTTCACCCCGGCGGTCACGTAGGCGGCCAGATCACCGCCCGTCAGGTTGGGGGCGTGACCCTCCACCACGGCGCCCCTGCGCACCGCCTCCGCGAGGACGTCCGCCGCGCGGCCCTCCTGCGACAGCACGGCGTTGAAATCCATCACCTCGCCGAGCGCCAGGATCTCGTCCCAGGAAAGGAGTGCTCTAATCTCACCCGGGCCGATCTCCGCACCCGCGGTCTCGAGCGCGGTGGCCGGCACGCAGGACGGCGCCTGAAAGTAGACGTCGAGGGGCAGGTTGCGGGCGGCCTCGATCATCAGGCGGACGCCGGGCAGGCCCATCACGTTGGCGATTTCGTGCGGGTCCGCGACGACCGTGAGGACGCCGCGGGGCACGACCGCCTCGGCGAACGCCGGCGGGAGGACCATGCTGCTCTCGATGTGCAGGTGGCTGTCGACGAGCCCGGGCAGGGCGTACGCTCCGCTCCCGTCGACGACTTCACGCGCCGACGCCCGCTCGTTCGGGCCAACCACGGCTGCGACCAACTCACCTGCGATCACAATCTGCGCGGGGTAGATCTCGGCGGTCAGGGTGTTGACCAGCCGGACGTTGGTGAGCAGGAGGTCGGCCGGCGCACGCCCCTGCGCGACCTCCACGGCGCGATGCCTCGTCTTCGTGTTGGGCTGCGGCATCCGTAAGGTTCCTACCCTTCCAGCTGGACCGAGGCAGTGCCTTGCCCTGGGCTGGGGGGCCCGGCGGAGGCGTAGCTTCCCCGCGTGCGACCCAACGCGGGACTGCGGTGGCTCAATGAGTCGTGCCGGAACCCGGGCCGCCGCCTAAGCGGTCTTCGTGACATACGCGTTCTCACGTGCTCTTGCTCGGTGGGCGCGAGCCGTTTGTGAGGGACGTCGCGCCGGTGGCCCTGCGATCCGCCGCGACCAGGACCGTGCCCCCGCCTGGCCCGGGCGGGCGCACGAAGCGGGCTCGGACGGCCGTCCGCAAAACCCGCAGGGTGCAGACTCCGCACCAGTCATTGTGAGGATGATTCCCGGAATCGAGAGATGAGTTCCGCCAGCGCGGGGAGTGTCTCGCGAAACCGCGTAGGAAAGTGGAGGACGACAAAGTCGACTCCTAGTTCCGCAATCTCCCCAAGCCGCTGTAGCGCCCACGGAAGAGGCCCGATGAGGTTATGCGTAGGGGCGAGCGTAGTCACCAGGTCGGTGGGCAGCAGGCGGCCTGCGGCTTCCAGCCGACTGGGATCGCGGTACGGGATCATCGGGTCGCGCTTCTGTCGGATGAGCTCGTCCAGGCCAAGCACGGAACGGATCGCTGCCACCAGTTCGGGGCCAGCCCCCGCGACAGCGTAGTAAGGATCGGTCGAAGCAGAAGTGGCCAGTTCCCAGGCGAGTGAGCGGCGTGCCGCCGCCAGGCCGGCTTCTGGCTCGTCTGCACGGAACGCCATCAGGAACCCGAGATGCAGCCGTCTCTCTACTCTCCGCACCGACGCCGTTATTTCCTTGAGCGTGTGTACGTACCTTGGATCGGGCCCGAAACTCGCGAGGTAGCCTTCGGCATGGGCCGCCGCGATACTCAGTGCGCGGCGACCGCCGTCTGCGACATAGATCGGGATGCTTGACCCGATGGGTGCGATCCCCAGCTTTGCTCCGTGCAGTGAAAACCGCTCACCCTGGTATGATACCTCTTCACCAGCCAAGAGGCGCTTGATGATCGTGATGCTCGCCTGGAAGTCCGCGTAGGGCCGCCGCCGGCTGACCCCAAGGACGTTCTCAATGTCCGGCTTCCAGCCGAGGCCCATCACCAGCCTAAATCGTCCGCCTGAGAGCCGATCCATGGTGGCGGTCGCGCCCGCCAAGACAGCGGGGTGGCGGAGGAAGGGGTTGATGACGCCGGCACAGAGGGTTGCCCGGCGGGTAATGCTCGCCAAGAAGCCAACGCGGGCGAACGGTTCTTCACCACGGCCCGCGTCGTACGTCCAGAGCGCATCGACTCCGACCGCTTCGGCCGCCTGCGCTACCTCTGTGAACTCTTTGCCGTCCGTCAAAGGCGGGACAGCAACACCGATTTCTAGGTTCATCGCCTCGTTCTTCCATTCTTGATTTGTGATCACCTTTCACTGTCCCGATCTTGAGACGAGGGAGGATCGGGCGCCTTCTTGGGGCTGGACAGGTCGCATTCGTCGAGGACGGCGAACCCTGGTGCAGGCGCCACGGCTGTGGGGCCCGACGGAGGCATAGGGTCCCTGGTGCGACCCGACGCGGGACTGCGGCGGTTCAGCGCGTTGTGCCAGCCTTTGGCTGGGATGCCTGACGTGCCGCGTCGGCGTGTGGTACCGTAGAGGTCGGTAATGCGCCCGAAGTCTATGCCGACAGGCGGGAACGCGTCTGAGAAAGCTGGCGTCGGGGCACTGTCGCCCTGGGTTTGCGCCGTCCTGAGGTGATCATGATGGCGGTCCGAGAATTCGATGTGGTTGTCGAGCAGGACAGCCAGGGGTATTATGTGGGCTCCGTGCCGGAGTTGCCGGGATGCCATACTCAGGCCAGGTCGCTCGACGAGCTGATGGAACGGATTCGCGAGGCGATCGTGCTCTGCCTTGAGGTACAGGGGGAAAGGGCTGAGCCGCTCGCGTTCGTCGGCGTCCAGCGTGTGCGAGTGGGGGTATGAACAAGCTGCCTGCGCTCACCGGCAGGCAGCTGATCGATGCGTTGTCCACCGCTGGCTTCGGTGTGATTCGGACGAAAGGCAGTCACTATTTTCTTCGACATCCTGACGGTCGGACAACAGTGATCCCGGTTCATTCAGGCGAAACTATCGGGCCCGGCCTGCTCTCGAAGATCCTGCGAGACTGCCAGATGAGCCGTGAGGAGCTCCAGACCCTGCTGAAGTAGCGTTGATTTGGAATCCGGGATCTCGCCGTGCGGGTCGGCGAGAATTTAGAGTCCCGGGTGCCGCCCGACGTGGGACTGCGGCGGCTCAGAGAGGGGTCATCTGCCCACCCCTTCCCAAGGTCTTGGCCGCAACAAAACCTCGGTTGGAGTCCGGGCGATGGCCCTCCTGCTTTCACCAAGGACCAAGCCTCCAGTGCAAACACTACATCCAAACACTACATCCAAACACTACATCCAAACAGGACAGCCTAGTGCGAATGAACCGGCAGCCCGTCGTGGGCGTGGGCGGCGATGCGGTGGTGCTGCTCGCCGGCTTCGCTTTCGGGGTCGACATGGATGGTGGCCCCGGAGAGGTAGCGCAGGTGGTGCAGGAGCTGGTGGTAGACTTCCTTGGCGATGGCGTGGCCGTCGGCGACGGAGAGGTGCGGGGCGACGGCGATGTTGACCTCGGCGTGGAGGCGGTGGCCGATCCAGCGCGCGCGGACGTCGGTGACCTCCTGCACCCCGGCCACGTGGTGGGCGGCGTGGCGGATCTCGTCGATCACCTCGGGGTCCACCCCGTCCAGCATCCGGGTGAAGACCGATCGGCCGGACTGCCAGACGATGCGCAGGATGGCCAGCGTGATGCCGAGGCCCACCAGCGGGTCGGCCAGGGGGTAGCCGAGCCAGACGCCGATCGCGCCGGCGAGCACGGCCAGGCTGGTCCACCCGTCCACCCGGGCGTGGTAGCCGTCGGCGATGAGGGCGGCGCTGCCGATCTCCTTGCCGACCCGGATCCGGAAGACGGCGACGCCCTCGTTCCCCAGGAAGCCGACGATCGAGGCGGCGGCGACGGCCCAGAGATACTCCACCTGGCGGGGGTGGATGAGGCGCTGGACGGATTCGTAGCCGGCGACGACGGCGCTCGCGAGGATGGTCAGCACGATGACCACGCCGGCCAGGTCCTCCGCCCGGCCCAGCCCGAAGGGAAACCGCTTCGTCGGCCGCAGGCGGATCAGCATGAAGGCGATCCACAGCGGGATCGCCGTCGAGGCGTCCCCGAAGTTGTGGATCGTGTCGGCGAGCAGGGCCACGCTCCCGGACAGCCAGACGATGACCACTTGAAGAAGCGCCGTCGCCATCAGGCCGGCGAACGACCACTTGATCGCCCAGATGCCGCGGGCGGTGGTGGCGATCGAGGGGTCGATCACCCCGTGGGTGTGGCCGTGGTCGTGCCCGCCGTGCCCGTGATGGTGCTCCGCCAACGCTAGCCCTCCTGCGGTTTCTTCTGCGGCACGCAGCAGATGAACTTCATCGGCGTCGTCCCGGTGTTCCGCAGCGAGTGGCGCTCGTAGGGCGCCACCCACATCACCATGCCCGGTTCCAGCGGCCGCTCCCCCTGCTCCCCGACGATCACCCCGCGGCCTTCGAGCATGTACATCTCTTGCTCGTACCAGTGGTCGTGGAGCGGGGTGGAGGCGCCGGGGGCGACCTCGAAGACCCGCATGCTGAAGTTCTCGGCGCCGCGCTTTTTGTCGATGACCCAGCGGATCTTCACGCCAGGCATCTGCTCCGGTTCTTCCGCGGGGACGTCCTCGGGCCTGAAGATCTCCATCGCCGCACCTCTCCGTCGTCGGTCCGGCCTTCGGTTGCCTCCTCCAAGGCTACCAGGACAGGGGGGAATCGGGAATCCCCGACTGCATTCTGCCGCGTTTGGGCTGGGTTGACGGCAGGCCCGGGCGGGTTATACTCAGGGTATGAAAACCGCGGTGTCGATCCCCGATGATGTCTTCGAAGAAGCTGAGCGGCTAGCCAGGCGCACGAAGCGGTCCCGGAGCGAAGTATACAGCCGGGCGCTGGCTGAGTATCTTGCCCGTCATGCCCCTGACCGCGTGACTGAGGCAGTGGACCGGGCCCTGGCGGAGATTAGCGAGCCCACCGACGAGTTTGTCCGGGCTGCGGCCCGTCGTGTTCTGAGACGTAGTACGTGGTGAGTATCACGCAGGGAGACGTCTGGTGGGCAAACATGCCACCGCCCAGGGGGTCCGGGCCGGGCTTTCGACGTCCGGTAGTCGTCGTCCAGGGAGACGCACTCAATCGTAGCCGAATCGCGACAGTCGTTTGTGTCATATTGACCAGCAATGTGAAATGGGCTGATGTACCAGGAAACGTCGCGCTGGAGTCGAGCTCGACCGGGCTCCCCAGGGATTCGGTCGCGAACGTCTCCCAGATCATGACGTTGGACAAGTCCGATCTGACCGATCGGGTCGGGAAGCTGTCGCGTGCCAAGCTCGGTTTGGTACTGTCCGGAATCGACGTCATGCTCGGCCGCTAAAAGCCCGTCCTCCCTCAGAGCGTGAGCACCAGGCGCCCCAGGACCTGACCGCGGCGGACCCGGCGCAGGGCGTCGTTGGCCCGCTCCAGCGGCAGCGTCTCGACATGCCAGGTGATGCGGTCCCGGCGGGCGAGATCGACCACGGTCCGGAGTTCGTCCAGCGAGCCCCAGACCGAGGTGGTCACGTGCGCTTCGGAAGGGACTGTGTCGAATCCGAAGGGCAGCCTGCCGCCGGCTTCACCGATCTGCACGAGGATCCCGCCTTGATCGACCACCTTCGCCGCCAGCGCCAGGGACTTGCGCGATCCGACGAAGTCGAAGACGGCGCGGGCGGACGGCATCTTGCTCGTTTGTGGTGGCAGTAGGGCATCGTCGGCGCCGAGGTCTTTCGCCCGCACCAGTTTGGCCTGGATGCGGTCCACGGCGATGACGCGGGCGTTGGCCAGCAGCTTGAGGTACTGGATGGCGAACTGGCCGAGCCCGCCGGCGCCGATCACGACGGCGGTCGGGGTTTCCTGCAGCCAGGGCAGCGCCCGGCGCACGGCGCGGTAGGGCGTGACCCCGGCGTCGGCGAGCGGGGCGGCGCGCACGGGATCGAGGTCGCCGAGGGGAATCAGGTAGCGGCGGGAGGGCACCAGCATCCACTCCGCGTATCCGCCGTCGGTCGTCCAGCCGGCGTTTTCGCCGTCGGGACAGAGCTGCTCCTCGCCCGATCTGCACCAGGCGCACGTCTTGCATCCCCAGCTGGCGTAGACCAGGACCGGTCCGATCCCGGGGACCTCGCCCGCGACCTCGTGACCGAGCACGAGGGGCAGTCTGGCGGCGAAGGTGCCGTCGGCGATGTGCACGTCGCTGTGGCAGACGCCGGCGCCGCGCACGCGGACCAGGACTTGCTCGCCTCGGGGTTTCGGCCTGGGGCGATCCACCACGCGGAGTGGCCGGCCATGCCGGTAGAGGATGGCGGCTTTCATGCGTATGCTCCGCGTTCCCCGGAGTGCGGCGTATCACCTGCGAAGGGAGGAACCGAGCGACGACACGGGAAACGGGCCTGCGGGCGGGTCTGAGTTCTGCGAGGGTGGTGCGGTGTCGAAGCAGGCGATAGTGGTGGGCGGGGGCGTAATCGGAGTGGCCGCGGCCCACTACCTGAACCTCTCCGGCTGGCAGGTCACGCTGATCGAGCGCGGAGAGATCGGGCAGGGCTGCTCGTACGCCAACGCCTGCCTGATCGTCCCCAGCCACGCCGCGCCCCTGCCCGGTCCGGGCGTGCTGCCTCAGGCGGCGCGCTGGCTGCTGCGGCCGGATAGTCCAGTCTACGTCAGACCTCGCCTCGACGGCGGATTTCTGGATTGGAGCCGGCGGTTTCTCCGCGCCTGCAGTGCGAAGGCGGCGCGGTCCGGCACCGATGCGCTGCGAGGGGCCGGCGCGGCCGGCCTGGCGCTCTTCGATGAGCTCGTTTCGACGTGGAGGCTGGAGTTCGGCTACGCGCGCAGGGGGCTGCTCAACGTCTTCGTCACCGAGGAGGGGTTCGCGCGCGCCGCGCACGAGCGGGAGAGGCTTCAGCGGGCGGGGATCCGCGCGCGGGTGCTCTTGCGCGAGGAGGCGCTGGCGTTCGAGCCGGCGCTCAGTCCGCGGATCGTCGGCGGACTGTATGCCGAGGGAGATGCCCACGGCGACAGTTACGCGTATGTCCACGCACTCGCGGTGAGCGTCCAGTCGCGCGGGGTCCGTATCGTGACCGGTCGGCCGGTGCGGCGATTGCTCGCGCGCGCAGGGCGGGTGGAAGGAATCGTCGCGCGGAATCCCGACGAGAGGATTCCCGCGGATCTCGTCGTCCTGGCCGCGGGCGCGTGGACGCCTGCACTGCTCGCTCCGCTTGGTGTACGCTTTCCGCTCCAGCCGGCCAAGGGGTACAGCTGCACGGTGTCCGGGTATCGCCGGCCGCCCTCGGTGCCGCTCTTCGTCGAAGAGCGGCGCGTGGCGATTACGCCGCTGGGCGACCGCCTCCGGATCGGCGGCACGCTCGAACTGGCAGGCTACCGGCCCGGGATCAACGAGCGCCGGTATCAGGCAGTGGTACGAGCGGCGCAGGAGGTGCTGGCGGATCCGCCGGATGCGGGGCGGGGCGAGGCCTGGATGGGGTACCGGCCGCTGATGGCGGATGGGCTGCCGGTGATCGACCGCGTCCCGGGGATCGACGGTCTCATCGTGGCCGCGGGGCACGGGACGCTGGGATTCACGCTCTCGCCCATCACGGGGCGGCTGGTGGCGGATCTGGCCGAGGGCCGGCCGCCGGCGGTCCCGCTCGCGCCGTTTCGCTTTAGCCGCTTCTGATACGCTCCCCGCCTGATATTCCTCGAAGTGACCGTCCGGTTACCCGGTGACGAACAGTCCCTCGATGCGCGTGGCCGGCGCGGTGAACCACTCGCCCTCCAGGCCGCTCACCTGGATGCCGAACTCGGTGCCGTTCCGGGCCATGGCCGTCACGACGCTGCTGTAGGCAATCCCTCGTGCGGCGTCCGCCGCGGCCTTGGCGGAGGCCATGGCCAGACCCAGGAAGAAGAACTCGTTGTTCGCCAGGTACCCCAGCGTCGCAGCAGCATCTCCTTCGGGCCCCCGGCGGCAACCATCGGAGCAGCCATCGCGTTGGCAAACAGGCTGGAGGCGGCGACCGGCCGGTTGTGGAGCTCATCGCCCATCTGCAGCGCCTTGACCAGAATGGGTCGCAGTGCCAGTCCCCTGTTTCGCATCCCGGCATTCGGATTCGAAGGCGCGCCCGTGGGGATCGACATGCGCAAGGTCGTGAAGACCGGCACCCTCCCGGTCATCGATACGGCCATCGCCCACAGGGATCCCGGTCACCCCAAGATCGGCGCCGGGCTGATGCGCGCCCCGGCGGAGTGTTTCGAGAAGGCGCTCGAGCGGTTCAGCCAGAGGTATGCCTGACGAACCATCGTGCTACCCCCGGCGCACCGGGAAGACGGCGAGGATGACGATCGCATCACCGGCCAACGTGTAGCTGACACACCAATCTCTGGTGAAGAAGTATCGGAATCCGGCATAGGGCTGATGTGTCCGGACCGGGTACATCTCCGGGAACTCGGCGATCAGCGCCATGCGGTACAGGACCTCGTCCTTCGCGGAGGCAGGCAGTCTCCGGAAGGCCTCGGCCGCCGGCGTCGTCCAGAGGATCCTCACCGCACCTTCCTGGGTCGCATTTCGCGGACCACCCGCGCGTGAGGGACGAGATCGCGCCTCTGCCAGGCGGCGATCCCGGCCTCGAGAGCCGCCTGCGCCTGCCGCCCGCCGAGGATGGCGTCGAGGGCTCGCTCGATGCCTTCCCGGTCGGCGAAGTACCGCAACGCCTCCCGGACCACGAAACTCTTGTTCCCCGCACGCGGCTGGGCCAGCTGTTTGAGGAGGCGATAGGTCTCGTCGTCGAGGACCACCTGCACTTTCTTAGCCACACGAATCCTCCCGATCATTCATGACTTAGCATGATTCTAGCACACTCAGCCTCGCGCGCTACCGAAGGCGGGTTTTTGGCCAGACGGCTGAGCCTGATTCCTGTACAGTGGAGAAGGATGGCGGGATCTGTCTGGACCCGGTGGGGTGGGATCGATGATACGGTTTCAGATCGTGGATCGGGACAGCGGGCAGTTGTATCGGACGCTCGTCACTGCGATGCGGGAAGGGCAGCTGCACACGCTGCATCTGGCAAAGCGGGGACGCCGCGTCGTGCACGAACGCTATCCGGGTTGGATCACCTGGTCGCACGCGCGAGGGGTGATCGACTGCGAGGTGCACAGCCCCCGGCCGGCCGGCAGCGAATGGCAGCTGTTCTCCGCCGTGCTGGGCCGTCTGGCGCACAAGTACTCCTCGCGCATCGCCGGGATCAACGTGCAATTCCCGGCCGCCGATGCGGCCGTACGGCGGCGGGAGCGGAAGAGGCACCGGGCGCGCTGAAGCCCGCCCGTTATCCCAGTGTGATGGGAATGCCGACCTCCGGGACGTGGACGTCCATGTCCCCGAGCAGGCTCTCGGCGAACCGCTGCGGCGTTTCGGTATGCACGGGAATCACATGCCGCGGGGCGATCTGGTAGATCAGCTCGCGCAGTTCCCTGCCGCTGATGTGGCCCGAGGCGTGGTAGGGGGTGGCGGTTTCGGCCAGGCCGATCGGCGTCAGCCTGAATTGATCGATCCAGTTTCCCAGCCGCCGCAGCTCGAACTGCTGCTCTTCGCTGTGCGCCTCGCTCGCGGAGTAGATCCAGCGCCCGCCCTTCGGGTCGATGTCCACCAGTTCGGCCACGTCGAAGTAGGAAAGGCAGCAGATGAACTCTCCCGGGGCGGCGTGGACCGCGGCGGCGTCCACCTGCTCCGGGTACCACTCCCGCACCCGCTCCACCCACTGCGCCGGCTTGAGCAGGGCCCGGCGATAGACGACGAGGTGACGGTCGGTCCGGGGCGTGGGGATCGACGCGTCCACCGCGTGCATCGCCGTCAGCAGGTAGGCGTCCTTGTCGGTAACGGCGAGGCGCCGGCCGGTGCGGCGGGCGATCTCCAGGAAGATCAGCAGCCGCTCGACGTTGCGCGGACCGAAGTCGGCCACGACGAACTGCCCCGGCGCGTCGCGCACGGCGGCGTAGCAGGCGTCGCGGACCTGCTCCTCCGTCGCGCCGGGTTCCTTCCCGATGTTGGTGCCTTCGCTCACGAGCGCCACCGGCTTGAGCGCGGCGGCTTCCTTCACGAAGGCTTCGGTGAGGCCCCGCCGCCCGCCGTGACGGCGGAGATCGCCGGTGTAGACCACCCAGCCCGCGGAGGTCTCTACCGCAATCGCCGCTGCGCCGTAGATGGAGTGGTCCACCGGCAGGAAGCGCACAGGCAGCCCGCCCACCTGGTCGGCGGCCTGCAGCGTCTGCGACGGGAAGTATCGTCCGCGGGGCGCGGCCGGAGAGAGGTTCCAGAAGTCGTCGGGATCCCGGCACACGCCGTCCGCGATCAGGTAGGTGCGCCGCTCAAAGGGGAAGTCTTTGTGACCGCCGGCCCCGATCGTGCCTTCCTCGCCGGCGACTTTGGGGACCGCGTAGCACATCTCGCCCTCGAACTGGTGGGCGCCGCAGTCCTGGATCGCCTTCGCCAGGTACGCCGTCAGGCACGTGCTGACGACCGGAATGCCCGTGTCCAGAAATGAGATGTATCCGCAGTGGTCCATGTGGGCGTGGGAGAGGAGCACGGCGTCGGCGCGGCACTCGCGATAGTACGGGTAGCGCCGGGCGCGCTCCCAGGCGCGGCCGCCGGCGTCCTCCAGGTCGGCGCGGTAGATGCCGCGCAGGGGCGGCAGCAGCCCCATGTGGATGAGGTCGAGCAGTCCCGTGCGGGAGCGCGGGGCCAGGAACTCCTCGTAGTACCGCGCGCGGGTGCTGAACGGCGTTCCGAAATCAAAGAAGACGGCGGTGCCGCCGTCTTCCAGGAGGATCTTGTTGCCGCCGATGGTGCCCGCGCCGTCGTAGATGGTGAGCGAAACCGGCATCCCTCACCTTCCTACGAGGCGGGGCCCGCCCGCACCTTCGCCCGGCCGGGGCGCCGCCCGGGTGTGACCCAGGTCACATCCCGCGGCGCGGGGCTGAGGCAGGATGACATCCGACGCCCCGCTTCACGCCCCCGCGGAGAAGGTCTTCCAGGGGCCCATTGCCGACGCCCTGACCCATCTCGGTCAGATCGCCACCCGTCGAACCCTGGCCGGCGCTCCGGTCCGCGGCGAGAACTACTTCGTCGCCGACATCGTCGCGGGCCGCGTGGGCCCGGAGCAGGCGCCCCCGCGCCGCGAGTTCGACTGACCACTGATCACTGGTCTGCGTAGGTCAGCCTTCGGGCTGAGGCCGTATGGTATCATCGGGCCGGGATTGGCTCATGGCCGCAGACGCGCTCGACATCCGGATGGCCAGACTGGAGGGCGCTTACGAGCAGATCAACGAGCGCCTCGGCACGATCGAGCAGCGCCTGACGACAGAGATCGGAGCGGTCCGGTCGGAAGTCGCCGCATTCCGGCAGGAGATCATGAGCGGACTAAAGAGCGAATTCGGTTCTTTTCGGACCGAATTCGGTTCTCTTCGGGCCGAATTCGGTTCTCTTCGGACGGAATTGACGGGCGAGATTGGCGCACTCCGGTCGGAGTTGACCGGCGAGATCGGGTCTCTCCGTTCGAAAGCGGAGAGCGACATCGGTTCTGTTCGATCGGAGTTGGGGAGCGGGATAGGCTCCGTCCGGGCAGAAATCGCTGAACTGCGCAGGCAGACCGTCATCCAGTTCTACTGGATCCTCACGTTCGTACTCGGGTCCATCCTCGTTCCTTTCCTACGCGACATCGTGCGATAGCGATTTGTCATCTGAAGCCAGGAAGACGGCCGGGGTGGCCGTCTTCCTTGTCGACCATATTGCCCTGAGATGACGATTATGGCGCCAGGCGCAGCGAGACCCCCAGATACGGCGCGCTGCTGCCGCTGAGGCTCAGAGAGCCGATCTGTGCCAACATCGTCGGTGCGAGCTGGAACTGGAAGCCGGCGTCGATCACGTTGTTCGAGACGCCGCCCGTTGAGACCAGCGTCGCGCTGACGTAGGCGGAAACCTTCGGCGCGACCCGCAGCAGGGCGCCGCCGCTGAAGAACAGGCCGGAGGCGTTGATCGTGCCGAAGCCGGGAATGCTCGCCCCGCTCCCGGCGTAGCCGAATCCCAGGTAAGAGGCCGCCATCGGATTCTGCACCGGGATGTAGTACCGGCCGCCCAGCGTGGTCAGGTACCCGGTGCTCCCGCCGACCGTCTGCCAGGAGTAAGACAACGTCGCATCCCATGCGGGCGAGATGGGAAAGGCCAGCCCCAGGGAGTACAGGGCCGGATTGTAGCTCGCATAGCTGAAGCTGAACGCGCCCCGGTTCGGCGGCAGCAGCTGCGCGGCGGCGGGCGGCGTGACGACGAGCGCCGCGAGCGCAGCGACCGCCAGGACCAGAAGCGCCTTTGGTGCGAGGGCGTTCCACCTCATCCTCATCCACCTCCCAAGGGTACAGAACGGTATTTACCCAGTTTGGGTTCGTCTTACGGGTGGACGGCCGGCCTCAGGCCGCGTCGCCGCAGCCGCAGCGGTCCTTGAAGCGGCAGAGCTTGAACATCCAGCTCGGGCAGGGCGGGAGGTCCAGGGGGGAGGCGTTCGATTCCAGCAGCGCCAGGCGCCGGTCGGCCTCAGCGTGGACCGCCGGGAGGTCCTTGAAGCCGACCTCGTACACCATGAACTTTTCACCGAGGAGCTCGTAGTAGAGCACCAGGCGGCCGCGCTCGTGGCCGCTCAGCGCGCACTCGAAGGCCAGGCGGTCGAAGTAGTGGCCGAAGGCCTGGGGCAGGTAGCCGCGCTCGACCATCTCGCGGAACTTTGTCACGCGCAGCAGCGTGGGCACATCGCGGAGCATCCCCACGCGGTCGCTCAGCGTGCGCAGCCGGACCGGCTCCTTCCGGAACGCGCCGGGGATCCCGAAACGCAGGGCCTTGTACAGCGTGCCGCGGAAGCCTGCTCGTTCGAGGTCGCGCAGACGCGCCTCGACCGCGCTGTCAGACTCCTCTTCCTCGGGCGGGGTCTGGCGCTCGTACAGCGACTTGCGCGGGAACACCAGGTCGTTCAGCCGGAAGCCGCGGGGCTGCGGGTCGCTGCCGGCCAGCTGCCGGAGCAGCGTCCCTTCGAGCGCGGCGTCCCGATCGATCCGGTAGCCGTCCGGCGGGACGACACGCGCCAGAGGCGGCGCGACATCACAGTGACAGATCTCGGCGTAGTCGCAGTTGCGGCCGAACCACTCGCACTGAGGGAGGGCGGCCGGATCGCTGCGGTCCAGGGCCTCGCGGAAGAGGTCGCGCCGGCGCAGCATCTCGTCGCGGATCGGGTCCCTGCTGGTGAACTCGATCCGGAAGGCGCGGAAGGCGCCCTGACGCCCAAACTGCTCGCGCCGGTAGACGAGCAGCCGGCCGGATGGGACGCCGGTCATCGTGCAGTACATCCCTAACTGGTCGATGTGACCGGGCCGGGCCGCGGCCGGCGTGTCAGGGAGCACCGCGGTGGTCTTCAGCTCCACCGGGACGTGCTCGTAGATGTCGATCTTGCCGACGATGCCCTCGTACTCGACGAACTGTTCGACGAACTCCTCGGTAGACACGGCGCGGCCGAAGAGATCGTGGAATCCGGTCCCGGCCAGCATGAATTGGGTGCGGTCGGGGGACGGCCGGATGTCGGGCCGCGTCCAGCGGAAGTAGGCCTGGCGGGGATTGACCAGGTCGGTGACGGAGATGCGACGCCGCGCGGACTGGCTCTGGATCGCCGCGGTCAACTCGTCCTTGAGGGTGCGGTTGGCGTCGATCCCGCGGACGAAGTCGGCGGCGAAGGCGCCCATGGACTTCACCCTGGGCGAGCGTACACGAGCTCGAGCGGCTCGGAGACCTGGCCGCGGAGGATACGGGCGAAGGCCTCCGCCGAGACGACAGGGATACCTTCGTATGCGCCGAGGGTCAAGAGGTGCCTGTCGCGTGTGATCACGTACTCCGCTCCGCCCTCGACGGCGCAGGCCAGCACGATATTGTCATCCGGATCGTCGCTGACGACCGACGACACCGTGCTGGCGGTGACCAACGTGGCATGCTGCCTGAGGGCTGTCGCGGAGGCGGCAACTGTCGCGTTCGTGATATGTGAGAATCTCCGCCGGATGCGCCGGCGTTGGAGAACATCTTCATACGCCGCGATGATCTCCTCGCAGAGGACGAAGGCCACATCCCCGCGTTCCCACGCTTCCAGGATGAACCCGGCGGCCCCTGCGCCGGAGAGAGCCGCCTGCACCAGTGCCTGAGCGTCTGGAGTGACGCGGCGCATCGGTCAGGCACCCTTCCGCCGCTTTCGTCGCTCTCGTCGATGCGCCTCGACTTCCTCCTCGACGACTCTGGCCACTTCCTCCGGATCGACGTCTTTGTTGGCCTCCCAGATCTCGTGGAAGACTTTGAAGGCCGCCTCGCGGCGGCGTTCCATCTGCTCGTACCGGGCATAGGGGATGATCGCGGCCAGGGGTTTGCCCCTGCGCTGGACCACGAACTCGTGGCCCTGATAGTGCGCCTCGTCCAGGATCTCCCCGAGCCGGTCCCTCACCGCATTCGTATCCAGGACCTTACGCGCCATACCCTCAAAACCTCCAGAGACCTGATATCTTTGGATGTATTGTAACAAATCCGGCACGGTGGGACCAGGCGCTGACCGGGCTAAGCCCGGGATGGCCGATCGGGCCCAGGACGTCTCCTCGACGAGCGCGAACTGGTAATCGATTTCCCCGCGACACGGTGCCGGGAGGTGGATGGCTGTGAGTCGGCGATGGCTGGTGGGGCTGATCGCGCTGCTCCTCGTGCTCTCGCTCTACCCCGCGGGGGCGAGCGGGCAGGGTGCGGTGAAGCTGACGTTCTGGAGCTGGCGGGTCGAGGACAAGTGGGCCTATGACCGCATGATCCGGGTGTTCCAGCAGAGGAACCCCGGGATTGCCGTCGAGTTCGTGCCGTTCAGAGCCACCGAGTACAACACCATCCTCTCGTCCGCCCTGACGGCGGGCAAGGGACCGGACATCATCCACCTGCGGGCGTACGGCGGGTTGGAGACGTTCACGGCGCCGGGGTTCATCGCGCCGCTGGACTTCGAGACGGTGCCGGAGCTGAAGACCTTCTCGCGGACGATCCTCGAAGGCGCGAAGGGGCGCAAGGACGGCAAGATCTACGGCGTGCCGTTCGCCAGCCAGACGATCGTCATCTACTACAACAAGAAGATCTTCGCCCAGCACAGCCTGACCGTGCCGAAGACCTGGGACGAGTTCCTCGCCCTGATGAAGACCCTGAAGGACAAGGGCGTGCTGCCGCTGGCCAACGGCGGCAAAGACGGCTGGACGCTGGAGGTCCTCTCCGGGGCGATCGCGCCGAACTTCTACGGCGGCACCGCCTTCTTCGACGCCGTGACGCGCGGGCAGACCTCCTTCAAGGATCCCACCTACACCAGCGCCCTGGCCCGGCTGCTCGAACTGCGCCCCTACATGCATGCCAACTTCATGGGCGTGGACTACGCCACGATGCAGCAGCTGTTCATCAGCGAGCAGGCGGCGATGTTCATCGGCGGCTCGTGGGAGATCGGCTTCTTCCGCGCCCAAAACCGGAACCTGGACTTCGACGTCTTCGCCGCCCCGCCGCTGAAGGCCGGGCAGACCCCCTGGGTCTCCTCGTTCAACGACGGCAACTACGGGATCAACGCGAAGACCCCGTCCATGGAGGCGGCGCTGAAGTTCATCCGCTTCACCGCGACGCGGGAGTTCGGCCAGATGTTCACCGACATGCTGGCCCAGAACTCCGCGGTGCCGGGCGTGGTGATCAAGGACCCGGTATTGAAGCGCGTGCAGGAGCTGAACCGGAAGGCCACCCCCTACATCATGCTGGTGGGCTTCCGCTGGCAGGCCCCGACGGGCTCGACCCTGCTGCAGAGCGCGCTGCAGGCGATGATGGCCGGCACGAAGACCCCGGAGCAGGTGGGCGACGAGGTCACCCGAGGGCTCAGTGTCTGGGTCGACTCGTTCCGCGGACGCTAGGCCGCGTGCCGGGCTGAGCGTTCACACAGGACGGCGGCTGTGGCTGGTGTTCTTCCTGGCCCCGGCCACCGTCCTGTTCGCTGTCTTCATCACCTACCCGATCCTTTCCGCGCTGGCCTTCAGCGTCTACGGCTGGGAGGGGATCGGACGGCGCGGGTTCGTGGGGCTCCAGAACTTCGCGCGCCTGTTCTCCACCTACCCGTATTCCGGGCTCCTGGTCAACGCTTTCTGGCACAACGCCGTCGTCTTCGTCATCACCATGCTCCTCCAGAACGTTGTGGCCCTGGCCCTGGCCCTGCTGCTGGCCCGCGGGCCGTGGGGGACGCGCCTCTACCGGGTGATCTTCTTCCTGCCGGTCACGCTGTCGCTGATCATCGTCGGTTTCCTGTGGGCGCTGTTCCTCAACCCGGTCTTCGGCATCGTGAACACGCTGCTGGTCGCCTCCGGCCTGAGCGCCCTGGCCCGGCCCTGGCTTGGCGATCCGCAGACCGCGCTGCTCACGCTGACCCTGATCAATGCCTGGCGCTGGCTGGGCTTCCCCACGATCGTCTTCCTGGCCGGGATCAACGCGGTCCCGGACGAGTACATCGAGGCCGCGCGGATCGACGGGGCCAGCGAGTGGGCGGTGACCCGCCACGTCATCTTCCCGCTGCTCGCCCCGGCGGTCACGATCATCGTCCTGCTGACCTTCATCGGGTCGTTCAACTGGTTCGAGCTGCCCTATGTGGTCCAGGGCGTCTCCGGGGGGCCGAACCGCTCCACGGACGTGCTGAGCCTGTTCTTCTACCGGATGGCCTTCGGCGAGGTGGACACCGGGCTGCAGGACATCGGCATCGGCTCGGCGGTCGCCGTGCTGATGTTTCTCCTGCTCGTCAGCGTCTCCGCCGCGGCCGCGGTCTTCCTGCGCCGGCGGGAGGTGGAACTGGCGTGAGCGCGCCGCCGGCGTGGGGCGGGACCGAGCGGGGCGGCCCGGCGAGACTGCGTGGGTGGAGTCCCGCGACGCAGGCGGTCCTGCTGGCCAATGCGGTCCTCGTCCTGGCCCCGATGGTGATCATGGGGCTGTCGGCCTTCAAGTCCACGCGGGAGATCTTCCAGAATCCCTTCGGGCTGCCGGAAGTCTGGCGGCTGGAGAACTTCAGCAAGGTCTGGGTCGAGGCGCACTTCGCCCTGTACTTCCGCAACAGCCTCATCGTCACCGCGGCGTCGGTCGCCATCATCCTGGCCTTCGGCGCCATGGCCGGCTACGCGCTCGGGCGCTTCCGCTTCGGCGGCGGCGACTTCCTCTACCTGTACTTCCTCAGCGGGTTGATGCTGCCGGTCCGTCTGGGGATCATTCCGCTGTTCATCCTGATGCGCGACCTGCGCTTGCTGGACACCCTGTGGTCGTTGATCCTCATCTACGCGGCGTCGGGCCTGCCCAGCGCGGTCTTCATCCTCACCGGCTTCTTCCGCACGCTGCCCGGCGACCTGGACAGCGCGGCGCGGATCGACGGCGCCGGGGAGTGGCTGATCTTCCGCCGGATCATGCTGCCGCTGGTGCGGCCGGCGCTGGTCATCGTCGCCGTATACAACCTGATCCCGGTCTGGAACGATTTCTTCTTCCCCCTCGTGTTCATCCAGAGCGACCGGTTGAAGACCCTGCCGCTGGGGATGACGGCCTTCTTCGGCCAGTACTACACGGACTGGGCCACGCTGTTCGCCGGCCTCACACTGGCCGCGGTGCCGGTCGTGGCCCTGTACGTGCTGCTGTCGCAGCACTTCATCCGGGGCCTGACCGCCGGGGCGGTCAAGGGATGACCGCAGCGGGAGCCGGAACGGCGGATCTCCTCGGGCGGCTGCGCGGGGGGCTGATCGTCTCCTGCCAGGCCCGCTCCGGACATCCGCTGCACGACAGCCCGGTGATCGCGGCGCTGGCCCGCGCGGCGGAGGTCGGGGGCGCTGCGGGCCTGCGCCTCAACGGCGAGCACGACATCCGCGCGGTGCGCGAGACGGTGCGCCTGCCGATCATCGGGATCCGCAAGGTCTGGACGCCCGACATCCCGGTGTACATCACGCCGACGTTTGCCGACGCCCAGGCCGTGGCCGCCGCGGGGGCGGACGTGATCGCCCTCGACGGGACCGATCGGCCGAGGGCCGGAGGCGCCCGCATCGGGGAGCTGATCTCGCGGATCCGCAGCGAACTCAAGAAGCCGGTGATGGCCGACGTGGCCACTCTGGAGGAGGGGCGCCGGGCGGCGGCGCTCGGCGCCGATCTGGTGGCCACGACGTTGTCGGGTTACACGGGAGGGCCGATTCCGGAGGGGCCCGATCTCGACCTGGTGCGCAATCTGGCGCGCGCGCTGAACGTTCCGGTCGTCGCCGAAGGGCGCTACCGCACGCCGGAGGACGTGCTGGAAGCCTTGCGCGCCGGCGCATTCGCCGTGGTGGTGGGTCGCGCGATCACCGATGCGCTCGACATCACCCGGCGTTTCGTGGAGGCGATCGCGAGATCCCGCGCGTGATCGGGCCCGCGTCCGCCAACGCAGCTCAGCGATGACCGCCGGCATCGTCGTCGCGGGAATCGACGCCGGAGCCACGTCCACGACCTGCGTCATCGCCGACGAGACAGGACGCATCCTCGGTGTCGGTCGCGGCGGCCCGATCGACCACCTCTATCGGGCGGCCGGCCGCAGGCGTACGCGCGCATCGTTGCAGGCGGCGATCCGTCAGGCCGCGCGACGGGCGCGGCTGCGCCGTCCCCTCGATGCCGTCGTGGCCGGGCTGACGGGGTTGGAGCCTGACTCATCCGAATCCCGTACCGCGGTCCGCATGATCAACGGGCTGATCCGGGCGAAGATCGTCGTGGCCGCGTGGGACGCGGAGGTGGCCTTCGCCGGGGCGAGCGCGGGCGAACCCGGTGTGATGGTCATCGCCGGAACGGGCTCGGTGGCCCTGGGGCGGAACGCGAAGGGCCGCACGGCGCGGGCCGGCGGCTACGGCTTTTTGATCGATGACGCGGGCGGCGGGGTTGCGGTCGGGCAGGCGGCGCTGCGCGCCGCGCTGTGGAGCATGGACGGCCGCGGGCCGAGGACGCGCCTCGCCGCGCTGCTCCAGAGACGTTTCGGACGATGGCCCGAGGTCCGGCGGCGGGTGTACGGCGAGGGCGGCGGACGACCGTTCCTCGCGTCGCTTGCTCCGATGGCCGTTGCGGCGGCGCGGGCCGGCGACGCAGAGGCGAAGGCCATCCTGGCCGATGCGGGGCGATCCCTCGCCGCGTTGGGCGTGGCCGTGGCGAAACGCCTGAGGATGCAGCGGGAGCCGTGCGCGCTCTACGCGGTCGGCGGGATGTTCGAGGCGGGTCCCTTCGTGCTCGACACGATGAAGAGCACGCTGCGCGCCGCCCTGCCCCGCGCAGTGATCCGCCCGCCGCGATACCCGCCGGTGATCGGCGCGGTGCTGATGGCGCTGGAAGCGTCCGGCGTCGCCCTGACTCCCGGGATCCACAGGCGGCTCGCCCGCGCCCGACTGTGAAGGTCTGTCCATCCGGCAGGCGAAGAACCCCGCCAGCGACGTCGTGAGGAGGGGCGATATGACGACGCAGGTGGCGGCGGCTCCGGCAGGCTACCCGCTGCGTTTCGACGTGCAGTACCCGCAGCAACTCTCGCGGGGGCTCATCTTCGTGAAGTTGTTGCTGGCGATCCCGCACTTCCTCATCCTCAATGCCTTGGGAAACTTCCAGGGCGTCATCACCCTCATCGCCTTCTTCGCCATCCTTTTCACGAAGCGGTTCCCCCCGACCCTGTTCGACTTCTACGTCAAGGCCGCGCGCTGGACGGCCAACGTCGGCGCCTACGCCGGTCTCTTCCGCGACGAGTACCCGCCCTTCGGGTGGGATCCCGGCCAGTATCCGCCGGTGACCTACGAGGTGGACTACCCTCAGCAGCTCTCCCGCTGGATGGTCTTCGTGAAGTGGCTGCTGGCGGTCCCGCACTACATCGTCCTGGCCGTGCTGTTCGTCGTCGGCATCGTTGTCTGGATCATCTCCTGGTTCGCCATCCTATTCACGGGGCGGTTCCCGCGGGGGTTGTTCGACTTCCTGGTGGGCGTCCTGCGCTGGAGTTTTCGCGTCCAGGTCTACGTCCTGCTGCTGCGCGACGAGTACCCGCCGTTCAGCCTTTGATCCCGACCCGGGCGATGCCCTGCACGAAATACCGCTGGGCGACGAGAAACAGCACGACGATGGGCAGCGCCGTGAGAATTCCCGCGGCCATGAGCAGGTTCCACGACGTGCCCTGCTCGGAGTGCGTGAAGACGACGAGGCCGAGCGGCATCGTCCGCATCTCGATCGAGCTGGTGACGAGCAGGGGCCAGAAGAAGTCGTTCCAGTGCCACATCGTCGTCAGGAGCCCGAACGTCGCCAGCGCCGGTCGGGCCAGCGGCAGGGCGATCGCCCACAGCATGCGCAGGTGGCCGGCGCCGTCGACGGTGGCGGCGTCGAAGAGATCCTGCGGGATGGACAGGAAATGCTGGCGGATGAGGAACGTCCCAAAGCCCGTGGCCGTGAAGGGGAGGATGAGCGCCCAGTAGGTATTCAGCAGGCCCAGCCTGCGCAGGGTGACGAAGTTCGGGATCAGCGTCACCTGGCTGGGCAGCATCATGATCGAGAGGTACGCGAGAAAGAGCAGCGACTTGCCGGGGAAGCGGAGCCGGGCAAAGGCGTACGCCGCCAGGGACCCCGTCACCAACTGGAGGGTGGTGATCGCGGCGGTGACCAGGACGCTGTTCAGGAAGAATCGCGAGAACGGAGCCTTCGTCCAGGCGGCCGTGAAGTTGCCGAGCTTCCAGACCGAGGGGATCCAGCGCGGCGGGTAGGTGAAGATCTCGGCGTCGGGCTTCACCGCCGTCGAGAACATCCACAGGAACGGCAGGAAGAACACGATCGCCAGCCCCACCACGGCGGTATAGGCCGCGGCGCGCCCGGCGGCGCGGCTAGTCATAGACCACCCACCGCTTCCCGAGCCACAGCTGGAGCAGCGTGAACAGCACGGCGATGCCGACGATCAGGTAGGCGATGGCCGAGGCGTAGCCGACTTCGAAGAACATGAAGGCCTGCCGGTACAGGTAGAAGACAAGCGTGGCGGTGCTGTTGGCCGGTCCGCCGGTGCCCAGGCTCATCACGAAGATCGGGTCGAAGACGCGGAAGGCCTGGATCGCGGAGACGATAATCAAGAAGAGAAACGTCGGCGAGAGCATGGGGACGGTGATGCGCCACAGCAGCGCCGGTGGTCCGGCCCCGTCCAGGCGCGCCGCCTCGTAGAGCTCCTCGGGCACATTCTGCAGCCCCGCCAGCAGGATGACCATGTTGTAGCCGGCGGTCTGCCAGATCATCATCAGGATGATCGCCCACAAGGCGGAAGTGGCGCTGTGCAACCACTGGCTGGTGGGCAGGCCGAGCCAGCGCAGCGCGTAGTTCATCAGGCCGAACCCGGGGTCGTAGATCCACAGCCACACCGCGGAGAGCACGGCCATCGGGACGACGGTCGGCAGAAAGAAGATCCCACGCCACAGCGCGCGCAGCCACATCGGGCGGTTCAGCAGCAGCGCCAGGACGAATCCGAGCAGCACCCCGCCCAGCACCACGACGACCGTGTAGAGCGCGGTGTTGGTGGAGACCTGGTGCAGCACGGCATCCCGCGGCATCGCCGCGTAGTTGGCCGCCCCGACGAACTGCTTGGTCGGTGACAGGAGATTCCACTTCACGAGCGAGAGATAGCCTGAGTTGGCCAGCGGATAGAGGGTGAAAACGGCCAGCGGGACGAGCGACGGCAGAAGGAAGGCGTATGCGGTGAGGATCTCCCGCAGCCGGCTCCGGCGTGAGGTGGTCACGGGGAAAGGGGGCGGGAGGGTCGCTCCCGCCCCCGCGGACTACTTCCCGAGTTCGGCGTTGGCCTTGGCCGCCGCGTCGTTGAGGGCCTGTTGCGGGTCGGCGTTACCGAGCAGCACCGCCTCAAGCGCAGGCACCAGGAACTGGCGCACGCCCTTCTCCACGTTCTGCACGACCATCCGGCCGCGGCCGTACTGCAGCGAGATCTCGATCGACTTCTTCGCCATCGGGTACTTGCGGAAGTAGTCGGTCAGGACGGGGTTGGTCATCGCGCTGGTGCGCACGGGCAGATAGCCGCTGCGCATCGAGTAGAAGGCGGTGTTCGCCGGCGAGGTCATCCACTTGATGAACTCCCACGCCGCCCGCTGCCGCTCCGGAGTGGTCCTGGCGAACAGGACGAAGTTCCCGCCGCCCGCGTTGTGCACCGGCCCGGCCGGGCCGCCCGGGATCGGCGCCACGCTCCAGCGGAAGCGGGCGTTGTTGGTGATCAGGGCCAGGGCGAAGGAGCTGTGCACGATCATCGCCGAGCGGCCGGCGACGAAGTTCTCCACGATTTGCGCGAAATTCGGGTTCACGTACAGGATGCGGTCCTTCTTCGCCAGGTCGCGGAGCGTCGTCAGGGCGCGCACCGCGGGGGCCTCGTTGAAGAGGGCCTTCTTACCGTCGTCGCTGACGACCTTGCCGCCGAAGGAGTAGACCAGGCCCTCGAACAGCCAGTCGTGGTTGAAGTTTCCCTCGATGGCGTAGCGCATGACCTGGTCGCCCTGCCGGACCACCAGCTTCGGCCCGATCCGGCGCAGCTCGTCCCAGGTGGGCGGGGGCGAGAACTCCGGGAGGCCGGCCTGCTTGAAGGCGTCGATGTTGTAGTACATCATCGTCGTACTGCGCTGCCAGGGGATGGCGTAGAGCTTGCCGTTCCAGTAGGAGTTGCCGAGCAGCGCTTTCGCCACGTCGCCGAAGTTGAAGTCCGCCTGCCGGGCCAGGTCGTCAAGGGGGACGAGCACTCCCGCGCCGGCGAACTCAGGGATCTGCATCAGCTCCATCATCGCGGCATCCGGCGGGTTGCCGGCGACGATCGCGGTCTGCAGTTTCTGGTAGTTCTGCCAGTAGTCGCCGGTCAGTTCCAGCGACACCTTGATGTCGGTGCGCGCGCCGTTGAAGCGGCCGACCAGATCGTCCATGGCCTCCTTCAGCGGACCGCCGGTGGGCAGCGGGAACCAGACCGTGATCGCCACAGGACCGCGCTGGGCGGTGGCCGGGGTCGGCCAGAAGGTCAGGCCGGCGACGAGGACGAGCAGAACCGCAGGCAGTGTGCGTCTGGACATCGGAGTCCCTCCTCGGATACGTGTGAATCCAACCGGCGGGCGGCTCCATCTGGCTTCTGGAGTCCCGGTTCCACTCCTGCCGTGGCCAGGGCGGGGGCGGCCGACAAACGCGGACTAGAGGGGGACACCCACGAAACCGAGCGCTTCCGCCGTCAGGCTGAGGCGGCGATCGAGGCTGACGAATGATCGGCCGCGCGGCTGCTCGCGGCACCAGAGGAGGGCTGCGGCCAGCTGGAACGCATCCCCGGCGTTCACGGGTTGGTGAGCGGGAAGTCCTTCGGCCAGGTCGCGCACTCGCTGGGAAGGCAGGACCTCCCGCCAGGTACGCCTGAGTACGGCAAGCCGCGTCCGTGCCTGGATCAGGGCTGAGGCATTCAGCGCGCCTTCACGCGCCAGCCGCCCCAAGGCGCGCTGGATCTCGACCGGGGCCCCCCACCACACGACCATCCCCGGATCGGTTGAGATGATCCGGCGGACCCGGGCGGTCATCGCTTGATGAATACACAGCGGGACGATCGCACTCGTGTCCCAGAACTGCATCTCAGCGTTCTCCCCTGGCCCACTTGACCGCAGCGGCCACCCGCTTTGCCGGAACGCGGGGGATCGGCAGGTTCCAGAACGCGTCAGTGAGACGGACTTCTGCAGGTCTGAGGAGCCCCGCGGCGACTAATGCTTGTTCCTCCGCTCGCCAATCCCCTCGGGCCAGGGGAACAATCTTCGCAATAGGTTTGCGTCGATCACGGATGATGATTTCCTCCCCTTCCCGGACTTGATCAAGGTAGGCGCTCAGCCGGTTCTTCAACTCCGCGATGTTCACAGTGCGCACCAGAGCGGCCCTCCCGGTTATGTGGCTATAATAGCCAAGTATAGGGGCTGCGGGCAGGGGGCGCGGGGTCAGGATGGCCCGCGGAGGTTACGCCCCGCGCTTTCGGAGGAGACGGTCCCGGCGATGCCGCAGGCGCAGGCGATGTGCTTCCGCACCGCCGTTCAGCTGCGCCAGGGCCTGCTCAGTGTACAGGAGGGCGCGTGAGGGGTCCCGCAGCTCCCACTCCCAGATCATGGCTAGCCGCTCCAGGACGAGCCCGCGGGGGAGTCGTCTCATCCCCAGTTCCGCGTCCCAGAGGTCCAGCAACTCTCCGATCTGTCCTGACCGCCGGTAGTGGCGGGCCAGGGCCGTGACGATCCGCCGCCGCGCCGCGGGCTCGCGCTCGTCGAGGAGCGCCGTGCGGTAGCACGCCGCCGCGGCCGCGCATTCGCCGCGCGCGTCCAGCAGGAATCCCAGACCCGACCAGTCCACGGCGACGCGGATCTGCTGCGGCGCTGTGAGCATCTCGCCGGCCAGCCCGTGCAGCGAGAGCAAGGACAGCAGGTCGGAGGCGTTGTGGGCGAAGACGGGTTCCACGACGTCCAGGTCGCCCGTCCGCAGGTACTGCACGTAGAGCGACGGGATCATCCACCCCGCGACGTCGGTGAAGCGGTCCACCTTCAGGACCATCTGCTCGAGCAGGGCCAGGCTGTAGCCGCCGAGGCGCCGGTACCAGAGCCGCCGGGCCAGCGTCATCAGGTCGAGATGAGGATGCGCCTCGAAGTCATAGGGCAGGCGGGAGAGCAGGAAGCGCGTTTGCAGCAGGGGCAGGTCGAAGCGGGTCCCGTTGAAGGTGACGAGCGCGTCATATTCTCGCAGGCTGCCTGCGACGGCCCGCAGCATCGCGGCCTCGCCGCCGAGATCCCGCAGGAAGTAGTGGGTGACCACGAACTCCCCGCCGTCGATCTCCCCGATCCCGACCAGAAACACGTAGGTGCCGGTCCCGCCCGCCAGCCCCGTGGTCTCGGTGTCCAGCCAGGCGATGCGTTCCCCGGGCGGGCCCACAGCGCGGCCGATCTGCGCGGCGGCTTCGAGGGGCAGGTGCGCGTGGACGTGGTCCAGCGGCCACGCCCGGCGGCGGATGTCGAACGCCGAGAAGGACGATTGCGAGTCGCGGGTGACCGCGGGAACGGCCACGGCTAGTCCCGGGTGGCTTCGATGCTGACTGCGGCGGCGATCGCCGGGCTACGCGCGGCGCGGAGGATCTCGACGGCGTCGGCCTTGCCGCGATCCCCCACTTCGAGGATCGGGCCCGCGCACGATGGGCAGCCGCGGTCGCACGGGCACGCGGTGATGAGGTCGATCGCGGCCGCCGACATCTCGTCGTGCAGGCGGAACATCCGCTCGGCGAGACCGACTCCGCCGGGGACGCGCTCATAGAGGTAGATGGTGGGCCGTCCGGTGTGTGGCGAGCGGATCTCGTAGACACGCCCCAGGTCGCGCGGGTCGCACATCAGGTACACGGGGGCGATGTTGAGCAGGGCGTGGGAGAGCGCGGCGAGCGCGCCCTGCAGGCGGTCGTTGGTGTAGCCGCCGACGAACTGCGACGCCAGGATCCACCAGGCGGCGGTGGTGTGGATCGTCGTCTCGGGGAGGGCGATCTTGCCCCAGCCCACGTTCTCCTGCGTGAAGAGCTTGAGCTTCTTGAAGATCGTCGGACGGAAGGTCACCGCCACGTCGCCGTGCGCCCGCGGCAGCGCGTCGCGGGCGGCGCCGTCCTCGCGCAGCACGTGGATGCCGACCGCGATCTCGGCGTCGGTGTAGTAGTCGATGTCCACGCGCCTGACGTAGGCCTTGCGCTGCGCCCAGTCCAGCCGGTCGACGTGATACTGCTGGCCCAGGTGGATGTAGATGGCGTCCTCGTGCACGAGAGCCGGGGCGGAGGCCAGGTCCACCTCGCCGACGACCTCGGGTTTGGGCAGTGTCTCGTCGATGATGACGACGTTCTCGGTGGAGGCCGAGCGCAGGCTCACCTCTTCCGCGGGGAAGCGCTCGGCGACGTAATGCCAGCGCTGCCCGTCGCTGTGCACGATCTTCTGGTCGGCCAGCGCCCGCATGATCCCGGTGACGGGCTCCGCCCCGTAGACTTCGTCCGCGTCGAGCGGCAGTTCGAAGGCGGCGCACTTCAGGTGGCTGGTCAGCACGAGCAGGTTGTCGGGGTTGATCAGCGCGTGCTCGGGCGAGTGTCCGAAGAAGTACTCGGGGTGGTGCACGATGTACTGGTCGAGCGGATCGCTCGTCGCTACCAGGAACGCGGCGGAGAGCTCAATGGTGCGTCCGGCCCGCCCCATCTGCTGCCAGGTGGAAGCGATGGTTCCCGGGTAGCCGGCCAGGATCGATGCGCTGAGCTGGCCGATGTCGATCCCGAGCTCCAGCGCGTTGGTCGCTGCGACGGCCTGGATCGAGCCCTCCCGCAGCCCGCGCTCGATGGCCCGCCGCTCGCTGGGGAGGTAGCCGGCGCGGTAGCCCTGGACGGCGGCGGGGTCGCCTCCCTGCTCGCGGGCGAGGTCCTTCAGATACGTCGTGAGCAGCTCCGCGGCGAGGCGGCTGCGGCCGAAGACGATCGTCGGGATGCCGCCGCGGATGAAGTCACCGGCCAGGTCGCGCACTTCCATCAGGGTGTCGCGGCGGATGCCGAGCTCGCGGTTCACGAGCGGCGGGTTGATGAAGGCGATGACCTTCTCGCCGCTGGGGGCGCCGGTGCGGTCGATCAACGTGACCGGCGCGCCGATGAGGCGCTGTGCGTGCTCCCGCGGGTTGCCGATGGTGGCGCTGGCGCAGATGAACTGCGGGTGGCTGCCGTAAAAGGCGCAGATCCGCCGCAGTCGGCGCAGCACGTTGGCCACGTGGCTGCCGAAGACGCCGCGGTACTGGTGTAGCTCGTCGATCACGACGTAGCGGAGGTTCTCGAACAGGCGCAGCCATTTCGTGTGATGCGGCAGGATCGCCGTGTGCAGCATGTCGGGGTTGGTCACCACGATGTGGCCGGCGGCCCGGATGGCGCGGCGGGCCGAGGCCGGCGTATCGCCGTCGTAGGTGAAGGTCTTGATGTCCCGGCCCAGCAGGCCTACCAGCCCCTGCAGCTCGTCCACCTGGTCGGCGGAGAGCGCTTTGGTCGGGAAGAGGTACAGCGCGCGCGTCTCCGGCTCGCGCAGGATACGCTCCAGGACCGGGAGGTTGTAGCACAGCGTCTTGCCGCTGGCGGTCGGGGTGACCACGGCGATGTTGGCCCCGCCGCGCGCGGCTTCGTAGGCCTCGCCCTGGTGCGAGTACAGACGCTCGATCCCGCGGCGGCGCAGGGCGGAAACCAGAGTCGGGTCGAGGCCATCCGGGAACGCGACGTATCGCGCCTGGCGTGCTGGCATCTCACGCCAGGCGGCGATCCGGGAGGAGCGACGGGGATCGGTAGAAAGGCGGTCGAGGATCTGACGCAGGGTCATAAGAGCGCCCTCCAGGAGCCTGTTATCGAACTAGTGTTCGATATCGTCCTTGGGCGCTCCTGCAGACTGGGCTGCGGGGCCAGCGTCCCCATTCCGCGGGTGATGAAGCCGCGCGCTGCGCGGCGCGGCTACTCCAGCGGCGCGACGCGCTGCGGGTCGAGGCCGTGCCCCAGGACGCCGTAGCGCTGACCCGTGGCGGGGTCGATGACCCGCACGTTGTCCAGATACAGCCGCGGCGTCTTCCAGAGCAGCCCCAACGCGGTGAGGTAGGGGAGCTCGTGATAGCGGTCCGGCCAGACGTGCTTGATCATCTGCCGGACGTGGGGGAGGAAGCGCGCGCTCATCGCGGGGAAGACGTGGTGCTCGGTGTGGTGGCTGAAGTTCGAGAAGATGACGTTGAGCAGCTTCGGCATGCGCAGCGAGAGCGACCCGGCCAGCGGGTCATCCTCTTCCAACAGCGGGTTGAGGAGGTGGTTCGTGGCGATCATGGACATGACGATGAAGTTGTTGACCAGCAGCGGGATGACGAAGGCGTAGGCGAACCGGTCCCAGCCCATCAGCCAGGCCAGCGCGGCCCAGAAGGCCATCCCCAGGGCCGTCTCGGCCACCACCCGCGCTTTGATCGGGCGCGGGTAGCGGTCGGCCAGCGTCCGGCGCAGCGACGTCAGGCTGTGCACGGTGAACCAGGCGCTCAGCAGGACAAAGAAGAGGATGCTCCGCACCGGCACGATCCGGTGCAGCAGGCGCAGCCCCGGGCGCCGCAGGTACTCGTCGAAGGTGCTGTAGGCGTCGGGATCCTTCTCGTGGATCTGCGTGTTCCCGTGGTGCTCGAGGTTGTGCCACAGCCGCCACATCATCGGCGAGACGGCGACGGGCAGGAAGCAGATGCCGGCCAGGAGATCGCGCAGCCAGGGGCGCCGGATGACCGCCCCGTGCACGATCTCGTGCCCCAGCAACTCCAGGGCGCTGAAGGCGACGCCGATGAACGCCGCGATCGGGAGCGCGACGTAGGCGGGAATCGGGGCGAAGGCCACGGTGGCGATGCCGGCCACTGCGGCGGCACCATAGGCGATCATCCACAGGGCGCGCTGCGGGACGGGCTCGAAGATATGCGCCGGCAGCCGCCGCCGCAACTCGGCTACATAATGGCGATGCGGGTTGAGTTTCAGTCGAGGGATCGCGGGGAGATTCATCGCGTGTACAGGTCTCCTCTGCTCCAGGGTAGAGTCACGGCGCCGGAGGCATCCGGCCGTGCGAGCAACGCCTGACAGACACCGGTGCGACCGGCGGAAAAGCCCTGGGCCGAGGCGGCCAGGTAGAGCCGCCATGTACGGTATCGACCGATCCCGACCAGGGTCACAGCGCGGTCTCGCTGCGCTTCCAGATTCTCAAGCCACAGCCGGAGCGTGCGCGCGTAGTGCTCCCGCAGGTTTTCGACGTCGCGGACCTCGAATCCCACAGCCTCGGCCGCGTGGAGGCTTTCGCTGACCGGTTCCAGTTCGCCGTCCGGGAAGATGTGCGCCTGCATGAAAGACCTGCCCGGCCCGAGGCGCTTCCATACCGACGGCCGCGGCTGTCCGGTGATGCCGTGGTTGAGGAACAACCCGCCGGGGCGGAGCGCTCTCCAGGCGTGGCGGAAGTACTCGGGCAAGTGGGCGCGACCCACGTGCTCGAACATGCCGACGCTGACCAGCTTGTCGAAGGCCGGGTCGCGCACCTCGCGGTAGTCGCAGACCCTGATCTCGGCGCGATCGCCCAACCCGGCGGCGGCGATGCGCTCCCGGCCGTAGCGGGCCTGGGGCTCGCTGAGCGTGACGCCGACGGCCCGCACGCCGTAGCGCTCCGCGGCATAGAGCACCAGACCGCCCCAGCCGCAGCCGATGTCGAGCAGCCGCTCGCCGGGCCGCAGACGCAGCTTGCGGCAGATATGCTCGAGCTTGGCCTCCTGCGCGGCGTCCAGGGTCTCGGTCCCGGTGGGGAAGTAGGCGCACGAGTATACCATCCGGCGGTCCAGCCACAGGGCAAAGAAGTCGTTGCCGATGTCGTAGTGGTGTCGCACCGCGACTGCGTCGCGGTGCAGGGAATGTCGCCGTCCCTGCAGGCGCGCCCTCGGGGGGATCATCCCCGAGGCCGTGGTGGCCGGCAGCAGGCGCGCCATCGCGGCCGCCGCGAGCCAGTCCACGGTCGAGCGCCTCGAGGCCGCGGCCACGGCCGATGCCACGGCGTCTTCCAGATTCCCTTCCACCTCGAAGTCCCCGCGCGCGTACGCCTCTCCGATGGTGAGATCGGAGGGGGGCAGGAACATCCGCCGCAGCGCGCCGGGATGCGTGAGCACGAGAGTGAACCGCGATCCGTCCGAGGCGGGAGAGGGCGCAGCGGCGGGCAGCGTGGCGCCGTTCCACAGCCGCACGGGGAAGTCGCGCGGTGCGAACAGGCGGTCGAGGATGCGCGCGGTCAGATCGATCGCTCTGCTTCCGTCCGTCACGGCGGATCGCAGGCGGGTCAGGACCATGGTC
>Ga0209172_10002502_pt1 | contig 32096 bp, 27 predicted proteins | sample LarsenN4metaG_FD_184113 | JGI IMG/M metagenome (GOLD analysis project Ga0209172, IMG submission 184113) | Hot spring sediment bacterial and archeal communities from British Columbia, Canada, to study Microbial Dark Matter (Phase II) - Larsen... ... | reverse complement strand
GCAAACGAGCAGTGGCTGAACCTGCTCGGCTGCTCCCGATGTCAGAATTGATGGAACGAGTCTGTGCCTATTACCAGTGTGAACTCACCGATCCCATTGCACAATCAGATTGTTAAAAATGCACTAGGTCGAGATGTCGGGGTTTGAGTAGGGGTTAGGATTGGGGTTGAAGTGGTAGTCAGAGTGGGGAGAAAAGTAAGGATGGGAGGGAGGGATGAGGTTGGGGTTGAGGATGGGGTGGGGGACGAGATCAAAACTGCTCCCGACGTAGCCAGGGGTGTTGGAGGAGAAGTGGGGGCGCAGGCAAAAAGCAGCAGAAAAATTGGGATAAACGATAGCCAGGTTACGCGGCGGCGCTTAATTTTTGAGGGATGGTTCAAAAACCCGTAAAATTCGGTTGACACTTTTTTCCCACAGAGACACAGAGGCACAGAGACTTTTAAATATTTTCCTCTATGTCTCTGCGCCTCTGTGGTTAATTTCTTGGCTTCAGGGGATGTATGAATCACTCTTTCTGCAAGCACTCCACCGGCTGGTCGCCGGCGATGGCCTGGTACAACTCGCGGGTGGCCAGGGTGGGACTTTCGCCAAAAAGCTCCTCAAACAGCTTGAGACAATCGCGGTAGACGCGCAGAGCCTGGCCCTTTTCGCCCCGGCAGTAATGAAAGCGCATCAAGCGGCGGTAGACGCTTTCCAGCAGCGGGTCTTTGCGCAGCGCCGTCTCCCCGGCATCAATGGCCTGCGCGTACCGCCCCTGGGCGGCGTAAACGTCGGCCAGCAGGGTCAACAAATCGCAGAAATCGGTGGAGATTTCGCGGCGCATGTCAATCACCCAATCGGTGTAGCGGTCTTCGGCCAGAAAGTCGCCGCGATAAAGGGCGCGGCCTTTTTCCAGTTCAGCCGCCGCTTCGGCCCAGCGCTCCTCGCGGGCCAGCCGGCGGCCCTGGCGCAAATGCTCCCGAAAACTCAACAAATCCCAGGTGACGCCTTCGCCGAGGTCGAAAAAGTAACCGTTGGAACTGCGCAAAATAAAGTGCGAGTCGCGCGGCTCGATGTCCGGTTCCAGGGTGCGCCGGGCGTTACTGATGAGCGGCAGCAGCTTTTTGCGGCCACTCTCTTCGTCGGAGTCAGGCCAAAGACGGGTAATTAACTCATCGGCGGCGACGGCCCGCCCGCCCCGCGCCCGGCGGATGAGCAGCAGTTTCAACACCGTTTCGGCCTGGGGCCGCTCCCAAACGTCAATCACCTGGCCGTCACGCCACAGCCGAAACTGACCAAAGGTCTCAATCCGCAGTCCGGGGGCCTGCACCGCCTGGGCCAGCGCCTCTTGCAGCACCGCCGGATTAAAGCTCTGTTTCTCGATAAAGGTGATGATCGGATAATGGGTTAACAGGTCGGCTACGTCGCCGGGGCTGGCCTTGCCGCTGATGACCACGATTTTGGTTTTGGGCTGGGTTTCCACCAGATGGTCGAGCAACAACCAGCCTTCGGTGGAGCGGAGCGGTAACACGTTTTGTTGCAGTTTCAAGTCCAAAATAATCAGGTGAAAACTTTCCTGCTCCATCTCACGCAGCGCTTCCTGAGCATTGCGGGCCACCCGCCAGAAGCAGCCGGCCTCGTCCAAAACCGCCGTCACAATTTGCTGCCAATCCTCACGATTTTCAACCAGCAGAACACGCGGACGACCTACACTCCAATTTGGCTGCGGCGATAACCCCGACCCGGACTCAGCCGCAGTCTCGGCAGGTTCAGCGCCAACAACCTCAGCCGTCTCGTTCAGGCCCATCAACTGGTCCACCAGATGGCTAAACTCGCCGGCATTCCAGCTTTCTTTGAACAAAACCGGCGCGCCGGGGTAAAGATGCTGCAAACTGGCCTTCAAATCGTGGGTGAGCGAGCCGGTGATAACCATAATCGGCAGGCCAGGTTGAAGTTCACCAATTTTTTGGATGACACTCAAGCCGTCACGATTAAAACGATTCCCGGCATCCAGCACCGGGTCCACCACGGCCAGATCAAATTTATGAGCGGTCAGCCCGGTCACGGCTTCCTGGTACGAGGTTGCCGGATGAGCCACATGACCCTTTTCGACAATAGCCCGGCAGATAATATCCTGCCAATCGGCCCGGTCTTCGACAACGAGAATATGGGAAGGGTGAGTAGTCATAGTATTTCTCCGTGATGCGTTATGCGTGATAAATCTCACGTATCATTGACTTTAAAGTAATAGTAAAAGCCGTTCCCTTTTCCGGGGCAGTGGTAAAATTAATAGTTCCGTCGAATTGATGGATAAATGTTTCAACCAGCCAGAGGCCCAGGCCCAAACCGCCTTCTTTGCCGGAGACCCCTGGATTGAACACCCGGTCTTGCAGTTCGGGCGGAATGCCGGGGCCGTCATCGGCGATGATGACTTCGGCTTGTCCGGCAGCATTGCGGGCTGTGCTCACACGAATGGTCCCGCCCCGGTGGGCTAAAATCTGGATAGCATTGGAAAGCAGGTTGTGAAAAACGGCTTCCAGGCGCTTGGCGTTGGCCCGTACCAGCGGCACATCCGGCCCGTAAGTCCGGTTCAACCGCACATTTTCGGGCCACCAGCAGCTTTGCACCGCTTTATCCAGGCAGTCATGCACATCGGTGGGGGTCAGGGCCGCTTCTTCCAGCGGGTCGGTCATGGTGCTGATGAGCCGGATGGCTTCTTCGGCGTTCTGCCGGATATGATGCAAGTCATCTTTATATTTGACCAACGCCACCTGCGGATTGGTCTGGACTGCCCACTCCATCTGCATAGCCCAGACTCGAATGGCCCCGATAACATTGTTCATCGTGTGCGCCATATCCAGAATGATAGCAGCCATTGCCCCGCGTGTTTCGGCGGCCACGCGGCGCTGCTGTTCGGCGGCGAGGCGCTGATAGGCTTGCCCGCGCTCGTCAAACAGGCGGGCGTTGTGTAGGGCAATAGCCGCCCACTTGGTCAGCTCGGTTAGTAGTACCTGGTGATAATGATTGAACTGCTGCCCGCCGGTTTTGTTCAAAACCTCGATCACCCCAATCACCTGGCCCTCGACCTTGAGGGGCACACACAGGATCGAATGAGCCTCGTAGCCAATCTCTTTGGCTACCTGGCGCAAATAACGCGGGTCGCTGAGGGTATCGTTGACTAGCGCCGGCTGGTCATGAGTGGCTACCCAACCGGCGATGCCCTGCCAGGGGGCCGGCAAGCGAATATTGGCCTCACCGTCGGTGCTGTAACGCAGCACCAATTCGTTGGTGTCGGTATCAATCAGAAAAACGGAAGCTCGTTCCGTTTCCAGCAGGGTATTGACCCCGGCAATGATCAGCTTGAGCACGTGGCCCAGGTCGAGGCTGCGGGTCAAGGCACTGCCGACCTCATTGAGGTAGGTGAGTTGAGTGGCTTGCGCGCCCACTTGAGTGTAATGGATAGAATTTTGGACCGACAGGCCGATAAAGCGGGCGATGCTGGCCAGCAAATTAATCTCTTCCTCACGGTAAACATCCGGTGGGGCGCAACTTAGCGCCAGCGCCCCGCTAACCTGACCGCTGATAACGATGGGGGCCAGGGCAACCGCACCGATATTGGCCTCGGTCAGGTTAAACTGAATGAGATAAGGCTCAAGTTGGGTCTGATCAAAGGTCAAAACTTTATCGCTGGCGCTATTTAACGCCAGAACCAGTAGCTCGTCCAACAGGCGGGTCTGCCGCTCGGCCAACTCCGGCACTTCGGCCAGGCCACGATTCACCTGGATCGAGCGGATTTCCGGTTGGCTCCAATCATCCCGTAGGCCAATGGCCCCCACTTTGGCCTTGAGCATGAGCAGTGATTGTTCCAGCCCGGTGTTAAGAATGGTTTGCAAATCGAGGGTGCTGCTGAGGGCCAGGGCCAGTTCATTCAAGGCGCGCAGTTGGCGGGCCTGGCTGGCCTCGCGGAACAAACGGGCATTTTCAAGGGCGATGGTAGCCGAGGCGGCAAAAGCCGACAGGCGGGCAATATCGCCTTGATTAAAGCCATCGGGACTCTTTTTGTTGAGGGCTTGCAATACACCCAGAACTCGGCCATCTATTTGTAAGGGGACGCACAAAAGTGAACGGGTGGCAAAGCCGGTTTCGACTTCGCCAAACCAGCGTGGGTCTTGGGCTACCTGGCTAATACAGACAGGTTCCTGGTGGGTCACTACCCAGCCGGCAATACCTTGATCGCGCTGTAGCCGGGTGGGGATTTTTAGCCGCTGCCCATTGGAAATCGAGGTAGCAAAAAACAACTCCTGGGTCGCCTCGTCCAACAGTAACACCGAGCCGGTTTCGATGTGGAGCATGCGAATAGCTTCGTTGACAATACGGGTCAAAACCTCGTCCAGGTCAAGCACCTGGACTACGCTGCGGCTCAACTCGTTCAGCAGGGTCAATTCATCCACCTGGCGCTGATGCTGCTGCGCCCGGTAGATGGCCAGGGCGGACTGGCTGGCAAAGGCGCTCAAAAAATCCAGGTCGCCCTGTCCAAAAATGCTCTGCCGGGGGTGGTCAATGTAAATCAGTCCAACCAGTTGGGTTTCGACTTTGAGGGGCACGGCCAAAACCGAGCGCACTTTTTTGAAGGTGAGGGTAGCTTTGCTGGCCGCGCCTTCGTAACGCTGGTCGGTTTGCAGGTCGGCAATCAGGCGCGGTTCGCCCCAATCCAAAACATCCTTGATGACGGTGGTGCTGACAAAGCTGAGCGTCTGTTCCAGGTCGTGCTGGTTCAAGGCTTCGCCCTGGCTGACGGCAATGTGGGTCAGTTTGCGCTCGTAATCGTCGCTCAGGAGCAGCAAACCGCGCCGCCCGCCGGTTAGATAAAGCGCCCGCTCGACCACAAATTCCAGCAAGTCGGGCAAATCGTAAACCGAGTTCATGCGCCGGATGAGTTCATACAAACTCTTCAGCCGTTCGAGGGTCATATTCTGTTCGGGTGTGTAAGGTGTTTTGGGTATCATCGGGGTAAGAAAAAAGAAATGAGAAATAAGAATTAAGAATTAAGAAAGGGATAAGCCTTATATTCCTTCTAATTTCTAATTTCTTATCTCTTATTTTTTGTTTTCATATCTCCAAACTCAAGCCATCGTAAGCCACCAACACTTCGCAGCCCGGCTGATGGTTTTGCCGGCGGCGCAGATAAGCTTCGGCCTGTTCGCGGTCGGCCCAGATTTTTTCGTCGGTGCTGGTGGGATCGTGGTGGGCCAGGGCTAATCGTTTTACTCCGGCGCGATGGGCAAATTCAGCGCCCATCAAGGCGCTGCTGTGACCCCAATCCGCCCTGTCCAGCACTTCGCTCAAAGTGTATTGGGCATCAAAAACCAGTAAATCGGCGTTTTGGAAAAATTGAACGTAATTTTCGGTGCTGGCCCGGTCTACCTGTTTGTATTCCGAATCGGTGGCCCAGACCAGGCTGGAGTTGTCCACTTCGATACGGTAGCCATAGGTTAAACCCGGATGGACCAGGCGCATAGCGTAAACTCTGAAAGCGCCCAGTTGATGCCATTGGTTTTCAGCCAAGGTGTTGAACGCCAGGCCGGCGCTCATATAGCTGACCGGTACGGGAAAGAAATCGGGCAGCTGCTGCCGGTTCAGGCGGTCGGCCAGGTCGGGAAAGGGACTGTGGAAGGTAAACTGATTGCCGGGCACAAAAGCCGGCCGGAAAAACGGAAAGCCGTGAATGTGGTCCCAGTGGGTGTGGGTAATCAGAATATCGGCCTGCTGCCGGCCTTTTGACATCAGCTCCAACCCCAGCAAGCGCAAACCGGAACCGGCATCGAGGATCAGGAGTTGGTCACCGGCGCGCACTTCGAGGCAGGGGGTGTTGCCCCCGGCCGTACCCCAGACATTAAACGGTAGCCGCTCCATATAACGCGCCAACACCGCTTCGTCGGCTAGGTTCAACCCGGCAGCCCCGGCCAAAGCCTGGCGAATTTTCTGTTTGATGGCCTCAGCCGATAATGAGGTGGGGATTGAGCCGCGCGTGCCCCAAAATTTCACATACATAACCTATCTCCGGTAGAAGTGAACTAAAATCAATACTTTTCAAATAACGTAGTTTAGCCCCTTGTGAGCGGGCGCGAGGCCCTATGCTACGGCCTTATTTGAAATGTATTGGAGCTAAAATCTGTCAGAAAGGTTGTTACTCTAAAGAGTCCGTGTGGCGTGTTGCGTAAAATGAACGGAATACGCAACACGCCACTCATTAAAATTTACTCAGACACCTATATCTTATCTCTTATTCTCTCGCTATTATACGCCCTGGCTGTTGCAAAAACCTTGCAAATTTTCTAACCGGGTTTAGAAAAAGGTACTAAACGATTTACGATTTTGGATTTCCTATTTACGATTTGGTTTCTTCCAATCGTAAATAGGAGCGACAATTTTTGTTCAATGGGAACGTGTAGAGTTTGACACTACTGCCGGAAATGTGTAATTTATGGATACTTTCATTCCAGTATCGCACAAAATAAAGGCTGTGACAAGAGTAAAATTAGCCCATTCGTTTTGTTTCAAAGGAGATCAGGCTTATGAATCATCGTGTTGCTCCTGCCCCGGGACAGGAGTCGGTATGGGATTATCCCCGCCCACCTCGGCTTGAGGATACTGACAAGCTGATCCAGGTGATCTTCAACGGTGTCACCATCGCCGAGACTCGTCGAGCCAAACGAGTCCTGGAAACCAGTCATCCGCCTGTTTATTATATTCCTCCGGCCGATATTAAAATGGAATATTTGCGGCCAAGTTTGCGTAGCTCTTGGTGTGAGTGGAAAGGTCAGGCAGGGTACTACATTATTGCTGTCGGCGACAAGCAAACAGTCAACGCAGCTTGGTTTTACCCACGGCCAACCGCTGGTTTTGAGTCGCTGAGCGGATATGTGGCTTTTTATCCCCACCTTATGGATGCTTGTTATGTGGACAGCGAGCAAGTCCGGCCCCAAGCGGGCGGATTTTACGGTGGCTGGATTACCAACGATATTGTTGGGCCGTTTAAAGGCGAGCCGGGCACGGAAGGTTGGTAAAAATTCTAAGAGGCTATCCGAATAACCCCGTAGTGACGCATCCCTATGCGTCACCGGTTGGCATAGGGATGCCAACCTGCCGTTTTTCGGATAGGCCCTAAATTATGGAAAGGAAGTCAAATGTGTGCTGACCACCGCCACGGGTCGCCAGGTGAAACGCTGGAAAATCTATGCCAGCCGATGCCTCTGGGCCGAAAACTTTACCTTTTTTTGCGGAATAACTGGCGTAAACTCCGCACCGGCTCCGGCTGCTGCGGCAATCACGGCGAGCCTGGCTGCTGACGCCGCAAAGACACCCCGTGAGGGTGAACAGGGTAGCAGGGTCGCAAGGTCGCAGATTATAAAGAAAGACCCCGTTTGAGGTAAACGGGGTCTTTAACAGCAATTTTTAAAGTTCAGGCTAACGGAGGGCCTGGGTGAGCAGTTGATCTTCAGGAGTTTCGGGCGCCTCCTGCCGGGTCAGCTGCATTTTGACCGAATGAGAGCAGCCCTGCCCCGAGTAGCCCTCATACCTGACCGGCTCAATGACCACCGGTTCAACCTGAACCGGGGCAACTTCAATGGTAACTGCCTCCTCGCTTTGAGCCGCCGCCGGAGCAACCGCCAGAGTAAACACCGTCAGCGAGACGGCGACCAGGGCTATCAAAGCCATAGATGCTAATAAAGAAACCAGGATAAACTTCTTTTGCATGCATCAACCTCCTTTTCTGCTATTAGCCAACGCTGATTAAAATGGGTATGATAGTAGCCCCACTATAAAAGTGGCAGGTTAAGCTAACATTAATCCAACATTAATGACCAAGCCCAGTAGCCGACAAATTTTTGCGCTCCCAGCTTCAGCCCTCCCTTCAGGCTGGAGCCAGGCCCCCTTGAGCGAATTGGCTCAACTCATTCGTGGCGTTGTCTACCAGAAAGACAAGGCCCGCGACAAGCCCCAACCGGGCTACATTCCCATTCTGCGGGCGGCCAATATCCAGGAGGAAGGCTTAATTTTGGGGCAAAACCTGGTCTTTGCGCCGGAGAAGGAGGTTAAACCGGAGCAGCTTTTGCAGCCCGGCGATGTGGTGATTTGTATGTCGAGCGGCAGCCGGGAGCTGGTGGGCAAAGCGGCCCCGTTGGAGGAGCCATGGCGAGGGGCATGCGGCGCTTTCTGCGCTGTGGTCAGGTTTAAGTCGGGTTTTGAGCCAAAGTGGGGCAGATATTTTTTTCGCTCTGACAATTACCGCCGACTCATCCAGGCTGCGGCGGCGGGGGTCAATATCAACAATCTCCGTTATGACGCCCTGGCTCAACTCCGGCTGCCGGTTCCACCCCTGGGCGAGCAGCAGCGGCTTGTGGCGCTGATCGAACATTACTTCCACCGGATTGACGCCGGCGTAACCGCGCTGCGGCGAGCGCAGGCGAAGCTACAGAATTACCGCGCGGCTGTGCTGGAGGCCGCCGTAAGCGGCCGGCTGGTGGCTCAAGACCCGGCAGATGAATCCGCTGCTGCTTTGCTGGGCCGTCTCCGGGGGGAGCGCAGCTCTCAAGCGGCCCTGTTTGAACCACTCCCGGATTTACCCCCGCTGGCCCAGGGCTGGACCTGGGCTAGGTTGGCGGCTATCGCCGACGCCCTGGGCGGCTACGCCTTCAAAAGCCGCGATTTTAGCGCCAGCGGTTTGCAAATCGTCAAGATTGCCAATGTGGAACGCGGCCGGTTGAATCTGGCCGAGAGACCCACTTTTATCAACCAGGTTGAGGGGCGCATCAAGGAAAAGTACCGGCTCCAGCCGGGCGACCTGCTGATCAGTTTAACCGGCACCCGCCGCAAGCGCGATTATGGTTTTGTCGCCCTGGTTCAGGATGAAACCGGGCTGTTGTTGAACCAACGCGTGGCTCGACTGCGCTTTCATGCGCCGCTTAACCCCCACTTTTTTGAGTTGATTCTGCAAGGCAACCACTTTCGAAACCGTTTTTTCGCTTACGAAACCGGCAATGTGGGCCAGGGAAACGTCAGAATAGCGGCGATTATTCAGGAGGCCGTGCCTGTGCCGCCCCTGGCCGAACAAGCACGGATTGTGAGCGCAGTGGGGCAACGCTTCGCGGCAGTCGAGCGGATTGAAACCGTGATCGAGACCAATCTCAGGCGGGCCAGGGCACTGGGCCAAGCAATTTTAGAGCGGACCTTCTCCGGGCGGCTGAGTGAATAATTTTAGGAGTGGTCGTTATGATAAACCTCATCCATCGCCGCCAGCAGATCATTCAACCGCCGGGCCTGTTCTTCAACATCATGAGAGAGCCGTTTGGCCCGGCTGCTATCAACTTCTTTAGCGCCCAACAATTGCAACTGCGAATAGATCGTGCCGATTTCGGCCAGCGTCTCCTCGATTTCCAGTTCAATCCGGCGCATCAATGAAGCCAGGGCATCCAACTGGCGCTGCTGGGCCTGGAGGTCGCCGAGCGTTTCAGTCAGTTGGGCGCGCATCTGGGGATTGGTTTCCGTTTCCAGTTGCCGCTGCAAGCGGGTAATAGCTGCCGGCACGTCACGCCGGTCGCGCTGGAGGACACTGTTGGCCTCAAGGCTGTTGAGTTTACCCACCAGCCGGCGCAAGCGAGTTTCCCACTGTTCCAGTCGAGCCGGGATCGGGGTCAATTGCTCGGCCCAGGCTGAAGGCTGTTTCTGCCGGATCAATTCGATGATGTGCCGGCGATACTCCGCCGCCCGTTGAAGTTTACCTGTCCAGCCTGGTCCAACGGCCTCCGCCTGACCCGCCTGGACTCGCCTCTGGCGCGACTGCCGGTAATCGTAGCCATATAGCGCCAGGCCCAACAGAGCCATGAAGCCGCCCGGCACAAAGCACAAGCCCAGAGTAAAGCCCAGATTGGTCGCCATAGATTGTTCGTTAGGGGTCAAAGCGGCGTAACTGCTCAGCGGTAGTAATATTAAAGGCTAAGGCTAAGGCTGAGGCTAAGATTGATCTTGCACCCTTAGCCTTGAGCGGGTGAGTAGTTACAATATTGGGCTAATTAGGCCGGGGCGGCTGGTCTTTGCGTTGATTGGCTTCCAGTTTGGAGACTCGCTCGGCCAAAGCGACCAGCCACAGCAAAGCCTGGCCAATGGCTTGTTCGGGAGTTATATCGCTGCGTTCCCAGCGTTTGATCAGTTCGGCCAATTCGTAGCGTTTCATCATGGGGGGTCTCCTTTTGCCAGATAACACGAATACGTGTATACTCAAACAAATTAAAAGCGAGTGTCTACAACTCGCTCATCTTTCAAGAGATTTTAACACGTTATCGTGTAATTGTCAAGTATCAATCTGGATCGGTAGAGTCAGTTTGGTAAGGGAAACCTACCTCTTCGGCAATCATTTGCAGCATCTTGCTCATGGAGCGGCGGGCGGTGTGGTGGCCCACTTCCCAATCGCTGATAGTTTGCTGGCGCACGGCCAGCCGGTCGGCCAACTCTTGCTGCGACCAGCCGGTAAATTCGCGCAGGGTTTTGATCTGCTCGCCGGTCCAGCCTTTAAATTTGCGCACGGGGGTAACGCGATAAGTGATGCGGGCAGGGCGAAAAACCACTATTTTTTGCTCAAAATCCACATCGTCAACCAGCCAGCCGGCTTCCTGCCAGGCGCGTCCCTGGGCGGTGCGGCTGTTGGCCCACCAGGCCCGAGTCAGCGAGGCCGTAGAGGGCAAAGGCTGGCCGACAATTGCTTCGACCTCAGCAAAACTTAATTCCAGCGGCACGGTGTCGGGCTGCTGCCGCAGGTATTCAAATAGGGGAAAGTATTTGCTTTGGGGTAACACGTTATAACAAGGTCTTCCTCAGTTATATTGTACTACACTCTACATAAAAATAGAATTTGTAAAACGTAAAACGTGATACGCCATAATTTTGGGCAACTCCAAGAAAATAATTACTCAATATTCGTGTTGCGTGTTGCGTCTTGCGCGAGGTAAGGCAGAGGGAACACGCCGCCCCAGGCACGCAAGCGAGACGCAACACGTTTTGGTTAATTTAAATCTTGGAACTGCCTTAGGTCAAAACTCTCTACCCCATACAGGCCAATTACTTGGATAACTTGAAGTGGCAATCTGTCTCAACCTAACCGGCCAATGGCAGGGTGATATAAATTATCAGGCCCCTGTCCTGGTCACGCTCGGCCCAGGCTTGGCCTTGCTGCCGCTCGGCCAGGTGGCGGGTCAGCGGAAGTTCCAGGCCACCCGGACCGATTTCAATCCGCCCGGAAGGGTCAACTTTGACCTCCAGTTCAAACAGTCCGGCGACCTCCGCCTGAGACAACTCAACCCGGCCGATTTCCAGGCGCAGGATTATTTCCGGGCCACTCTTCTCGGCTGACAGAACGATAGCGCTTTTTTTGGCTAACTTGAAGGCTATCCTGAGCAAATTTTTTAACATTTGCTCCAGCCGGTCACGGTCGGCCCAGAGCGGCGGCAAGTTTGGCGGCAGACTGAAGTTTAGTTCGATTGGTTCAGGCTTGACTTTGGACAGCGCCGGCCAGACGGCGTTAACGGCCTCGTTCAAGTCAACCGCTTTGAATTCAAAATTGAGGCGGTTAGCTTCCAGCTTGCTCAAGTCAACCGCCGTATTGATGAGGTGGAGCAAATTTTGGGCGCTCTGGTAAATGGCGGTAATATCGGCCTGCTGGATTTCGTTGAGGGGGCCTTCGATTTCTTCCAGCAGCAGTTCGGCAAAGCCCAGAATCGAGTTTAGCGGGCCGCGCAGATCATGAGAAAGATGATACAGTTCCAGGGGCTGCCGGTCGGGGTCGGCAGATTGCTTTTGCAGCGCCAATGAGTGGCGGGGGGCAGGAGCAGCGTCAGTCATCAGTTCCTCCAGGTTTAGCTTGGTATGGTATCATTCTACCATACGCGCCTGCAATTCTCAATTGACTTTCGGGTATTCCTCTGCTAAAATAGAGCCTGTACCTGTGCTCGGAGGGATGGCAGAGCGGTCGATTGCGGTGGTCTTGAAAACCATTGAGGCTGCAAGGTCTCCGGGGGTTCGAATCCCTCTCCCTCCGCTGGTTCAGTAGATAGAAGATGGAAGATAGAGGATAGAAGATAGCTTTTTGTTTATCTTCTATCCTCTATCTTCAACCAAAACGGGGAGGTGCCAGAGAGGACGATTGGGGCCGCCTGCTAAGTGGTTGTCGGGGTAACACTCGACCGTGGGTTCGAATCCCACCCTCCCCGCCACACCGACCGTCTTCATACCGAAGGCGGTCGTTTTATTACCTGGAACGTGTTGCGTGTTGCGTCTTCCGTAAAAACGCAAGACGCAACACGCAAGACGAAGGAGTAAACCCATGCCCTTGCCGCTTATTTTGAAGTCCGCTGCTGTTGGTCCCTGGCCGATGAATAGTTATGCTGTGATTTGCCCGGAAACCCGGCAGAGCCTGCTGATTGACCCCGGCGCGGAGCCGGACACCCTGCTGGGGCTGCTGGCTGGTTCCATTCCCGCAGGCATTGTAGTGACGCACGGCCACCTGGACCACGTGGACGCATTGGACGAGATGAAGGCGCGGCTGGGCGTGCCGGTTTCCATGCACCCCGGCGACGCGCCGCTGGCCCATCTTGAGGCCGATATCTGGCTGGCCGATGGGGATACTATTCCAGTCGGCAACCAGGCTCTGCGGGTTATCCATACCCCCGGTCACACTCCCGGCATGGTCAGCTTGATGCTGCCGGACCGGCGGGTGATTGTGGGCGACACCATTTTTCAGGGCGGGCCGGGCAAAACCTGGGCGCCTTATTATTTCAAAATGACGCTGGCGACGATGCAGAATGTTGTCTTTCGCTGGCCCGATGAAACCATCTGTTTCCCCGGTCACGGTCCCTCTTTCCGCCTGGGCGACGAGCGGCCGGCTTTTGAAGCGTTCCTGCGGCGGCCTCATTCGGCTGAGTTGTATGGCGATGTGACGTGGGAGATGTGAGCTTAAACATAGAATAAGCCCCTCAGCATAAAATGCTGAGGGGCTTATTTTTTAGATCAACTTATTGGATTATTTGACTGAGAGGTTGGGCCGAGAGGCAATTCCATACTTGCTGGCCTTGTCCAAAGTTGACGCTGAGCAAGATGATGTCGAAGATGTCAACTGCGCCATCCAGGTTAATATCGGCGGGTAAGTTGGGGCCGGTATTGCCAAAGCTTACCCCCAGCGTAGTGGCATCAACAGCATCTATTTGGGCATCGTCGTTAATGTCGCCACTAAGCAACCCGATACTAGCCAGAGTTACCTGCGACCCTGCGAATGTAGGGGCGCTACAGACAGCCGGCAAATAGCCGGGGGCATCAGCTGAAATAGAGGTGTGTGCGCCGCTGGTCACCTTAGCGAGGCTAAAGTTGCCGCCGGCATCGGTTGTGGCGCTTTGTCCACTATCAGCCAGGGTTACAGTTGCCCCCGACCAGTTGTTACCGGTGCGTCCCGCCAGGATAACCTGCCCCAGAACTGTGGTAAGAAATGGTTCATCGGTGGGTACGGGTGTTGGTTCGCCGGTCGGGATGGGCGTTGGCTCGTCGGTGGGTACGGGTGTTGGCTCGTCGGTCGGGACAGGAGTTGGTTCATCGGTCGGAATAGGCGTCGGCTGGTCGGTTGGGACGGGTGTTGGCTCGTCGGTTGGAAGGGGGGTCGGCTCGTCGGTTGGGACAGGGGTCGGTTCCTCAGTTGGAATGGGGTCGGGTTCGTCGGTTGGAAGGGGGGTTGGTTCCTCGGTGGGTTGAGGGTCCGGTTCATCGGTCGGTTCGGGTTCTGGCTCAGCAATATCGAGGACATAATTTTGAGAGGTGACCGCTAAAGCTGTCGCCTGGGGGTCGCCTAACTTTACATTTTCAAAGGCAAATGTTGCCGTCCCAACGGCCAGGGTGGTTACATCAAAGGTCAGCAGGGTAATATCACCGGTCAAGCCGGGGACGTTACCCTGGCGGCTGGCAACGAGCCGAAGTTTACCCGTCGCATTATCCGCGCTGTTGAGCACAACAAAAGGCAGATCTGGGTTGAGTTGTAAATTATTGACCGAAACCAGGGCGGGGTCGTAATTGATGTCTAACTGGATGCCATACAGTCCATTACCGGTGAGACCCGCAGATTGAAGGCTGACCTTAAAAGTTTCAGCCGGGGTGGCGGAGGTAGGGCCATTCAACGTCAGGAAAGGAGAGCCAAGAGAAGGCTCAAGTACATCTGTAGATACGGCTGGTTGGCCGTTAAACTCAAATGCGCCAATATCTGGGGCAGGTCCAATAGGGCGTGAGTTACCTATCGCTGTAAGATCGGTGGTCAGGCCGAGGTTAGCGCCACGGTTAATAAGGGGACTATCAGCTTTGAGCGTATAGTCGGCGTTAAGGCGCGGGTCGCTACCCAGGATGTCCTTCGAGCCTGAGCGTCGTTGATTATTGCCAAACCAGCCGTTATGGTGATAATAGCCGCTTACGGTATTGCCGGAATTGTAGAAGAGGTTATTAGCCGCTTCATTAGGAGCGGTTGAGCTTTTATAAAGAGTTACTTTATTGTTAATAAATGTATTGTGATAATATTTTGTGAAGGGCCCTTTATCATAAATAACATATTTAGCAATATTACTAAAAATATTGTTTTGAATGGTGGCCTGCATACTACTATTAAAAATACCGGTATGAGAGTCAGAAATCATATTATTTTCAATCAAAAGCGTGCCCGTTCCGCCATCTTGAAAATTTAAAGCCTGGCAATCTCCACAACCGGAAGCATGAAGGGAACAAATATCCTTATTCATTTGTTTGAAGCCGTACAAGGTGTTGTTCCGGATAATCAGTGTACCCGCTTCACCTTTGATATCAACGGCATTCTCGCTGCAAGCTCCTTTGGTGTTGTAAATTTTGTTGTCTTCAATCAAGGTAGTGCCTCGGTCGTAAATAATCGATTCATCAATTCGCCAGGCCTGAAAACCGTCGCCGATGAAGCCGTAACATTCGTTACCACGAAAAGTAATGTTTTTGCCTGCGCTATTGACCAGACAGTGAGCATCGGTCCCACTTTTAGGGGGAACAATTTCATAGATTTTCGATCCTTCAATTGTAATATTACTGCTATCCTTATCAATACTGACAGCACTGGCTGTTAGATGATGGATGAGCATGTTGCGGATGGTAACATGCCGGCTGCCTCTGACACTTATTCCTGTAAAAAAGCTGCTGGAACTTTGGTTGGCAATCTCAAAACCATCCATAATGAAATAGGCGGTGTTTTCAAAGAGGATGTTCCCCAGCTTGGGTCTGCCTTCACCCAACAGGGTAATTGGGGCGCTCGATGTGCCCGATTTGCTGATTTTTAAGGAAGCCAGAGGATTTTTATCGTCGTAATTGCCGGCCTTAATGAGAACAGTATCGCCGGGTGCTGCCTTTTTGAGGGCCTCAGCAATTGCCGCTTGCCCACCCCCACTGACGGTGATCGTCACGGCTGCAGGGACCGCCGCAGCTTTATAATTTTGGGTATCCGTAAAGTCGTCAAATGCTCTGACGGGGTTGATACCTAGCAGGCTGACGATGACAGCCACCATGCCGAAGAGTCGAACTTTTTGGAGAATGGATTGTGTTACCTGTTTCATTGTTAGTTACCTCCGTATGATATAGAAATTTTTGGTTAATAAGATGAGAGAATGTCCACTGTTTGAGGTCTCAGTCATTCAACCCACTAAAAAGGCCCACTTTCCACCAAGTTGATGGAAAATGGGCCTTGATATTTCCTCAAACAGTCCTGCCAGTAACTGTTTGAGCAATTAGCTTTACCCTGCCAGGTATTTAATTGAGTTGCAGTGTTTGTGCTAAAAGATTATCTATTGTTAAAGAGCGTCACAATCAAAAAGGCCCAATCCCCTGATCAGGGAATTGGGCCTTGATATTTGTTCAAGCACACTTTGAGGGTGGCTTAAACATTTAACTCTACCCGATACACGCTTATTTAATTTACAGTGACAAGTCTATCACGGGGTGGAGATCAAAACAATAGATACCTGGTACTAAATCGGTTAAACGTATAGAAGCCGTAGAGTACGCTCAAACCGAATTCAAACCAAAGCATGCTATAATTTTTCTGTTTTTCTGGCTAAATCCTCGTTTCCTTTAGCGATGCGCCGCTGGTGTTTAAGACGTTCTACCGATGACTACACCTGGTTGAGTTGCAAGATGGAGTTTAAGGGTTGATGAATTGGCAACGCTACTTACCCACCCTGGCTTCTATCGCCATCATTCTGCTCATCACCGTTTTGCGCGACAAATCGCGCCTGCTGGCGGCCATCATCGCCGTCACCCCGATCAATATTCCCCTGGCCTTGTGGGTTGTCTCCGGCTCGACCGGCGACGATCCGGCTGACCTGGCCGGCTTTTCCCGCGCCCTGATTGTGGGCCTGATCCCCGTATTTTTGTGGCTGTTGACCGCTTTCCTGGCCTTCCGGGCCGGCTGGTCGCTGTGGGCTACTTTTGGGGTGGCCTATTTGGTCTGGGGTGTGCTGTTAGGGTTGGGGATTATGGCGGGCTGGGTGTCGTTCAGATAAGATTTAGCTTCCCCTAAATTATTGCAAATCGAATATTTCGAAGAAAAATTGTAATATAACGAGGGTAAAAAAGTATTGAGCCATTTCCCAAATTGTGATATTATGTCAATACAAGTTGTTTAAATTAATCAAAGGGCAGCCTTTAACAAGTGAAGCAGCGCGCGGAGCCGGATGGCTCGGCGCGTTGTTGTTTAAGGGCATTGCAATGATGCATGGGGAGGAAACTTATGGCCGCAGCCTCGACAACCGCCCGTCAAGACTCTGCTTTCGGTTGGGCGAAGATACTGGGACAGATTTTTTACCTGCTTCTGGCTTTACTCATTGTTTTTTTGATTTTCAAATCCACCCGCTGGAATTTGGGCTTAATTAGCCTGTTCATCGCCGCTTTGGGGTATATTCTTATTTTCTTTGATAGTGAGTTAAAGAGGTTGGCTTTATTCGTCCTCGTCACTTTGTATTTCGCCGCTGATTTTTCCATAGGGATATATCGGCTGCTAACCACTGACGAAAGGGCTATAACTGCCATCCGAGAAAGCGCATTTCTCACTTTTTTGGTGGGTGGAGAGATTGACCGTTTGGTTTGGGCAATTATTCTGGGCTTTATTCTGGCCCTATTATTTACCTTGACCCCATTAATTATTCTTGCTGCCGTTAGCTCCTTTTATGTCTTGGCGCTGCATAAGATAGAAGGTATCAGTTGGTGGGATGCGATCCTGTACAATGTTTCTTTAATTTTAGGGATTAATTCCGCTTACATGGTGGTTGAAAATGGGCAGGCGGTGATTACCAAAGAAGCATCCTGGTTGAGCATATTGGGAGGACCCGGGCATTTGGTTATCAAACAGGGCAATGTAGTGGTGCTGGAGCGGGAAGGGAAGATCACCCGGATTGTCAACGCGGGAGTAATCAGGCTCGATCCTTTGGAGAGGATTCGGAATATTTTTGCTTTGAATGTCCAATCCAGTCCCGCCGATACCACCCGGATAGAACATGTTCTAACCAAAGATCGTGTTCCGCTAACTATTGTAGCAAAAATAGGCTTTCAGATCGAGCCAGCCGGCGAGGCGGACAAACGGGCCGAGAGCCGAATTGCGCCCAACGGCGAAGCGTTGACGCGAAAACTAGACGATGGTTTGTATCAGGTGTATGAAGGAACAGTGCGTAAGGCTGCTTTAATGGCACAAAGGCTTACTTTCGATCAAATTCGCTTTGGCAAGTGTGAGGAACAGGTCTGCCGGGATATTCAGATAAGCGAGTGGCAAAAAGTTGCCGGGAGCGCTCCTGAAGGTGAATTGCGAGATTATATCATGAGCCACCGTTTTGATGAGTTATTCGAATTGGGTGATGACACAGACCGGAACACGCCACCCGACATTCGAGTAAATAGACGTAAAATATACGAGATTGAGCAGGCAATTTTAGCCCAAATAAAGCCCGGCAAAATCACCAATCTGGGAGTGTTGGTACGCAGCGTGGATATTGGGAAGATTGAGTTTCCGAAGTGGGCGGAAGATATGCTGCTCAATCGGTGGGGTGCGCCGTGGAAACAGCAGATTGATTTGATTGGGGCTGAGACTGGTCTTCAAGCTAGAGTCTTGGGGGCACAAGGTAACCAACAGGCCAGAATGTTGGAAGCGCAAGGTGAACAAGAAGTCAGAGTGTTGGAAGCACAGACTGAACGAAATATAGCTAACCTGAATGCAGAGGCCATTATTATTCATGCTCAAGCGGAAGCCCGAAAGCGAATCATGGAAGGACGGAGCCACGCAGAGGCTCGTGCGGCATTTTTCCAGTGTATAGTAGAGTCGCTTCGAGTAGATGATCGTCCTATGGATCCTGATTTAACGAGAGCGATCTTACTACAAATAGCTGGCACTTTTGCTTCAGTAGATGACCTTGAAACTTTTGTCAGAGTACATAGTAGACTGAATCGTCAAAGTGTTGTTGTTAGTGGCCAAGGTAATTTAACCGCCCTGAACGAGTAATTTTGATTTGCCCTATATATTCGATATAGAATTTATGAGATTAGAGAGGTATTATGCCGACGCATGATCGAGCCAGTAATGAAATCGTGGAGTTCTTAGAGGGCTGGCCAGATATTTTATCAAATTTACCTGTTACAGCTAGAGGCCATTGGCAGGAAGCAATTGCAGCATGCAAATCTACTAAGCCTGATCGGGATCTTGCTAAACTCTTATGTGATCATATCGAAACTGTTCTGCGTGGATTACGAGGTACCGACGCAGATCTTAGACAGCTTGATAAGATTCATAGTCTGGTTTCAATTCTCCAGGGAGCGATATTTCTAGGTAAACGAGACTTGAGTACTGCAACCTACTATTTCGACCAAGGGGCGAGACGTTTACGACATTGGGATGATAAAGCTCTTGAAAGTCTGGCGTATTTTGGAAAAGCATTAACTCACAAGGAAGAAGAAAGTTGGTCTAAAGCTCATGAAGCAGCGCAGAAATCTCAAGATGCGATTAATAGCATTTCAATGTCTGACAAAGCTATTTTTTTATTGAAACACCTACAGAATCGAATTGATGAAGAAATCGACATCATTACCAAGTCTTCCATTGTGGATAAAAGGAAGACAAAGACATCATTTCCTGGTCCCAGAGTTGCAAAACCAACCCCTCCCGCACCTATACCAATACTCAGCCGTATTGCTGCTGGAGTAGGTATTATTAACGACAGTGATATTAGAGAACATCTTTTCTTAAGCGATTATTATCGAAATGAAGCCCACTTTGGAGTAATCGTAGTAGGAGATAGTATGACGGGGAGTGGTATTTGGCCAGGAGATGTGGCACTAATCCACCAACAACCTAGTGTGAAAGATGGGGAAATTGCTGCTATCTTAATTACTACCCCAAAAGGGACGAGGGAGGTAATTAAGGAGTACTATATTCTTTACGAGAAAGATCCCCAAAAAATGCATTGGTTGCTTAGGTCAACCAATCCCTCAAGTGAACATTTAGTTGTTATTCCTAGTGGAGTAAATGAAGACGAACTTACGAAGCTTTACGCCAAGAAAGTTACCAGCAAAATAATTCCTAAACCACCTGAGTATATTAGAGATGCTAACATAACGATTGCTGGGAAATACGTTGGATTAGTGAGAAGAGCGTGAAAACTTCTTTTCTATACTAAAAACAGAATGAGAACGTAACTTTCAAAAAAGGCCGATAGGTAAAATAGGGCAGATTTGACCTTGACTCTAACTATGAAAAAGTTCTGGTTCCATTCCGATTTCAGTATAGCTATTATTTCACGAATTAAACTGGAGGTATTAGTCTGAAAATATTTGGCCATTACCATTGTTTTCTGGCGGCTCAATAATATACCAGCAATCTAAACCGTAACCATAGGCCGTCACAAACTCCGACTGTTGTAGAATTGTGCTTGGAGAGAGAACTTCATTAAAACAAACGCGTATCTTTCTGGGTCGATCAGAATATTCGGTGAGGAACTCCCCATAATTAATTTCTTTCTTGGGTCTTAATTTATTGAGAGAATATATGCCATGTCTATTCGGAATTTTCATAGCGATTGGTTGCAAAACAACAACTTTTTGTTCTGAATTAGTCCTAGTTGAGCTTACGGGTTGGTTTGATGTCCCAGATGATTCCTCAGCCGGAAATAAAAATGGGTCCATGTCTCTTCAACTCCTGAGAAGTTATTCTGATCAATAAGAACATACGTTCTATTATCATTATAAAGCCTATTGAATCAATATGTCAAGCGGCATAAGTCAAAATAAAAACGCCCCAAGCACATCTTGTGGCAAGGAGCGTAAAAACATCAAAACTACAGCATTCGTAGCAACCCTGTTCCCTTGAGATTCTTAATGTTCAACCTGCTACGAGTAAATAAAGGACGTTTCAGGTATTGAAGTTATTCTGAGTGTAACTAATTTCTTTTGAAAACACAATAGCCTAAATGGTTATCTAGCGACCCCAACGGAGTAGTTTTCCCTCCAATGGCAAGTCGCTGACTTTAGCTAGCTGCTTGAGAAAAACCCTCTAAAGTAGAGTAGTGATTAAAGAATGAGGTAACCTTATGCCACTCTGTGTCTCATGTCGTGGGGAGTACCCCCTTTCCGGCAAAAAATCTATACATCAACCACAAGCAGATGGCTCGGAAGAGCCGTATAAATGCCCTCGTTGTGGTACAGATAATCAAAAGTGGGATAAATGGCTTGGTAAAGACAGTTTTGCTCATCTTGGCCAGTTCTTTCTCAACTCTTGGGGGCTCCTCTTGCTTGGTCTTCTACTTTTACCAATAGGGCTGTTTTTGTTTAATATTCCTTTGCTCACGACCTCTATCGGTATTGTCTTGGCTGTGTTTTTAATTCTAGTTTTTATGATGCTGCTATATGTTCTAAAAGAGTCATTGTGGCGCTATGATCTCTTAGCCAGAGTAGGACGTGGACTCAGGCCCACTCTGATAGGGCTAGCAGTAATTTCGCTTCTTCTGGCAATTGTCTGTGGGGCAGGTTCCATGTCATCGCTAGCCCAAGCGAGAACCTCGATGTCCGCATCGGTTCAGCGTGAAAACTTCACCATCCTGTTCGTTTCACCGACGTTTACACCGACTTCGACTCCGACCAATACGCCTACGCCTACACCCACACCCACCTTTACCCCCACATCCACTCCCACTTCCACCCCAACATTCACACCAACCCCTTGCTGCCAGCCGTATTTTTATAGCTGCTGGTAATACCACTGGTTATTGGATTAATAAGGAGTAGAAAAATGGTTAAATATCCTGGTTTTGTTACCCTAATCATTTCCATCGGTATAACATGGCTGGTTTCCACCGGACAAGTAGTGGAGGCTGTTGGTCAAGCAAAAATTGTGCCAGAGATTACCCCTACTGCAACGCCGATTGGATTTCAACCAGGAGCAACAGGTTCAGAAGGTACGAGTTTTTTTGGTCTAGACTCGCTTGGGTCATTACCCCCCATTGCGGTGATTTTATTGGCTTTAGCCATTGTTGGGATTGCGATTGCAGTGATATTTATGGCGGCGCACAAATACAGCGAGTGGCTAAACCGAGAAATGCCCCAACCTATTTATACCCAAGAGGGACGTCTTTTAAAGGTAATTGAGGATAGTGTGAAAGCGATTATGCTCCAGACTATGGGCCATGACAGGGTTACAGGAGAGGACAGAGATGTAAGCGTTGGTATAATTGAATTTGAGCGGACAGCTAATGCGGGAATTAATCTCAAACTGAATGTGGACAAGGAAGTAAAACCTGATCCAGACGGGGATGTATTCAAGGAGCTATTAACCTATATAATCGAAGCCGATCGTTGGGGACGAATCAGGAAAATGAAACAAGAGGGTGTCCCTCGATATATAGCTGTGGAAAAAGTAACCGTCAACGGTGCGGACGAAGCAGAAGACGACCAAGAAACAAACGGTGGGCAAGAACCACCTTCAAACGGTCATCTACTCCCTTCAGGCGGAAATGGAGCAATAGATAGTTTTATGACTCAAAGCGATACCATGATCTCAATCACCTCTCGTCGAAGGCATTGGTCTCAATAGTTTACTAAAGTGAGTAGACGGCAGACTCTCCCCGTCTGCCGTCTACCGACTACCCTCTACCCAATCCTCTCCACCCCCATATACTCCCTTAACACCTCCGGCACTACGATACTCCCATCGGCCTGCTGATAATTCTCCATCACCGCAATCATCAACCGCCCCGGCGGGAGACCGCTGCCGTTCAACGTGTGCAAAAACTCCGGCCTGGCCCCGCGCTCGCGGCGGAAGCGGAGGTTGGCCCGGCGGGCCTGGAAGTCGAGCACGTTGCTGCAACTGCTGATCTCCATCCACTCGCCCTGGCCGTTTTCGCCGGGAACCCAGGCTTCGATATCATACTTCTTGGCCGCGGCGAAACCCAAATCGCCGGTACACATTTGGACCACCCGGTAGGGCAGCTTGAGCCGCCGGCACAAATCCTCGGCGTTGGCCACAATTTCTTCCAGGTGGTTGTAGCTGTCTTCGGGCAGGGTGTAGTGATACATCTCGACCTTTTCAAACTGGTGGACCCGCTTGATGCCGCGTACATCCCGCCCGGCGCTCATCTTCTCGCGGCGGAAGCAGGGGGTGTGGCTCAGGTAGCGGATGGGCAGTTGGTCGGCCTCCAAAATTTCGTCGGTGAAGATATTGGTCAGCGGCACTTCGGCGGTGCCGATAAACCAGTAATCCTCCTCGGCGTCGTGGTACATATTGTCGCGGAACTTGGGCAGATGGGCTGCGCCGATCATGGCCTGCTCGCGGACCATAAAGGGCGGGTAGATTTCGGTGTAGCCGTGCTCGCGCACGCCCACATCAATAAAAAAGTTGGTCAGCGCCCGGTGCAGCGCCGCCCCCGCCCCTTTGAACAGGTAAAAACGGGTACCGCTGATTTTGACGCCGCGCTCAAAATCAATAATACCCAATGCTTCGCCCAAATCCCAGTGCGGCTTGGGCGCAAAATCAAACTGCGGCGGCTCGCCCCAGCGGCGAACCTCCACGTTGTGGTGCTCGTCCGGGCCGACCGGCACGCCGGGACCGGGCATGTTGGGCACATACAACTGTTTGTCCAGCAAATCGGCCTCGACCTGGCGCAGCGTCTCGTCCAGTTCGCTAATTTTGTCGCCAATACGACTCATTTCCTCTTTCTTAGCCTCAGCCTCAGCCTTTTTGCCTTCACGCATCAACTGGCCGATAGCCTTGCTACCGGCGTTGCGCTCCTGGCGCAGGGCCTCGACTTCCTTCAAAATCTCCCGCCGCTGCCGGTCGAGTTCCAAAATCTCGTCAATGGGCGCATCGGTGTTCAGGTCACGCAGAGCCGCTTTGACCTGATCCGGGTTCTCCCGGATAAAGTTTAGATCGAGCATAGAGTCCTCCTTCAGTCACCTAGAATATTTTGCCAAGTAGCAAGGTAGCAGGTAGCAGAAAAATGCTACCCTGCGACCTTGCTACCTTGAAAACAAAAACCCCCGCCCTAAAAAGGGCGAGGGTCATCACTCGCGGTGCCACCTTTTTTCGCCGGGTATTTTTCCCGACAATCTCCACTGCGCGTTAACGGGCGCACCCGGAGCGGCTCATCGCCGCCGGCTCAGGAGTGGAATTCAGCCCTCCCGTCGCGCGCCTCGCACCGGCCGACGCGTCTCTGAAGCCAGGGGGTTGGCTTACTTTTCTCCATCACAGCCTTTGCCGAGATTATAGCACAAAGAATTAATTGCGCAACCGTAAGGCAGTTTCAAGATTTAAAAAGCCAAACGTCTTGCGTGTTGCGTCTTTCATTTTTTCATTCGACGCAACACGCAAGACGCAACAGGTATGTTTACCCCTTATTTTCTTGGAAGGGCCTAAGCTACCCCTTACCCGGACAGCTACAGTTCAGCCATTTCTAACAAGGTTGAGGTTGGCTGTGGGTGGAGTTCCATCATCCACAAGGGACTAACCTGGACGGCGCAGGCTTTGAGTTCCGGTTCCTGGGAGATGGGATCGGTGGCGGTGGTGGTTAAATTGTTGGCGGCTTTGTAGTAGCCCAACAAGCGGCCCCAGTGAAAGGGCATAAAGCATGTGCCTTCTTTAATTTTAGCGGTGACACATGCGCGGGCAATCACCGTGCCGCGCCGGGAGGCTACTTTGACCAGCTTGCCATTGGTAATGTCCCCGCGGGCGGCGTCGGCGGGGTGCAGTTCGATGATGGGTTCAGGACACTCCCGGCGTAAACTCTCGGATTTGCCGGTGCGGGTCATGGTATGCCACTGGTTTTTAAGCCGCCCGGTGGTGAGGATCAAGGGGTAAGTCTCATCGGGGGCTTCAACGGGGCCGGCGTGTTCGGTGGGGATGAAACTGGCCCGACTATCGGCGGTGGTAAAACAACCCTCCGGGTAGAGGCGAACTGTGCCGGGGTGGGTAGGGGTGGGGCAGGGCCATTGCAGCGGCCCTTCGGCCTGGAGCCGGGCATGGCTGACGCCGGAGTAGTCGCACAGCCGCCCCTGGGTCAAGCCGACAAATTCCGCAAAAATTTCGGCGGACGAGTGGTAGACAAAGGCTTCGCCAAAACCCATCACCTGGGCAAAATGGGTAAAGATTTGCCAATCGGGCCGGGCTTCGCCGGGCGGGTCAACCAGTTTGGGTAAGTAGGTCAGCCGGCGTTCTGAATTGGTCATCACCCCGGCTTTCTCCGACCATTGCGCGGCCGGCAGGAGGATATGGGCCAAGTTGGTGGTATCGGTGGGGTGATAGGCATCTTGCACCACCACCAGTTCGGCCCGCCGCAGCGCCGTTTCCACCAGGTCAAGCTGGGGCATAGACACGGCCGGGTTGGTGCCGGCAATCCACAGCGCTTTGACCTGGCCTCGCGCGGCGGCCTCAAACATCTCGACGGCGGCCAGGCCCGGTTGAGGCGCGATTCGCCCGGCCGGCGCCCCCCAGTAAGCCTCGACTTCAAGCCGGTGTGTCGGGTTTTTGATCAAGCGATAGCCGGGCAAGAGGTGCGCCAGGCCGCCGGCTTCGCGGCCGCCCATGGCGTTGGGCTGGCCGGTGAGGGAAAACGGCCCACTGCCCGGTCGGCCGATTTTGCCGGTAGCCAGGTGCAGATTGATAATGGCCTGATTTTTCGACACCCCAACCGTGCTTTGGTTCACCCCCATACTCCACAAGGAGAGAGCGCCGGTCGCTCGGCCAAAGGCCAGCGCCGCTTTGACAATCAATTCCGCCGGCAGGTCGCAAATTTCCGCCGCCACTTCCGGTGGGTAACGTTCAACGGTGGCTTTGACCTGCTCAAAATGATGGGTGTGTTGGGCAATAAACGACTCGTCAAGCAAGCCGGCTTTCAGCAGCACGTGGAGTATAGCATTGAGCAGGGCGATATCGGTGCCCGGCCGCAGAGGGAGGTACAGGTCGGCGATTTTGGCGGTGGCGGTCTCACGCGGGTCTACAACAATAACGTTGACATGATCCGGGGCGCTCCGCTTGCGCTGCTTGATCCGGTCGAAAATAACCGGGTGGCAGTCGGCGGTGTTGGTACCGATGAGGAGGAAACAATCGGCCAGGTCAATATCTTCGTAGGCGGCCGGCGGCCCATCGGAACCCAGGGTGCTGGCATAACCGGCTGCGGCGGAGGCCATGCACAGGCGCGAGTTGGCGTCGAAGTTGTTGGTTCCCAAAAAACCTTTGGCCAGTTTGTTGGCCACGTAGTAATCTTCGGTCAGAAATTGGCCCGAACCGTAAAAGGCTACGGCCTGCGGCCCATACCGGGCGATGATTTGCTTGAACTGCATCGCCGCCTGCTGGAGCGCCTTGTCCCAGGAGACCCGTTGAAACGGGAGTTCCTGGTGAGGCCGCATGTAGGGGAAAAGTAAGCGGCCCGTGTGCAAACTGTCGGGCAAATAGATGGGCTTGGCGCACAAATCCCCCCGACTCGAAGGATGGTCGGGATCGCCTTTAACCTTCACCACCCGGTTATCTTTGACGCCAACCGTTAAACCACAGCCTACCCCGCAGTAGGGACAATAGCTTTTTGACCAGCGGTCAATGTTGTGAGGGGAGATGCCAGGCATGTTCTTCTCCTATGATGAAAATCTGAGGAAACTCAGGGAACTTGTTGGAACTGTAGGAACTTATAGGGTCTTGCCCCCTCCGAAGTTCCCCTGAGTTCCCCTGAGTTCCTACGAGTTCCTTATTTCTAGTCCATGCTGCGCTGCGATTTCCTGGGCCAACACCTCAACCACCCGGTCAACCGTAACATCGCTGTAGGCCAATTCCGCTATTTTGGCCGCTTCGCCCAGTTGACCGCCGCTAAAGACCTCAAAGCCGTCTACGATGTTTTGGCCCTGGCGGACGCGGGTGGCCATTAGCCCAAAATCTCGGGCGCGGTGCCGGCCACAGGCATGGATACAGCCCGAGACGTTCAGGTGAATGGCATGGCCGTTCGTCACGAGCCGCTTTTCCAATTCACGGCCAATCATCAAGGCATAACCTTTGGTGTCGTTGAGGGCAAAATGGCAGTAATCTTTGCCGGTGCAGGTGGTCAAGCCCCGCATAATAGCCGAAGGGCAGGGACTCCACTCCTGGAGCAGGGGTTCGGCCATGAGCCTGGGCAGGCATTCGCTGGGTATGTGGGGAATCAGGACGTTTTGATTGAGGGTCAGGCGAACTTCACGAGCGCCGTAAGTATCGGCCAGATCGGCCAGGGCCAGGAGTTGGTCGGCGGTGATGCGGCCGACGGGGACTAATAAACCAACCGTACACAAGCCCGGCTGGCGCTGCGGTTGGATGCCAATGTGGTCGCCGCCGTAGGTCAATAATTCATTCTTACCAGCCGGGTGGAGCGGCTGGCCGAAAACACGTTCAACCTCGGCCCGGAAGCGCGGTAGGCCCCACTCGGTCAGCAACCACTTGAGCCGGGCCTCGTTGCGTGACTCGCGCCGGCCGTGATCACGAAAGACCGTCAAAATGGCCCGGCACAAGGCGATAACTTGCTCAGGTCGAACAAAGACATCCAGCGGTTCAGCGAACACGGGCGTTTTGCCGCCCAACGCGCCGCCGACAAAGACATTGAAGCCAACTATAGTCCGGCCATTTACCTGGAGGGTGGCGGGCGTCATGCCGATGTCGTTGCCCTGGGCTTCGGCGCAATCGTGCCGGCAGCCATTGATAGAGATATTAAATTTGCGGGGCAAGTTTGAAAACTCGCGGCCCAGCAGGGCCAGGGCTGTAGCCTGAACCAGGGGCGAGGCGTCCAGCAGTTCATCGCAGTGCAGCCCGGCCATGGGGCAGCCGGTGACATTGCGAAAATTGTCCATGCCGGTCTGCTGCGAGGTCATCCCGACGCTGTGCAGCCGCTCAAAAATTTCCGGCACATGCTCAATTTCAATCCAGCGCAGTTGGATATTTTGGCGAGAGGTAATATCGCCAACGCCGCGCCCAAAATCACGGGAGATGCCGGCGATGGTGCGCAACTGGGTGGTGGAGAGGATACCGTTTGAAATTCGCAGCCGCATCATAAAGTAGCCAGGCGTTTGGCGGCGGTGGAAGAGGCCATACCACTTGAGCAGGTCATATTCCTCTTCTGGAATGGAGGCGAAGCCCAACCGGGCATAACGGTAAATATCCTCCAGGGTGTCGAGACCATTTTTAGCTGCTTTTAGCTTTTCAATTTTGTTCACTGCAACACCTCCAAAATATTCTCTTCAAGAGGCGAGGAGACGAAGACGCGAGGAGGCGATAATTCACTCATCGCCTCACTTATCCTCGCGTCATCGCCTCACGCATCACGCCCCACGAAATACGCCTCTGTCAGTAGATACAACAATCGTTCCTTGATCTCAGTCCACTGCGGGGTATGAAGCAGGGTTTGCTTGTGGCGCGGGCGGGGGATATTGACCTCGATGATCTCACCGATGGTGGCCTCCGGCCCGTTGGTCATAACCACGATGCGGTCGCTGAGATAGATGGCCTCGTCAATATCGTGGGTGACCATGATCACCGTCTCGGTTTGATTGTCGCCGGCCAACATCTGCACCAGCTCTTCCTGGAGTGAATTGCGGGTCAGCGCGTCGAGTGCGCCGAAGGGTTCGTCGAGCAACATCACTTCCGGGTGGATGGCAAAAGCGCGTGCGATGGCCACGCGCTGTTTCATGCCGCCGGAGAGTTGATTGGGCCGCTTATGGCGATGTTCGGCCAGGCCGACCTTGCCCAGGAAGTCATCCACTCGTGCCTGTTTTTCAGGGTAGGGCATAATCCGGTACACGGCATCCACGGCCTCGAAAACGTTGTCCTTCACCGACAGCCAGGGCAGCAGGCTGTAATTCTGAAAGACAACGCCCCGGTCAGGCCCCGGCCCGGTGATGGGTTTACCGTCTAGCGTTACTTGGCCGCCGGTCTGCGGCAGCAGTCCGGCTATGATATTGAGCAAGGTACTTTTGCCGCAGCCCGAATGTCCAATAAAGGAAATAAACTCGCCTCGTTTCACGTCGAGGTTGATGTCGCGCAGGGCAATCATTTGTCCCGCCGGGGTGTCGAAGGTTTTAACGACATTGCGGATGGACAGGTATCCGTTGGGGTAGGTCGCTGATGTAGGCATAAGATTGTTTATCATAAGGCTCTCCTATACATAGCTTGTTTGTAGTAACGACTTTAGTTGTTTATAACCTGGGACGACTGAAGTCGTCACTACGAACAATTTTCATTAGGCGGTGTAACTTACCCGTTGGATCAGCCATTCTAAACCACGGTCCAGCACCAGGCCGATAAGGCCAATGATCAGAATGGCGCTGATCACACGCGGCAGCGACAGCGCATTCCACGAGTCCCAGACAAAGAAGCCGATGCCTGTGCCGCCGGCCAGCATTTCGGCAGCCACAATCACCATCCAGGCAATACCCAGGGATAAACGCAGGCCGGTTAGCAAGTAGGGCAAGGAATAGGGCAGCAGCACCTTTGTCAAATACTGCCAGCGCGAAAAACGAAAGACACGGGCCACATTGCGGTAATCGTTGGGCAGGGAAGCGACGCCAAACATGGTGTTGATCAAGGTCGGCCACAGCGAGGTGATGACAATAGCAAAAACTACGGCGCTGGCCGCACTGTGGTAAGCTGCCAGCCCAATGGGATACCAGGCCAGCGGAGAGACCGGCCGTAACACCTGGACCACCGGGTTGAGCGCCTGCATGACCTTTCGATTGGCGCCCATGGCCATGCCCACCGGGATGGCGATCAGCGACCCGATTAGCCAGCCCGAAAAGACTCGGCCTAACGAGAATAACACTTGAATGCCAATGCCCTTGTCATTCGGCCCATTGTCGTAAAAGGGATGGCTCAACATCGCCCACAGTACGGGCAAGGTTTCTGCCGGGCCGGACAAATCCGGGCTAAATATTGCTACGATCTGCCAAATTACTAACAGCAGCGCGAACCCGGCGCTTGCCCAGAACACGTTTCGGGCAGCAGCTTTTAACTGTTTGATAACAGCCTCGCCCTTGAAAGGGAGGGCCAGCGCGTTTAACTGCATTTGCAGTCTGTTTGGTTTTGCGGTAATCATGGGTATCTCCTGAAAATAGTAGACAGTAGAGGGTAGACGGTAGACAGGGAAATCGCCCAGAACCAAAGCCTCTTAAGGTCGGCTCTGTGCCCCTGCTACCTTGCTACCTGCTACCTTTTCAAGCAATTTTTGGGTTGACCGGATCAAAGGTGGCATTATCCAGTTTCACCGTGAAAGACTGCATATCGTCACCCGGTAGGGCAATCTTGAGTTCGCCGGCGGCTTCCTGGTAGAGATCTTGCATAATGAGTTTGTCGGCGATGGTTTTGTAGTCCGGCGCTTCCTGCAAGTAGCCAAAGCGCACATATTGGCTCATATACCAGATGGCATGGCTCTTGCGCGGAAAGTTCACCGCCCCATCCTTGTGGAAGAGCATATAATCGTCGCTGAAGACCTTCTCGCCCAGGCCCGCGCCGAGGTCGTACTTGCCGGTGAGGCGGCCGGCCAGCACATCGGCCGGGGCGTTGACGTAGGCTTGCCCGCTAATCACTTCGGCGGCCTCGGCCCGGTTCTCGATCTTGTCGAGCCAGATCGAAGCCTCCAACACCGCCCGCATCACTTTCTTCAAATCGTCGCGGCGTTTTGCGGCAAACTCCGGGTTGACAACCAGCGCCTTCTCCGGATGATCTTGCCAGATGTCCTGGGTAGCAATGGCGGTGTAACCGATATCATCTTTGACAGCCACGCCGTTCCACGGTTCGCCGACGCAGAACCCATCCATCGTATTTACCTTCATATTGGCCACCATTTGGGGCGGAGGAATGGTTACAATTTTGACCGAATTCTGATCAACGCCGCCCGCCGCCAACCAGTAGCGCAGCCACATATCGTGGGTGCCGCCGGGGAAGGTCATGGCGAAGGTCGGCTCTTTCTTGGCTCGCAGCGCCTCGACCGCCTCAGCCAGGCCATCAACCTGGCCGTAGCCAACATACTGCGCCAACTCTTTAGCCAGGGTGATGCCCTGCCCGTTAGCATTGAGCATCATGGCGATCTTCAACTCTTTGCCGGCTGTGCCGCCAACGCCGGTGTAGACCGAGAATGGCATCCCGAATAGACAATGCGCCGCTTGCAATTCGCCGACAAGCAGCTTATCGCGGATGTTAGCCCACGAGGCCTCTTTGCTCACTTCCACGTTCAGGCCGTACTGCTTGTAGAGGCCCAACTTGTCGGCCATTACCACCGAGGCGCAATCCGTCAGCGGAATAAAGCCGATGCGGATCAAATCGCCAGAGCCGGCAGTTTGTGACGCAGGGGCCGGATTGACGGCGCTGCTACTCCCGCAGCCCGCAAGCGCCAATGAAGCAGCCCCGGCTGCGGTTAACTTGAGAAATTCTCTGCGGTTCATGGTATCTTCCTCTCCTCGAAAAATAGGAACTGAGGGAACTCATTGGAACTCATAGGAACTACCTGCCTGAGTTCCCTTGAGTTCCTACGAGTTCCCACGATTTTCATTATTGGTGGCGTGCCACAGTTTGTGAACACGTCGCTTGGTTTATTTTTTTGTCGCCCTTTAAGTGGCTATGGTATAATGAAAAAAGGCAAAGCGAGTAGAGCTGAACTCAAACGCGAAAGGCGTGAGTACACTCTAAGCGCTATATTGTCACCTTTTGGAGATACCGCTCACCGCCAAGTTAGCCGGTATCTCCTTTTATTTTTCTATCCGTTACCTCCTTTCGCCCCGGCGGGCAAACAAAAACGCCCCCAAATACAGCGTGCGCCAAAGTTATTCTGTATCTGAGAGCGTCTCGGCTCAATAATTTATACAGTTGTATCAAAAAGGCTCTCAAAGATGAGCAGTTTTTTTTCTCACCCTTGAGAGCCTTCAAATTAAAAATTAGAAATAAGAAATCAGAAATTTATAAGCCCTCATCTTATTTCTTATTTTCTTTTTTCTTATTTTACGATAGGTAGATTTAAATGGCCTTTATGAATTATTAAAATGTTGTTAAAATTTTCACACGCTTGAAATAGTAGACGGTAGACAGTAGACGGTAGACGGGGGTCAATTATACCCTGCGCCCTTGTTACCTTGCGACCCTGCTACCTTGTTACCTTGTTACCTTGCTACCTGTTTTATCCAACCGTGTTAAAGCGATAACCCAGGCCATATTCGGTGAGGAGATATTTGGGCTTCTTGGGGTCGGCTTCCAACTTTTGGCGCAGATGCCACATGTAAATGCGCACGTGGCTGGCTTCGTCTTGATATTCCCAGCCCCATACATTTTCCAGGATTTGTTGGGTGGTCAACACCCGGTTAGGATGCTGTAAAAGATAGGCCAGCAAACGATATTCCAGGCTGGTCAGTTTCACCGGCTCGCCGCACACCGTAACTAGTGCATTTTTAACAATCTGATTGTGCAATGGGATCGGTGAGTTCACACTGGTAATAGGCACAGACTCGTTCCATCAATTCTGACATCGGGAGCAGCCGAGCAGGTTCAGCCACTGCTCGTTTGC
>Ga0209172_10002500_pt1 | contig 32109 bp, 40 predicted proteins | sample LarsenN4metaG_FD_184113 | JGI IMG/M metagenome (GOLD analysis project Ga0209172, IMG submission 184113) | Hot spring sediment bacterial and archeal communities from British Columbia, Canada, to study Microbial Dark Matter (Phase II) - Larsen... ... | reverse complement strand
GGCAGATCAAGCTGCGGGTGCTTGATGGGTATCGAGATCTGAAGGAGGTGAAAAAGGCAGCGTAGTCACATCATCACAGCCGGATGATGACGCGTCTGAACTTTTCCACCACTTGACAGACACGGCCTTGCTGACGCCCTCGCGATCACTGAGGGCACGGCGAAGAACTACGTGTCGAGCATCCTCGCGAAGATGGGTGTGCGTGATCGGACGCGGGCGGTGCTGAAGGCGCTCGAGGCCGGCGACTTGTGATCAGCATCCCGCTGGCTCTCACGCCGGTGCGGGGCATCCGGATGTCGTGCTCGGGCACGGACTCTGGCAGCGTCGGTTCGGCGGCGACGCGCAAGTCGTCGGCCGCACAATCGCGCTGGACGGGCGCGAGTTCACGGTGATCGGCTGATGGCGCTCAGAGTCGAATTGCCGATTCATACGGAGGGTCCCATGACAGAGATGGAGAACATTGGCCTCCGGTTCGTCCGGTGGGGTGCCGGCCTGCTCATGCTTGGCCTGCTCACTGGCTATGGGCCACTCGGCCACTATCTGCGCGGTGGCGTGGCGCACGCGTGCCCATGGGCGCCGGTCCACGGCCATGTCACAACGCTTGGATGGATGGGCATGACGCTCTTCGGGCTCGTGTACCGAGCTGTACCAGCCTGGGCGAACGGCGCGACGCCAGCTGTCCGCTTGGCGCAGGCGCACTTCACAGTATGCGTGATCGCCGTTCTGGGTGTATTCGCCAACGGGATCATCGGATACCGGATCCTGGATGCAATTGTGGACGGCTTTTACTACACGCCAGTCACATCGATGCTCAACTTGTGGCTGTCGATCGACGGCATCTTCCTGTCGCTGTACGGTGTCGGCAGTCTACTGTTTCTGTCGGCGCTGCTCCGTTCGACGGGCTATGCGCCCACTGCCACGCCGACTCCGGAAAAGAGAGAAGCGGTCATCGAGAGACGCTGACCGCGAGATGTTGGACTGACGGTGCGAGGAGTTCATCGTGAGTCAACGCGTATTCCCGCAGCTTCGGATGACCAGCTGGGAGCGATCCAAGCGATTCTACGTCGACGGTCTCGGGTTCCACGTCGATTGGGAACACCGGTTCGAGCCTGGCTTCCCGGTGTTCGCGCAGCTGACGCGCGACGGACTCTCCCTCTTCCTAACGGAGCATACGGGCGACTGCCAGGTCGGTGGCGCCGCATACTTCATCGTCGAGGATGTCGACGCGCTGTACCGTGATATCACTCTTCGTGGCATTACGCCCGACGAGCCGCCGCAGGACACGCCGTGGCAGACGCGAGAGATGAATGTCATCGACCCGGACGGAAACAGGCTTCGGTTCGCGAATCAGCGAGCGGGTTGAACGAGACGATGTGCGGCCAGGCCAGCGATGACGAATGCACCAGCGATCGGGCTGCGGAACGTGAATCCTCCTGGGGCTCGGCGGACCGCGATGCCGTGGCGTGGATGAATCAGAAAGTGTCGTACATCCGGATCGCGCTAGCGCGTAGGCCGCTCTAACGTAGCTGTGCAGGGACCAGCCGCCAACTCTCACCCTGCCGCCGAACGGCCAGGTGGTAGCTGCCCGGCGGAAGCGTGCTGGTGTCGAGCGACGTCTTGAGCGTCGTTACGAAGTCGACAATCATTGCCCTGCCCGTGGCACTCGCGCGCGGCTGCTGGTTGGCATCCCGGATCTGGATCTCGTAGTCGCCCGGCTCTGAGCCGACCTCCAGCAGAATCGTGGCTCTCAGTCGACCACGCGGGAGCACCAAGGCGTCGGGCTCCTTCGCGGGCTCGGGGCCGCGCGTTACGGCGAATGGACGGAGGTCTAACAGCACATCCTGTTCGACCTGCGCGATCGAGGCATCGGTGCGGCCACCAAGACCGCCGGTCTGTCGAACGACGAACCACGACCCGGTGATCGCCAATACGAGGACCGCGGCGGCAGCGTACGTCAGACGCTTGCGCCTAGCGGCCGACGCTAACCGCGCCGCGTCGGCCTGCTGAATCGCGCGGAGCTCCTGGTAGCACGGCGAGCACTTGCCAATGTGGTCGTAGGCGGGATCGCCGATCGGCAGCTCACGATGCGCGAGCCGCGTCAGCAACTCGGCAGGGGGGCACCCTTCGCGCGTCGGGTTGGGATGCGCGCGCCCGAACAGCAGGTCCATCTCGTTTTCAATGTGAAAACCCGAAGCGTCAGGGCGCTGGCCGCCGTTCGTCATCGGCTATCTCGGTGTCCGCACTCGCCCGCGAGCGGCGAGAAGATAGGTGATGAATGCTGTGGAACGACCGGTGCTCGGTCGGTATTGTCTACTCTTTCACGTCCACGAGCGCGCGGATTCTTCGAATCAGGCGGCTCATGGCCTGGTCGACCGCGTTCACCGAACAGCCTTTCTCTCTCGCGATTTCGGCATGCGTGAAGCCGGCGGCCTTCCGTCGGAACATCCACACCTCGTCCGGTTTCATCAGCTTCTCGAGCTCACGCAGCAGGATGCCCTGCTCGATCTGCTCGACCGATCCATCCCACGCGCGGAGCTGCGACACGATCGGCGCGTCGGTCCCGGACTCGACGGTCCGAAAGCGAACCTGCATCTCGTTGGTTCGCTCCGCCGAAATGCCGACGCTCTCCAGCGCCTTCCAGGCATAGCCCCACGGCTTCTCGATCTCCTGTCCGGACTGCTTTTCCTTTTGCTGGAAGCGCCGAATCGCCTCCTCGCCGTGGTTCTGGATCTCCGCTGCATCCTGGAACGCGGGGAAGCGTCTCAAGAACTTCGGCAGGAGACGGCCGAAGAGCGTGCGCAGACGTTCATCGAGCGGCTTGCCGTCCGGACCCAGCAGCCACAACTTCCGCAGATTCTCCATGCGACCCCCTCCGTCGAACCGTGGCAGGCAGAGAAGCCCGCCGTTGGGGACCGACGCCAGTGCGGGCCGCCGGAGGAGAAGAAGCAGCGCTGTCAGGTTTCGGTCCGGACCCGCGTTCTATGAGATCAGAACGCGCAATCGCGCACCGACGATTCAGTGGAAGTTCAGTAGGGCGGCATCAAGCTGGCGTGTCCTGATGCACTCACTGAAGCGCATCTTCGCCGGACGAACGGCGATTGTCAACGAGGAAGGTGATACATGCAGCGTGGTTGGACACGACGAATCTTGTCGTCGCGCGGCTCAGCCGTATTCCGCGCCGGACGCGCGCAGCTCCTCTTGATTACAGTTCTGCTCCTTCTGCTTCCGCAGCTTGTGCTCGCGCAGTCCCCGTGGGAGCGCGCAGCGAGCAATCTCGAGCGGACGTTCACGGGGCCGCTGGCGCGCTCACTCGCCCTGGTCGCGATCGTCGTGGGTGGACTCACTTTCATGTTCGGCGAGATGGGCGCAAAACGGCAGCTCGCCGGAATCGTGTTCGGCGGCGGCCTGGCGCTGTTCGCGGCGCAGTTCCTGGTGTGGCTCTTCTAACGACATCGGTCTCGATCGCGTGAGGGTGCGATGCCCGGCCAGCCGACCTATCGTCCCGTGCAGAAGGCGCTCCACCGCCCGCTCACCGTGTGCGGCGTCGATCGGCGCTTGTTCTTCCTCGCGCTGCTGATGGGCGCCGCGACGTTCAACCTCTTCTACTCGTTCTGGGCGGGCGTGCTCGTGTTCGCGGGGCTCTACGGCTTCTCGCTGTGGGCCACGACCCGCGACCCCGAGATGCTGCGCATCATCATGGCGTCGTCGGGAGCACGCCGACGCTACGACCCTGGGAAGCACGAGCGGTTCGACGTGGAGGTCGTGCGATGGTGAGGCTCTCGCGGATTCTACGCGACTACACCGACGCGGGCGGCGTGAACACGCTGCTGTCGCTCTGGGGCTTCGTCGATGACGGAACCTTCCTGACCAAGGCAGGCCACGTCGGCATCGTGTACAGCCTCCGCGGAGTCGACGTCGATGGCCTCACACACGCGCAGCGAAGGGCGCTGACGCACCGCATGGAGGCGGCCCTTCGGCAGCTCGACGAACGGAGCCGCGTGTATCAGTACCTCATCAAACGGGTCGTCGAACCGTTCGTCGCGCCCTCCTGCACGGAGGCGGTGGCGCAGGAGGCGCTGGCTCGCCGCACGGCCTACCTGAATGACCGTCGCCATGATCTGTACCAGCTCGCGCAATACGTCGTGCTGCTGCACGAGCCGCCGCTCCGCGCTCGAACGAGCACACGACTGGAACGAATGCGGCGCGAACCGCGCGAGGCCCTGCGGCGATGGTTGTCGACGCAGCGTTCGTTGACGCTGCTGGAGTCGGAGCTCGACCACGCAATCGGCGTGCTCGAGCACAAGGCCGAGACGTTTGAGTCCCAGTTGGCTGACTTCGGAGTCGTGCGCCTGCGGCAGACGGATGCGTTTCGGTTCTTCCGGCAACTGGTGAACTACGACCCTGCGGTGTTGTCGGCAGCGACGCCGAATGCTCCGTCGTCGTACCTGGATTACTTCGTCGCCGACTCGCCCGTCGACTGCCATCGCGATCACCTGATGGTCGGCTCGCGAATCGTGAAGGTGCTTTCGATGAAGGAGCCGCCGAGCCAGACGTTTGCCCACATCCTCGGCGATCTGCTGGTAGTACCTGGTGAGCTGATCGCCTGCCTGGAATGGCAGCGGGTCGGGCAAGACCGGATGCGGCGCGAGATCCAGTCGCGGCGCCGGCACTTCTTCAACAAGCGGATCTCGATGGTCAACTACGTCACGCCGGCGCCCGAGGCGAAGGGCGAGGAGATGCTGGTCGACGAGTCGGCGACGGCGACCGTGAGGCAGCTCGGAGACGCCCTGACGGAAATGGAAGTGAACGGGCACGTATTCGGGCGCTGTTCGCTGACCCTGGTCCTCCATCACGAGAATCGCCGAGCGCTGGATCGCCACGTGGCGCAGGCCATGAAGGTCCTGGCGGCTCACGACGGCGCGTTCTTTGACGAGACCTACAACCTGCTGAACGCCTGGCTGAGCATCGTGCCGGGAAACGGCGCGCGCAACCTTCGGCGGCTCGCCCTGCTCGAAACGCACGCCTCGGATCTCAGCTTCCTCTTCGGCATCGATCAGGGTCAGGCGGGTTCTGCGCTCTTGACGGCGCCGCTCGCCACGTTCGAGACGCCCCACAACACCCCGTTCGCGTACCACCTGCACGTGCAAGACGTCGGGCATACGCTCGTCCTCGGCGCGACCGGCAGCGGCAAGAGCTTCCTCTTGAACTTCCTGGTCACCAGCGCGCAGCAGTACGACCCGTTCACGATCGTTCTGGACCTGGGGCACGGCTATCGCAAGCTCGCCGCCCTTCTGCATGGCGGCTACGTGGAGCTCGGACTGCGACAGCGCGACGTGAGCATCAACCCGTTCTCCCTGGAACCAACCCCCGAGCATCTGCATTTCCTGCACGGGTTCGTGCGCGTCCTGCTCGAGGGGGAAGACGGCTACCGACTGAGCGAGCACGAGGATCGCGAAGTCTACGAAGCGGTGGAGAACCTCTACGTGCTCGACCGAAATCAGCGCAGGCTCTTCACGCTGGCGAACCTTCTGCCGCGGCCCTTGATGGCGCGGCTGCAGAAGTGGATCGAGGGCGGCCGATACGCGGATCTCTTCGACAACGTGGAGGACACGCTCAGCTTCGAGCGGCTTCAGGTCTTCGACTTCGACGCCATGCGGGCGTACCCCTCTCTGATCGAGCCGCTGCTGTTCTACATCCTCCATCGCGTCAATGAACGGCTGGTCGACGAGCAGGACGTGCGGACGTTGAAGCTCTGCGTGATGGACGAAGCGTGGCGCTTCATTCAGAACCCGACGCTTCGCGGCTACGCACAAGAGGCGCTGAAAACCTGGCGCAAGCGCAACGCTGCCATGGTTCTCGCCACACAGACGGTTGACGACTTCGCGTCCGCGGACCTGCTGCGGACTGTCGTTGAGAGCTGCCCGACGAAGCTGCTGCTCGCGAATCCGTCGCTGGATCGCTCCCAATACGCAGAGCTGTTCCAGTTGAACGAGATGGAGCTGGATCTCCTCGCCGGGCTGATGCCGCGGCGGCAAATCCTGTTGAAGCGGCCAAACGTAACGAAGGTCTTGACCCTGGCGGTGGACCCCAAGAGCTACTGGATCTACACGAACACTCCCATCGACAACGACCGGGTCGCCGCGGTGTTTCGGGAGCACGGCTTCGAGGCGGGCCTCGATCGGCTCGCGGCCTCGGCCTGATCGCTGGAGGTGTGCCATGCAGTGGACCGGTCTTCGCGTGTTCGTGCTGACGACAGCAGTCGTGACGTGTCCGGGAGCGGCGACGTGGGCCGATGCCCAGTCGGGGGTCCGCGAAGTGTCCGCCACTGAGCGTGCAGTGATCCCGCTGCAGACGCGGCTCCGCTACACGACGATGGTCATTCTGCCCGACGGCGAAGAGATTCTGGACGTTCTCTGCGGCGACCGGGACTGGTGGGTGATCAGCGCGACACACAACATCGCCCACGTCAAGCCCGCAAAGGCCGGAGCGGAAACGAACCTGAACCTCGTCACATCGAGCGGCACGATCTACTCGTTCATGCTGACGGAGAAGTCGAGTCCGCCGGATCTCAAGGTCTACGTTCAGGGCGATCAGACAACCGCGAGCGGGAAGCCGAAGTACTACTCGGCGGCGCAGGTCGAAGCGTTGGAGGCGCAGGTGGTCGATCTGCGCCAGTCGCTGCGGGACGCCGAACGCAGGATGGACGAAGCGATCGCCGCATACCGGCAGGAGTACCCAACGAAACTCCAGTTTCCGTATGGCTCGCCGAAGTACGAAAAGCCGTTCTTCGTTCGGTCGATGTGGCACGACGGCCAGTTCACGTACGTGAGATCCGACGCCCCGGAGCTGCCCGCGCTCTACGAAGTGAAGGACGGCAAGCCAGCCATGGTCAACTTCCAGGTTCGCGAGGGCACGTACATCGTCCCGAAGGTTCTCGACCGCGGCTACCTCGCGCTCGGCACGCAGCGATTCACATTCGAGCAGCAGGGGCGATAGCAATGGCTGAACAGCCAGGAACACCGGCGGCGCCGCCCGTCAGCGATCATCGCCCGGTTCCTCGCGGTGTGCTGCCCCGCGGGTTCCAGACCTGGCTGATGGCTGGCCTCGCGCTCGGCATCGTGGTGATCATTCTCATTGCGGGCCGGCCAGAGCCGCCGGCGGCGCCGGCGCAAACGGCGCCCGCCGCACTGGCACCGAATCCTGATCGTCTGCGTGATTACCAGGAGCGCCTTCGTGCCATGGAAGCGCGACAGGCGCAGGAGGCTCTGCCCACGGCCCCACCGGCCGCTCCGCAGCAGCCGCTCGTCGAGCCGACCGCGCCGGCGCCGGAGGATCCGATAGTCGCCGACCGCAAGCGCCGCGAGTACGAGAGCTTGTTCGCGAGCAACGTCGTGCTCAGCCGCCGTCCGGAGGCTGACCGTCCGGAGGCTGGTGTGCGCAGAGAAGGACCTGCGTTCGCTCGTGAACCGGTGAGTTCGGATCTCCCCTCGCTGCAGGAGGTTGCTGACGCCGTGGTCCGCGCAACTGGGCGACAGAACATTGCGACTCCATCGACAACGACACCGGGAAGCGAAAGTCAGGCATCAGCGGCCAGCCGCCCCGCCGCCGCAGCGACCGGGCGCGACCGCACCCCCGACCGGACGGAGCCGATCAGCCCGGCTGGTCCCCTGCATTTGCTGCTCGAGGGAACCGTTATCGACACCGTTCTGACCAACAGGCTCGATGGCAGCGGAGCGTCGCCCGTCAACTGTCTGGTAACGAATCCGGTGTACTCACACAGCGGCCAGCACGTCTTGATTCCTGCCGGCGCGCGCATTCTCGGGGAGACCCGGCCGGTTCAGGCCCTTGGTGAAACGCGGCTCGCAGTGACCTTCCACCGGCTGTTGATGCCGGACGGCAGCACCCAGCGTCTCGACGAGTTCAGCGGCCTGAACCAGATCGGCGACTCAGGCCTGAGAGACAAGGTGAATCACCACTATTGGTCCATGTTCGGCTCCGCCGGCGCCGTCGGACTGATCAGCGGCCTTGCGCAATGGATTGGAACCGCGGGCCTCTCTGGCGGCACCGGCGATCGGACCGTCATCATCGCTGGCGGGGCGGATGCTGCATCTCAGGCAAGTCTTCAGGTCATGAGCCGATTGCTGAACCGTCTGCCGACGGTCACCATCCGAGAAGGACATCGCGTCAAGGTGTACCTGACAAGTGATCTGCAGCTGCCGGCGTACCGTGATTCCCGTGCGAACGGATTCTGAGTCAGAGGAGAAATGCCATGAAGCGCCGCGTTCTTGTCGGACTTGTTCTTCTGGTCCTCGCGACAACGCCCGCCAGCGCGCAGTTCGCTGTCATCGACCCGGCGAACCTGGCGCAAGCGATTCTCATCGTGCAGCGAACGCAGCGCCACCTGGAAGAGCTCCGCGAGCAGTACCGAACCATCGTGCGCATGGCCCAGGGGCTCGGACGCATGGACCAGTATCGTGTGCCGCCGTTCGCGATCTCACAGCATGACCCCGGACGCTGGAGCTACGGCCGTCCGTGGATCGCGGCGCTCAATGGTGGTGATGCAACGGGCGCCGCCTACTGGGCGACAGCCTACCCACTGGCTGCGCCGAGCATACCGGCAAGGCTGCCGGCCGACGCGCGGCGCGCGTTCGAGCGTCAGTACGCGACGGTCGAGATCTCCGACTCGGTCGCGACGATGGGCGGCCATCAGGTGGGTCTCATGCGCGGATATTTTGGTGAGCTGCAGCGCGCCGTGCAGGCGCTGGAGAGCGACGTCCTCAACCCCACCTCGTCGTACCACGAGATGACGGCCATTCTCGACAAGGTTGCCGCCGGCGAGCTTCTCGGGCGGCGCCAAGACATGGCTGCAAACCAGCTCCTGTCGCACGCCCTCGAGCAGCTGCTCGCGAGGAGTAAGAGGCAGCGAGACACCGAGGCAGCGACGCTCAACATGCAGCTCGTCACGTGGCGAGACGGCGAGGCCGCGAATCGGGCGTTTCGTGCCGGAACCGGCCATGCCTTGGCGACCTGGCGGCAACCGTAAGGCACAGAGGAGGTGCTGCGATGTGTCGTCGTTCTACTCGGCCCTCGACCCTTCCGGCCTTCGATGGCGCTGCACGTTCCATCGCGACTGCCGTTCTGGTTTGTTCGCTCATCTCTGCGAGCAGCGGGAGCGCCTGGGCGCAATGGGTGGTGTACGACGCCGCCACAACTGCTCGGAACACCGTCACCGCCACCCTGAAGGAGTACCTGTATCTCGTCCAGCAGCAACAGCGCCTGAAGATCCGCGATATGGCGCGACGGCTCAGCGCGCTCACGAGCTTGAGAAGGTACTCGCTCGAGGACGTGCCGCGCTGGCGGACGCACGGCGGTGACTACTTCTATGCGCAGCCCTACAACGACGCGTTGATCTTTGGCGACCTTACTGGAGCCGCATTCGTCGACTTGAGTTACCCACTCGTCTCGAACCCAGGACTTCTCGCGCGGCTGGACCCTGCCGCCCGCCGCCGGGTGGAGGCGCGGCTGGCGACGGTGAACCTGACGGACGCGGCCGTCATCGCGGCAACGCACGGCACCGGCCAGCTGCGTTGGCTCGGTCGGAAGCACGAGCTGCAGGCGATCGATGCGCTGGAGGCTGACGTCGTCGATCCGTCAAGCGAGCAGAGCACGACTGCGGTTCTCGACAAGATCAGCGGCGCCGCCCTGATTGGCGCCCGCCAGCGTCAGGCGCGGATCCAGCTGCTCGTCGGCGTGGTGGAACAGCTCCTGATCGATACGAAGCGAGCCCGGGACACGGACATGGCGGCTCTAGCGATGCAAATGGTCACATGGCGCGACGGACGGGCCGCGAACGAAGCGTTCGTCGCCGGATCCGGAGACGCGCTCAGGACGTGGCGGCAGCCGTAGCGCAGCACGAGGAAGTTCCATGGATCTCAATCTCCTCCCGACGATCCAGCAGGCGATCTCGTCGCTGCTGCTGACGTATGAGCCGGAGTTCCTTCGGTTCGGCAACCGGCTGTTCATCGCGCTCGCGACCATCGTCATCGCGTGGCACGGAATTCAGATGATGTTCTCGCGGGAGGGTCTCGGCGACTCGTTGTTCGACTTCGCCAAGCTGCTGCTGGTGGTCTCGATCGGCTATTCGTTCATCGCCTTCTACGAGTCGCCGCTGCCCGGCGTCGGAGTGTCCTTCAGCAACCTGGTGACGGACCAGGCGTTCTACTTCCAGTCGGTCCTCGAGGCGAGGGCCTTCGACAATATCTACCAGCACTTCGACGAGCTGTCCGACCGGTTCATGCAGCCCGACGCATGGTCGATACTCGCCAACCTCATCTACTGGATGGTGTTGGTGCTTGTCGCGCTCGCAAAGGCCGTCTCGATGGCCGTGATCGCGTTCGGTCTGATCGCCAGCGCCGTCTGCGCGCTGCTCGGTCCACTGTTCGTGCCATTCTTCATCATCCCGAAGCTCGACTGGCTGTTCTGGGGCTGGTTCAAGTCGTTCATTCAGTACTCGTTCATCCCGGTCGTCGCCATCGCGTTCTTGATGATCTTCGAGAGGTTCGTGTTCCGCTACGTCACAACCTTGCCGCCGACGATCACTCAGGCGGAATATGGGATCTACGGACTGCAGGCGATCGCGGTGATCATCACGTTCTGCAGCGGCGTCGTTCTCGTTCCCTCCCTGACCACCTCGATCTTCTCCGGTCAGGGCGGGCAGGCGTCATTTCCCGGGTTGGGCCGGTTCATGAGGCGCTAGAAACGCGCAAAGAGGCGAGCCATGCCGAAGCGATTCTCGAACGTTCCCGAGCACCTGCGAGAGCCGCACCAGGTCTCCTGGTCGGACCTCCCGCCGATCTACTGGAAGGCTTTTGGAGTAGCGCTCCTCCTCGGGCTCGTCACGGGACTGCTCTGGATCGGCTGGCGGCTGTTTGAGCTTCACGTCCTGAGGTGACGGAGGAAGGCTGTGGCCGGCGTCGTTGGCGACATCAACCCGAAGACGATGGAGAGCGCGAAGCGCCAGTTCGTGGAGCTGTACGGCTCCGCGCTGGTGATGAATACCTATCTCAAGATCGCGCTCGTTCTCGTCTCCCTGGTGGCTCTCGGCCTGCTCGGCCTGAACGTTCACACGGCGTCGCGCTATTCACAGCTCAAGCCGCTGGTCGTTCGCATCGATGAGGTCGGGCGTGCGGAGGCCGTGCAGTACGACGCCTCGCAATATCGGCCGCAGCCTCCCGAGCTTCGCTATTTCCTGACGCAGTTCGTGGTGAAGCACTTCAGCCGGATTCGCTCGACGCTTCAGCGCGAGTACCCCGAGTCGCTGTTCTTCTTGGAGCCCGCCCTCGCCGACGCAACCATCGCGCAGAACGAGCAGAGCCGCGTGCTCGAGATGTTCGTGACGAATCCGTCCGCGGATGAGATCGAGATCCTGGTGCAGAACGTCAGCCTGAGCGAGCTGACCAATCCGCCATTCAAGGCGGCGGTGACCTTCCAGAAGGTCTACTACTCACCCGGTTCGCGGACCGAGCGGCACCGCGAAACCTACGTCGCGCAGATCGATTTCGTGCTGCGCGACCACGTTCCAAACGAGTTCGTTCGGGTCAACCCGCTGGGTCTCCAGGTCACATACTTCCGCGTCGATCAGGCGTTCGACGAGGGGCGCCGATGATCGCGAACGCGGCCCTCCTGGCGGCCCTCACGGTGTTTCTCATCGCCGGATGGCTTGCCGGCGAGCTGCGCTTCCTGGCGCCTTACAAGACAGTCCTCTTCCGCGAGCACGCGGCCCTGATTGGATGGGCCGCCCTGATCCTCTTCCTGAACCTTACCGCGACATACTACAGCGTGGCCCGCTGGCTGTTCCTGCGCGACACCGGCCGCAAGCTGCTGCACCTCGATCGTCAGCTTGCGACCGATGATGCCGTGCTCGATGACCTGCGGTCGTACCTGAAGTAGCAGCGGGAGGTTCAGATGTGGAGAGACATTGATCCGCGCAGCCCGGAGCGCGACCGGCCGGAGCCCGGCCGGGGAAGAGTTGGAGGCGGTATGGAGGTCGAGCCCGCCGCAGGATCGGAGGACCCGCGCGATCTGCTGACGCGCGACCTCGACCTGCCGCGCGGTCCGTCGAGAGAACGCGTACGTGCGAACAACCGGGAGTATCGCTTGTCTGGCGACGATGTCCGGGTGCTGGCGACGGTCGGCGCGTTTCGAGTGGTGCCAGCAACAGACCTTCGCGAGCCCAATCCGCGGACGCCAACGCGTCCGGCCCGCGATCTGGAACGGCTTCGCGAGCTTGGCCTCGTGCGCACGACGCCGTACGTCATCGGGCGCACGCGCACAACCCTGGTCACGCTCACCAGCGACGGCCGCGGAGTTCTGGAGCGCGGCCGGCGGTCTGAAGCCATGGGGGCTCGCCAGGAATTCTATGTCGGCGTGAGGAAGCCGCGCGAGCTCGCGCATGACTCGAGGGTGTATGGCGCGTACGTGAGAGCGACGGAGCGGCTTGCCGAGCGCGGGGATCGGGTCCGGCGCGTCGTGCTCGAAGAGGAACTGAAGCGCGAGTACCAGCGCTTCCTGCAGGCCGAAAGCCGGGCGCGCCGCGAGAGTGGAGGAGGGTCCGAGGATCGAGAGCAGGCAATCGCTCGGTGGGCCCATGAGCACGAGCTCCCCTACGAGGACGGGCACGTTCAACTGCCGGACGCGCGCATCGAGTACGAAGACCGCGACGGGCGCCGCGCCGTCGAGGACATCGAGGTCGTCACCCCGCACTATCGCGGCGCCCACGCCGCGGCAAAGGCTCGATCCGGATTCACGCGCTATCGAGCGTACGGCGCGCGTCTGGGTGGGCTCCGGACCATGGGCCGCAGCGGGCGCAGCATCGACCCGCGCCTCGCGGAGGAGCTGCTGTCGTGACCTTTGCCGAGCGCGTCCAGGCCGTGGCGAAGAAAGGGTTCACCGAGCGCCAGGCGGGGTTCCTCGTCACGGTGATGCTCCACTCTGGCGTCTGCATCGGACGCCAGTACTGCGCCTACGCTCGCATCGCCCGCGGTCAAAAGGTCTACGATTTCTTTGGTACCCTGGTGGCGAAGAAGTTCGCCACCACGTACACCTCGGCGCATCGGCGAGCGCACATTCTCCACGTCCACAGCAAGCCGCTCTACGCGGCGATTGGAGAGCCTCACAACCGCAACCGCAAACCCGTCACGCTGGCCCGCGCCGTCGAGCGGCTGATGCTGCTCGACGCGGTGCTTGCTGAGCGCCGCCTTCAGTGGCTAGGGACCGAGCGCGAGAAGATTGAGTATTTCAGCGCGGCGACGGGCCTCAGGCCGAAGGAGCTGCCTCATCTCATCTTCGGCGCGGGATCGGACAAGACCGTTCGCTACTTCCCGGACAAGCTCCCCATCGGTATCACTGGCGACGGTCGGACCCATGTGTTCACGTACCTCGTGAATCGCTCAACGCCCGTCGACTTCCGCGCCTTCCTCCATCGCCACGCGGAGCTGCTGCGCGCTTTACCGGAATGGGAGCTCAGGCTTCTCGTGCCGAGCCACCTGCTCGAGGCAGCGCCACTCTTCGAGCAGGCCGCGCGTGAAGAGTGGACCAGGCCGCTGCGGTTAGACGACGTGTCCGAGCTGCGCTGGTACTTCAGGCAGCAGGACCAGGTCGACCGCGGCGGGGCCCCGGACGACTTCCGGCGCTTTCGACGCGCGTGCCGATCGTTCAGAGCGCCCCGGTTTCACGCGCTCTATCGGGTTTGGAAGAAGAGCGGCGACGAGCCTGTGGACGCGACCGTGTCGCCAGTCCTCGAGGACAAGATCGCGCGCCGCCGAGGCCATGTGACGAGCCAGCTGCTGCCTCATGCCTATGCCCATCTCGCACCCCTGGTCGGCTCGGCGTAACTCGCGACTTTCGCGAAAACGAGGGGGAACACAGACCCGGGAGCAGTGTTCCCCCTCCTGGGGCCTCGCGCAGCGGTCGGATGCGCGTGCGGACGACAGTGCGTGCGCGAGCGAGCTGTCGCGTAGGTGCTTGTTTCTGAATAGGTTGCGGTTGCGGAATTCGCGCGGCGGTCTTTGCCGCGCGTGCGTGCGCGGTGGAGCAGCAGCGACAGTGGAGTGGCAGCCGGGGCGTGAGCGACCCCCGCTGCCACCCCCCGGACCCGGTCCCGTGCCTTTCCTGACGGGGGTCGCTCACGCCCCGGCTGCGTGTCCCGTGTGTCCGGACGAAATGGTCCGCGCACGCGCCATCGATGGAACACGCGCCAGGTCTCGAAAGCAGGCAGTCAGATGGACCCGCGCAGTACATCGGGACCGTCGCCGCGGTTGTCCCGGTTTTCCTGAATCGGAGGTTGCCATGCCACTGATCAAGCCGCGCACGCGCGGCAAGCACCTTGTGAAGCACCGTACGCGCCTCGACCACGAGAACAACGAGACGCTGTACGCGTACGCGCAGTTCCTTGGTGAGTCCACCGAGTATGTGCTCAACCAGGTAATCGACACCGTGCTCGCCCGCGACAAGGAGTTCGTCAAGTGGCGAGAGTCGCACCAGGGCTCGTACGTCCCGCGCGCGAAGGAGCGTCCGCGCCGAACGAAAGCAAGCCCGCGGCGGACCCAAACCGACGCCGTCGCATCCGGAGAATCAGTGCACTCCGTCAGCGCCATGCCGTAGGTGTCCTGTGGTCTTGCGCAAGATCGTCGAGGCGCGCGCTGTGATTGCCTTGGCGCTGGCGGGCTGCGTCGGCGCGTGGGGCATGCATGCGTACCCGGTCTCGCACGACGATGTGTTCCTCGGCTTGATAGGGGAACGTGCTCCAGCCGTGCTCGCGGTGCTGACCTACGGGTACGCCACGCTCTGGTTCACGACGCCGTACTACGCGGCATCCCTGCTGCTGTCGCTGATGGCGATTGTCGTGTATCGCCGTGCGCCGACCATGCGCGTCCGGCCGCTCCCGCCGTACCCGCATCCCGAGCAGCGGCCCACGCCGATGCTCGTTCTTGGCGAGACCCACAACCAGACCACTCCTGGACCAGCCGCGCGTCCCGAGTGGCTGACGATCCCGCAGCGGGGCCTCTACACGGGCGTCATGATCCTGGGCGCCGTCGGCACCGGCAAGACGTCCGCTTGCATGTATCCATACGTTGACCAGCTCCTTCGCTGGAAGGCGGACGATCCTGCCAGGAAGATTGGCGGCCTCGTCCTGGAAGTAAAGGGCGACTTCTGCGGCCAGGTTCGTTCGATGCTGCGCCGGGCCGGACGAGAGGACGACTACGTCGAAATCGGGCTCGACAGCGGCGTCTGCTACAACCCTCTCCACAACGAGCTCGATCCTTACGCCGTCGCCTATGCCGTGGCGACGCTGCTGAACAACCTGTTCGGCCGATCGAAAGAACCCTTCTGGCAGCAGGCGTACACCGATCTACTCAAGTTCGTGATCCTGCTGCGACGAATCAGCGACGGCTACACCACGTTCTCCGAGGTCTATCGCTACATCCTGGACGATCAGCAGATCGATCGGGACATCCGCCGGCTGAAGGCCGATCTTGCATCCCCTCCGGACGTGCTCGTCATTCGTCAGAGCGATTTTCGTGAACATTGCATCCAGAAGCCATGGGGACACTGGTTCGCCGACGAGCCCGATTACATGGCGCACCCGTACGAAGCCGGCCTCGAGACGTTCCTGGCCGCCCGCAGCGTGGCGTACGAGGTCCGGAAGCCGAAGGGCGCCGGGTGGGCTTCACGCAAGCACCAGCTCGAAGCCGTCGAGCGGTGGTACCTGCACGGATGGAGTCGGCTCGACGGCCGTCTCCGCTCGTCGATCACAGAGGGCGTCGTCGTGTTTCTGTCGTTGTTCGACGACAGCCCTGCGGTGCACCGGGCGTTCTGCCCTCCGCGAAAGGCATACGCCGAAGACCCGCCGCCTGGAGAACCCAAGCCGCTGGCGCCCATCGACGCGCTCCTCGAGAAGGGCAAGGTCCTGGCGCTGAACTTTCCGGTGGGGATGAACCCGGGCCTGGCGCGGATTCTCGGTGTGATGCTGAAGCTGGATTTCCAGCGCGCGGTCCTCCAGCGCATTCCGCAGATCACGTCAGATCCCAAGCGCATCTGGCGCGACCTGCTGTTCGTTTGCGACGAATACCACGCGTTCGCCACCGTCGGCGAAACCGACCCCACCGGCGACGAGCGCACCTTCGCGCTATCCCGCCAGGCCCGGCTGATTCCGATCGTCGCCACACAGAGCATCAGCTCCCTGTGCTCCGCGCTGCCGGGCGAGGAGAGCTGGCGAACGCTGCTTCAGTGTTTCCGGACGAAGCTGTTTCTGGCCACGAGCGACGAGTTCACCGCGCGCAACGCCGCGGAGCTGTGCGGACGTCGCGATCGCCTCAAGGCGCACTACAGCGTCTCGGAGTCCGGACGCGACGCCTACATCTCGCTGTTGACGGGCCGGCCAACATCAGGAAGGCAGTCGCTGAGCGCGAGCAAGAGCTATGCGCCGCATCACGAGTACATCTTCTCGCCGCGCATCTTCACGCAGCTCCAGAACGCTCAAGCGATCGCGCTTCCCTATGACGGCATCAACCCGCTGCCGCCGCAGTACTGCTATCTGAAGCCGTACTACCTCGACGTGCAGACCAGCTACTTCGAACACCTCCGGCGAGGTGCGATATGAGCAGCCTGGACCGCATCCTGCCGTTCCTGAAACCGATTGAGGACCTCCTGGTCGATCCAGCGATCACCGAAGTGATGGTGAACGCCGGCGGGCGGCGCGTGTTCGTCGAGCGGCGCGGCTGCATCGAGCCCGTCCCCGATAGGACGCTCGAGATCCGGAATCTGACCGTCGCAATCAAGAACATCGCGCGTGCGTGCGGCGACGAGATCTCCGAGCGCCAACCGATGCTCGATGCGCGCCTCGAAGACGGCTCGCGCGTCGCCGCGATGTTCCCGCCGTGTGCCGTGGATGGACCGACGCTGACGGTCCGGAAATTCACGCATCGCTACTCGCTCGACGACCTCGTTGCTGTCGGGACGCTGACACGCGAACTCGCCGATGCCCTGCGTGCGGCCGTCGATGCGCGCCACAACATTCTGATCTCCGGCGGGACCGGCACCGGCAAGACGACGCTTCTCAATGCCGTTGCGCAGACGATTCCGCCAGAGGACCGCATCGTCCTGATCGAGGAGACGTCGGAGATCCTGATCGACAAGCCCAATCTGGTGCGGTTCGAGGCGCGTCGAGCACAGGCGCCGCTCGGCCAGGAGGAGCCGATGCCGGCCGTGACAATCGCCGACCTCGTGCGAGCGACGCTGCGCCATCGTCCGGACCGGATTCTCGTCGGTGAGGTGCGCGGCCCCGAGGCGTTCGACCTTCTCCAGGCGCTCAACACGGGACACCTCGGGAGCCTGACGACGATCCACGCGAACAACGCCGAGCAGGCGCTCACGAGACTCGCACATTGCGTGCTCACGGCGAATGTCGGCCTGCCGCATCGGAGCACGCGGGAAGCCATCACGCTCGCCATTCATCTGGTCGTCCACCTGGCTCGGCAGGAGAAACGCCGGGTCGTGACCGAAGTCGTGCGCGTACGAGGTTACGATCCCCACACCGATCGATTCGTCGTGGAGCCGTGGCCTGCGGAGGCCATGCTTCAGGAAGGAGCGATGGCATGACGAGACCCGCGAAGCACGCGATCGCGATTCTTGTCGCGTCCGCGCTCGCCGGCTGCGGCCGTGAGGCGACGCCCACCGGGCCCTCCGGCCAGACCTCGTTCTTGGCGGGTACCTGGCGCGGCACCGTCACGATTCAGGTCAATCCCGGCGATCCGAATCCGCCGCCGCCGACGAGCGGCGAAATGACGTGGACGTTCGAGGTCGTGCCGCAGACGGACATGCGGTCGCTGCGCGCCACGATCCGGTCGACGCATCCGTGGCTCACGATGGAAACCACGGGATCGACGGCGCTGTCGCCGAGCAACACGCCACCGACGCAGATCAGCACCCACGGCGAGTTCAATTCACCGCGCGGATGCCGCGGGACGTTCGGAAGCGTCGGAACGGCGGAGGCGACGCGGATCGAGGCGGACTTTACCGGAACAGACTGCCAGCTTGCGACGTTCACCGGGCGAGTCGTCCTGACGAAGGGATAATCTCGCCCCGACACTGCAGAGGAGATGCGCACGCGGCTGTCGCTCCGCGTCGTGGGGACTGCAGCGCTCGGCGCAGCTGTCGGGGCCGCAGCGTTCTTGGCCTTCAGCGAAGAAGACCGCCTCGGCCGGATCGACACGCCGGGCGGAACCATGGTCGTCGCGATCGCGGACACGCCAGCCGCGAGGTCGGCTGGCCTTTCGAATCGCGACGAACTTCGCGGCATCGATGGGCTTCTGCTGAAGTGGGACGAGGCAGGCAGGCATCCGATCTGGATGGCGGGAATGCGATCTCCGCTCGATCTCATCTGGATTGATGGCCAGGGACGTGTGCTCGCCGTGCTGGCCAACGTGCCTCCGTGCCGCGCGGAATCGTGCCCGTTGTACGAGCCTGATGGGACAGCCGATTCTGTTGCGGTGCTCGAACTGCCCGCGCGGCGCGCGCACGACTGACAGCGGGGACGATCGTGCGCTTGCCGGACATGCCGCAGGGATCGCGTTGAGCACGATTCTCCCACGGGAACTGACGAGCGTTGGCGGTATGGTACCACATGTGTTACCATTGGTATGCTGACCGTTCGGGAGTTTCTCGAGCGCGACGGCTCGAGTCCATTCGCGAAGTGGTTTGCCGCGCTCGACGCCATCGCCGCCGCGAAGATCACGACGGCGGTGCGGCGATTGGAGCTCGGGAACTTCTCCAACGTGAAGGGCGTTGGTGCCGGCGTGTTCGAGTACCGCGTCGATTTCGGACCGGGCTATCGCATCTACTTCTGCAAGGATGGCGACACGCTGGTGATCCTGTTGGGCGGCGGGACGAAGAAGGCGCAGGATCGCGACATCGCCGCTGCTCACGCGCGGTGGCAGGACTACAAGAAGCGCAAGCCGCGGGAGACGTGACGATGCCGCTGACGAGAGAGTTCAAAGAGACGGTCCAAGCCCGCATTAGGCAGGACCGCAAGTACCGGAAAGAACTTCTTCGCGAGGGCGTGGAGTGTCTCCTGGCCGGCGATCTCGATACCGGCAAAGCGATACTGCGCGACTACATCAACGCGACGATCGGATTCGAGGAACTCAGCCGCCTTACGAAGCGGTCGTCGAAGAGCCTCATGCGCATGCTCGGCCCCAAGGGGAATCCGCAGGCGCGCAATTTGTTCGAAGTGATTGCTCACCTCCAACGTGCGGAGGGCCTGCAATTCGAATTGTCGCTCAAGGTCGCGAGCTGAGAGAGCGCGCCGCGTACGTTGGACGCCCAACGTGTTTTTGGAGCCTGAAGGAGCTGTTCGTCCTCCGAAAGCCAAGCGGCGATCTGGCGGCACAGCTACGGCATACGGCTGACCGGCACACTAACCTACGGGCGACCCTCGCACTGCTCTGCAGTGACGCCTTTTACCCAGTCGAGGAGTGTGCCATCCAGTGACATCCGAATCGCGATGTGGATCATCGCTGTTGGCGGCCGAGGCGGCGCATGCGAACGGCCTGTGCTCCTACGCTCGACTATCGGGCCGCGCGCGCGAAGTCCACTCAGCATTGACGCCGTTTAGCCAGCCTCCGTTAGTTTTCGCCGTGCCAGCGGGTTCTTATCGGTGTGCGGACTAGTTCTGTCGGTCGGCACGCAAGCGCTTTCAAAACGGTGCGTCCCACTGCTGTCCCGCGGCATCCCCGGGATCCGCCGGAATCTTCGCCGACGCCGTGGGTCAGGCTAGTCCGCTCAGCGGGCTCGAGAGCTTCACCATGACAGGTTCCCCGCCGTTCTTGCGTTCATTGAGAAAGGAGGTCGTGCAAACGCCCGGCCTGCACGTGAGCGCTCTGCATGGCTGGAATCGATCGTGTTGCGCCACTTCGGTTCCTGGATACCGCCTTCGAACCGGAGAACTGGGTGGCCATATTCCTGAAGTCTCACGACACGGGCAGTGTCGCCCAGCGTGTGGGCCCAGTGTCCTGGATCCAGAGCGAACGCTTTCAACGATGGCTGCGGGTGATGAACGCCCGGAACTACAGCGTCTTCGTCAGCGTGAACGCGATCACGCCCGGTTGTCGCTCCCGCACCCGCGATGCAATCGGTGCCGTTCGACACGTCTTCCTTGACGCCGACGACGATGGCATGGCGGTCCTCTCGCGCGTGGAGGCGCGACGAGATCTACCGCCGATCAGCTATGTGCTGCACACATCGCCGAATCACCTGCACCTGTTCTGGCGTGTCACTGGCTTCGATCGTGACCTGGTCGAAGGGCTGCAGAAGCAGCTCGCACGCGAGCTGGGGACCGATCCGGCAGCCACGCCGGTGACGCAGAACACGCGGCTGCCGGGCTTCTTCAACCACAAGCGCGCTCGGCCGCATCTCGTGACCATCGAATACCGAGACGTCGACGTCCGTTATCGCCCCGAGGACTTTCCTCAGCTGACTGACGTGGCAATAGACGCGCCCCTGGTCGAGCGTCGGGGGCCTCGACACGTTGATCTGGACGTGGTCGAGCGTGCGAGGCGCTACCTGGCCGCCGTACCGCCCGCGGTCTCCGGTCAGCACGGCGACGTCCACACGTTCCGCGTCTGCTGCCGACTGACGCGAGGCTTCGCGCTCGACGAGGAGCAGGCGCTGCAGGTGCTCTCCGACTGGAACGCGCGATGCCAGCCCCCCTGGTCAGAGCGGGAACTGCTCGACAAACTCCGCCGCGCCGCTCGCTATGGACGCGAACCCGTCGGAGGACTGCTATGAGGATTGGAATGACTGGGTACGATGTGCGGGGCGCATTGATTGAGGCCCGGGACAGGATGCTGCTCGAGGTTTACGACGTGGTCCACCTGACGATGGCCCGCTGCACCCGCCTCATTCCCGAGCGCCTATACCAACGGCTGGAGCGCACGATCATGCGGCGCGAGATGAAGTTGCTCCACCTGCCGCCCTATTTGCTCGCGGAAGGGCCGGACGGCTTCCAACCGGAGAGCGTCATCGACATTGTCCTCGCCCACAGTGCGCCGAACCCGGACCGGATCGAGTGTTTCTCCGAAGGCGAGCTGATTGACTTCGCAAACCGCCGCCGTCCGATTGACGACCCAGGGTGGAAGCACATCATGAACTGTTCGCCCTGCTACCGCCGGGTGCGGACCCTTCAGCGTCTGAAAGTGCAGTAGCCGGGCCGTCGTCGGCCAGCACGGGCGCCGCGTCCCGACCTCCGGCCTGTCAGGTTTCGGCGATTTCCTGCGTTCATAGGGGTACGTCGACGGATCTATCCGTCACCACGCACGAGCCTTCAAGGATCGTGCGTCCTGCCTCGTCCGCGGTGTCCTCAGGAGCCGCCGGACTTCACCGCACCGCTGGTCTCAGACAAACGGTGCCCCAGGAGGACGTTATGTCCAAGCAGAACGCAGAGGTCGTGTCTGTCCGGATCATCCCGAACGACAAGGGCAATCCCCCAGGGAAGCTCGCGGACGCGGAGATGATCTTCGAAGCCGACGCTGGTCCGCTCAGCGGAATGAAGCTCATCGGCTTCGCGGTCTGGGAACGTCGCAGCGGCAGTGGCCGCAACGTCACGTTCCCGGCCCGACAGTACGCCGTGAATGGCGAACGTCGGAGCTTCGCGCTGCTGCGCCCCGCGAACGGGGATCTCAGCGCACAGGAGGCAGTTCGGGACCTGATTCTCGAGGCGTACAGCGCCAGCGAGACCCAGGCCGACTGACCTGATGGACCCGCCCGGAGGGCCGGCATCATGCCTCCCTCCGGGCCTCCGGCGACACAACCATCCAGACGGCCTCAGGCGCTGGGTGGGGTCGCCACCCCCGAAATGGGAAGTGAAATTGGATCGCCCCTGCTGGCATTCGTGAGGACCGCATGGACACCGCGCTGAATCCTGCTGCCGCCCACCGAAGCGACGCCCGCCTGCACGTGCTTGGGCCGTCGTCGACGGCCTCGCCTCAAACAGTGCGCGTGAGGGCTCTGTTCCGCCTCTCGGAGGCGGGCCGCCGCGCGTCCTTGCTGACCGGAGGCAACGGCCGCCGCAAGCAGCGGCTGATCTTTCGGATGCCGGCCTCTCGGATGCACCTCGTACACGTCGACCACAGCGGCACGGCGTTCTTGAAACTCAGACCACGCTACGAAATGCGGCCCGACCAGCGCGTCGTCCGAATCGACGAGGCGCCCGTCTACGATGCGCCGCCCTCGGTCGAGACACTGCTCCAGGACGCCGCTCGCAATCACGAGCTCGAGGCCGCGTATCGCGCACAGGGCCTCGCGTATCGGTCCGCACGACAAGACGTCACGGGAAGCTGGCGCACGCAGGTCGCAGAAGCATTCCTGCGCGATCCCACCCAGCGCGCGCTCGTCCATCCGTCGCCAACCATGCGGCGATGCGTGATCGCCACCGAGCAGGGTCGGCTCGAGTTCGATGCCAAGCGCGACCGCGGCATCGCACGAGATGTTCCGATGGAGGCGTACAGGCGGTTCCACGCCGACCTCCGCGCGCGCCAGGAGCGAGCGAAGCAGAACATCGTCGAGTTCCACGCGGCGTACGCCGAGAAGCAGCGCCTGGTGCAGGAGTGGATGACGGAGAACGGTACGGCAGACCAGCGGGCCCGTCTTGCTGCCGGCGTGCTTCCCCTCGAGGAGGCCGTCGAGGCCATGACTGATGAAGCGTTCCGCGCCGTCGACCACCTTCCGCGATATCACCACGACGGCGTGGCCCGGCTCCAGGCGTACCTCCGCACATTTTCGCCGTACGCCACGGCGACCGTTTCGGAGCTGTCTCTTCACGTGGCGACGCGCCCTCTCACCGACGCGACGTCCGCGCAATGGGCCGTCCTGCGCGAGGTGCAGAGCGCCGTGCCCGGTGCGCGCGTGTACCTTCGCGAGCGCGTGTTGTCCTGGACGGACGACCGAAACGCTCCCAGACTTCGCATCGTGACGGTCCTCGGCTATCTGAAGCGCGGGCCGCTCACGCTGCGACGGGAGTTCTGTGTTCCCGAGTCGTGTTCCTCAGTGCCCGAACCTGAAGGAGCAGCAACGTGATGATGACGTAGCCAGTCGGCCACGTCAGACCTCTCTTGTGGCCATTCCGGTCATGCCCTCCGCGCTCGTTCAGCGGCGCGGAGCTTCTCCTCACTCTCACGTCCCTCAGGGCATAGAAAGGAGCACACGATGCAGAGTACTGGTGTCGCTGCAGTCACGGCGTTCACCGCACATCGGGAATGGGCGTCACGTCCACCCGACGAGCGGTACGCCAGCGTCTCGTCGCTCTATGAGGCCGCTCGCGCGCGTCGCGAGCGGACCGAAGAACGGATTGTCGAGACGAACCAGATTCGAACGGAAGCGCCCACTGACGGCGGCCTGGCGTTACGCGGGCCGTCGGGCGAGATCGCGGCGCTCACCCATTGGAGCTTCGAGCAGCTCGCGGGCATAGCCGGCGCGCCGCCGAAGTACCTCCGAACCCTGCCCGCGTCGATCGCCTCGAGCGCGATCAACTACGGGCTGGGCCGGCAGCGCCGCGACGAGCATCAGCTCTTCGTGGACCGCGCCGAACCGTGGACCGTCCACGCGATCACCTCTCAGAGGTACACGCGGGTCCACCACGACGAGTTGGCAGCGCGGGTGCTCGACCTGATGTCCGATCACCCGGCTTGGCACCTGCCGCTCGGTTACAAGGACGGCGTCTATGGCGCTGAACGGGTACCGTCCGGCGCCTACCTGGGAGATCGAGACATGTTCCTCTTCCTCGTGGATGGCAATCGGAGCCTCGACGATCCCACCGATCGATCGCACGCTGGCATGTTTCGCGGGTTCATCCTGCGGAACAGCGACGTCGGCGCCGCCGCCCTGACCCTGGATCTGTTCCTGTTCCGCGCGTGCTGCGCGAACCACGTGATCTGGGGCTTTGCTCACGTAGCCGGTTTCCGGCGCCGGCATGTGGGCGCGTCGATTCACGAGGCGTGGACGGAGTCACTGCGATCCGTCCGAGACGCCCTCGACGCACACCTCGACGACGATCGCGCCACGCTGCTGAGGGCGACCACTCAGGAGCTCGGCCCGACGCGCGAGGATGTCCTCGAAGCGGTCACGACGCGACTCGACCTGTCGCGCAAGCAGGCCGCAGAGGCGTACGCGCTGGCGGAGGTGCACGAGACGAATCCACGATCCGTCTGGGGCTACGTGCAGGGGCTGACCCGGCTCAGTCAACGCACGCCCTGGCAGGACGCTCGATTCAGCCTCGATCAAGCGGCCAGCCGTCTCATCGCCATGGTCAACTGATCGTGGCCGACGGCCGTGTGGGTTCAGCTCGCACGGCCCTCTTCACATCGCACGGCGCGGTCTCAGACCGGCCCGTGCCCCCGCACGCGACTGTCGTCGCGCTCGCGGCTGCCTCTGCTCTCAGAGCCCAGGCGCTCAACGGAGGTGTCCGCGATGTGCGACGTCATCTCTCGTCACCTGCATTCGGCCGTCGCTGACGGCCTCTCACATCCAGACATCCACCGATTGAGTCCCGCAGCGGCGGATACCGGCGCTGCGGCACGGGAGACGTGTGCCCTCAGGGACACGGATCTCCCGTCAGAAAGGAGACGCGACATGCCGCCTGTTCGACATGAGAACCTCCCTCGCGGACATCGGGTTCGCGAGTTTGTCTGCACCTACCGCACGCTGCGCGATGACCAGGGCCAGATCGTTCGACTTCCCACACTGGCTCTGAGCGATCCACGGACCGCAGCCGTCACGCTGGCACCACTCCTCGCGGGCGAGGCGGTGGAGGTCTTCGCCGTTGCGTGTCTCTCCACCAAGCACCGTCTCCTTGCCTGGCACGTGCTCTCTCGTGGCACGCGCTCGAGCACGTCCATCTCGCTTCCGGACGTGTTCGTACCCGCGTGCCTCACACCGGGCACCACCGCGCTGCTCGTCGTGCACAACCACCCGAGCGGCGATCCCACGCCAAGCCCGGATGATGCGCGGCTCACGCTGCGGTTGGCGCAGGCGGCCGACGTCCTCGATATGCCGCTGCTCGACCACCTAATCGTAGGCGACGCCGGCCGCTATTTCAGCTTCCGCGAGTCGGGGAAGCTCATTGCGCCGATCGTCAGCGGAGACCGCGCATGACACGTCGCCGGCCATCACGGCCCGGAATTGTCGGGCGGTCCTCAGCCCTGTCAAGCCTCTCGCTTCGCTCGACCCCGTTCGGGGCTTACGGGCTTGACAGGGCCTCCGGGCCGCCGCGGACGGGCCATTACGTGATGGCCGGGGACGCACACCGCGACATCAACAGTGACTCGAATCGAAAGGAGGGCGTCATGAACGTCCGACGGCACACACCCGCGATCGAGATCGCGATCGGGCGGGAGGTGCGCCTCTATCACGCGTACGTCACGACCGCACCCGCAAAGCTCGACGCACCCGCGACGCTGACCGTGCATGCGGCGCCTCTGTGCGACGTGTTGTGGATGGCTGCCGCCTTCATCGCGTTCGACGCCGAGCGCGCCAGACAACCGGGGCGACTCGTGCTCGTGGACGACAGGCAGTTCGAGTGGCAACAGGCGAAATACAAGGAGGCGCAGCACCTTTTCACCCCGGCGGATCCGGTGCTCGTTCGTCTCCACACGCTCCAGGGCTGGCTGTGGAACCGGCTTGGAGCGCCACATCCAGATCTCATGACCGCGCAGGGATAGACACGAACGAATCAACGGTTCAGAGGGTCCGGTTCTTCGGGACCGGGCCGAATCTCGGAGGAAGACCATGGATATCGAAGTCAAGATCCTTCGCAGTGATCGACGAGGCCCCGCCGGAAAGCTCGCAGACGCTGAGATTCACTTCGTCAATGGAGAGCTCGCCGGCCTGAAGCTCGTCGGCTTCGCCGTGTGGGAACGGCACGCCGGCAGCGGCCGAAGTCGAAGCGTGACGCTTCCCGCGCGCCCGTTCATCGTGCATGGCGACAAGCGCAACTTCGCATTGCTGCGGGCCATCGACAATCCCGCGGCCCTGAATCGTCTGCGGGAGCTCGTGCTGCAGGCGTACGACAGGCCCCAGGAAGCACCGGCAGAAGCCGCGTCGTAGCTGTTGGCGCGAGTCCGGACGCTCTCACTCGTTGGAGCGTCCGGATGATTCTTCCAGAACAAGGGCTCGTCAATGAGGAGGGAAATCATGGCAACTCAACACACGGCGTCTACACCAGTCGTCCTGCCGATCGCCGATCTCGTTCGGGGCACCACCTGGCTCGACATACACCAAGCGGGCATTTACACCAGCTGCAAGGCGTCAACGATTCGGCGAGCCTGCAATCGACAGGAACTGCAGCACGTTCGAGTCGGTCATGCGCGCGGTCCGATTCTGACGCAGGCCGAGTGGCTCGACGCCTGGATGATGCGAGGAGTGCAGTATCCCGCCGGAGACGCTGGAGACGAAGGTGGCACGGTGCACGAGTCGTCGGAGACAGTGCACTGAGAGGCGGCAGGGTCAGGACGCCGTCGTGAGACGGCGGTCCTGGCCCGCTTGAACGACGATGGATGTCACGTCGCCAGCCCCGTTCGGTGAGTCGAAGACCTCGAGCGAGGCGGTCAAGCCGAGGCTGCTGAGCATGCGGCAAGCGGCTGCGTACCTCGGTTGCAGCTTCTGGACGCTGAGGGACTACGTCCTGCAGGGGCTCATCCCCGTGGTCGACATGCCTCCGCTCCGCGCCCGGCCGGGTGATCGCCAACGGAAGATGCTGCGGCGGGTTCTGATCGATCGCTCGGACTTGGACGCGTTCATCGAGTCCCGTAAACGGCGAGATCGCGGCGTACTGGGCTGAGCGCCGGTCTGGTTCTCAGCGGCTCCTCGCGGTAAAATCGGCTTCTCGTTCCCACCACCGGCCCGCCGGCGCACAGCACGCGCCGAGTTGGCCACACCAATTCCCACCGCAACCGTAACCCGAAAGGAGGAAATCTGTGGGCACCGTGTATTCACGCAAGGGAACCAAGAAGCTGTGGATCAAGTACGTGCAACACGGACGCGTCATCCGTGAAAGCACGCACACGGCGAACATCGCCGAAGCCCGGCGACTGCTACGGAGCCGCGAGGGCGATGTCGTCAGAGGGGTGCCGATCACGCCGGACGTCGGCCGCATCACGTTCGACGAAGCAGCAAGAGACCTGTTGAACGACTACGCGATGAATCGCAAGCGGACACGCGACGACGCAGAGCGGCGAATCAAGAAGCACCTTGCGCCGTTCTTCGGGAACCGGCTGCTGATCAGGATCACGACTGCGGACCTTCGAGCCTACGTTGCCAAGCGGTTGAAGGACAGCACTCCGGTCCGGCCACGGCGAGGACAGGTGAAAGGCGGGCAAGCTTCCGCCGACGTCGACACCGGGCGGCCAGTTTCTGCCGGCGAGATCAATCGCGAGCTGACCGTGCTGAAGCGCATGTTCAGTCTCGCAATCCAGTCAGGCAAGCTCGTTCACAAGCCGCACTTCCCGATGCTTCGCGAGAACAACGTGCGCGCTGGATTCTTCGAGCGCGAGCAGTACTTGTCGATGCTCGCGCATCTCCCGGAGGACATGCGTCCAGTCGTGACGTTCGCCTACGTGACGGGATGGCGGATCAACAGTGAGGTCCTCCCTCTTCAATGGCGGCAGGTTGACCTAAAGGCGGGGGAGGTCCGGCTGGACCCGGGCACGACGAAGAACATGGAAGGCCGCGTCTTCTATCTCACACCGGAACTGAAGACGCTCCTGGCCGATCGGCGGAAGGCCGCGAGCCGCATCCAGCGCGAGAAGGGCATGATCGTCCAGCACGTGTTCTTCCACGACGGCACCACGAAGGCCGGAGACGTCGAGTTCCGGGCGGGACAACCGATCTCAGCGTGGGGGTTCTACCACGCGTGGTGCCGAGCCCGGAAGAAGGTGGGGTGCCCGGGCAGCATCCCTCACGATCTCCGTCGGACGGCCATCCGAAACATGGTTCGCGCTGGCGTCCCCGAGCGGGTGGCGATGAAGCTCAGTGGCCACAAGACGCGGAGCGTGTTCGACCGGTACAACATCGTCAGCGATGGCGACCTGCGCGATGCCGCGCACCGGTTGGGTGAGCTGTCAGCCGCGCCCGCCGCGAGGACCCAATCGTGAACCGAGCCACGGGCATCGACGCCGTGTGTGCGATGGCCGTTATAATGGTTCGTCGCGATGGCTTCGAGGAGGCGTCGCGGGTCGTCTGGGCACAGTTTTGGGCACAGTCGGCCGAGGGCGACTCAGCCGTTCAGGCAAGACCCCTCAAAATCCTTAGCAATTTCGTCACGGTGAGGTGGCCGAGAGGCTGAAGGCGGCGGTTTGCTAAACCGTTGTAGGGCCTTTAAAGTCCTACCGAGGGTTCGAATCCCTCCCTCACCGCCATCCACCATTCGCTCATGATCAAATGCGAAGGCTGTCTCGACGGACCCCGCGCAGCGGGCGAAGTCGGACCAACAAAGTCATAGCTCAACGCCTGAGCTCAATCGTCACCGGCCCAACACTCCCAGCGCCCACGCCGCCTGACGCCGGACTCTCGGGCTCGAGTCTTTCAGCGCAGCCGCCAGCGCATCGCTCGCGCGGCGATCGCGGATCGCGCCAAGCGCCCAGGCCGCTTGCCGGCGCACGTTCTCGTCCTGATCCTTCAGCGCCTTGATCAAGCCGTCCACCGCGCGCGGATCGCGGATGGCGCCGAGCGCCCAGGCGACCTGGGAGCGCACGCTCGCGTCGCTGTCGCCGAGCGCATCGATGAGTGCGCTCACCGCGGCGTCCGCATCGAGCGCCCCGAGCGCCCACGCGGCCACGCGCCGCACCGGCGGCTCGCGATCGGCGATCGCACGCATCGCTGGAGCGACGCCGCGCGGATCGTCGAGCGCACCAAGCGCCCACACCGCATTCCGCCGCGCCACCCATTGCGGCGCCTGTGCCGCCGCGATGAGCGGCGGCAGCGACTCGGTACCGATCGCGACGAGCGCGGCCGCGGCTTCTTCACCTGGCGTGGTCTGCGCGTCGATGTCCTTCGACCAGTAATACCGGTCCTCGCCGCAGACGTTCGCATCCACGGGCGAGGCATCCGCCAGCCGCTCGGTGAGCGCGGCGATTGCCGCACGCGAGGCCGACCCGAGACGCTGGAGCTCGCACGCGGCGATGGTGCGCGCCCGCGGATCGGCGTCACGCAGCCGCGCGGCGAGATCGGCGGCGTCCTGAGCTTCGTCGTACGAGATGAGCGCGACGGCGGGCGCCGATCTGACGGACGGCAGGTCGCCCGGACCGGGATTCACCAGCGACGCCGCAAGCGTCATCGCGGCGCTGACCAGCGCGACCAGCGCATCGACGATCGATTCGAACACGGACACGCAGAACGGCATGACCCGTCTCCCTGCTAAAAAATCAGCACGTTTGGTACAGGGCCGCCCGACGGCGGCTCCGTACCGCCTCATCCTGCGATGTGACGTGTATCAGCGGATTTGTCCGAGTGCGAACACGGCCTGCTGGCGCACGTCGGCGTTGGGATCCTTCAGCAGCGCGATGAGCGCATCGACGGCACGGGCATCGCGAATCTGACCGAGCGCAAATGCCGCCTGCTTGCGGACGTCGGGGTCGCTGTCCTTCAACGCCGTCATCAGCGGATCGACGGCGCGAGCATCGCGAAGCTGACCGAGCGCGAACGCCGCCTGGCGCCGGACGTCGGCCTCTGAATCCTTCAATGCCTCGCCCAGCAGGGCGGCATTCTTCGGATCGCGCTGCTGGCCAAGTGCGAATACGGCCTGGCGACGCATATCGGGCGACTTGTCCTTGAGCATCCCGGCAATGACGTCGGCAGGAAGCGGCGCGCGCATCCGCACCAGCGCCTGCAGCGCCTGGCGGCGGACGTCTTCGTTTTCATCCTTGAGTGCCGAGGTGAGCGCCGCCGTGATCTTCGGATCGGCGGCCGCAGGACGAACCTGCCGCGGCGGCTGCGGGGGTTGCGCCGGCTGTGGTACTTGCTGGAACTCGAAAGGCAACGTGCCTGCGCCAATGTGGCTGGCGTGATCCAGATCGATCCCCAGGTGTTCGGCGAGCGCATCCACTGTCAGCAACGACGCGCTACCGGGAGCAGCCGCGGCCGGCGGCGCCGGTGGCGTGATGATGACCAGGGGCGAGGGAGTGTCAGGCGAAGCCGGCGGCGCCGGGGGCGCCGGGGGCTGCTCAAAGGGTGCGGGCGGCGCGGCGACGGGCGCTTCAGGTGCCGGCGGCGCCGGAGCGGGCGCGGGCGCAGGCATGGGCGCAGGTGTGGGCGCCGCGATCGGCGCCGGCGTGGGTGCGGGCATCGGCGTCGGCGCAGGCGTTGGAGCGGGTGAAATCAATGCCGTCGGACGGCCCTGCTCGCCTTCATCCGCGGCCCGGGCGACCGCGCGCCCTCCCGCCAGCGAAAGAATCGCAACGATCGTCACGGTGGCGAACACCGCCACGGCGCGGCGGGTGGGTGAACGGCGCGGCAGCGCAGGATCGAGAATCGCCATAAGTCTTCCCTCGAGTTGTGAGCGGTGCGCCATCGTCACGGCGGACCAGGTGGGCCAGGCGGCGCTGCGCAGCGAGCGCGCGATGTCGAGCAGGTGATCGGCGTAATCGGAGCCGCGCGTCCCCGCGGCGAGCACGAGATCGTCGCAGGCATGTTCGCGCTCGGCGCGCAGCCGCCGTGCCGCGAGCCAGACGAGCGGATGGAACCAGTAGGCGGCACATGCCAGATGCGCGAGCATCTGCGTGAGGCTGTCCCGCCGCTTCACGTGCGCGAGCTCGTGCAGCAGGACGACGCGCTGACGGTCGCGCGGCCAGCGCTCGGCCTCGGCAGGCAGCAGCACGTGCGCGCGCAGCAGCCCCCACGCCATCGGCATCGCATCGTCGCGGCCGGCAACGAATCTCACGTCGCGATTGATCGCGAGCGAGCCGGCGAGCCGGCGGCCGAGCGGCGCCCACGACGGATTCGGAGTGGCCTGTCTGCCGATCCACCACACGTGCACCGTGCCGAACGCAAACCGCGCGAGCACGAGCAGCACGCCTCCCAGCCAGACCGACGCAGCGAGCGGCATTGCCGTCGAGGCGGCTTCCGGTTCGCGATCGATGCTCGCGCCCGGATCGATCGACGGAATCGGTTCGAACACTTCTGAACGCGCCGGGGCGGCCGGCGAGGAGGGCATCGCCACGGAGTCGACGACCGGCGGAGCGGGCAGCACCGCGATGGTCCAGCGGGGGGCGACCGCCGTCAGCACCGGCATGAGCAGCGATGCGCCCAGGGCGAGGGCCCAGACCTGGTGACGGGCGGCGGCCGAGCGGCGCGACAGCGCGCGTGCGGCGAGCGGCGCGAGCGCCAGCACCACGGTGACCTTGAGCAGGATGTCGACGGGCGAGGCGGCGCTCATGGCTAGGCTCCCTGTTTGCGGGCCTTGTCGACCAGCTTCTTCAGGCGGTCGAGCTCGGCATCGTCGAGCCGAGCCGAGGAGACGTCGAGGAGCGCGGACATTGCCTGAGACGTCGAACCGTCGAAGAAGGTTTGCAGCAGATGGCGCATTGCGGAGCGCTTTGCGCTCTCGCGCGCCACCACCGGCACGTAGACGTAGCGGGGGCCGTCCTGCTCGTGGCGGATGTGGCCTTTCTCTTCGAGGATGCGCAGCAGCGAACGGACGGCGGAATAGCTCGGAGGCGAGGGCAGCTCGGCGCGAATGTCGGCGGCGGAGGCGCGACCGAGCTTGTAGAGCGCGTCGATGATCTGCCGCTCGCGGCGGCTGAGATCGTGATGGACGATCTTGGTCATAACGTTCCCGTCCGGCTGAAGCCGGACACTACTTCCGTCCGGCTGAAGCCGGACACTACAAATCAGTCCGGCTCCTATGAGCCGGACTGATGTCAAGTCTCTTCCGTTTCGACAGACGTCACCGGAGCAGACCTCCTAACCCGCCTGAGGTCTGCGAAGGTGACGTCTTCGTTGTTCCCGTCCGCGCGCGGTTTCGTGGCTGGGCGAGTCACTCGCCACCAGCTCCTATGCGTGTCGGCT
>Ga0209172_10002499_pt1 | contig 32115 bp, 22 predicted proteins | sample LarsenN4metaG_FD_184113 | JGI IMG/M metagenome (GOLD analysis project Ga0209172, IMG submission 184113) | Hot spring sediment bacterial and archeal communities from British Columbia, Canada, to study Microbial Dark Matter (Phase II) - Larsen... ... | reverse complement strand
CGAGGCGCCGGGGCCGATTTCCGTGACCGGCAACCGCGAATTGGTGAGCCAGGCGCTTGCCAATCTCGTCGACAACGCGATCAAATATGCTCCGGAAACCTCCGGGAATGGCGAAGTGTCGGGAATCATGATCAAAGCGGCAGCCGAGGGAGATCGGATCTTGCTGAGCGTTGCGGACAATGGACCGGGCATTGCCGAAGTCGACCGTGGGCGCGCGGTGGAGCGTTTCGTACGGCTCGAGAAAAGCCGCTCGGTGCCGGGATCGGGGTTGGGCCTCAGTCTGGCAGCGGCAGTCGCCCGTCTGCATGGCGGAGAACTTCGCCTCGAGGACAACGAGCCGGGCTTACGGGCTGTCGTTGTGTTGCCGCGGGGAGGACCGCAGGGGGCGGGATGACAGCCCCGGAGAGTACATCGCTGCCATCGCTTGCCGCCGCCGTTTCGGCTGCGCCGTATCTGCCAGAAACGTCTGCCGCATGGGGCAGACTCGACGATTGGCTGAGCGATCTTTCGGGTTCTGCCGCCGGGCCGGCGCTGCGCGATATCATCTCGTCGCACTCAAGGATCCGGGCGCTGCTGGCGGGCCTCGCGCAATATTCACCCTATCTCTGGGATCTTGCACAGAGCGATCCTGAGCGGTTGCTGACGCTGCTGCGAACGCCGCCCGATCTGCGCTTTCGCGCGTTGCTGCAGGATACGGCGGCGGCTCTGACGAAGACGGAGGATGAAGCGGATGCCATGCGGTTGTTGCGCCGCATGAAGGCCGAGGCCGCGCTGCTGATAGCGCTCGCCGATATTGGCGGCGTGTGGCCGATCATGCAAGTGACGCAGGCGCTGACCGAGCTCGCAGACACCGCCGTCAGTGCCGCCGTGAATTTCCTGCTCTCCGGCTTTGTTCGCCGCGGCAAACTCAAACCCGCCGATCCGGCGCAGCCGCAGCTAGGCTCCGGCTACATTGTGCTTGCCATGGGCAAGATGGGGGCGTTCGAGCTCAATTATTCCAGCGATATCGACCTGATCATTTTCTTCGACCCCGAGGCGCCGGCGCTGGCGGAGGATTCGGACGCCGCATCGATGGCGATCCGCGTGACCCGCGGCCTCGTCAAGCTGCTCTCCGAACGCAATGTCGACGGTTATGTTTTCCGCGTCGATCTGCGGCTGCGGCCCGATCCGGCCTCCACGCAGATCGCGATTTCGACGCCGGCTGCGCTCGACTATTACGAGCATCGCGGACAGAACTGGGAACGCTCAGCCCTGATCAAGGCGCGGCCTTGCGCCGGAGACATTGCGGCCGGCGAAAGGATCCTCAAGGAGCTCTCGCCCTTTATCTGGCGCAAATATATGGATTTCGCCGCGCTCGCCGACATCCATGCCATGAAGCGGCAGATCCACACTTACAAGGGCCATGGCGAAATCGCAGTCGCCGGCCACAACATCAAGCTCGGCCGCGGCGGTATCCGCGAGATCGAATTTTTCGTGCAGACGCAGCAACTGATCGCTGGGGGCCGCAACCCCGAACTGCGCCAGCGCCGCACGCTGACCACGCTGGCGGTGCTGGTGGCGGGTAAATGGGTTGCTGAGGCGGCGGCGCGCGATCTGGAAGCGGCCTATTTCTTTTTGCGCGAGGTAGAGCATCGTCTGCAAATGGTGGCGGACGAGCAGACGCATCTTCTGCCCGACGACCCCGACGAGCTGGAGCGCTTTTCGCGCTTTCTCGGATATCCGGACACGAAGGAATTCTCCGAAGTGCTGCTTGGGCACCTGCACAGCGTGCAGCACCATTATTCGCATCTGTTCGAGCAGGCCATTCCGGAAGGTGCGGATCAGAGGTTTGTCTTTCCGAGAGACAAGGACGATTCCGAGACGCTCGATCGGCTCGCGTTCATGGGCTTTCGCAACCCACTCGAGATCTCCGCCATCATCCGCAACTGGTTTTCCGGACAATATATGGCGTTGCGCAGCGATTTTGCCCGCACGCAACTGACCGAGCTGATTCCATTCCTGATCACGCAGCTGGCACGCTCGGAAAACAAGGACACGGCGCTTCTCGGTTTCGATCGGTTTCTTGCCAACCTGCATGGCATGGGCGGCGGGCAGCTTCTTTCGCTGCTGCGCCAGAACCGGGATCTGCTGGCGCTACTGATGCTGATCTTGGCCAATGCGCCGCGCCTTGCCGAAATTCTGGCGCAGCATCCACAGGTCATGGACGCGCTGATCGATCCGGCCTTTTTCGGCGAATTGCCGGACGCCCAGAAACTCACGGACACGCTCTATCGTTCGATTGACCAGTCCGCCTCATATGAGGATATGCTCGATCGGCTCCGCATTTTCGGCCAGGAGCAGATGTTTCTCATCGGTACCCGCATCCTGACCGGCACCGTGACAGCGGTGCAGGCGGGGGAAGCGTTTGCGCGGCTTGCCGATGTGATCATCGGTGCGCTGCATGTGGCGGTCGAGAACAGGTTCAAGGAAACCTATGGCCAGATCGCAGGCCAGCAGACCGCCGTGCTGGCGCTTGGCAAGCTCGGCGGTCGCGAGATGACGGCGAGTTCCGATCTCGATCTGATCTTGCTATACGATTTCGATGAGGCGCAGCCGGAATCGCGGGGCGGCCGGCCGCTCTATGGGGGACAGTATTTCGCGCGGCTGACGCAGCGCCTGGTCAGCGCACTGACTGCCCAGACAAATCACGGTGCGCTGTACCAGGTGGATTTGCGCCTGCGTCCCTCCGGGCGGTCGGGCCCGGTCGCAACCAAGATCGATTCTTTCAGGGACTATCAGGAAAACGAAGCCTGGACCTGGGAGCACATGGCGCTGACGCGCGGGCGCGTTGTGTCGGCGACGGTTGGCTTCCGCGAGACGGCCGAAACCGTGATCCGCGGCGTATTGTGTCGGCCGCGCGATGCGCAGACCATTGCCGCCGATGCTGCCGAAATGCGCCGTGCCATCGCGGTGGAGAAAGGCGAGGGTGAGCGCTGGGACCTGAAATATGCGGCAGGCGGACTGATCGACGTCGAGTTCGTCACGCAATATCTGCAGCTTGTGCACGCTGCGGAGCATCCGGAGATTCTCGATCCATCCACGGTCCGCTGCCTGGACAAAGCGGCGCGGCTCGGCGTGTTGGCGCCCGAAGATTCGGACGTGCTGCGTCCGGCAGCGCAGCTTTACCACGATCTGAGCCAGATTCTGCGGCTCTGCCTGTCGGGGCCGTTCGATCCGAAAGCCGCAGGTCCCGACCTGTTGCGTCTCCTGGCGCGCGCCGCAGACGTACCGGATTTCCCGACGCTGGATGCCTATTTAACCGAGACGCAGGAGAAAGTGCGAAAGAGCTTTCTGCGGATTCTCGGACAGTCAGCCTGATTCAATGCACCGTCGCCGTCTGCACCGGCTGGCCGATGGCGGGCCCCTCGACCGGCAATCGCACCAGCACAATGGTGCCAGCACCTGGCGTCGAGCGAATGCGCATGACACCGTTGTGCAGCTCCACCAGTGACTTGGCGATGGCAAGCCCCAGGCCTGAGCCGTGATAGGTCTTGGTCAGCTGGCTTTCCACCTGCTCGAACGGCTTGCCGAGTTTTTTCAGGGCCTCCTTCGGAATGCCGATGCCGGTGTCGGAGATCGCAACCAGCACGCAACCGCCCTTGGAGCGCCCGCGCACGGTGACCCGCCCGCCATTTGGCGTGAACTTCACCGCGTTTGATAACAGATTGAGTGCGATCTGCTTGAGCGCGCGGCGGTCGGCCCTGAGCTGGATGCCCGGCGCAATACGCGCGTTGAGCGCCAGTGATTTCTCCTCGCCGGTTGTCGAGACGACGCGCATGGCATCGGCGAGAATCTGGTCGAGTTCGACATCCTGCGGCTCGAGCTTGAAACGCCCGGCCTCGATCTTGGACATGTCCAGCACGTCGTTGATCACGTCGAGCAGATACTGGCCGCTCTGATGAATGTCGCGGCAATATTCCTTGTATTTGGGTGCACCCAGTTCGCCGAACATGCCTTTCTCCATGATCTCGGAAAAGCCGATGATGGCGTTGAGTGGGGTGCGCAATTCGTGGCTCATATTGGCGAGGAATTTGGACTTGGCCTGATTGGCGTCTTCAGCGCGATCCTTCTCTTCGGCGTATTTCTCGGCCAGCTCCTGCAATTGCTGCTGCGATTGTCGCAGGTCTTCGATGGTCGCAAGCAGGCGCTTTTCGCTGGTCATGAGCTTGCGCTCGTTCTGCTTGAGCGCCGTGATGTCGGTCCCGACCGACACATAGCCGCCGTCCTTGGTCTGACGCTCGCTGATGTAGAGCCAGTGGCCGTCGTCGAGCTGGGCTTCGAAGGTGCGGGCTCCCGGAAGGCCGGTTTCTTCAGCGGTGATCTTGGTGCGGATCACATGCTTGCGCCCGGCCGAGACGATGTCCTCATAGGGCGTACCGGCGACGACGGCTGCGTCGGGCAGATTGTGCAGGGTCTGGAAATTCGAGTTGCAGAGGACCAGCCGGTTCTCGGCATCCCAGAGCACAAAGGCTTCCGGAATGGTCTCAATCGCGTCGCGCAGGCGCAGATCGGCGGCGACGGTCTTTTCGACCAAGCCCTTCTGCTCGGTGATGTCGACCGCGATTCCGATCAGGTGCAGCCCCGGTTCGCCCGCCTGCTGCACCAGCTCGCAGCGGGCGCGCAGCCATACCCATTTGCCGCTGGCATGGTGCATGCGGAAGTCGTGGTCGATGGCGGTGGTGCGGGCTTCGGCCAACTGCGCGGCAAGATCGTAGAGATTGATGTCGTCCGGATGAACCAGCGCATTCACTTCCCAGAATGGAAGCAGGTCGTCCTTGGGGTCGAGGCCGAGGATGGCAAACATGGAATGCGACCAGAAAATGCGCCCGCGCGCGAGGTCCCAGTCCCACAGGCCGCAGCGACCACGATTGAGAGCGGTGTCGATGCGGCTGCGGACGGTGTCGTAGATGATGTCGGCCTCGCGCGCGCGCGTCGCCTGCCAGTGAAAGGCAAAGCCGAGAATCAGCAGCACGAATCCGGTCGTGGTGGACAGCGTCACCGTGAGCGTGGTGTCGGAGCGCCAGGAGGCAAGCACGTCCGAACGGCGCTGGAAGACGGCGAGTTGCCCATAGGGCGGGTTGAGCTGGCGCACCGTGGCCAATGCGGGGCTGTCGTCGGACAGCGGGATTTCCATGACGCCGGCGTCGGCGCCAAGGATGGTGAGCGGCTGGCGCTCGCCCAATATGTCCAGCAGCTTGCGTCCGACAAGACCGGCGGCTGCGGGGGCGGCCGCGATCACCAGCCCTTCCGGGTTGCTGATCAGGATATAGCGTCCGGCCGCCGTGGTGCGGGCAGTGCGGGCCTGGTCGAGAATCTGCTGCGCGTCCCGCCAGAGTGGGGCGCTATCCTCCCGGCGGGGACGATCGAGACGGTCGGAGAGCACCTCGGCGATGGTCTCGATGTCCTTGCTCGCATCGGCGATCGCCTGGCGGCGATGATCCAGCACCTGCACAAAGGCGCCGATGGCGATGGTGAGCAGGAAGGCGATGATCAGGGCGGGGACAGCGCGGCGCAGGGCCGGTTCGGCAGTCAGAAGTCGCCTGTACGCGGGCTTGGCGATCGACTGTGCCAGGCCCTTGATCGAATCGGATCGTACAGACGCGCTCGCCGCCTCGACGCGCGCCATGCTGGCCCCCGTATGTGATTGATCCCCTTGAACGCCACCCCGACCGGAAGGATGTGCCGCATCACTCCGAATCACACCTTGATTGGAATCGATGGCGGGCGATTTGTCGAGAGTCTTAAGAGTCAATTACTGGGAGGAGAGATATGAACAGTCCCGTGGCGTCTTGCAGATCGCCGCGCCGGCAAGAGACGAGTCTTTTGAATCACTTAGCCGTCGGCCAGCGCGCGGCTGACAATATCCTTCACGTCCGGCGAGAGCGAGGTGGCCGCGTCGACGCGCTGCAAAGCCGCCCTGGCCCTGTCGCGGCGACCGCTTTCCAGCGCGCGCCAGGACCGGAAGGCGGTCATCATGCGCGCCGCCACCTGCGGATTCTTCGGGTCGAGCTCGAGGACTTTTTCCGCCACGAATTCGTAGCCTTGGCCGTCCGCGCGATTGAACTGCGTGGCATTGCCCTGCGCGAAGGCGCCGATGAGCGAACGCACGCGATTAGGGTTGCTCATTGAGAAGGCGGGATGCTGCGTCAGCGATTTCACCCGATCGAGCGCGCCAGCCTCCGGAATCGCCGCCTGCAAGGCCAGCCACTTGTCGATAATCAGCGGGTCCGACGCATAGCGCTGATAGAAATCGTCGAGCGCAGCCTGGCGTTGCGGAACATCGTGCAACGACAGGACGGCAAGCGCCGCCATGCGGTCGGTCATGTTGTCGGCGGACTGGTATTGTCGAAAGGCCTGCGCGATCCCGTCGCCGTTTGCATTGGCTGCGAGCAAATCGAGCGCAACATTCTTTAGCGAGCGCCGTCCGGCGCTCCTGGCATCGGGGCTGAACGGGCCACTGTCGGTCATCGCCGCATAGGTTGCAGACAATGGCGTGGCCAGGCGCCGTCCGATCGCGATGCGCAGTGCCATGCGTGCCCTGAAAATCGCGTCGGGATCGACATCCTTGCCGATCTCGCGCGCAATGTCGGTATCGCTTGGAACCGTCAGCGCCAGCGCGATGAAAGCGGGCTCGAGCGAGATGTCGGCAAGGATCGCCTCGAGTGCGGCGAGGAGACCCGCGCCATCCTGCAGCGGCTCGTTCTTGCGCAATGCAGTGACATTCTGGATGAGCGTGCGTGTCGCCAGCGTCTGCAGCGCCTGCCAGCGATTGAACGGATCGCTGTCACGCGCGGCGAGAAGCTGCAGGTCGGCGGCGGAGAGGTTTGCAGTCAGCTTGATCGGTGCAGAAAAGCCGCGATTGATCGAGAGCACCGGCGCCTCGCTGACACTCTCAAACACAAAGGTCTGCGAGGGCAGGTCGAGCACGACGACATTGCGCTCGATCGGGCGACCGCGGGCTTGCAGTGGCAGATCGCGCCCGTCCTTGCCGACAAGCCCGAGCGCCAGGGGGATGACCATCGGTTCCTTGGTTGGCTGCCCAGGCGTCGGCTGCATCGTCTGCTGCAGTTCGAGCGTATAGGTCTTCGCCTTCGGATCGTGACTGCCGCTGGCGATCACTTCTGGCGTGCCGGCCTGAGAATACCAGCGCATGAATTGCGAGAGATCGCGCTGGGAGACGTCGGCGAAGCACTGCACGAACTGCTCGATCGTCGCAGCCTCGCCATCGTGCCGCGTAAAATACAGGTCCATGCCTTTGCGGAAGGCGTCCGGACCGAGCAGAGTGCGGATCATGCGCACGACTTCGGCGCCCTTTTCGTAAACGGTGCTGGTGTAGAAGTTGTTGATCTCGTGATAGAGCTCGGGCCGCACCGGATGGGCGAGGGGCCCGGAATCCTCGATGAACTGATGCCCGCGCAGGCCGCGCACGTCGGCAATGCGCTTGACCGGGCGCGAGCGCTGATCGGCTGTGAATTCCTGATCACGGAATACGGTGAGGCCTTCCTTCAGACAAAGTTGAAACCAGTCGCGGCAGGTGATGCGGTTGCCGGTCCAGTTGTGGAAATATTCGTGGGCAATGATGCCCTCGATCGAAGAAAAATCGCCGTCGGTTGCCGTCTCGGGCGACGCCAGCACATATTTGTCGTTGAAGATGTTGAGGCCCTTGTTCTCCATCGCCCCCATGTTGAAGTCGGATACGGCGACGATCATGAAGATGTCGAGGTCGTATTCCCGGCCGAAGGTTTCTTCATCCCACCGCATCGAGCGTTTCAGCGCGTCCATGGCGTAGCCGCAGCGGCTCTCCTTGCCGGGTTCGACATAGATCTTCAGCGCGACCTTGCGGCCCGACATCGTCGTGAACGTGTCGTCCACGCAGGCGAGCGAGCCGCCCACAAGCGCGAAGAGGTAGGATGGCTTCGGAAATGGGTCGTGCCAGACAGCGAAGTGGCGGCCATTCGCAAGGTCACCGGACTCCACGAGATTGCCATTCGAGAGAAGGGTCGGTGCTTCGCTTTTGTCGGCCTCGATGCGTGTCGTGTAGACCGCCATGACATCGGGCCGGTCGGGAAAATAGGTGATGCGGCGAAAGCCTTCCGCCTCGCATTGCGTGCAGTAGACGCCGTTCGAACGGTATAGACCCATGAGCTGCGTATTGGTGGAAGGATTGATCACCGTTTCGATCTGCAGGCGAAATGAGCTTTGCGGCGGCTGGGAAATGGTGAGTTTGTCCGGCGTGGCCGCGTAGGCGTCGGCAGCGAGCGGTTGCCCATCGATCGACAGGCTCTTCAGCATGAGACCGTCGCCGTCAAGCACCAGCGGAGCAGGATGAGACGCCGCCGGATTGGGCCGCAATGCGAGCGCCGCGCGAACCCTTGTTGCGTTCGGATGCAGCGCGACATCGAGTTCGACCTTGTCGACCAGCCAATCTGGGGCGCGGTAATCCTGAAGGCGGACAGGACGGGCTTGCTCGGTTCGCATCGGATTCTTTCAATCTGTGAAAATGAGGGCTCGGCGATATGCTGGAATGGCTCTTAGCACACTGCGTCGCAAGAGAAGGGCAACAGTTTGAAAGGCCAAAATGGCCTAAACAAACGTTTGCCAAGAGGGTCCCAACGCATGTATGTCTCCTGTGCCGTCTGCCGGACGCACAAAAGAATCCTGGCGGCGGCCAGGGAGGACTTCATGAAGATGCTTCGCTCGCTTTGCTTTGCCGCCGCGGCTTTGCTGGCCGCCACGACAATCGGGATGGCGCAGAGCTATCCGAACCAGGTCGTCCGCATCGTTGTTCCGTTCTCCGCCGGCAGTGCGACCGACACCTTGGCACGTGCCATCGCCGAGAAGCTGTCGGAAAAATGGGGTCAGCAGGTCGTGGTCGAGAACCGGCCGGGCCTTGCCGGCACGACAGCCGCGGCCAAGAGCGCCGCGGACGGCTATACGCTGCTTCTGACGTCCAACGGCCACACAGTTGCAGGTGTCCTGAATAAGAATCTGCAATTCGATCCGGTCAAGGATTTTGCCGGGATCACGCAGGTGGCGACCGTGCCGCTGGTGCTCATCATCAACCCGGAGGTTCCGGCCAAGACACTGAAGGAATTCATCGATCACGCGAAATCGAAACCGGGGCAATTGAACTTTGCATCTCCCGGCCTTGGCAGCACCACTTTCATTGCCGGCGCGCTGTTCCGCGATGCGGCCAAGCTCGATCTCGTGCATGTTCCCTACAAGGGCGCTCCGGAATCGGTCACCAGCGTCATCCGCGGGGACTCTCACATGTATTTCAACCCGGCCAATGTCAGCATGGAGCTGATGGAATCCGGCAAGGTGCGCGCAATCGCGGTCGCGACCGCCAAGCGCATTCCGACCATGCCAAATGTGCCGACGCTCGACGAGGCGGGGTTGAAGGGATTTTCCTATGATTCCTGGTTCGGCCTGATGGCGCCGGCCGGCACGCCGAAGCCGGTCATCGACAAGGTCAACAAGGACACGGTGGAGATTCTCCAAGACAAGGCGCTGCAGGAGCGCCTGGCAAAACAGGGTGGGATCACCGTCGTGACCAGTAGTCCGACGCAGTTCGATGCCATCATCAAGGGCGATACGGAACGCTACACCAAGATTTTCGAGGCGGCCGGCATCGGAGCGAAGTAGCCTCGTCGATCATTCTCCAGAGTTGAAAGACGCGCATGACGGGCAGAGAATGCCCGGTATGCGCGTCATGCTTTTGGAGAAAGCCGGTGCTCCGCTTCGATTGCGGGAACGGCCATTGCCAGAACCCCGTGCCGGCGAAATTCTGGTCAGGGTCAGCGCTTGCGGCGTCTGCCGCACCGATTTGCATGTCGTCGATGGTGAATTGCCCCATCCCGTAATGCCCGTCGTGCCGGGGCACGAAATCGTCGGTTATGTGGACGCGATGGGCTCCGGCGTGAAAGGATTTTCCGATGGGCAGCGCGTCGGCGTGCCATGGCTCGGGCAAACCTGCGGCATCTGCCCTTATTGCCGGGGTGGCCATGAAAATCTTTGCGATTCGCCGCTATTCACCGGCTACACACGTGACGGCGGCTTTGCGACGCACGCGGTTGCCGACGCACATTATTGCTTTCCGCTCCCGGAAGGCATGGATGATGCGAGTGTCGCGCCACTTCTCTGCGCCGGCCTGATCGGCTGGCGCAGCTATCGGATCGCCGGGCTTGGCGCATCGCTCGGCATTTACGGTTTCGGTGCCGCCGCGCATATCCTCGCGCAGGTGGCAACATGGCAGGGACGGCGAGTCTATGCCTTCACTCGGCCCGGCGACAAAGCCGCTCAGGATTTTGCCCGCTCGCTCGGCGCGGTCTGGGCCGGCGGCTCCGATGAGATGCCGTCCGAACCGCTCGATGCCGCGATCATCTTCGCTCCGGTCGGTGCTTTGGTGCCGGTGGCGCTGCGTGCCGTGAAGAAAGGCGGACGCGTTGTCTGCGGCGGCATCCACATGTCGGACATTCCGAGTTTTCCCTACCGGTTCCTGTGGGAGGAGCGGCAGCTTGTGTCGGTCGCCAATCTGACGCGCGAGGACGCTCGGGAATTCTTCTCCATTGTGCCGCAGGCCGGGATCAGGACCGAAATCGTCCGCTATCCGCTGGAACGCGCCAACGAGGCGCTGTCCGATCTGCGCGACGGACGGTTGCAAGGCGCGGCCGTTCTGATCCCCTGAGTCATGACATTAGCGGCTCGGCATGCCCGATCACGCGGCGGATCGAGGGCCAGCGTTCGCGCAGGGCACGCTCCAGATCGTCCACCTTTTCATGAATGTCGTGCACCGTGTGCTCCGCGTCGACACGGCAATGGAAATTGACCATTTCGCCGTCGTCGGTTTCGCGTACCCGCACATCGTGCACCTGCCGAATCGTGCCGATCTCCTCGGCGATCTCGGCAAGTGCCGTCTCTACCTCGCGCACACGCGTTGTCGGAGCGTCGCGGCCAGACAGATCGCTCGTCTGCAGCGGTTCGATATGGGTTTCGACTTCGACGTCGTTGCCGAGTTCCTCCTCGATCGCCTGTTCCAGACGATCGGCGATGTCGTGCGCTGTCCCGAGCGAAAGATTGCCATCCACTTCCAGATCGAGGGAGACCGATAGCTTGCCCTGCAGGTTCTGCACGGTGACGTGATGCACGGCCAGTGCACGGTTGCGGGCGATGACGTTGACCCGCTGCAGGACCGTTTCATCGTCGAGCGCGACCGGTGTGGTGGTCACCGTGACATCGGCGTCTCCCAGAACGGAAACGATCCTGCCTTCAACAGCTTGCTTGACGACAGCGACCCGGTCGAGCGGATAGGTCCGCGGAACCATGATTGAGGGTTCGACGAAATAGCGCGGACCGACCTTGCGCATGCGCACCCGCTCGACACCGACGACACCAGGGATCGAGGGCAGCAGCGATTCCACGCGCTCGGTTTCGTCTTTCGGCGCGGTGTCGACGAGGGCATCGATGGTCCGCCCGCCCATGCGCACAGCAAGGATGGTGATCAGCACCGCCACAATCAGGGCCGCGGCGGGATCGCCCCAATTGTAGCCATAGGCCGCCAGGAGGAGCCCGACGATGACGGGAATGGAACCGAAAAAATCGGATGCGAAATGCAACGCGTCGGCGGCAAGCGCCTGGCTGCTGTGTTCGCGCGCCGCGTTCCAGAGGGCGCGTGCACGCCACGCATTCACTGCCATTTCGATGCCGAGCACGATGAACGGAATGACCGAGAAGGTAACCGGACTGCCGCCTTCCGTCAGGCGCTTGACTGCCTCCACGGCAACGCCGCCAGCGAGCAACAGCAACAGGGCGGTTTCGATGAAAGCGGCGACGTTTTCCACCTTGCCGTGACCATAATGATGCTCGGCGTCGGGCGGCTGGTCGCCGATGCGCACCGCGTACCAGGTCACGAGGGTGGCGCCGAGGTCGATCAGGCTGTGCAGTGCATCGGAAATGAGAGCCAGGCTGCCGATCATCACGCCAACGGTGAACTTCGCCACGGCGAGACTGCCGCTGGCAAAGACCGAGACGATGGCGACACGTTCCTTGGGACTGGGCATGCGGGTGAGCGTTTTAATGTGGTGGTTTCGGGGGGCGGCTTTTATTGCATCTGGCGGCTGGCGCATGAAAGCGCAACAGGAATCGCTGCAGATGCGAGGCGTTTGCAAATCGGCGGAGACTAATGCCTGTCAATGAAAATCACGGCTTTTGACAAGCGCGAACTCGCCTTGCTCGGGTAGCAAGAACGATGTGCCTGGCAAGGCAATGTCGTCATCCCGCAGCCTGTGTAATTGCGATGTGAGATCGATAAAGTCTTCGGCAACCACATGCACCACAAGCCCAGCGCGCTGCAGCCGTCCGCGCACGGCAAGAAAGCGCGAGGTCATGACAATGCGGCGGTAGCGGGCGAAGACTTTCGGCCAGATCACGATATTGGCAACCCCGGTTTCGTCCTCCAGCGTTGCAAAGACGACACCCTTGGCAGTGCCTGGCATCTGCCGCATCAGAACGAGGCCAGCCACGGTGATCTGGCTGCCTTGCGCCCATTTCTCCTGGCGATGGTCGATATTGCGGATGGCGCCCAGCCGCGTGAGATCGTCGCGGAAAAAGCGGACGGGATGGCCTTTCAGTGACAGACCTGTCGTCACATAATCCTCTGCCACATGCTCAGAGAGCGGCATCTGAGGAAGAGCGACGTCCGGCTCGGGAAAGAGATCGTCGCTCATATGCGGAATGAGCAGGGGAAGCCTGTCCCGTTCGCGCGGACAAGACGGCTTTGGCGTCTTGCCAGTGCGCAGGCCGATGGCATCGAGCCGACGTGCCGCCCAGAGCGCCCTGCGGCGATCGAGTCCCATGGACTGGAACGCATCGGCAGCCGCAAGCTTCTCGATGGTAAAGCGCGAGACGCCGGCCACGGCGGCAAGCCGTTCGATGCTGGCATAGCCGTTGCCGCGCGCCTCGATGAGCTTCTGCATTTCTTTTTCGTTCAGGCCATGGATCATCCTCAAGCCGAGCCGCACTGCGTGTCTTCCGTCCGGCAGCGGCTCCAGCGTGCAATCCCATTCGCTGCGATTCACATCGGCCTCTCGTACCTCCACGCCATGCTCGCGCGCATCGCGCACAAGCTGGGCCGGTTGATAAAAGCCCATCGGCTGGCTGTTCAGGATGGCGGCACAAAAGACATCCGGATAATGGCACTTGATCCAGGCGGAGGCGTAGACCAGCAAAGCGAAGCTTGCCGCATGGCTTTCGGGAAATCCGTATTCACCGAAACCTTCGATTTGGCCGAAGCAGTTTTCGACGAATTTCGGATCGTAGCCGCGCGCGATCATGCGGCTGATGAATCGTTCGCGGAACAGCGGCACGTTTCCGGTATGGCGGAAAGTGGCCATGGCGCGGCGCAAACCGTCCGCCTCGTCGGGTGTGAATTTCGCGGCGGTGATGGCGATCTGCATCGCCTGTTCCTGAAAAAGGGGGATGCCTTTTGTCCGCTTGAGGACTTCTTTCAGTTCGTCGGCGTGCCCATGCGCGGGATGGGGAGAGGCATAGACTTCCGGTTCGATGCCGTCCCGCCGGCGCAGATAGGGATGCACCATGTCACCCTGGATCGGGCCGGGTCGCACGATCGCGACCTCGATGACGAGATCGTAGAATGTCTTCGGTTTGAGGCGCGGCAGCATCGACATCTGCGCGCGGCTTTCCACCTGGAACACGCCGACGGAATCGGCGCGCGACAGCATCTCATAGGTCTTTTCATCCTCCTGCGGCAGAGTGGAGAGCGTGTAATCCTTGCCATAATGCGTCTTCATGAGATCGAGGCCGCGACGCAGGCAGCTCAGCATGCCGAGCGCCAGCACATCGACTTTCATCAGGCCAAGCGTATCGATGTCGTCCTTGTCCCATTCAATAAAGGTGCGTTTTTCCATCGCGCCGTTGCCGATCGGCACGGTTTCATCGAGCCGGCCGCGTGTGAGGATGAAGCCGCCGACATGCTGGGAGAGATGACGCGGAAAGCCGAGCAGTTCGCGCGCCAAAAGGATGGTCTGCTGGATCGCCGGGTTCGATGCATCGAGCCCGGCCTGGCGGATGTGGTGGTCAGGCAATCCGTCGTCGTGGCTGCCCCAGACCGTCTTCGCGATCGCCGCCGTGATGTCGGGCGTCAGGCCCAGCGCCTTGCCGACCTCGCGAATGGCGCGGCGAGAACGATAATGCACGACGGTCGCGCAGATCGCGGCGTGTTCGCGGCCATATCGCTTATAGACGTATTGAATGACTTCCTCGCGCCGGTCGTGCTCGAAATCGACATCGATGTCCGGCGGTTCGCCTCTGTTCGCTGAAATGAAGCGGGCAAAGAGGAGATTGCTCGTGTTCGGATCGATTTCGGTGATGCCGAGACAAAAGCAGACTGCGCTGTTCGCCGCCGAACCGCGTCCCTGACAGAGAATGCCCTGACTGCGCGCGTAAGCCACCACATCGTGGACGGTCAGGAAGTAGCGTGCATAATCGAGCTTGGCGATCAACGCCAGTTCCTCGTTCAATCGTCTGACAACATCCGGAGGGATGCCATCAGGGTAATGGCTCTTGGGATAGCGCCGCTCGGCGCCTATCCATGTCAGATCTTCCAGATGTTGCTGTGGCGTCTTGCCGGGTGGCACCGGTTCGTCGGGATATTCGTTTCTGAGTTTTCCGAGATCGAATTGACAGGCATTCGCGATCTGAACCGTGCGGGCGATCGTATCGGGATAATCGCGAAACAAACGCGCCATCTCCTCCGGTGACTTGAGGTGACGCTCGGCATTGCGTGCGAGACGGAAACCGGCCTCGGTCACGGTGCATTTCTCGCGAATGCAGGTGAGCACATCGGCCAGCGCCTGGCGTTTGGGCGTGTGGTAATGCACGTCGTTGATGGCGACCATGGGGGTGCCAGTGCTTGCGCCAAGTTCGGTCAGCAGGCCAAGCCGCCGCGGCTCGTCGCCATGATAGCGATAAGTCCCGGCGATAAAGCATCGTTCGGGTGCCGTGCGCGCGAGCGCCTGAAGCTTTTCCACGAAAGCAGGCGACAGATCGTCCGGTGGTACCGCGATCAGCATGTGCCCGTGAGCGATCGCAAGAATGTCGTCAAAAAAAATGTGGCATTCGCCCTTGTCGGCCTTGAGATTGCCTTGCGTCAGTAGTTTGCACAGGCGGCCATAGGCTTGTCGTTCGGTCGGGTAGGCGATGGCTTCGAAGCCATCGCTGGTCACGAGACGGGCGCCGACGAGAAGCTTGATGGTCGGCCGCTTGCGCGCTTCCTCATAAGCGCGCACCACGCCCGCCAGGCTGTTGCGGTCGGCGATGCCGATGGCTTTCAGGCCGAGCGCTTCGGCCGTCGCGACCATTTCCTGCGGATGTGAGGCGCCCCGCAAGAAGGAGAAATTGGTGGTGACGGCGAGTTCGGCGTAAGCGGTCATGAGTCACGCAAACAGGCCATGCATGAACCATTGCGCCGCGCTGGTCTCCCGTCCGTACAGGCCTTCGCGATAAAGCCAGAATCTGTGGCCGGCGTCGTCTTCGACCAGATAATAGTCGCGAGTCAGATTGTGTTTCTGCTCGCGCCACCATTCGCTGGCAATGCGTTCCGGCCCCTGCGTCTGCGTCACAGTGTGGGTAACGCCGCGCCAGCAGAAATGCCGGGGTGGTCCTTCCGGCACCAGCGCCGTGACCTGCACCGCTTCCGCCTGTGGCAGAAGAACGAGCGGGCGAGGCCGGGCCTGCTCCGGCGTGGGCCAGACCGGCGCTTCGCCGATCGCGCTCGCGGGCTGTTCCGCGCGCTCGGGCAGATGGCTTTCGACTGGCAGGAGGCGTCGCACGCTGCGCGGCCCCAGACGTTGCCGCAGCCGGTCAACCAGCGCGGCGCATTGTTCGGAACCGGACAGGTTTTCGGCATCGGTAATCAGTTCGGCCTGCCCGTCCTGCATCGGTTCGGTCCTGGTGACGGCGAGGTCGATCGCCTCGAAACCAAAACCGGCATCGACATCGCACGCAATGCGTTCGAGCTTCAGCTCAACCAGGCGCGCAACATGCGCCGTATCGCGTGTCGGCCGCGTCAGACCGATATCGACAATCGTTGCTTCGCCATCGACGCGATAAAGAGACAGCCGCAGATCGCGCGCGCCGACGCCGTCACGCGCCAGCGCATGATCGATATCCTGCATCAAGCGCATTGCGATTCGTACGACAGCGTCGGTCGTGAAAATCGGTTCGAGCAGATAACGGACACTGTGATAGGCCGGCGGTGGAACGATGAAATCGAGCGGCTCGGTGACGCGTCCTAAGGCCTGATCAATCCGCAAGAGCAATTCCTTCTCGAAGCGTGCCGCGAATGGTGCGCGCGGCTTATCGAGCAATGCGCCGATGCGTTTGAAACCGAGACGGCGCAGAGTCGTGCAGGTATCGTGCGACAGGCGCAGAGCTTCGACAGGCAGGGGCGCCAGTGTCTCCGTTTCGGTGCCGGGGGCGGCCACACTCACACGCATGCGATGAAAGCGCGACAAGGCCCAGGCGGTTCCCGGCGTACCGCTGATGGCGAGTTTGGCCGGCAGGCCGAAATGATCGAGCCGCTGCAGCAGATCGGCCAGCATCCTCTCTTCCCCCCCGAACAGATGTGCAGCGCCGGTGACATCGAGAAAGAAACCATCGGCGCCATTCTCTTTGTCCCAGCACGACGCCGCCGGCGTATAGCGCGTTGCCCAGAGCGCAAGCCGTCGCAACGCGGCGTCATCCTTGATTGGATCGGCGGGGTGTACTTGCAGCCTTTCGATTTTCGCACGCGCATCCGCCAGGATGTCGCCCCGCATGAGACCCTCCGCCTCGGCTGCTTCGTTGAGAGCGGCGATGCGCGGCGTGCCGGAGGCTTCGGTCGAAAGAACGAAGGGCCGCGCGGGGTCAACCGGCACGTGTTGCGAAGGATTGCGTGTCTGCGCGGCGAGAAAACGCAGGATCGGCCATCGCGGCAGAAAGACTGAAACGATACGCGGCATGATCGAACTCCACCAACCAGTCTCCCGTGCGTCCGTTGCGGCAGCGTTCGAGCTGAACCTGCCAGCGCCAATGCGTGGCCAGTCCGAAACGGTCGCGGCGTGAAGGGCAAGATCTGACGCGCCAGCGCGTCATGGCGACGTTGACGCCCGTCAAACCGGTCGGGCGCAGCAGCAGGAGGGGGATGCGGGAATCGCCGGCGGCGAGGCTGAGGCGTTGCCCGGCGAGAAGGTCGAGTTTTGCGCCGACCGTGCCAGTTACGGCGGCCGCAACGCCCGAGCGCAGGATTTCCTCCATGGCCCAGAGCGTTTGGGTCTCGTCGGCCGTCTGCACCATGAGAACCCGGGCCGGATCGAGACCGAGACAGTTGAGACCATGTCCATGCAGTCCACCATCGCGGACAGCAACGAACATCACAGGGGCGCCGCGCGGCAGGCGGCCGAGCAGGGCGGCGATGAAGCCGAGGGCGGCGGGCTTGTCCGCTTCGGTCTGCGGGACGATTTCATGCACAGCAGCGAGAGGCAGGCCGCCTTGCGGCAGGCAGGCATCGAGGACTGGCAGTCCAAACGGCAGGACAGGCTCTGATGCCAGGGCCAGTTGGGGCATCAGCCGGCGCAGATCCTGCACGATTTCAGCCCGTTTCCGGCTGTGTGCGGACGGAAAAAGCGATCTCATGGTGTAATTTTAGAACAAAAGGAGAACATTTCAAGGGCCATCTCTGAGGCTTTGCCCTCGTCGCCTTGCAACTTCCGGTTCCCTCTGCCCGTCTGCCGTCCCGCGATATCACGCAACATATCTGCGGCGCTGTGTGGCGAATTATATTCGTTTGAATATAATTCCCTTGCGGCAGCCGGACGCGTATCCTGCAGGTTTCCATCGCAACGCGGCGAAACGGAGAGGGCCATGGCAGAACGCTCGTTCAAGGAAGAGGTCGAAAAGCTTCGCCTCGGTGCCGGCGAAGAATTCCGCGGCGAGGGCATCCTTGCGATCACGAAGGCGCTGCTCGAATCCGGCGTCTCGTATGTAGCCGGCTACCAGGGCGCGCCAATCTCGCATTTGATGGATGTGCTCAGTGACGCCAACGACATTCTGAAAGAGCTTGGCGTTCATTTTGAATCGAGCGCGAGTGAGGCCACCGCGACGGCGACGCTTGCAGCCTCCGTCAACTATCCCTTGCGCGGTGCGGTCACCTTCAAGTCGACAGTCGGAACGAATGTTGCTTCCGACGCGCTTGCCAATCTCGCCTCCGGCGGCGTGAAAGGTGGCGCGCTGATTATTCTCGGCGAAGACTACGGCGAAGGCTCCTCGATCATGCAGGAGCGCAGCCATGCCTTCGCGATGAAGTCGCAGGTCTGGCTCCTTGACCCGCGGCCCAATCTTCCATCAATCGTCAACGCGGTGAAGAAAGGCTTCGAATTGTCGGAAGCTTCCAACACGCCGGTGATGCTGGAAGTTCGCATTCGCGCTTGCCACGTCTATGGCCGATTCACGACGCAGGAAAATGTGCGGCCGGATTTCACGCTGAAGGACGCGCTGGAAAGTCCACGACGGGACATCAACCGCATCGCGCTCCCGCCGGCCACCTACATGCACGAGAAAGAAAAGATCGAGCAACGCTGGCCCGCGGCGGTGAAATTCATCAAGGACAATGCGCTCAACGAATTTTTTGATGGCGACCTTTCCGACATCGGCATCATCATGCAGGGTGGTATGTATAATACCGCCTTGCGCGCGCTCGAACTGATGGGACTGGCCGACGCGTTCGGTCATTCGCGCGTGCCGCTCTATGTGATGAATGTCACCTATCCACTCATCGATGACGAGATCGTTCGCTTTGCGACTGGCAAGCGCGCCATTCTGATCGTGGAGGAAGGCGCCCCCGAATATATCGAGCAGGCGACCAATACCGTCCTGCGCCGCGCCGACATTCAGACCCGCATCGAAGGCAAGGGCATGTTGCCGATGGTCGGTGAATACACCGGCGCGGCGATGCGCGAGGGCCTAATCAGATTCGTGCGCACCTATCGTCCGGACGTGCTCAGCGATCTCCCGCATCCCTCGCCGTCGAATGAGGCCGTCATGCGGCTGGCCAACGCCACGAAGGCCGCCGAAGGCCAGGTTCATCCGCGTCCGCCGTCATTCTGCACCGGCTGTCCGGAGCGGCCGATCTTCACCGCCATGAAGCTGGTCGAGCGCGAGCTCGGGCCGCATCATGTGAGCTGCGACATCGGCTGTCATCTGTTCTCGATCCTGCCGCCTTTCAATATCGGCGCCACCACCATGGGCTATGGTCTAGGCGGGGCGGGTGCGGCAGCCTTCAACACCCAGGCGGACAAGCGCGCCATCGCCATCCTGGGTGACGGCGGCTTCTGGCATAACGGTCTTGTCTCCTCGATCAGCAACGCCGTCTTCAACAAGTCGAACAACGTCCACATCATCGTCGATAACGGCTATACCGCCGCGACCGGCGGACAGGACGTACTCTCCTCGGCGGCCGACAACGAAATCCGCGCGACCAAGAACCCGATCGAGAAGGCGGTGCGTGGCGTCGGCGTCGACTGGGTGCGGACGATCACGCGCACCTATGATGTGGCAAAAATGCGCGATACCTTGCGCGAGGCGCTGACAACCCGGGAGCAGGGCCCAAAGGTCATCATCGCGCAGTCGGAATGCATGCTCAACAAACAGCGCCGTGTGCGGCCGCTGATGAACAAGGCGATCAAGGATGGTCAGCGGGTGGTGCGCGAACGTTTCGGAGTCGATCCTGACACCTGCACCGGCGACCATTCCTGCATCCGACTGTCGGGTTGCCCGTCGCTGACGGTCGCACCCAATCCGGACCCGCTCCGTACCGAGCCCGTCACAAAGGTGATCAATTCCTGCGTGGGCTGCGGCCTGTGCGGGGAGGTGGCGCATGCAGCCGTGCTCTGTCCCTCGTTCTACCGCGCTTCGATCATCAGCAATCCGAGCGGCTGGGACCGCTTCAAGGAGAAGCTGCGCAACGCCGTGATCGGATTTCTGCAGCGGCGCTTGGAGAAACGCCAGCTTTTGGCTGTCTGACCGTCATGGATGCACAGGTTCCGCAGAAGGTAAGGCCGATCACGATTGCCGTGCTTGCCATGGGCGGCGAGGGCGGTGGTGTGCTTGCCGAATGGATTGTCGATCTCGCCGAGCATGCCGGCTATCTGGCACAAATGACGTCGGTGCCGGGCGTGGCTCAGCGAACCGGCGCCACGATCTATTACCTGGAATTGTTTCCGTATACCGCAGTGAATGGCGCTGGCCGCGAACCGGTGCTGGCGTTGATGCCGACGCCGGGCGATGTGGATATCGTCATTGCCTCCGAACTGATGGAAGCCGGCCGCGCGATCCAGCGCGGCCTGGTGACGCCGGATCGCACTACGCTCATCGCGTCGACCAGCCGCACCTTCTCCATGACCGAGCGGCTGGCATTGGCCGACGGGCGCGTCGACGATGCGAAGCTGATCGAGGCCTGCCGCAGCGCCGCCCGACAGCTCCATGCCTTCGATATGGCGGCGCTCGCGGAGGCGACCGGAAGCGTGATCAGCGCGGTGCTGTTCGGTGCGCTGGCTGGCGCCCATGTGCTGCCATTTCCGCGCACGGCTTTCGAAATGGCGATCCGCCGCGGCGGCGTCGGGGTCGCAGCAAGCCTGGCGGCATTCACTGCGGGTTTCGAGGCGGTGAGCTCCGGTGTTTTGCCGAAATTCGGGGTAACCGAAGAGCCAGCCAGAACCAGACCGCTCCCGCCGGAAGTCGCAGCGCTCATTTCCGAAGCCGAACGCATCTTTCCGCAGCAGGCTCAAGCCACACTCCGTGCTGGCATTCTCCGCGCGGCGGACTACCAGACCGCCGCTTACGCGCGTCTTTACCTTGACCGGCTTTTGCCTCTCGTCGAAGTCGAGCGCAGGCAGCGCGACCCCACCTGCCGCCTCTTGCAGGAAACCGCGCGCCAGCTAGCCCTCGGTATGGCCTACGAAGATACAATCCGCGTTGCCGAGCTGAAGATCAGGCCGTCGCGGTTTGCGCGCGTGCGGGACGAGGTGAAGCTTGCCGAGGGGCAAGTCCTCGAGATCGCCGAATTCATGCATCCCCGCACGCAGGAAATCGCCGACACATTGCCGGCCTCGCTCGGCCGCTTCATCCTGCGTACGGGCTGGATGCGCCGCCTGATCGACAGCCTCACTAAGTCCGGCCGCACCGTAAAGACGACGTCGCTGCACGGTTTTCTCCTCCTCTATATGGTTGCAGCATTCAAGCCGCTGCGACCGCGATCCCTGCGCTACCAAAACGAGCAGTCGGCGCTCGAGGAATGGCTGGCGACCGTCCTGCGGGTGGCTGAAACGGATTACGATCTCGCCGTCGAGATCGCGGCTTGTCGCAACCTGGTGAAAGGCTACGGCGACACCCATGAACGGGGACGCGCCTGCTTTGATGAGATTATGGCAGTTCTGCCCGATCTCTCCGGCCGCCCCAACGCGGCCGTCCGGCTCACGGGCTTGCACAGGGCTGCCAGTGCCGACGACACCGGTGCCGGGCTGAAGGCAGCGATTGCTGCGCTGCAGTCGGAATTGGCCGAAGCTGGACCGGGCCGCTGAACCTCAGCCCTCCAGCTGTACATTAGACTATCCTCCGGATTCCTCGGTCCGCCGACCCTCTGGAGTGCGGCGATGACCCATGCAAGATTGCGTTCTGGGGCAGGTCTCGTCCTGCTAGTCTTGGAACAGGTCTTGCAAGGGACCGGCCACGCCGACGGAGGTAACAAGCATGAAGTACGTTTCAGCAGCGGTTTTTGTTTTAGGGGTGCTGGTTCAGCCGGCGCATGCCCAGGAACTCACAGGCACTTTGAAGAAGATCAAGGAAACTGGCGCCATCACGCTGGGCTTCCGTGAATCCTCGGTGCCGTTCTCATATCTCGATGAGAAGCAGCAGCCGGTCGGCTATGCGATGGACATCTGCTACAAGATCGTCGATGCGGTGAAGAAAGAGCTGAAGATTGACAAGCTGGAGGTTAAGCTCAACCCGGTCACTTCCGCAACGCGCATTCCGCTGATGGCCAACGGCACAATCGACCTCGAATGCGGCTCGACGACCAACAATGCCGAGCGGCAGAAGCAGGTCTGGTACACCAACACGCACTTCCTGACGGCCAGCCGCTACGTGACCAAGCGTGCCAGCAACATCAAGAAGATCGACGACCTCAAGGGCAAGACCATCGTCTCCACGGCCGGCACGACCAACATCAAGCAGGCGACCGAAGCGAATGTTGCGCGTCAGCTCGGCATGAACATCATACCGGCCAAGGATCACGCGGAGGCGTTTCTGATGGTCGAGACCGATCGCGCCGTCGCCTTTGTGATGGATGATATCCTGCTGTCCAGCCTCGTCGCATCCTCGAAGGATCCGAAGGCCTATGTGATTTCCGAGGACGCATTCTCGCCGCCGGAGCCCTATGGGATCATGCTGCGCAAGGACGATGCAGCTTTCAAGAAGGTCGTCGATGACGCCACTGCCGCCCTCTATAAGAGCGCGGAAGGCAAGGCGATCTACGACAAGTGGTTCACCAAACCGATCCCGCCGCGCGGCCTCAATCTCAATGTCCCGATGAGCGCGCAAATGAAGAAGATTTTCGACAAACCGACCGACTCGCCAGACCCGGCGGTGTACTGACCGATCGGCAATGATCTGCGGCGGCACAGTGCCGCCGCAGATATGCGCGCAGAGGGGGCGGCGCATGAACTACAACTGGAACTGGGGCATTTTCTGGGAGCCCTCGCCCGAGGGAGCCGGTACCTATTTTGACATGTTGCTGTCGGGGCTGAAGTGGACGCTCGCGACATCTGCGTTCGCCTGGGTGCTCGCTCTGCTGCTGGGCTCGATTATCGGCGTTCTGCGGACGCTTCCCTCGAAGCCCGCGAATTACTTTGCATCGGCCTATGTGGAATTCTTCCGAAACATCCCGCTGCTGGTGCAATTGTTTCTCTGGTTTTTCGTGCTGCCGGAATTGGTGCCGCATGCTGCCGGTATGTGGCTGAAGCAATTGCCGAATGCGCCATTCTGGACGGCCGCTATCGGCATCGGCTTTTACATGTCGGCGCGTGTGGCCGAACAATTGCGCGCCGGCATCAACGCCTTGCCGCGCGGACAGAGCATGGCCGGCAAGGCACTGGGTTTGAGGACCTGGCAAGTCTATGTCTACGTGCTGCTGCCGATGGCCTATCGAATCATCCTGCCGCCGCTGACATCGGAATTTCTCAATACCATCAAGAATACCGCGGTTGCGCTCACCATCGGATTGCTGGAGCTGACGGGGCGTGCGCGTTCGATGCAGGAGTTCTCTTTCCAGGTCTTCGAGGCCTTCACGGCGGCTACGATATTATATCTTCTTGTCAATGCCGTGGTCGTGGTCACGATGCGCTATATCGAGCGCCGTGTCGCGGTGCCCGGTTATATAACAGGCAAGTGAGGTCGAACATGTTTACGGGCTTCGACCTCGACGTCATCTGGCAGTCGCTGCCCTATCTCTTCTTCGAGGGCATGCGCTTCACGCTGATGCTGACTGCGATGGCGACGGCGGGCGGGATCGTAATCGGCACGCTGATCGCGATGATGCGCTTGTCGGGTCTTCCGATCCTCCCGCAGATCGCCGCCAGCTACACGAATTTCATGCGCTCGCTGCCGCTGGTGCTGGTGATTTTCTGGTTCTACTTCCTGATCCCCTATGTCGGGCAGTGGATCACCGGCGCTTCGCGGCCGATTGCGGTCGGCGCCTTCATGTCGGCACTCGTGACCTTTACGCTGTTCGAAGCGGCCTATTTCTCCGAGATCATGCGCGCCGGCATCCAGTCGATCCCGAAAGGGCAGGTGGCGGCTGGCTACGCACTCGGGCTGACCTACTGGCAGGTGATGGGCAATATCGTGCTGCCGCAAGCCTTCCGCAACATGCTGCCGGTGCTGCTGACGCAGACCATCATCTTGTTCCAGGATACGTCGCTCGTCTACGTGCTCTCCATTACCGACTTCCTCGGCGCCGCTTCCAAGGTGGCGCAGCGCGACGGACGTCTTGTCGAGATGTATTTGTTCGTCGCGCTCGTGTATTTCGTCATGTCATATGCGGCGTCGAAATTCGTCAAGCATCTGCAGGCGCGTGTCGCTGTCAGCCACTGAAAGATCGCCATGATCGAGATCAAGTCCATCAGCAAGCATTACGGGAAGATACAGGTCCTCAAGAACTGCTCGACGCAGGTTGCAAAAGGCGAGGTGGTGGTTGTTTGCGGCCCGTCAGGCTCCGGCAAGTCTACCCTTATCAAGTGCGTCAACGGACTCGAGCCGTTCCAGTCGGGCGACGTGATCCTCGACGGCATCAGCCTGTCGGATCCGAAGATCGACCTTCCGAAGCTGCGTGCGCGGGTCGGGATGGTGTTCCAGCATTTCGAGCTGTTTCCGCATCTGCGGGTGATCGACAATCTCTGCCTCGCCCAGGAGAAAGTGCTCGGCCGGTCGCGGGCCGATGCCGAGGCGAGGGGCATGAAGCTCCTGGAGCGGGTGGGTCTTGTCGCACATGCGCAGAAGTATCCCGGAGAGCTCTCGGGCGGCCAGCAGCAGCGCGTTGCCATCGCCCGCGCGCTGGCGATGGATCCGATCGTCATGCTGTTCGACGAGCCGACCTCGGCGCTCGATCCGGAAATGGTGAACGAGGTGCTGGATGTGATGATCGAGCTGGCGCGCGAGGGCATGACCATGATGGTGGTCACGCACGAGATGGGGTTTGCCCGCAAGGTCGCCGATCGCGTCATCTTCATGGACAAGGGCGAAATCGTCGAAGACGCGGCCAAGGAGGATTTCTTCGGCAAGCCACGCAGCGAGCGCGCCCAGTTGTTCCTGTCGAAAATACTGCAGCACTGAAGGGAATGCCCGGGCGAAATGCGCCCGGACATTCGCTTGCGTCAGTTACATCTTCGCCTTGATGTATTCGACCATCTGGCTGACGACTGTGCCCCAGCCGTCGTGGAAACCCATCTCCTCGTGCTTCTTGCGGCCATCTTCGTCCTTGTGGATCGCATAGGCAGTATAGCGCGTTCCGCTGCCTTGCGGCTCAAGCGTCAGGATCGCCGAGAAGAACGGATTTTGCGAAGGCCGATAACCGGGCAAGAGCGTATCGGTAAAGACCAGGCGCTCGTTCGGCACAATCTCAAGGTAGCATCCGATATTCGGAAATTCCTGACCGTCTGGCGAGCGCATGGTTGTGCGGAAGATGCCGCCCGGCCGCAGGTCGATCTCGCAATCGGTGATGCTCCAGGGCTTCGGCACGAACCAGTGGCGGATATGTGCCGGTGTTGTCCACGCGGTCCAGACCAGCTCGCGCGGCACATCGACGGTGCGTTCCAGCACGAGGTCGAGCTTGGGATCGACTTTGACGACAAACGGCTTGGTCATGGCTGCGTCTTCTCCTTGAGGTCCATAAGATAACTGTCGAGTTGATCGAGGCGTTGCTCCCAGATCGTGCGCTGTTTGCTCAGCCAGTCTTCGGCGAGCCGCAGGCGCTTGGCCGCGAGCTGATAAGTGCGGACGCGGCCGGTCTTGCGCGAGCGAACCAGGCCGCATCCTTCCAGAACTTTCAGGTGTTCAAGGAACGAAGGCAGCGCCATTTCGAACGGCGCTGCGAGCTCGCTGACGGACGCGGGGCTGCGGCTCAGCCGCTCCAGGACTTGCCGTCGTGTCGGGTCGGACAGCGCACGAAACACGCTGTCGATCGGACGTAAAATCGTGTCGGTCGCTGGTCCTGTCATCGCGAGGGTCCGCTGACACGTCTTAAAGCGCCCGAATAGTTAGGTAATGCCTAAGTATTGGCGCCGCCGCCATGCGCGCGATGCGACAGGCACCTCCCGGGGTACGGTCTCTAACGCGTCGAAAGATAAAGCGCATCGGTTCTGCGTCGTGCCGATGAAGGAATGGACTGAAAATGCAAATTCACCAGATGCTTAGAAGGCTGAATGTGCACAGGTGGGCGCCGAGAGATCAAAATTCAATGATGCTCGCACATGGCGTGTAGCACCGCAGACTTCTGCATTCGCATTGCGTAGCGGGATGCACTTCATGGCGCACGTGCAGCTATTTTTCGGTGGCTGATCTCGGGTTGCTCGAAAAGAGCAATGCTATGAGGCCGCTGCCCACAGCCGATTCTGAATTAGCGTCCGCTATCCGGTCGTACGGCATCAAGCACTAAATCACGCAACCAGCGATGCCCGGGGTCGCCTTCGTGGCGCTTGTGCCAGATTTGAATGAATTTCAATTCCGGCACTTTCATCGGCAACGGCACCGGAAACACGATTAGGTCCGCGGACATCTTGAACACCGACAGCAGGCGTCTACGAGTATGAGCGACGAGGTCGGTGCCCCGGATCAGCGAAGGGACGCTGAGATAATGCGGCACGGCCACGACGATCCGTCGCGGAATTCCCATCGAATCGAGAATCTCATCAACCTGGATGCCGGTGTCACGATTGCGCGCGACCGTGACATGCGGTGAATCCAGGTAGGCCTGCAATTCCATGCGTCCGTTCTTCAGGCGTTTGTTGCACTTGTCGGCGACGCAGATCAGGGTGTCGCGATAGAGTTCGCGGCTGTGCAGGTCTTTCGGCACATGCGGGATGACCCCGATCGCCAGATCTATCTCGTCGTCGGCAATACGTTGACACGATTCCTGCGGCCCCGATGTGCTGATCACGAGATCGACATTCGGTGCCTCGCGACGAATGCGGCGCACGATGAGTGGCAGCGCTTCGACACTCATGGCGTCGCTCATCGACAGGCGGAACGTGCGGGAGGTCGTAGCAGGATCGAAGACGTTTCCGGTGCTCACGATGGAGCGGATATCCGCAAGCACGGATTGAACGCCGGGATGAAGCGAGAGGGCGCGTCCGGTCGGCTGCATTCCATGCGGACCGCGAGTCAGAAGATCATCCTTGAACAGGTAGCGAAGCCGTTTGAGGGCATGGCTGACCGCCGGCTGCGTCACGCCAAGCTTTTCAGCTGCGCGCGACACACTCCGCTCAGAGACAAGGGCGTCAAAAGCGACCAGCAGATTGAGGTCGATGCTGTGCAGGTTCATGGTTCAACATAAATAGCATTTATATGGATATGAGTATAAGGAAATTGCATTTATGGGAAGGGCCCGTATGACTTGGCCGGGACAGAGCGCCCGCGAACTGGCGTTCCCAACAGTGTCCCGGGAGGCCCCGATGAAAAGTGTCGGCCATCGCCGCTACGTCGCCGTGCTGCTGCCGTTCGACAAGTCGTTCAGGATCGACGAGCAGGCCTATCGCCGCTATGTGCGCTATTTCGCCGACGATGCCCGATTTGCGCGTGAAGGCGGTCTCTGCGTCAATCCGGAAGCCGGTGAAATTTTCTATCTCACGCGCGAGGAAAAGCGCCGCGTTCTCGAAATCGCGATGGAAGAGGCGCATGGCAAGTTGCCGGTCATCGCCGGCACCTGGGCGCTGACGACGGAAGAAACGGTTGAAACCGCGAAGGACTGCAAGGCGCTCGGCGTCGACGGCATCTTCGTGACGCCGCCCGGCGGCGCACAGGACGTGACCTCCTGCTGGGACGCGGATGGCTATCCGGAAATCTGGCTCGACCAGATCGTCGCGCAGGACCGCGCCGTCGATCTGCCCATCGTCACGCATCCGGTCGGCGGCGCCAAACCGCCTTTCTATCCCGGGCTGCCGCTGCAGGCGACTTTGCGCATTTGCCGCGAGGTGAAGAACGTCGTCGGCTGGAAGATGACCTATATGTATGACGGCTTTCGACTCATCGCGAAGGGACTGCGCGGGCTCGACCGCCCGGTGGCAGTCATGGGCGCGCTCGCATCCCGCTTCCATGAATACAAGGCGACCGGCATGTTCGACGGCACGCTGAGCGGCTTCTGGACCTTTGCCAAGGAGCCGATGCTCGATCATCTCGACGCGTGGGACGCGCGCGATATCGACAAGGCGTGTGCGATCTGGGACAGCGGGTTGTGCGAACTGCACGAGTATATCGCCGACATGGGCCGGTTGCATATCCGCTACAAGACGGCGACCTGGCTGCGCGGACTGATCCCCAATCCGTTCATGCGCGCCCCGATGCCGAAGCCGAAACAGGAGGAGATCGACACGATCTACCGGTTGCTCAGAAACCTCAATCTCGACGTGATCGAGATAAAGGAGACGCGCATCGCCGCGTGAGTCTGCGACCTTCACCGACTTTGACCCGGCCGGACAAGACCGGGAGTTGGCAATCAAACTAGGGAGACAGCCATGAAACGTGCGAGCCTGGCACTTGCGTGTATCCTCAGCATATTCACGGTCGAGGCCGCAATCGCGCAGACCTATCCGAACCAGCCGGTTCGCATTGTCGTGCCCTTCGCTGCGGGCGGCGCCGTCGACAGCGTTGCGCGAATCGTGGGACAGAAGATGTCAGACTCGCTTGGTCAACCGGTTGTTATCGAGAACAAGCCTGGAGCCGGCGGAAATCTGGCGGCGGACACGGTAGCCCGCGCCGCACCGGACGGTTATACGATCCTGCTGACAACCAACGGCCATGCGATCAGTCCTTCGCTCTATCGCACGCTGCCGTTCGATGCGATCAAGGATTTCATCCCAGTTACCCAACTGATTGAATCGCCGCTACTCCTCGTCGCCTCCAACAAATTGCCGGTCACCTCATTGAAAGAACTGACCGCGCTGGCGCAGCAAAAGCCCGGCGGCCTGAACTATGGTTCGACCGGCGTTGGCAATCCGCTGCATCTGTCGATGGAAATGCTCAAGAAAGCCACGGGCATGGATATTGCGGCGATCCCTTATAAAGGCGACGCGCCCTTGAATACGGCCTTGATTGCTGGCGAAGTCGATCTCGCCATTGTGCCGGTGGCGACCGGCCGTGCGAACGTCGAGAACAAGCTGGTGAAGGGGCTGGCAGTGACGACCGCGCAGCGGTCCAAGGCGATGCCGGACCTTCCCACGGTGGCGGAACAGGGCGTGCCCGGCTTCGACACCGGCAGTTGGCAGGGCTTTTTCGTGCCAGCCAATACACCGCCTGACGTCGTCCAGCGCATTTATCAGGAGACCAAAAAGGCGCTGGACACGCCGGAAGTTCGGGAGCGGCTAAAGGCCTTCGTGGCGGAGCCCGTCGCTAGCACGCCCGAGGCTTTCGCCCAGAAGTTCAAGGACGATGTGGCGAAATTCGCGAAAATCGTCAAGGACGCCAATATCCCGATGCAGAACTAAGGGCTTGGCACTCGTATGTGACTTCACCTGTCGCATACGAGCATAATGGTCGAGCGGTATGTTCAGGCGCACATTGCGCCATCCACCATCAGCGTCGAGCCGCTCGTGAAGCTGCTCTGGTCCGACGCGAGGAACAGGACCGCACGGGCAACTTCTTCGGGCAGGCCATGCCGCCCAAGAGGGATGATCTCGTCAAACATCCTGCCGGCGTCGCGGCCAATCAGCTGGCTCATGCTGCGCTCGGCGATGCGCATGAACTCGTTGTCGATCGGGCCGGGATTGACCGTATTGACCCGGATTCTGCGTGGCGCCACTTCCTTGGCGATGCAGCGCATCAGGCCGACGAGGGCGTGCTTGGCGGCAACGTAGGAGCAATTCCCGGCCACGCCTTTCACGCCTGTGATGCTCGACGTAATGACAATGCTGCCGCCGTCATTCATCTGCGGGATTGCATATTTGCAGGCAAGAAAGCAGCCGCGCACATGCGTGGCGATGATCTTGTCAAAGAGATCCTCCGGATAGTCGACGGTGGGAATGATCGGCCCGTCATTTCCGGCATTGCTGAAGAGAATGTCGACTTTGCCCCATTTGGTGACGGTCTGATCGACATAGTTCCTGACATGGTCCGCTTGCGTTACATCGGCGACGATATAATCGGCGCGATCGCGGCCAAGTGTTGCCATCGCCTGCTTGAGACGGTCTTTCGACAGATCGACCAGCATGATTCTGGCGCCTTCTTGCAGCATCAATTGCGTCGTCGCAAAGCCAATGCTGCCGGCAGCACCGGTTACGATACAGACTTTTCCGTCGAGTTGGCCCATGCCGCGCAGTTCCTATTGCGGGATGATCGGCAGCAGCAGATGCGAGGGCCGCTGCGCGTCATGATAGATGTGGTGCAACGTCGTCCGGCTGCTGCAGATGTGATAGGGGATGTATTCGGCGTTGGTGGCGCCGCCGATACCTGTCGGTAGATCGAGGCTTGTGATCTCGAGGCAGATTCGGTGACCTTTGCGAAAGAGATTGGCCGTAGCCATGATCTCGATCGCATATTCGTTGATCTCGCCCGGAACGATTGGTTGGCGCGCCTCGCGGGTAAGGGGATGCCACGGCCTCCAGGGTTTGGAGCGGCTGGAATCGACTGCGCGGTGGGACGCCTTCAGCCAGCCGCGCGTCAATTCGCGTTCTGGCAAATCCTGCGGAGCATGACGTTCGCCCTCACGCGCCGACATCACCGACACGTCGGGGCCGACATCCTTGAGGATGACGATCCAGTTGGTGTCGTCCTGGTCGATAGCTGCAAACAGATTGAGCACGATCGGGCCTGCGACAAGCGTGTCAGCCGCGAGCGGCTCGGTCATGTAGCGTAGCTTCTGGATGGTGCTAGTCTGAGTGATCGGCATCTGCACGAAAGAATCTGGCGCCTGGTGATCCTTTACACTCGAGGGCGTGAACGGCTCTGCACGCAGCCGCTCCCAGCTATTTAGGTAAAGCTTGGTCCACTGCGTCTCCGGCAGGGGCCAGTCGCTGGCGGTGCGCCACTCATTGGCACCCATGACCCAGAACCTGACCGGAGGCTCGTCCATGACCCCGGTGTCGATCCCCTTCAGCCAGTGGTCGTGCCACTTGAGGATCTCGCCGTGAAAGGAGTGAAAGGGCCGCTCCAGATGCGCTGGCCCGGCGAACATGAGCTTCTTTGGAGCGTCGAGTTCGCAGAACCAGTTCTGCGCGCCGTTCAGGTGAGTCTTGTACGTGTAGGCGTACCAGCCGGAGCCGGTATAGGTCGGCACTTTCACCTTCGAAAATTCTGCTTCGCTTTTGCGGACCGCCTCCTCGCTGTCGAAAGGATTGATCAAGAGATCGAAATAGGGCGGCATGTGCTGGCCCTTCTGGGCCACCACATTGTAGATGTGGGGATAGATCCGGTAATCGGGATTGCTCATTGCCTCCTGCCAGAACCTTTCCTTGTCCGGCGGCAGATTGCCTGGCTGGCCCTTGTTCTGGTGGATTGCGGAGAAATGGCCGATCAGATAGCGGAAGACGTGAATGACTCCACCGGGATGTTCGTCGCGGAAGCCGCCGAGATGGCCGTAGGCGCCGCGCGGATCGAAGGGGAAGATCGCTTTAAGATGCGGGGGCTGCTGTTTGGTAACGGCAAGCTGCTCGGCGCCAAAGCCGGAAATACCAACCATGCCGACATTGCCGTCGCACCAAGGCTGCGCCGCGATCCATTCGATCAGGTCGTAGCAGTCCCATTCGCGGGAGCCGCCGCCTTCGGATTTGCCGATGCCGCGCGGCGAGCCGATGACATGCACATAACCGCGGGAGACAAAAAATTTGGTGTCGCCGGCCTCAAGAAGACCCGCCCACATTGGCGCCCATGACGGCTGCGGAGGCAGCGCGTCGGCAACGTCCGGCCCCTGCAGGTCCTTGTTGTAGATCGCGAAGGCGAGAAGTGCTGGGAATTTCTCGTCGCTTTTCGGACGATAGACATCAATGGCGAGTTTGACGCCATCGCGCATGGGCACGATAACGTCCTTCTCCGCAATCATGTCCTGGTATTGCGGCGTCCGATCATAGCTACCGGGCGGCCTCTCGGGGTGATTGAGCCAGGTGCTATCTTTCATGTCCGGTCGATCCGTCTGCACATGCCCACCACGCTCATCGATCAGCCGGCGGCCTCCACCGCGCGCTTTGCCAGCACGCGGACCAGATGTGCCCGGTATTCCGCCGTTCCGTGGATATCTTGGGTGAGGCCGTCAGCAGGCTGCGCGAT
>Ga0209172_10002494_pt1 | contig 32160 bp, 43 predicted proteins | sample LarsenN4metaG_FD_184113 | JGI IMG/M metagenome (GOLD analysis project Ga0209172, IMG submission 184113) | Hot spring sediment bacterial and archeal communities from British Columbia, Canada, to study Microbial Dark Matter (Phase II) - Larsen... ... | reverse complement strand
TTCGAAACCACACTACGATATTCATCAATGAACGAAAATAGATTATCTAACCTATTCGTATTGGCAAAATGTAACGATGATTTCGTTGACTTAATCATACTGGTATTTATATATTTTACTATTTTCTTTGTTTAATTCTTTTACTTTTACTTCTTCTTTTTCCATAAATCCTTTTTGTTTTTTACACAAACGCCACCGGTTGGGGTTCGATATGCATTTGGTAATTTACCAGATTTATACCAATTTCATGCCGTTCTATAAGTTACACCAACTTGATTAGCATATTCGGATAATTTCATAAAGTTATACCTTTACTACATTATACCATACTTTTATTATTACTATGTTATACTATAACCTACTACTAAAAATGAATTAGTATTCAATACTCTTCGCCAAAGAGTTGATGACTTGGATAGTAGTCTGAGAAAGAGTCAACAGGACTTTGATGAATTGGTTATGAATGTCCAAATGACGATGACTTCATGTTTGACGGATGGTATTGATGATTACTACTCCGAGACTCAATCCATATACTCAGTTGAAGATGATGCCCTATGTGATATTTCTATATGTATGGCTAAATCTATAGATGGGTATGTCGATCCGGTATGGAAAAAGTGGAGACATGACAAGCTGGAAAAGTGTCTGGATGCAAAACTCATTCCAAAATGGAATATTGAGTATTGGTACCTTGGAATGAGGTTTCAAAGAGTAGTGTTTACATTACACAAGAAGAAGAAACACTTTGTCAGATGTCATATTGTTTGGGCTGATAGAAATAAAAACTTCAAATATGGCGTGGATGAATCGGACGAGAGTAGAATGAACGCTTACATCGCTGGAAGGGACAATAATTTCTACAAGAAGAAGCTGTATTGTTTCATAGACGAGAGTGCAGCTAAAAGGCTATTCACCCCCTGTAAGTAAAGTATAAATAAGCGAAGGAGACATCTTATGAAGACTCTTTCGCTAAATGGTGGTGGAACATCTGGATACATGACTGCTCTTATACTCGCAAGACTTGAAAAAGAGCTTGGTGGGAAGTATAGGTGCCATGAGCTATTCGATATCATAGGTGGAGTTTCGACTGGAGCCATCATAGGTGGCTTACTCGCTAAGGGACTTAGCGCAGAAGAAGTTGTCCACAAGTATGAAGAGTTTATACCTGTCATATTCTCAAATAAGCGTTGGCTTCCACTTTGGAAGTCCATGTATAAGCGTGACGCATATGAGAAGATAGCTTACGAAAACCTCAACTTCGATATCAAGGAAAGTAAGACACGATTCATAAGCTACGCGGTTTGCATATCTCCACCTGAGATGAAGCCGAAGTTCTGGAAGTCATGGAGAGATTCGATTCCAGCTTATAAGATAGCCCTCGCTTCATCGGCTGCTCCCGTATTCTTCGATCCATATGAGATTGATGGTAAGTATTACATAGATGGTGGATTAGCCTGCAATAATCCTTCACTCTGCGTGATATCCGATGCTCTCAAGATAGGTGCGGAAGCGGACAATATATTCAGCCTCAACATCGCTTGTGATAAGCATGGTGGATACACTGGTGCAAGAAAGATGAAGGGTGTTGTCGATTGGATTCCAAAGCTTCCTTCGACATTCTTGTATGCTGGTGCTGGTACTGAAAACTACATAGCCTCAACACTCATCAAGGGACATTACAGCATTCAGCCTGGAGTCAGCTTCAACATGGACAACACCGACTTGGCTGCTATGCGTAGAGTCGCTGATATCGTATGGAATGAGCATGGTGACACACTTATAGAGAACTTGGAGATAGTATGAAAGATTGGGGAAAGCTATTCATAGAATCAAACACCATGAATGCCTTCAAGGCTACCTTCATGGAGTCCGAAGGAAGAAAGTATCTTTTTTTGGACTTTGACGATACCGTTCGTGAGTCGGTTATGTATGGTAACGAGGGCGGTCCTCCCGTCGAAGTGTCTCAAGTCAAGGCGTTTCCAGGTGTAGGTGAGGCTATTCAGAAGTGGATGGACAACGGCTGGACAGTCATAGGTGCAACCAATCAGAAAGGTTCGTTACGCCGTAAGGAGTTCGTGCCGGAGCCAGAAAGAAACAGAGCCACACTAGAAGATGCTGCTGTCGGATGTGGTAATGTCATAAAGGAAACACTGAGTCAGCTTGGTGTCAACTTTCCTGTTCTCTTCGCATCAGATGCAACTGTATTCTTATACACAAACGGAAGAGTTATGAAGGTTGCTAAGTTTGGTGAAGAAGAAAAAGGCAAGGGTAATGCCTCGAAGCCAAGTCCAGCCATGGGACAAGTAGCATTCTCACAATGGGGTAAGCCTGACTTAGCAGAGTCGTTTATGATTGGTGACTCGTATGAGGGTGGAGACGAAAACTTCGCCAAGGCTATTGGTGTCCAATGGTTGCATCCGGGTCCACTCGGAAGAGACTTCATAGAATATACAAACCAAAAGTTTAGTGAAGAGATTGAAGAAACTGGTGGATATATAGCCGATGTTCCGTTCTATAGGACACACCAGTATTGAAATAATTGCCCGGCGAGTATAATCAGTCTTACAACCAATACAGGAGGTTTAAGATTATGCCCAAGCGCGGGACCGATGAGAATGAAGACAAGTCAACGAAGCCGAAGCAGATAGCCAAGATTGTTCTTGACATCTACGACAACGGATATGTAGATCGCGATCTATTCGAGTTCTACCTCAACGAAGAAACCAAGAAGCGTAAGAAGCTTATGCACGATAAGTCTTCCGACTTCATGAAGCTGTTCAAGGAGACTATCTCAGAGCAGCCAGAGTATTTCGTTGTGATTGAATTGCTCAAGGCTCTGGATGTCAATCCAAAGAACTTTGCAGCACTCGTCAACAAGTATTACAAGGATGATGGAGTTGCGACTCCAGAAACAGAAGCCAAGCAGCCCGAAGAAGCCTGACAAAAGATAAGTTCTTTAGGAGACTGAAAAAACACCCGCTATGAAAGTAGCGGGTGTTGCTTTTTATCATAATGATAAATATAGACATTGGGGGGAACACCGATGTCTGATATACGCACTACAATGCTAAAAGCTTTCGGAATGATCAACGAGAGCGTCTATGATAAACTCAAGTTCAAGGCTGTATTCCTTGCCGGTGGACCGGGGTGTTTCGATGGGGAAACCGAAGTAAAAACTGAAAATGGATATGTCAAAATAAAAGACATAAAAACCGATGATAAGGTATGGACGATAAACGAAGACACTGGTGAGAAAGAATTGAAGCCGGTTGTAGAGTTATTTGTTTATGACCCGATAGGCGAGGATATGGTGGAAGTGGAGTTTGAGAATGGTGAAAAGGTTATATGCACCGCAAGTCATAAGTTTCTCGTAGATGGGGAATGGGTTAGAGCCGATAGTATAATAACTGAAGATGACATAGATATGAAAATAGTATCAGTAAAAAAAGTTGACAACTTCCAAAATAAAATATATGATATTGGAGTTGAAGGGAACCATAACTACATGATTACCAGAAACGATCAGGTAGTTCATAATAGTGGAAAGTCCTTCATACTCGGTAAAGCTTTTCCTGAAGCCGCTGTATCAAGCGCACAAGTCGTTAAGAGAAAGTCCGATGGAACCGTAGAGCCAACTGACGGTGAAGAGCATGAGCATCTTCAAAGTGGTGGTAAGTGGAAAGTCATAAACTCCGATCATCTATTCACCCGCTCACTACTCCAAGTCGATCTTCCTCTTGACATAGCTCAGAAGGACGATCCTGTTATGTTTGGACTTCAGCAGAATGTGAGAGATGTGGCTAAAAAGAAGCTTGCGCTTCGTAATCTTCCATGGCTCAATGGTATGCTTCCCATCATTCTTGATGGAACATGCAAGAATTCTCAAGAAACTCTCAAGATAAAGGAGAAGCTTGAATCCATTGGATATGATGTATACATGCTATTCGTTGACACCGCAGAAGAAGTAGCAGCCAAGAGAAATGCCTCTCGTAAGAGAAAGGTTCCAGACTCGTTTGTAAGAAAAGTCAACAATCAAGTCAGAGCCAACAAAGATATATTCGAAAAGGCTTTCGGTGATAATTTCTTCTATGTTGACAACTCGACTGACTGGAAACAAAATCCAGAAGGTATGCAGCAGTTTGTATCGTCATTACAGAAGTTCGGACGCAAGGTTGAGAACCCAAAGATTCAGAATCCAATCGGACAGAAGATAGTCCAGACGCTTGAAGCGAAGGGTGGAGCATATCTTTCGGACTACTTCGCCGCAGGAGAAGCAAAGGGTAAGTCCGGGGGAAAGATGTCTAACCTTTCCAAGAAGGACTTGGATGGGGATAAAGCCCCAGGATTCGATGTTGATACAGGAGTCGACTTATGAAATGGTTGAGAGAAAGACTATTACAGAAAGCTTGGGAAGGCGCTCTTCGTGAGCGTGAAGGAGAGCCTGGAGTTATCGGGCAGGTTCCTATTACCATCAATGTTTCTATTGAGAAGTCAAGACATGCAGCCGAGCGTCAGTTCCGCCATGTCCAGGGTGATGAGAAGGATGGAAGTCAGATAACAGGACAGGTTCTCACCGATGAGGACATCATGCGTGTTGGAAATAAGGCTGCCAACCGAGTCATCAGTATGATACTCAATAATCAGCTTGATGTTGGGCAGGAATTCGTTATCAAAAAGAAGCAGATGGGATCACCAGCCATCAACTTGGTATGTAACCTTGAGAGGCTTGATAATCGTTCATTCACTCTCAAAGTCATAACCGTTATGGTGAAGGATAATTTCTACGCCAAGCCGGGAACCAAAGAAATAGTTCTATAAGGAATAAACTATCATGGATTATACCTTAAAGCGGCTCAAGGAGCAATATATAAGACTTTATGAGGATACGCTTCCGGGTGGGGATGCTGATGATATGAGTATTGAAGATATAGCCAAGCATCATAAGGTAGATGTTGATGATATAAGACGCGAATATAATATTGGCGTCAAGGTGGAAATGGAGCATACCGACGATAAGCAGATTGCTATGAATATAGCAAAAGATCATATCTACGAGATAAAAGACTATTACACCCGCTTAGAAAAAATGGAGAAAGAGGCATGAAGGTGTGTTCCAGATGTCATAGAGATTTACCAGATGAATGCTGTCACAAAGCATCATCAAGAAAAAGCGGACTCCAGCCAAAATGCAAGGAGTGCCGTAAAGAGTGTCTAAATATTGACGCTGAGAAAGAAAGAAAATCCAAATGGTATCAAGAGCATGCTGATAGTAAATCTAAGGAATGGGTTGCAAATAATAGGGAAAAAAAGAGAGAAATAGGAAGAAACTATTATCACAATAACAAAGAAGAGATAAAAAAGATAATATCATCCCCCGAAAGAAAACAAAAAAGAAACGCTTATGTTAGTGAGAGAAGAAAGCATGATCCTTCTTTCAGAATATCCGGAAATTTGAGAAATAGCATTAGAAAATATATAGTAAATACTAAAAATAGAGTAAAATTCAAAGAGTTGATAGGCTATAGTGTTCAATTTCTAATTGAACACTTGGAGAAACAATTCATTGATGATATGTCTTGGGACAACTATGGGACGAAATGGCATGTCGATCATATAAAACCATGCACTAAGTTCGATCTAACCATTGAAGAGCAACAGAAAATGTGTTACCACTATTCCAACCTTCGACCATTGTGGGCTGTTGATAACATAAGAAAAAGCAATAAATGGGAAAATACATGAAGTTCAAAGCATTCTTCGAATCATTTCAGAACAAAGCCGTAGTTTTTGATGTGGATGATACATTATTCACCACGGAAGCCAAGGTTATTGTTCATAAGCCAGAGGGTGAAGTCCTTGAGTTGACTCCAGCCCAGTTCAACACATACCAGAAGCAGCCTGGAGATGATATGGACTTCTCGCAGTTTCGGGATCCTGATCTATTCATCAGAACTGCAAAGCCAACCAAGTATATCAAGGTGGCTCAGAACATCTCTAAAGCTCGCCAGGAGGGTAGAAGCGATACGAAGCTCTACATATTGACAGCGAGAGATTCGTCAATAGAAAAGGCATTGACTCAGAAGCTCGCTGCTCTTGGAATCATACATGATGGATTCTTCTCAGTGGGAGACACTGGCGCTCCAACCATAGCTGAAGGTAAGAAGCGGATACTTGAAAAGATTCGCAGTATGCATCGTGGTAAAGTGACTTTCTTTGATGATGACGAAAAGAACATAGCTCTGGCTAAACAGATTCCAGGCATTCATGTCCGTCAGGTATCTAAGGAAAGTATTGAGAGACTTGCAGAATCGTGGGAAGACGAAGATAGCATGGACTCTTCGATGGATTGGGATTCTCTTTACATGAATCATTTCAGTGGAATAAGGGAATCGGCAAGAAGGCTTGGTATCAACTTGGAAACCGCCCGTCTTATCAACAGCAAGCGCCCCTCCTTGAAGGATATAAAAGATGTCAAGGATGGAGCTAAGTATCATCAGTGGTATAGTATTGGAACCGCTTGGCTGGATTGGATTCAAAGTGAGATGCCTGACTGGCTTGCGCCCTGCACATATGCTATTGTGTTAGATGAGAGCAAGATGATAAAGGTAAACTCACAGGCAAGTATAAACTTGTTCAGCAAGTCTTACATACTAAATCCTATAGCACCTAAAGATATGGCTATAGACTGGAATAAATTATATGCATCGGATAAAGATGTTGTTGAGTTCAATCCGTATCTTGGACATATTGGTGGTACGAAAGCCGCTTGGTACGACACTATTGATATGTCAAGTGGAGCTATTGTAAATAAGAGATGCATCCGTAAAATAGTAAAGCTATACGATGGAACAGATGACTTCAGAGACATGGGGATAAAGATATGACTTGGTGGCAGGAACCTATTGACGCGGTTGTATCCGCTGGATTCGATTACGATGGTCCGGCTAACATCGGTGGTTCGTATGATAAACACTTCTTGAAGTCTAAGAAGAATGGACACAGATATCTCTGGAAGTCTGGACAGAGGAAGCTTGGACTCTTATCAAAGGCTGGAAAGCCAAGAGCCGCTACATCCGCAGACAAGGCATTCACAGCACCAAACGCTGAAGACTTCGGAACTAAGATAGCCTCAAAGGTTCTCAACCATGGTGAATACATTCCCATGACAAAGCTGGAGTTTCCATTCGACATCCAAGGTGTCAAGAGGGGAACCCTTGGAGTCATCATGCCGTTCCTTGCAGAAGCCAAGCCGAATACATTTGAGTTGGAGAAAGATGATTGGGCTTCATCTCTCTCAGATGACGATATCAAGTCCATACAGAGACTCCACATTGTTGACTATCTCATATCAAACCTTGACACCCATGGCGAAACAACCATACGAGTTGGTGGTAAGATTATCGGAATAGACAGGGGACAGGCTCTCCGCTACATGTCCAAGATATTGAGAGCAACTAAGCCTGGAATGGAAGATGACACTCTTGACAGACTGACAACTCCAGTTGGAGCCAAGTCGCTCTACTCAGAGTTCTTCAAGGCTGTCAGAAGTGGAAAGATAAAAGCCAGCCGTGAGTCGGTTGAAGACATTGTAAGCAATATAGAGTCCATGTCCGATGCTGAGATAAAGCAGGATATGAGTGGATACATTGAAGCGTTCCATGATAAATATCTCATAGCCATGAAGTCCGCTGAGAAGGGTAAGCCAGGAAACAAGACTTACTGGAAGGGACTTTCAACTGACGAAATACAGGATGATATTGAAGATATCATAAAGGGAATCATCGACAGAAAGAATAACATTCGCGCCGCCGTTGATAGCTTTTACAAGAAGCTCTCCAAGAAGAAGGAAGAGTCTGCTCACACCATAGACGAAGGCTCAAGAGAAGTTGGATTTACTGCAAACTCCATGCGTCAGGAAACTGAAGATGTTGTTGACTCGCTCTTAGCAGACGCAATACATTACGTCGGAGCCGATGATAAGATAATACACGATAGTAGCGATGCCATTGATATGTCATCAGCAGCCATCAGAGGCAGGAACCCATCGAAGGCTTTCTATTACAAGGCTCTTTCGAGAGCAATGGATAATGATGACATCAGTGAAGAAGGCATCATGAAAGCCGCTCAGAAATACGCATCCAATCTCAAGGGTGTTGTTGATGATAGAATCGGTGAAGTGTTGAGTAAAGAGGATATGGAAGCGTTGGGAAGTGCGGACTCTAAGGAAATGATGCAATGGATGGATATGGCTTTCGAAAAAGAGGACTTAGTTCTCGTCATTATAGTCATGGCTGCCCTTGGTATCAAGAAGAAGATGAATAAAGTGTTCGTGTCGGATGACTGAAATATAAATAGTTTTACACTCCTTGTATAATCCGAGTCGAAAGATTCGGATTATTTTTTTTGATGCATTTCTAAGCAGCATTCCAATGATAAATACCTTGTGTTGATGAGATAGTGATATCTTAGACAAGTAGAAGGAGAGTTGACATGGCAAACAGCTATGAGCGCGAACTTGAGTTCGTCAACGAAACCCTAAAGGAAAAGCTGGAGGAAAAAGAAGCCTTACTTACCGATATAGATGCCTACTATAAAGAAAGAGAAATACGATTCAAGAATGTGTTATTTGAGTCTCTTCAGCATCTATATTCATTGTCAAGTGGTATTCATCGCATGCAGCTTGAAACAACAGCCATGCATCATGAAGATTCCAAGTATAGAAAGAATCCTAAACTGGTAGAAGAAGAAACGAAGCGCATTGGTGTTCGTTATATAAAGAACTTCCTCCAGTATGCAAAGGAAAATGGAGTCGAGAAAAACGATCCTATCGTTGTCAAAGAAATTGAGTCCATGATAAAGAAGATATGCACATCCGATGATTGATTAGTGGCGCTCATCTGATAGAATCCATAAAAGGAGTTCTCCATATGAGCGACTACAGGCGTGAGCGTGAGGCTATCCGTTGGATTGTTGATGACGAACTGTATAAGTTTCTTTCTACCATTCAAGCATGTATCGCCGGTGGTTGCATAACTTCTATTTTCACTGGACAGCCTATTGCTGACATTGATATCTTCTTCCGTAAGCCAGAAGACTACGAGAAGGCAAGGAAGTATTTCACCGCATGTGAAAGAAAGAAGTTCCGGGGGACGAGAACGGTGTGTGAGACTGAAAAGGCGAAAACCTTCGCCATGACTCATAACAAGAAGTTCTGTCCAGATCTAGTCAACTATGGTATCACTTACTTCCACAGGAGTGAGGACAAGAAGGAAGTAATCATACAGATTGTCCGCGATGACATCAACTGCGGGGAGCCGGAGGATATCGTCAATCGCTTCGACATCACCGCATGTCAGGCTGCCTTTGACTTCAAGACGGATAACTTCGTTATTGGTAGCCGATTCTTGCAGGACAACGCTCGCAAGCGCATTGTTATCAATGCTGAAACCAAAAATGTCATTGGAACCTTCTATCGTATCCAGAAGTATATTGAGAAGGGTTATACGGTATCCCCCCGAGAGTATATCAAGCTGGCGTTTATGTTGGCTAACAAGAAGTATAAGACATTCAAGGACTTCACCGATGACTTGAAGATATGCTTCCACGATCCACTCATTCACCACTTCTACAATAAGGTGAGGTATCCGACTGGAACCCGCTGTGAAGTCAAGGATTCAATGATGAACAATCCATTTGACGCCGCAGTTATTGTTGAATGGGTTGAAGAGTTCAATGTCGCCGGACCTCACTACCCTGTGAAGGAAGGAAAAGACTTGACAGAGCAACCGATTAAGGATTACTCCGCTCCAGAGTTTGATGATAGGGGGAATGTCGAGGACCGTAATAAAAATGATGACTTCTTCGATGCTCTCACTTCGGCTCCTGCGATAGCCGTCCAGAAGCATTTGATGTTTGGGCGTGGTGTTGGGTTCTCTCACGCTACGGGTCCAGCGCCCGTTCCAAAGGCTATTGCATACAAGCCAGTTGTGGACAATGACGATGAAGAATCTTCATCGTAACGATGAAGATATTGACTTGGACGGGATGTTGATAGAACGCGTCAAGGAGAAAAAGAAAGATGAATTCGAACTCTAAGCTACAATCACTGGATGACGCTATCCAGTTGTCAATGACAAACAAGAAGCTCAACGCTAACTACCAGCGTATGAGACAGGCTCTTAGCCAGTTGGTTGAAGCCACTTGTAACGCCCCGTCGTTGACACCGGAACAAAAGGTAGCTCTTGACAAGGCTATCGTAGCTTTACAATATAAGTCATGAATAACCTCGGAATCTGCTGTATTGTCAACGAGTTGCGTGATAATAATGTTTATACTTCACGCACACTTATCAAGCGTACTTTCACCATGGAGAAAGCGTCAAGTCTTGCGTTGCAGAACGCAACCGATCTTATCACCATACTCAACTGGTGTGTCAAACACAATGTCAAAGTCTTTCGTGTCGGCTCAGACTTCTTTCCACGTATGACGGAGATACGTTACAAGTTATCCGACTTGTCAACTCATCGTGATATTGTCAATATCTTTGCTGAAGCCGGCAAGATTGCCCATAACAACGGCATCAAGTTGTCATGTCATCCAGGTCCGTTTACCATTCTTTCGTCACCTCATTACAAAGTGAACGATAGCGGCATTGCGGAGGTTGAAATGCATTCGCTTATTGGTGATTTGCTATGCCAGCACGCTCCACTTGACTTTACCATCAACTTTCACATCAACAGCACTTATGGTGGTGACTACGACAGCACCAGCAGCCGCTTCATCACTAACTTCAAGCGTCTTAGTGCAGCCGCGCAGAAGCGTGTAGTCCTTGAAAACGATGACAGAAAAGCTGGGTACAGCGTTCGTGACTACTACAAGTATATCTATCAGCATATCGGTGTACCCATAACCTTTGACATTCATCACTGGCTCTTCAAACATGACGAAGCCACTATGCACGACGACTACTTACTTGCCAAGTCAACTTGGGGTGGGCGATCCAATCAAGTGCATTATAGCCAGTCACCAACTGCTGACAATCTTATCCCAGCACATTCCGACACTTACCGTGACGCCATGCCCGACTACATCGTCAATGACACTGACTGCCATATACACCTTGAAGCCAAAGCTAAGGAAGTCGCTTACTTTGACTACATAAAAAAGTTTGTAAAATGAAGTCTGAATGGGAATCATGGACGCCTGAAAGGTGTATTGAATGCTATCAACGCAACTTGATATTCCGAATGAACCTTATGGTAAATAGACGGTTATATGGAATAGCGTGATATGCTTAGGGATACTCTACATACTTCACAAGATTATAAGCAAACCGCCTGACAGGATGTAATATGGGACTACAAGTAAAGAAAGATGACATCTACGGAAACTACTCCATCCTTCATCCCGATGGTAGTTTGATGTGTCATACCGACAAGAAGAAAGTCAACTGGTACTTGAAGAAGGGGTTGGCTAATCAAGTCGATGACTTCACTATTCGCCTCAACTTTGAGCCAAAGGGAAGGGGTAATGTTGGGGATTCGGAGTATTACGCCGAAGCCCGTGAGAACAAGTGTGTCGTGTGTGGATGCGTTGACGATCTTACACTCCACCATGTCGTTCCATATCAGTATCGCAAGCACTTTCCAGAGCATTTGAAGTCGCATACCTCGTTTGATGTGTTGCCGTTGTGCATCAAGCATCATGAGGAATACGAAGAGGAAGCCACCAAGCTCAATAAGAGGCTCCAGATTGAGTACAGCGCCCTTCCGGCGGTAAATAAGCTTCCACCCGATGTCGAGGAAGCCAAGGAGATTGCTGGCTTGATTTCGACTCTAATCAAGGCTGGTGACAAGATTCCAGAGGACAGGAAAGCCACCCTGCTTGGGAAGATTCGTGGATACTTCAAGAACGATGATATATGGTGGGATGATATACCAGACTTGTTTGTTGATGTCAACTACAAGGTTGAAAGTTCGTCGCCAGCTAAGATTATTGTAAATAGTCTGGACGGAAATATACTTGACTTTATCGTAAGATGGCGTAAGCATTTCGTTTCCACCATGAAGCCACAGCACCTTTCGCCAAAGTGGCTGGCTGATATGGAGAAAGTTATTCGTTGATAAATAAGGTTCGGAGACTCTATGACTGACAAAATACGAACCATGATGACAAGGATCCATCTCAACGAATCAAACGCATTCAAGAATATTGTAGCTCTCACCGAATCTGACATCAAGTTTCTCAGGGAACTTGGCTTATACATCTATGAAGGTTATAGAAGAGACATCAAAGAGTCGCTTGATACAGCCAAGCTCGACTCAAACCTCTTTGATCAGCTACAAAAGCAGTCTCAGACTTACCTCAAGAACCATGAATGGGTGTTCTGGAACGAAAAGTCCGTCAAGGAATCATATGATGTTGAGGGATACCACCTGTGTTCGCTAACGAGCGAACGTTTCCAAAAGAGGAAAGGTGTTGTCTGTAAGAAGCGTCTAACCCCTGAAAGTGTCGTTCTCTACCTTCCAGTTGTTGAAGATTGGATAGACTACTACCGAAAGACATGTAAGGAAGGTATGGATAGAATGCTGGTATTGGATTGTGTCAGTATGCCGCTCAAGAATCAGCGTATGAACAAGTTTGTTATAGTCAACGGGAATCGCTCAGAGTTGGTAGATTCTGAAGAAGTTTAAACTTTCTTTTTATCTTCTATCCACCTACGAGCAAATTTCTTAGCTAAAGCCTCAGTTTCGGCAAAAACGGTTCCATGAACCTTGCCGTTATATATCAAGTCGATGTGCCATACACCCTTCATTTCTTCGGGGGGAGTGGCGTCATAATAGTCAAGTTTTTTCTTATTCATGTCAATATTATAACATATATGGTTATAATATGTAAAACGACTACTACTTCTATTATAAATACAAGGAAGCAAGGGGATAAATCATGGACTCAAGAGACTTTCGTAAGACTTGGCTCAAGCTTCAGGAATCATGGAGCGAAGACGCCAACATCAACATAAACGCAACCAAGGCTGAGAAGCTTGAAGAGAAGCGTAAGCTTCCAGATGCTCTCAAGGCTCACCAGTTCGGCAAGAATACCGATGGTAAGACACCTGAGAGGGGTAAGACACCTGAGAGGGGTAAGACACCTGAGAAGGAAAAGAAGGAGCGTGGTAAGGGTAAGAAAGAAGAGAAGAAGGATGACAAGAAGGTGGTCAAGCCAGTCAAGAAGATGAAGGAAAATGGTGCTGCCGCAGCCAATGGCGCAACCACTTCGGCTGCCGTTGGTGGCGCTAAGGGAACATGTCCTGACGCTCACATTGGCACTCCAGAGAGACTAAAGAAGCGTAACGAGAGCAAGCTCTTCTCACACTTCAAGAAGTATATGGCTGAAGCCGGACTTCCAGTTGATATGAAATCTCCCGCTGGTATTCCTAGCGAAGAGCCAATTGACGAGCCAGGACTTGACGCTCCAGTTGATGATGCCGCAAATATCCTTGCTGATATACAGGCTCGTTTCCCAGGTAAGAAGATTCGTATTTGCGTTGAAGCTGAACCAACTGAGCCATTCTCGACTGAAGACATAGCCGCTGCTGAAGCTGCTATAGCCGCTGTTCCTGAAGAGGTTGATGGTGCTGAAGGACTCGAAGGTGACGAAGGCACTGAAGAGATGCTTGGAGGGGAAGCTGGCGGTGAGTTGCCCGTTGATCAAGACATCGCTGATGAAGTTAGAGTTGAGTCTTGCTCCATGAGAGAAGACGAGGAAGAAGACATGGGCGCATCCGATGAAGTCGAAGAGGTTCCAACTGGTGACGAGATTGACGCTGAAGGTGGAGAAGAAGCCTTTGGTGACGAAATGGGTGCTGAAGAGCAAGCATCGGAAGCTTCGCCGGAAGTCCTTTCGATGACACCTGAGCAATGGACTGAGTTCCTTGCTGGTGGCGCAGAAGAAGATGAAGAAGAACTCGGAGACGAGCTTGCGGGAGCTACTAATGTAGCTGACGCGGGGGAGGGTGAAGACTCTGATTCAGAGTCGAAAAAAAGTGAAGATACGCTCGGCTAGTAATACCTATGCCGTTGGTTCCTACAAGAACATCTATTGGACTGCAAAGAGAATAGACGGTTCTTGGAAGCTGAAGACAAAGGTAGAGTTGAATCCCGGAGCCAAGGCAAACATAGCGCATCAGATAAATAAGTTTCTAGAAACAGGAGAAGATCTATGAATATCAACGAATCCCTCAAGAAGCTCATTCTTAGCAAGATTGAGGAAGGATACAACGAGGGTGGAAGACTGGTAGAGATGGGCGAAGTAGCTCTCTATCCAGATCCAGCGCCAACAGTCGATCCAACCGTTCAAGGTTCTGGAAAGACTCTTCAGGTTGATTCAGACTTGCTAAGAGACTTGCTCAATTGGGCAACCTCGGCAGACGCAGGCAGCATCGACGCTGTTGTAGCCAAGGCTGAAGAAATGGGTGTAGGCGCTCCGCTTACTCCTGCTCAGTTGATTGACTTGACTGCTACTGCTCACACAGCAGATCCATCGAATCCTTCAGTGGCTTGCGGTGCGCCAGAAGCAGCACAAGGTATAACCTCACCAGTGGTTCCTGCCGGACCAGTCGGACCTCTTTCGCCAGTCATGGCTTCGTTCATGCGTAGGGGCAAGAAAGTTGAAGAATTGGCTGCGCCCCCACGGATGAATAAGACTGGAACAATACAGGTAAAGACTGCTAAGAAGCCGGGACAACCAGCTCCACCTACCCCACAGGTTACTGCACAGCTTGCAAGAGCAGAGAAGAAAGCTATTGCAGCCGGACAGAACCCGGGAGAGATGACTCTCTATGGTAATGAGAGTGACGAGCATGAAGAAGTCTGCGAAGACGATATTATTGACTCGGACGCTGAAGTTATAACCTCTCCAGAACAGATGGGTAAGAAGAATCCAGGTATCAAACCTGAAGGCGGTCAGCCATTACCCAAGTCAACCCGTCCAATCGGAAAACTCAATGATCCAGCCAATATGGGTGGAAAGGGATTGGAAGAGGATGAAGTTGAAGATGAGGGTGGAGTTGAAGGCGTAGCATCTGCTATAGCCGATGGAATAGCTGACGGATTGACTTCGGCTGGTGACACAATCGAAACCGAGCCAGGAGTAGACGCTCTCCCAGGCGAAGGAATCCCACAGGACGATGGTGGCGCTGGTATAAACGCTGAATTGGGTGAGCCAGTAGCTCCACCAATGCGTGGTGAAGAAGGTGGAGAGGGATTGGTTGCTCAAGTAGCCGCTCTCAATGCCCGTGTAGCCGAATTAGAAGCTCTTCTCGGTGGCTCTGAAGCCGGTGAAGATCCCACCGCTGAAGTTGAAATAGGCGGTGAAGAGGGTGAAGAAGACGAGCTTTCAATAGACAACGCCGAAGATGAAGAGGGTGAAGAGGCGGGAGAAGAAGGCGAAGAAGAGGAAGAAGAGGAAGAAGAAGAAGAAGAGGAAGAAGAGGAAGAAGAAGAGGAGGAAGAAGAGGAGGAAGAGGAGGAAGAGGAGGAAGAGGAAGAAGAAGCTGGTGAAGATTCCGACGAAGAGAAGGAAGAAGACGAAGACGGTGAAGAAGACTCGGAAGAAGGCGATGAGGAAGACGTAGATGGAAAGAAGCTATTCCTCGGTAGTGAGGAAGAAAAGAAGTAAATACTTGCAACAAAACTAATGTTGAAAAATTCCCTCCTTTACGGAGGGAATTTTTTTATAAATAGTATTGAGGGATATCATGCCAAACAAAAAGCACGAAGAATTTGAAAAGAAAAATGAGAAGTGGCGAAAAGCCTCTAACAAAGTTATCGACTTGAGATATGCTCTTGATGATGTAATCTCATCTTTCAGTGAAGAAGAAAAGCAATCATTGAGATATAAACAATTCATTCGCACCGTTTCCGATCATTTCGATCACCTTTTGGGTGATATAAACAAGAAAAGAATCGAAGAAGAACAGTCTAAGGTTGTTCGTCTACAAAAGAAGAACGGTTGGATGAGCTATAAATCTGCTATAATAGCTGCGGTGGGGGCGGTTATAGTTCAGATCGTACAATCGCTGCCTCAAATAATATCCGCCATATCATCATTATTCGGAGGAACACCATGACGCTGAAAGTCCTTTATCTTGAAGATCACGAGTTCTTCTCGGTTGATATTATTGAGTATATAAAAGAAACAGACAATATGTTGTTCTATGCTAAGACATATGCTGAAGCTGAGAAGCTTATAGAAGAGCATAAGAATTTCGATGTATCTATTATAGATGTAATACTCCAGAATGGAAAAACTGGAATACATTTTGTAACAAAGCATGAAGGCAATCTCGGTGAGATAATGTTCCTCACAGGCTGCATAGATCAGCCAACCCTTGATAAATTATCCAAGTGGAGGGTTGCAAGTAAGCGTGAAATAATATGGGAAAAGATAGATAAGCTTTTTGAAGCGGCGGAATAAATGATAACATACGTAGCGATATTAGCTTTGTCATTAGCTATATCAACTTCGTATTATATCTATCGTCTTAGAAGAGAGTGTAAGAAGTATAAACAACTTCTTTTAGATGGTAAGAATAATTACGATACTCTCTTGAAGCAGTATGAAGCAAAACTAAAAAATATAATGGAAGAGGATAAGAAGCGTCAGCTTAGAGAAGCTGCGTCAATGACTCATCACCTATCCAATGTCATTAGTGGAATGAATCATGAAATATCACCATGGATAGGTGGTATAAAGAATAAGATAAGTAGACTTTGTTCGAAGAGCAAAAGTTCAAGCATATCTCTGATGGATATATCTACCAAGCTCAATGATATTCTCAAGGCATGTGACTCCATGAGTCTCATTCTCGACAACCTTTCAAGGGATGTCAAGAAGGTTCAGAAGTATGACACATTTGACTCTGGAATCCTTGATACCGTTCTGTCATGGGTTAGACTAACCATAACCGATAGATCCATAAAAGAGAATCTATCTGAAGAAAACTTCATCATAGATGGGCAGACTCTTTTATTCTCCTGCAAGCATTCACCACTACTGGTATCCCAGGTTGTTCTCAACCTTGTAAAGAATAGTATCGAACACAACCCTCAGATGCTTGATACATTGAAAATTAGAATAAGTGGGGATCCAAGTATGAAGGCTCTCATATATGAGGACAACGGCAAGGGTATACCAGAGGATAGACTTGAAAACATATTTACCCCTGGAATGACAACCAAGCACCATGACAAAGAGCTTCATGGATTGGGGTTGTCACTCTGTCAAGATTACTGCTCCACCATGGAAGCCGTTATAATAGCGGAACCTAGCAATTATGGAGCTAGATTCGTCATATACTTTGAGTCGGATAAAACAAAAGCCGCTCTAAACTCCAAGGTGTATAGAGTAAAAACTGATAGAGCATCTTCTATGAGATTATGCTGCAAGCTTGGTAATACTAATTGCAAGGAGGGTGGGTGATAGAAACTGAGACTTGTCCAGTTTGTAAAAGAAATGTATATATGCAACATATGACGGTACACCACTGGCACCCGACATCGCTTGGTGGAACCGATGATACAACTATGCGAATATGTACAACATGTCACTCAGTATTACACGAAGTCATTCCACTCAAAGAAGTAATAAACTATAAAACTCCAGAGTCTCTACAAGAAAACTGGATATTCAAACAATACTTAGACTTTATATGGACGAAGAATCACCCTCATCCATATAAAGTCAAGAAGCTACTGCGTAGTATACTATCGCCGTTCGTTATCAAGAACTACATTGGGCGAATCAAAGCGATGAATCAGAGAAAACAAGCTGCGGTGTCAAGTCTTCGTTGAATGTCAGAGCAGCAAGCTTTCCACCCTCACCAGCACAGAAGTCCACACACATGACATTCTTGTTGCCTTTCTCAAGGTACAACTCGTTTGCATGGTAGTGTCCTATGATAGCCTTCCAGCCCTCCAAGTCATCATGCTCATGGTAGGTTATCGGAAGTCTGCGAGGATAGCCGCGAGCGTCCATCTCGTTATCCGACTTTCCGTATAGGAATCCCGTCCAGAACCACTTAGCAATCGTCCTTGTCGGATCGGTTACTATGTTGTGTATCTTCGCCGGACGCATAGCAAGAGCGTGGCTTACTATAACTTTCCTATCAGTATCAAGTAAAAATACATCCATATCCTTGTAGATGGTGGTATAGTTGCGCTTGAACATATCCATGCGGTGCTTACCGACAGCTTCAAGGGTGTCATTCTGATCATTCTTCATCTCGGGAGTCTTACCCGTGAAGAGGCGAATATACTTCCAGTCGTGGTTGCCCAATACAGCCCTCGCCCTACCCTCTAGAACGAGTTTAGCGACAGTTTCGACTACCTCGTAGGGGTGAGGACCGCGATCCACCAGATCGCCTAGAAACACCAAATTCTTCACCCCCATAGCGTCTAGCTTGGTAAGGAGTTCGAGAAGGAGTGTGTGACACCCGTGGACATCGCCTATGAAGGCTGTGTTTGTTATGTTTATATGATTGTACTTCATAAAAGGCGATGAATAGTATTGAATGCTATAATATTTTTCGGAGAGGTTCAATGGCTAAATTCGAGTGTGACAGAAAGAATGAAGAGCTTGACTGGTTCCTTTACCGAGAAAAGATTATCAGTAACCGAGAAGAGGCTGCCAAGGCTATAGAGGCTGGTAATGTTATAATAAATGATAAGATTGTCAAGAAGAAACAATACAAGTCTAAGAACGATGACAGCTTCAAAGTCACTCACAGCGGCAGGACTATTTCTTTTATTGTCTCTTTATAGCCAAACGAAGAGCCTTGAAGGCTAGTGGAGCAGCGTTCAATGTATCAAGCCCAAACTGCTTACCAGACGCATCCTCAACCACAATATCATAGAATAGCGAAGTCCACTTCATCTTCATATTCCTAGCCAGATTCATCAAGACATAGCGTGACTCGTCAAGCGAATGGAATTGAGCGTTTGCGAGAATAAACTTCTTCCAATCAACCAAGGTTCCAGTGGCGACTGCGTTTACCGATACTGAGTTTGGATACAGGTTGTCGAATACCTGTGTTATCTTATCGGGAGTGTCAAGCCGTGATTGAAAAGCTGCGGCTCTCATCTTCTCAATGCTCTGTCCAAGGTTGTTCAATGTCATGCCGTATTCAACTGAAAGCTTCTCGTCAACAGATACCGAAGGCGGAACCCAAAAGGTTATATTCTCACCGACATCACCAACCGTAAGCTTACCATCAAACTCTCTAAAAGAGAAACAGAAGTCACGGGTTACATTGACAAACGCTACCGTGATAGATATGTGATCGAATATATGCTCTTCCGTGAGATAAGGTAGCAGTCCCTTGTTGTAGTCTTCGGTTGACACGCCTCTATCATTCTTCATCTTACCAGTTATCTCACCAACCGACTCTGGAATCTTTTCCATATCAGTGATGCTGCTATTCATATTACGCTTCTTCCACTCATCGCTCCACTTCTTCTTGAAGATGGCTTCGATAGCGGAATCAGTTGATTGAGTATTCATCTTCGTTTCAGCGATGATGAATGCCTGGGGCATGTCATTTTCTACATTCATATTCCTGCTAACCTCCAGCGTTGTATTTCGAAGTCATTGTTTTTCTTTAGCGTCTCAACATTCCATGCCTCGTCCTTGAGGTATTCCATATCAAAGTAAATGTCACCTTCATATTCTCCATTTACGAGAGTCAAAAGGACTTCCGACACGGGCAGCTTTGACAGGGCTTCACGATATATCTGAGCGCCACCTATGATGAATAAGTGTTTATCGGAATAGGTACTCATCCAATATGAATAAGCTTCTTCAATGCTCACAAATAAACTTACGGACGGCATCTCATATGCAAACATGTCAAGACGCATATTTCTCGACAATATGAAGTTATCTCTATTCACCAATGGTTTACGAGGAAGAGATTCCCATGTCTTTCGTCCCATGGCTACAACTTGCCCGTTTGTGGACTCCTTGAAGTGTTTGAAGTCTTCTGGAAAATGCCAGGGTATCTTGGAGCCGTTGCCGATAAGTCCGTTTCTATCACATGCAAGAATGAGCTTCACTTCTTTCATTTGATATTGAACTCCTTTTTGTAACTTTCAACTACCATATGAGCCAACTTTTCTATCATTGATGGGGAAGCCGATCTCATGGGATTATCCATAGTCATCTTGTAATTCCGTTTTACAACATCAAGCCACAGCTTTCGCATCTCAATCTCGTCAAACTTATCAATGTCTTTTCTATCCTCAAGCTTCTTCTTGAGGGCTGCGTTCTCTTCTTCAAGCTGCTTGATGTAATCTTTCTTCACTTTATCTTCTTGACAATCTTGGAACGCTTGATAGTCAATACCGCAACATCTTCAAGAAGCTGCTGATTGAATGTCTGTTCAGTTGCGTAGTAGTTCAACACCAATGACAAAGCAGTTCGAAGCTTGGTGTCCAGTTGCTCCAACTCACCAAGAAGCTTCGCCTTCTTGGCGTTCTTCGTCATAGTTATGTCCTTGAAGAACTCAAGGACTTTACGCTTCTCAGGATCCTTCTCGTTTTCGAGAAGGGTGTCTAAGTCGTAATCTTTTTCAGTTTCCTTTTTTCCCATGTGGGTTACCTCTCTCATCATTATACTTGTATTCCAAGATATCCAATAGGAGAGCTATATTTTTCTTACCACCAGTCATACTAACCCATAAGTCCCAAAAGTCCTTGAAGGAGCGGAACGCTCTTTGAAGCTGATAATTCGTTTCACCAGTTGACTTAGGAGTTATGAAAGTGATTCTTCGTCCCAGGTAAACATCACCAGAGTCATTACCAACAAACTCAAAAGTATATTCCATTTCACCATTATAGTTTCCAATAGCGTTGACTCTGCGCCAATCCTTTGAGCCACTGAGATAACCGACAAACTGCTCAATCGTAATCAGATTAGAAAAAGTCTGCATGTCAATATTTCTACCAACACCAAGACTATCCAATTTACGGATAAACCTATCCTCATAGTCTTCAAGCTGATCTTGAAGTCTTTGATTGGCGGCTTCTAAATCCTTGATGTATTGATCTTTATCGTCCATGGCTACATTATATCAACGGCAAGTATTTTTCAACTATGTAGGAATTTCCGAAAAAAGGGCTGTGTGAGACACTTTTATGATGGTATCTTCTACATGCCCGTTTCTAAAAAAGTAGGTAAAATACTGGTATAGAAAGGAGATAATCATGAACAAGATTATCATTGCAATGCTCGCTACCGCTTCTTTGGCTTTCGCCGCGGAGGGACAGGTAGATACACCACGCCCACATTGGGATGTTGACGGGGACAAGTCTCTCAATAAGGAAGAGTGGCTTGCCCGTGCTGCCGCTCGTTTCGATATCCTTGACACCGACAAGGACGGAAAAGTTACCCGTGAGGAAGCCAAGGCAGGCGCTAAGGCACATCGCGAAAAGTGCAAGGAAGCCCGCGAAGAGAGACGCGAGGAACGCAAGGAGAAGCGTGAAGAGCGTAAGGAAGCTAAGTAAAAAAACTATAAATAAAGGCGCATGACAACCGCCGATGATAAGAAGACTATAGAGGAAATGTGGAGAGCCAACTTCTTGAATATAAGAAGAGCTACCATGATGAATGTAGAGAACAAAACCCAACGCATAGTTGTTGGATTGGAACTCTATGATGTCTGCATAGATCATCAGAATAATTTGTATCAATGGGCAAGAGAAGCACTCCAGTACATTTCCGACTGCGAGTGCTTCCGCCTTTATGTATGGACTAATCAAGCCGATAAGATAAGCTCTGCCGTAGTTGAAAACATATTCGTCCCTAATGGAATAAAAGTAAAGGGCGTCAACAGCGGGTTCTTTGTTACGAATCCTAACTACTCAAGAGCAAAGCCTTGGATAGATGTTCTTATAGACAGAAGTTCGGGATTTGATCCTAACCACTGGTATTGGGTGTATAATCTGTTTAGACTGAGTGATGCTCTCATATGTCATAAAGACGATTCGTTTGCACATAAGATAGTTCAAGGGACTGCAAAATTTGCGGTGCGCCCGACAACTGTAAAGGTGATGAAGCCACTATAAAGAAAACCCCCAGGCTTAGCCTGGGGTTCTTCGTTTCCGTCCTTGGAAACTATCAGCCGAAGAGGCTAAGTATCTGTCCGCTGCGCTGGTTACTCTGCTGGAGAGTCATGATAGCAAGCTGGTATTGAGCAAGTTGCTTGTTCAACTGCACAGACTCTTCCGCCATGTCCGCATCTTCAATGACGCTCTTAGAAGCGGTTAGCTGCTCTTTCGTTACAACGAGAGAGTTGAGATTAGATTCAAGTGTGTTTGTTTGGAATGCTCCAAGTGCGCCACGCTGAGTGGTTACATCATTGATAGCATCGTCAATAACTCCGAGGACATCGTTGTAGTCAGCGGAAGTGGAATCAAGCCCCTTGACAGCAGCTAAGTTACCCAAGCCACCGCCTCCACCCGTTCCGAGGTTTGCGGTTTGCATATCGGTTATATCCAAGGAAACCGTTTCCCCAGCATTGCCGCCTATCTGGAAATTCTTACCAGTGAAGGTTCCATCAAGAAGCTTAGTGGTTCCAAACTTGGTGTTGTCAGCTATTCTTTCGATGGAGTCAACGATGTTGTTGAGTTCGGTTTGGTTAGCTACCTTAGCTTCAGCCGATGTTGCAGCGTCAAGGTTTGAGAGAGTTAGTTTCTTAGCCTTCTCAAGAAGCTTGTTCATTTCATCATGAGCGGATTCAGCAGCCTTGACGAGACTTACCGCAGTCTTGGTGTTGTCGATTGCCTGTGTTACACCGGCAAGCTGAGACTCAAGCTGCTTGACAATAACAAGTCCAGCGGGATTATCCGCTGCGGAGTTTATCTTCTTACCAGTAGCTAAACGCTGTTGTGTGGACATCATATCTTTATTGACACGATTGATAGTATTGAGGGCGTTTATAGCCGACATGTTAGTGTTGATGGATAGCATAGATGATTCCTTTCATGCTCTTGGTTTCAGGTTTCCTTGCCCTTACTATTAGCATCGGTTGATTCTGGAATCACTTGAGAGGAATCTTTTGGGTGGCTTCTTTTTCTTTCCTCACGCTCAACAAGTGTAATCATTTGACGAAGTTCTTCTGCCGATATATCGCCGCCCAACTCCAACTCTAATAGAATCGAAGCATCGAATCTGTCCTGAGGCGGAATAACCATATTCTTGAGCATTCTGACATACCTATCAACATCGTAGTTGAGTTCTACAGAATCTTTACGCTCAACATATGTATTAGGATGGGCGGAAGAGTCAACGCCATTTTCTCCTACGGATGGGGTTTCGATAGGGTTGAGGCGCAATGTCTGCTGATCATTGAATAGCTTTTGCTCAGTAGCTCTGATTGGGTTTATCATAAAACAATCCTCCCGGTAATAGTATCGGCTACTACCGGGAGAACTTTAGCGAAATCTTTTATCTCACTTATGCTTGTTTACTTGCTCATATCTTATTGCTACTTCAAGTGAAAGAGTATAGTAGCAATGTATCAAGACTCTTGATGTTTCACTTCCGTGGAAGTCTTGCTTGCCGTAATTCCAAGTTCCACTCTTGCATTCACCATCCTCTTCCTTCCACTGAGTCTGAATAAGGTATGGTGTATAAGCCTCCATCCACTTCTTCCAGTGATCTTGGCTCTGGAAAGCGGCTAATGAAGCATAGTAGATGCAGTATGCATTATTCTTCCACTTTCCACTATCCAACCAACGCTTATCCATATCATTCAAGAGACTTGTAAGCATTGGATCGCCAGCTTGATGTCCGAGGAATACTGCACAGAGAGCGCCGATGAAGCTGAGATGTTCCTTGTCAGTAGCTCCAGTTGTAGCATTCCATGTGTAAGGGAATATAGATGTGTCCTTATAGGGATCATTCAGCTTCTCCCAATTTGGATTAGCAGCCTTCCAAGCACCTTCAAGCCACTTCTTAGAGCCATCCAATCCACCCTTTACACTCAATCCAGAACCCAATGCAGACTTGAGAGCCATGACATTCCATCCAGTTACAGAGCTATCGTTTCTATTTGCATTTTGATTGACATAATCCCAACCAAGTGAAGCATATTCCTTGTCAGCAGCCTTAGAATCTATAGCTTGTCTTGAAAGAATAACATCAATAGCCTTTTGGGCTGGCTCACGAAGGGCTGGATCGTTTGTCATTCCATATGCTTCAATAAGAGCTTGAGCGGCTATAGCATGCTCGTAGTTTCTACTACCAATCGACCCATCAGCTTTCTGAGCAGCTAGAATCCACTCAATACCGTTTTTTACAACTGGCTTGTATTTGCTTGGAGTTCTGTGATCGTATCCCGCTCCAAGGAAACAAAGGACAGCATAACCTGTCATTGCCTCATCACCACCTTGTGCGCCCTTTCCAGGCTCACACTTGATATCTCCCGTGCAGTTGACATTATAGTTTGTAGCACTCCACATACCATTTGGTGATTGGTGTCTCCTGAGCCAACGGAGAGCAGAATCAAGAGTTGATATGACTCCCTTACTATGTGGTCCGAATGCTCTACCAATGATTCTCTTGTCACCACCACCACCTGTTCGTCTACCAAACATTCCCTTACTTCCACCACCGGGACCAATGACAAAAAATGCACCATTACCACCCATTTCAGAGTCAGATACAGCTTCTTCTCTACCTTTAGCATCTTCACTAATATTTTCATCCTCTGTTGAAACTTCGGCAACAACGATGTCCATATCAGATATGATTGTCTTGTCTGATGTTACTTCTTGATTATGCTCCAACACATTGATTGGATCGGTAAGAACTGGTTCCTTTGGTTGAGGTTCTGGACGGGGTGGAATTGGCGTCATCGTAGCCATTCTCATAGGAGGCGGATCTACATCCACTGGCTTCATATTGGTATATACGAAAGTAGCCATAATGAGAAGAACGGATACATGGAGAGCGGCTGACGCTAACCATGACACCCATCTGCGTCTGTTATATTCTTTATCCTGTTCTTCCATGACGGCATCCATCTCAGCAAATTCTTGCTTGAGTTCTTCGTCCGTCTTTGCGTTTAGTATACTCATGACTCTTCCCCTTATGTCTACGGGTTTGTGGTTCATATCTACCTCACACTATGGTAAGCGCAGCCCACGGACAAAGGTTCACAAAAAATAACCAGCCGTTTTACCGACTGGTTACATATCCCAACTCATATTTTCAGAGCTACCAATTCGCCAATTCAGACTTGTTGACGAACAGAGAAACTTTCTCCGCTGGGATTATTTTTTGTTATTTATAGTTTGCATCCACTTGTCAAGTTTTTGTTGAAGCTTTTCTTCAATCTGCTCTTCTGTAAACTTGTATTTGGCTAGAACTGACATAACAATAATCATGACATCACAACCCTCTTCAAGTATGTTCTCGTGGTTAGATTCCGGATTATCCTTACCCATTCCCTTCCAACCCTCTTTCTTGAGGACGGCTACGGCAAGCTCGCCACATTCCTCTTGTAGCTTTACCATACGAGCCATGATAGGCTTAGGCTCCTTCTTGGAGGCGTCAAGTATCTGTTGATGAATAGACTTTACTTGTTTAGGCATGCTGACATTTCCTTTATAGCGGCTATAAGGTTCGGCATTTGTATCCACACTTCCTTACGATAGACATCTGGAAGCCTGTTGAACCAATCTTCTACTTCTTGAGCATCAATCGCCAGTCCAACAGCGTTATCACCACGCATGAAGTATCCACACCAATCTTCGTTTATCTTGAGAGGTCCGGTTTCCATACGCCCATCAACAGGAGTTATAGCGACTTGAAGCAATGGTTTCCAATTCTTATGCTCATTGAGGACTTCAACCTTCAGCAACCTGTATATCGGTAGATGTGTATTCATTACCAGCGTTGAAGCCTCTTCAACACTATTAGCATTCACTTGAGTTATGGATATTTTAGTTGTAGTCGGATTATAAGCGTGGACTCGGTATGTAGACATGTTATTCCTTATCCGGCTGATCGCCGCCATTCTTGAAGAATTCGTTGAGCCGTTCCATAGCGTTTCCCGAAGCCTTTATAGCGTCACGGGCTGCTGGATCGGTTGAATTGATAGGCATGATAATCTCAATATCCTTAGCAGCGTAACCACTTTCCTTGACAGACTTGAAGATACGCTCCATGACTAGACGCTGATATCCAGCGTAGCCTGGGTTTGTATCCATATCGGCTTCAGTGAAGGTTATCTCCACGAATATGAGCTTTCCGTCTCGCATCTTTAGCTGGTAGGTATCGTGTATTGGAGTCATATGTTTTATGATACCGATAGTTTCTTGGAGTCAATAGTATAGAAGGTTAGACACTTCTTTTATCCCCATGCAGACACTTGAATGTCGGGAAGCGCAAGGATATACCTTCCTTGTCATTGTCAGTTTCTTCGAAGTAAGTGACGGTGATTGTCTTACCGATAATCTTCTTCGGATCCTTGTAGAATTCGTAACGCTCATCAAGAGTGAAGCCAGAGCCGACTGAAACCTTGTAACCTTTATGCTCAATGACTACAGCAGTCATCGTCTCAATCTTCTTCTCACCTTCGGGAGTGTTGATGCGGAACGGTCCAATCTCAACATCCAACACCTTGTATTCAGCGTCAAAGAATTCCTTTACCTTGAGAATGTCACGGGAACGCTTACCCTTATATTCACAGTTCTTACGAAGCATCAGCCCTTCCCAATTACTCTTACGGGCAGTCTCTCGCATCTTATCAAATGTTTCCTTGTTGTAGCCAATCTGCTCCAACACACGCATTGTCTTGAAGGGTGGATGATTCTGTGTCATCCAAAGCTTCAAAGCCTTGTATCGCTCGCCATAAATCCTCTTAGAAGTCTTCGAATCAAACTCGTCAGGCTCCAGCATATCAAACACGATATACATAGGATTCTGAATGGTGTGATCCTTCTTCTTTATCTCCTTCATAATAGACTTGAAGTTTTCGTTTCCGTTCTCATCAAGAATACATATCTCACCATCGAAGATGGCGTTAGTGGGGACATTATGCATAGCCTTATACTCTTCGGCTATCTTACCAAGCGTGAAGAATTCATGCCCTTCACGAGAGAAGAAGCGAATATTACCGTCCTTGACAGTCATAATACAGCGGCAGTTATGTACAAGTATACCGTTTGCAAAGAAATTGTTGTTACCCTCAACCTCCAAATCATATCTAATAGAAGGGTTTATTTTTTTGATTGACTTGATTCTAACAGTTTGCATAAGGACTTCTTTACTTTCTCAGGGTTAGTTACTATCTCCAAACGCCAGTATATTATCATCTCTGTTCCGGCTTTTTCAATATGTCTTTTTCGTATATCATCGTGTTTCCATATGTCTTTTGCTTTCTTCAACCGTTTAATCAATGATTAAACGGTGTTATTTTTAGTCAACCAAGAAATCCTCACTTCCATCCATTTCATCTACCCTCCGATAACATGATAGTGAAGGTATCCAAACTCGGTGGTTTCCGGTTAGTTTTATACTTCTACCATCTTCCAATGTTATTTCGTACCATACACCGTTACTTTCATTCACATCATCCATATCCTTCATATAATTCTTTATCTTCTTGTATTCCACTTTTCCAGTTTTATGATTGAAACTCTTTATCTTCTTATCAATCCTATTATGAAATACGTTCGATATAGTTTCTTTACTACCATCTTCAAATTCTACTATAGTGGACTCATGTAAGCAACCATCAAGTTTTTGACTTATAAACCACTTACCATCCTCAACGACATCCTTCTCAGGCTCGTAGGATTCTGCAAGAGCCACATCGAAAGTTGGGATGAGTCCAGGGAATACTTTGTTTATCTCAGTGTCACCAAGACGAATCTCCAAATCCTTGTCGATGATTGCGTAGAAGACATCCTCATACTCAGGATACTTCGATACGAAAGCCTTGAAGGTTGCAATAGCGATATGTCCAGACAATTCACCAGTCGCAAGCAATTCCAGCAGATTGAAGAATTGAGCCGTGTTCGGTGGAGTCCCGTCAAAAGACTCGTAAACTGGAGTAGCGGCTATCTTAGTGTTCTTCTTTATGTTCTTCGATGAAAGATGAAATACGAGGAAGGGATTGTAGGTGAAATGAAGGAACTTGGTAATGTCCTTGTATTCCGCCAGTATCTCCTTCTTCTTTAGTGTCCCCGGCACCGACGCTACTCTGTTTATCATTTCCTTGAGTCGCTGGAGGTTGGTTGACATTTGGCTGTGTGCTGTTAGTTGCATATGTATACCTTATAGGTAGTGATCCGGGTGTTGGAGCCGTCATCGGACGAACACCAACTATTAAGTCGAATATAGACGGTACCATCTGATTTTCAAGAGTGGCGTATTCTATAGCTTCTTCCTTTGTCCTGAAAATTTCATTTAGAGGCTTTATCCATGGAGTCTCATAAGCCCCCGGAACATCGACAAGGGCTTCTTTATCATCAAGAGCAACTATTTTTCCTTCAGTAGCGGACTTGAATCCATAACCTTTTATGGATGTCAAGTAGCAAGTATCACCCTCTTTCCACTTAGTCATTCTTGATTTCCTTTATTTAACCTATCACATTCATCTTGGCATTCTTGTATATTATCAAATATCTTTTTACCTTCTGGAATATATGAGAAACAATTGTTTTATAGTATCCAGTATTGAATACTATTTCACGCTAACCTCGCTTCGATAAACTCTCTGTATGCTTCATTCATCTCAAACCCAATATACTGCCTGTTCATGCTTTTGCAAACGGCAGCCGTGGTTCCGCTTCCAACAAACGGATCCAATACAACATCGTTTTCCTTCGTCAAATACTTGATGAACCAAGTCGGCATCTCAGGGTTGAACGGGGCTGGATGCTTACCAGCAGCGTTCTTCTCACCCTTCAACACACCAGCCGTATTGAAGCGGAACACCGTAGTCGGTATCTTCCCCTTCGGATTCGGCTGGACTCGCTTCGTATTCAGCTTCGTAACTCCGTTTTCGTCAACCGTGTCGTGAACGCTGACAGGAGCCGAAGCCATGCGCTTGAGGCTTATCTCCTTATAAGGCTCTCTAACATTGTCAACGAATACTTGTATCTGCTTACCATCGCGGACAAAGTGAAATATATATTCCAGCTTATCGTCCAATCTCTTTTTACCGCCAGAAGGCAGTCCAGACTTCTTAGCCCAAATATATCTGTCGTGAAGCTTCATATCAGTTTCTCTTACGATACGGCATACCAAGTCATACACATAGATGCTGCGCTCACCGTCAACGACTCTATCATTTATGTTGAGAATGAAGCTTCCCGAGGGCTTCAAGAAACGAGCCGACTCCTTGAAGAGCGGGAGAATCCAATTGGCGTAGTTTTCAGGTGACATAACGCTTATCTTCTTACCATATGATACAGTGTCGCAATATGGTGGTGAAGTCATAACTAAGTCAACGGAGTCATCGTCAAGCTGCTTGCATAGCTGCATAGCATCACCAAAGTATATTTCATTAGTTTTCATATCAAACCTCCCAATCCATCCATGTTATAACTCGACAGCAACTATATTCACTTTCGAGTTTTTGTTGAATGCGTATCATATGAATATAAGCGAAAAGAAACCATCTCGTTGACTGAAATCTGAATTGACGAGTATCGTTGTCACTAATAACAACGGCTGCCCCAATAACCCAATGCATGAGAAACCACTGTCGCCAGCTTCTACCGTAATTCATAGTCATATTAAACCTCTGTGTTTCTATTTTAATAGTGTTTCGATAAAAGTCAATAGTATAAAAATTCCTATCACTTTTATATATCTATTATAAATAACAGTGGAGACATCACCGTGGATTTATATCAACAAATAGAAGAATTTATCACTTTATTTAAGAAGTCACATAAACTAAATAAACTAAATTGGGCAATAAAATTACAGCCATTTTGGACATTACTTGATGCAAACTTAAAAACACTTGAGATAGTTACTAATTTTATGGAAAATCATTCCACTTAACCAGTTTTATGGGTATCGGGGACTATAGACTCCTGACCTGAGCATAACCAATAAAAACCATTTCTATTGATTTTACTCAATCGCTGTTGCTTGCCGATAGGCAATGCCGATAGGCATTTGACAATGCCGATATGCATTTGGTAATTTACCAGATTTATACCAATTCCATGCCGTTCTATAAGTTACACCAACTTAATTAGCATATTCGGATAATTTCATAAAGTTATACCTTTACTACATTATACCATACTTTTACTTTTATTATTACTATGTTATACTATAACCTACTACTAAAAATGAATTAGTATTCAATACCTGAGAGCGAATGGAGTCAATTCCTGACACTCTCGGGGGCTGGCTTCAAGATTTACGCCTATGTGGCTGCTAACGATAGTGTCTTCTATTGTAAAACAGTTGAGGATGAGCAAATAGAACTATTCAAGGTAAAAGACATTGACTACTCTAAGTGTGTTGATAATCTGAAATGGATTATTCCATTGTCGGCATCACCCGTTAGAATGGTGACAGAAACATTTGAGATAGGATAATATGCATTACAAGACACTATTCGTATCTGATATACACTTAGGCACAAAACAGTGTCAGGTAGAATACCTTCTCAAGTTTATTCATGAGAATACCTTTGACAATGTATTTCTCGTCGGTGACATTATAGACATTTACGCTCTCAGTCATAAATGGTATTGGACTAAGGAGCATAACACCTTTATACAGAAGATACTCCGTCTGTCCCGTAAGGGAACCAATGTTATTTACATTCCGGGTAATCATGATGATGTCCTGCGTGAGTGGATTCAGGAAGTCCACCCGTTCTTCTTTGGCGATATTGTCATAGTGAATCAGCATGTGTATCAGACGGTAAAGGGTAAGAAGCTGCTACTCATTCACGGCGACGAGTTTGATGGAGCTATTCGCAGCATGGGATGGTTGTATTGGGTTGGTGATAGAGCATACGATATTGCTCTCAGATTGAATACCGTATACAACTGGTTCCGTCGTATGTTTGGTATGCAGTATTGGAGTCTGTCAGCATACCTCAAGTCAAAGGTGAAAGGCGCTATAGCGGTTGTGAATAACTTTGAGGAACTTGTTACTCGTAAATGTCTTGTTGAGGGGTATGATGGTGTCATATATGGGCATACACATACGCCTTCGATAAAGAAGATAAAAACAAAATTAGTAATAAATGACGGAGATTTTTGCGAAAATATGACATGTGTTGTTGAAACTGAAGAGGGTGAATTTCAGTTGATTAGAACCACTGATAATGTTGTTTTAGATAGAACATCTTAAATTACATTCTTTATTATCTTGGTATCGTAAATCCAAAATTCAAAATTATAGCCAGCATCTAAACAAGCTTTTTGTTTCAATAAGTTTTTTTCTATATCAATGTTATAGGTGTATATAGATTTTACTTCAATAATTTTGTTATCTTTTTTTATATAAAAATCTGGATAGTATCGGTGGGTTGTTTGATTCATTTTATAGAATATTTCAGGAACTTCAGATTTAGAATATTTTATTTCAGATTCGTTATATGTAGTTAATAATTCGATTAAAGCTATATCTTCAAATCCCTGAAGGTTTATAGTTTTTCCGGAAGGTAATACAAACTTCTTTCTTTTTTTAAATCTATTGAATGTGGATGATTCCGCTACAGAAGGTATTGAATACTAATTCATTTTTAGTAGTAGGTTATAGTATAACATAGTAATAATAAAAGTATGGTATAATGTAGTAAAGGTATAACTTTATGAAATTATCCGAATATGCTAATCAAGTTGGTGTAACTTATAGAACGGCATGAAATTGGTATAAATCTGGTAAATTACCAAATGCATATCGAACCCCAACCGGTGGCGTTTGTGTAAAAAACAAAAAGGATTTATGGAAAAAGAAGAAGTAAAAGTAAAAGAATTAAACAAAGAAAATAGTAAAATATATAAATACCAGTATGATTAAGTCAACGAAATCATCGTTACATTTTGCCAATACGAATAGGTTAGATAATCTATTTTCGTTCATTGATGAATATCGTAGTGTGGTTTCGAA
>Ga0209172_10002493_pt1 | contig 32169 bp, 23 predicted proteins | sample LarsenN4metaG_FD_184113 | JGI IMG/M metagenome (GOLD analysis project Ga0209172, IMG submission 184113) | Hot spring sediment bacterial and archeal communities from British Columbia, Canada, to study Microbial Dark Matter (Phase II) - Larsen... ... | reverse complement strand
TAATACTACAGAGGCTAAGTTATATTTGTAACTAACTATACTTGTCCGTTTTGATTTGACGGTTGTTATAGTTTTGGACTGATTATTGGTTTTTTTACGGGTATCTACGCTTGGTGCAAGAAATGAGTAACCAAATGCAATACCTACCTGCTTACATTACTAATGCAGCAGAGGGAGAAGGTTTTTGTGAGTTGTCGAGTTATATTCTGAGAGGTAGGAGAGATTGAGAGAAGACAGACAAGGGAGATTTTTCCTAGTCTCCCATCCCCAATCCCCATTGCCCCTTATCCCCAGAGGGGGCCCCGAGTTCCCCAGTCCCCAATACCTACACCAAATAACTAGTATTCGGCACAATAGGGAAGAAAGCATACTCATACCAAGCAGTCCAGATGAAACTGCGAATCCAGCGATCGCGTTTTTCTGGACTTAATTCATACTCAAATTTGCCATGAGATAAATCAATCGCCGATAGGTGCGAGTTGCAACCGCAACCATGTTGATAAGTAAAACCATATTTTGAGGCGATACTCTGCACCTTCATTTGCATGGCAAAAACTTTACACGCATGAAGGATGGCATCCCAAGAACGCTTGTGTTCGATATCCCGCTTGTCAAATCTTAAAGCACGTTCTTCAAACACATGATCTCGATAAATTGGTGCTAAATGCACATGATAAAAACTGGCGGGAAGTTCGTAACCAAACTCATCGAAAAGTTCTAAGCCAATTTTTGCTACTTTGATTTCATCTGCATAATCAGACCCCTTACTTTCTAAATCACGCAAAATTTCCGCACAATTGGGATAGTTATGAGTCAGGAAATCATGACCGTAGAATTCTAGGGTTTCTCGTGCTAATTGTCCAAATAATTGACAAAATGATGGCTTGAGGTGGGTCAATTCTGGGCGTTCATTAAACAAGTCAACATCACCCTGTTCTAGCTTGTATAAAAACAACTGCGCCATCTCAACATAAATTTGTGGATTGCAGAGTCCAGTATTGGCTGCGCCTTGAGCAATGTCTTGCCATATAGGAGGAAGTTGAGTGACAGCAACAGCATTCTCTCCGGCTATAACTGCGACACTAGGGAATTCAAGAACCTGCATTAGCAATCTCCGTAAGTAAGCTTGAGATTTATTGTGGTTGGAAATACTTACACGCGGCGTAAGCCATTGTAATCACTCCTGTCACAATAGCAGATTCATCCGCGTCAAATTCAGGATGATGTAAGGGATGGTTGATAATTCGGTCTGGATAGCCTACACCCAAGCGAAACATTGCACCGGGAGCATGGTCTAAATATACAGAAAAATCTTCTGCACCTAAAGAGGGTTCTGGTAAAATCTGGACGCGATCGCTACCCCAAGCTTCTTCACCTGCTGATTGGAATAGTTGCGTTAATTTATAGTCATTATTTACACTGGGTACACCTTGGTGATAGTTAACTTGATAACTTGCACCATAGGAATGGCAGACATTAGCAACAATTTTTTCAATCCAGTTGGGGAGTTGAGCGCGGGTTTCTGGGTGGAGCGATCGCACTGTTCCCAACAACTGTACCTTATCAGCAATCACATTTGGCGCTCTACCACCATTAATCTTACCAATACTCAAAACCACCGGGCGCAGGGGGTTTTGGGTGCGGCTGATAGCTTGTTGCAAAGCGGTAATTACCTGTGCAGCAATCCAAATCGCGTCAATCGCTTCATGGGGACGCGCACCATGACCAGATTCTCCCATAATGAGAATTTCTAAATCATCAGCCGCCGCCGTCAATGCCCCATAACGCACACCAATTGAACCGGCGGGAATAGAAGGGAACACATGAACCCCTAAGATAGCAGAGACATTTTTCATTGCCCCATCTTGAATCATCCAACTTGCGCCTTGGGCGATTTCCTCCGCAGGCTGAAATAAAAACCGCACATTTTCGCGTAATTCCTCCGCCATCTGGGAAAGTACCATCGCCGTTCCCAGACCCACAGTTGTATGCACGTCATGACCACAAGCGTGCATTACGCCCTCTTTCCGAGAAGCATATTCCAATTCAGTAGATTCTTGAATGGGCAAAGCATCCATATCAGTACGAATTGCCAAGAAAGGCTGATCTTTACCGCTACCATGCAGTTCTCCCACCACACCAGTTTTCCCAACTCCTTCTTGTACACGCAGACCACTAGAAGATAAGACACCGGCCACAAACGCCGCAGTTTGATATTCTTGACCGCTCAGTTCAGGATGAGAGTGAATGTGGCGACGAATCTCGATGAGACGGGGTGCTAGTTTTGTGGCTAAATCTTTAATATGGGTCAGCATTGCTTGGTTTTAATTTACAGGCTTTGTTCCATGATAGATAGGGATTTGAAATTGGACATTGGGAATTGAGTATTGGCAATGGGGAAAATCCTACCTTGTTTCTCCTTTTTCTCTTTAACTTTGGGTGATCATTCATCTATTGATTAACCAAGTGGCAAAATCTAGGGGTTGAGAATAACACTTAAATCCAAGATAAACCCAGGTAATACATCTTCCCCAGAAAGTTGAGGGGGTTGCTCAATGGAGATATTAATTATTTCCACCTCAACACCAGGACGATAAATTTCTACTAATGGTGTTTTGGGGTCAATTAACCAACCGAGACGAACGCCATTATCTCGATATTCCGCCATTTTTGCCCTTAACATTGTTAAGGAATCAGTTTCAGAACGCAATTCAATCACAAAATCTGGACACAGTGGGGGGAAGCGTCGCCTTTGTTCAGCAGTCAATGTTTCCCAGCGTTCTTTTTTTACCCAAGCAACATCCGGGGAACGAAAAGCACCATTAGGTAGACGAAATTCTGTTGAGGAGTCAAAAACTTTTCCTAGTTTTACTTGACGATTCCACAACCCAAGTTGTAGATTCAAATCCGAATTTCTAATGCCACTTTCGCCGCCAGTGGGGGGCATAATGATTAATTCTCCTTCCCCTGTAAGTTCTATACGCCATTCTTCATTGGCTATGCACAGTTGATAAAACTGTTCATCCGTGAGACCTACAGCGGGTGGGATGTTGAGGGTGACAGTTTCCATCGGTATTTTGCCAATCGAGTTTATTCTATTATCAGCGATGTCTACGGCAGACGAGTACGCCAAGGCATGGCGGGTAGGTACATGATAACTACAACCAGTTACCTACCAGAATATAGGGCGACCAATAGAGAGGATGCTTATATTGCGGATCTTTTAAAAGAGCTAATTGAGCATTACGTAAAGCTTCTGCCTTTGTTTGTTTACTATTAGCTAATTCTTTATAAAATAAACCCATTAAATCAGCTGTGGCTTCATCATTCACAGACCAGAGTGTAGCTAACGTACTACGCACTCCTGTCCTGACTGCAATTCCTGCTAATCCTAAGGCAGCACGTTTGTCTCCTGTAGCCGTTTCACAAGCACTCAGCACTAAAAGTTCCACTGCCTGTTGCTGTTTTTTACCTGGTGCTTGCAGTAGATTATCTAAGTCATCAATCCTAATTTTTTCATTCCAAGTCAAAATAAAAGTTTCTATTGCCTTGGAGCTAAACTTGCCATGAGTGGCAATATGAACTATTGGGAAAAATTTGGTTTGAATTTTCTTTTGTAGATTTTCTAGGGTGAATTCTTGATTGAGCAACACTTGACTAGTTACTTCAGATTTAATCATCTTCATCTCTTGTTCAACATAATCTAGAGCTGAAAAACCCTGCCGTGCTTCAGTTAATCCAGCACCAAGTACCTGCATTTTTTCCTGTTGTAGTGGCGATGAAGGCAGTAGTTGTAACCCTGGGGTTAAGGCGATCGCATACTTTTCTATTAAATATTGCTGACCATCATGTAAGCTGGCCATGGGAATATTACGTAAAATCCCGTCCAGTACAAATACTAATGTTTTGGTTTGACTATTCGCTAAATCTTTTTCTGCCGGACGAATTAACCAATCGTACAGTTGTCTCGACAACGGCATAAATGATTGTCTACTGCGGATCACTAGATTTCGACGCAGCTGCTCCACATAGCTTTCTAATTGAGTTTGGGGAACAGGAATGCTGTAGTGTCGTAGTGGTTGTTGTGGCAAACTGAGAATAACTTCTAAACGGTCAGGCAAGATAATAGGATAAATAATTGCGGCTTGAGTATCAAATTTATCTATCAGAGTTGGTTTTAGATCCAAACAAGCTTCCCGAAAGAAATCTTCTAGTTCAGCTAATTGTAAAGACTCCATCAGTTGACGTGCTTGAGCCAAAGATTCTTGGTCAGACTTTGTACCTGGTTGCAACAGTAAACTGGCTAGTCCTCGATAAACAGGTTCGACACTTTCTTGAAATGAAAACTGAATGTCTGGGTCAACTGCAACTAAGTCATTACGCAGAGATTTGAGAGTTGTGACAGCTTGGGTATAAGCTGCGATCGCTTTGGGAATATCTGCTTGTTCTTTTAAAAGTCTTCCTAATTGCCATTGCCACCGATAAGCAAGTTCTGGTGCATTGATAGCTTCAGCTAACAAGAAAGCTTGTTGTGTTAAATCTTGAGCAATAGACCACTGCCGTGTTTGTTCATAAAGTCTACCTAGTTTGCCTAGTGCATATGCTTGGGCGTATCTGTCTCCTAAATTTTTCCCTTGGACAATAGTATTAGCTACTAACTGAGCAATAGTCTCTAAAGTAGGAGTATCAGGAATATTTTCTTGGTGGAGACGAGTCAAACTTTGAGCAAAATTTAACTGTGCGTAGATAGTAGTGCGACTACTAGGTAGATCATTGAGTGTGGGTTGAATTGACTGCCATAAAGATTGAGCTAATTGCCATTGTTTGCTGTCAATAGCAACGTTTAATTGATTAAGTTGAGCGCGGACTTTCAGGTATTTAGAAGGGGAAATAATCGCAGCTTGTTCATATAATCTCAAGGCCAATTGTAAATCTGAGCGGACACGAGCCAAATTACCTAAATCAATCAATGCCGCACTAATATCTTGTGGTGATTGTAATTTTTGGGCGATCGCTAAACTCTGTTGTAAAACTTGCTGTGATTGTTCTAAATCACCGACTAAGCGCAAGCTAATACCTAAACTACGTAAACCAATTGCTTTAATTAAAGATTCAGATTGCTTTTGTAGAATTTGATTTGCTTGAGTTAGCTTCAACAAAGCTTGACGGTTTAATCCTAGTACCTTTAACGCTTGTGCTTGGTTCAGCAGAGTGCGAATCACCCCAGTCTGATCGTGAGCTTGAGTATAAGTAGTGTTTGCTTTTTGCCATGTTGTTAGTGCTGTTTGTGTATCTCCCGTTGCTAAAAGTAGACTTCCTTGAGTATTCAACGCTTGCGCTAATACTCTTAATTGTTCTCGCGTATAATAATTCTGTTTAACTGATGCTAATTGCAAACTTTCAGAAATAGCTTGAGTTGCTTGTGACCATTGTCCAAGTTTCTGATAAGCCAACGAAAGATTACTTAATACTCTGGCTTGATTGAAGCGATCCTCTTGTGATCGATAAATCTGGAGAACTTGTTGCCAAACTTTGATGGCTTCAGCAAATTTTTCGGCTTCATAGTATGTTCTCCCTTGTTGTTCCTGCTGTGCAGTCTCAGTAACTACCTGGGCGATCGCTAACGGAAATGATGCTGGGATAGAAACAGGCAATATTCCTACTGCTAATACAACCGTTAAAACTATACCTAACACTATCCAAAGGAGGAAGACAAAAAATCGACGATACCCATGTAGAAAGTGTCTGTCGCTAAAAGGGAAATATTTCAGAGATTTTTTCGGGCGCATAACAATGAGTTAAGAGCAACCAAAGGCTATGGAAACATCAGCAGTAATCTGCATTACCAAAATACCTGATCTGACAAATTGAGTGCTTTTACTGAGATTTTTATTTTTTTTCTGAGATAAGAATCAGATCAATCAGAATCAACTAAACGTTAGCAACAATTATATTTAGTTATCTGAGACAAACACCAATATCATGTTTAACAAAGCTATTGGGTAATATAATCTGTATTATTACGTAAATATAAGATTTATGAACCGAATCTTTCTATAGTTACTATTTAAAGTCTAATGTGGTTGTTTTTGAGTATTGCGCTGTTGTTTATCAATTGGCTCTACTGATAGTGATAATCTGTAGGAGAGCATCATCCAGAGGTCTAGTGATTTTAAATCAATCCTTAAAAGACCATCTAAAAAATACTTATAAATACCCTGTTTCATCAACTAGCCCTAGTATAAAATAAACACTTGCAGTCAATCCGCCACTAAATTAAAAATAAATAGTTATCTATTTAGTCTGGTTTTTGACTATGTACTTAAGGTTTGCTTACACACTTTTATATTAGTTAAATCAATTCAAATCTCAATAGAATAAGAGTTATGATTTATTTTATACTAGGCTGCAATCAGTGTTTGATTTTTTAAAAAAGCTATCTTATACACCACGAATCAGGCTAGGCATATGTTCAGTAAGAAAACTCGGTTAAAAAAAATTTTCACAGTTCTTTCCTTGTCATTCTTTGTGATCCTTGCTAATACTGATACACAACAGGTAATGGCACAATCTACAAAGGGGAGAGAAGGTTTACCTGGGCGAAGAGTGGGCGGTGGAACTCGTGGGGAATGTTCTTTCGGCGATAAAAAGCTCATCGCATTAGTACCAGAGAGCAATTTGCTAGTGACAACATCCTCACAACCAAATTTACTTATTTATCTACCTCCTACTACCACACCAAAAATTTTGGAGTTTGTCTTACAAGACGACCAAGAAAATATAATTTACGAAAAAAATTTTACAACCAAGAAATATCCAGGAATTGTAAGTATTAGCTTACCTGAGCATAAATCTCTACCGCAACTCGCTATTGATAAAAGATACCGTTGGTTCTTTTCAATGATTTGCAATCCAAACATGAGAGAAAATGATGTTTCTGTAGATGGTTGGATCACCAGAGTCAAATTAGAACCGAACATGGCTCAAAAGTTAGAATCGGCAACATCTACAGAGCAAGTGAGTATGTATGCTAATTTAGGCATTTGGCAAGATGCACTAGTAAAGTTAGCAAAACTGCGTTACAACAATCCCAATGATCCTGAGCTTGTTGCCCAATGGTCACAAATGTTACAGGTACTAAAATTAGAAACCATTGTCCAAGAAGGGATTGTAGATGTCAACCTCAATGAAATATCTTCTGGTGTGAGATAGGTGTGAAGTTCAGAGGCTAGAGTTGAGAAGTTAATTTTCCATCTAATTGGGAAACTCCTAAATAATTTGCTCACGTACTAAGATTTTCGGTATTGCTGAATCAGGAGATGAGATTTGATGTATGAAATCTCAAACTCCTGATTCTTTCTGAGTGACAGAGCCTTTGCTCTGTGTGGTAAGCTGCGATCGCGTCTGTAATCAGAAGACTCTTTAAAAAGTTCCACTGCATTGCGGGTCTATCCCCGTTTTAGCAAGTGGGACTTAATCGCCACGCCAGTATCTGCCTCTAAGCTTCTGTGTGGCATAAATCATTCTAAAATCATAATAATGCCGGATTTTCAGTAATCACGAGCGTTGGCGGTGCATTTCACAGAAAGGTGTAGTAACTGCCAATGCTAATTTTTTGTCAACTAGTGCCTAAGTTATATGCTAGGAGAAGGGATGGTTTTTTATACTGGAAAAAAATATCAAATATTCATGATTACAATTTTGCTGTTAGTAAAAAGTTAATGGAGACTCAGAATTTTATGAGCAATCATTTTGTGAGACATTTAAACTAAGAGTGTAATCATAATCTGTAAATGTTAAACACTTTTTGATTCCAAAGATTTTTTAGTCAGAAATTACCTTATTCAGTAATACTTTTTGTGATTATTCAATCCTTCAAAAAGCTTGATTCACTAGCATCTGTAGTAACTTATCTCAAACGACCGTATCCACATTTGAGTATAAAGCAAACTGTTATTGCAGCCAGTATTGTGATGACTGGGCTTTTGTGGGGCATCAGACAGCTAGGCGGATTGCAGGTGTTAGAATTGATCACTTTTGATCAGATGGTACGTCTTCAACCAGAAGCAAAACCTGATCCGCGAGTATTAATTGTAGGAATTACTGAAGCTGACCTCAAACAACAGCAACAATGGCCGCTTTCCGACCTCACCGTCGCTCAAGTTTTACAGAAGTTACAAAAAGCTCAACCAAAGGTGATTGGCTTAGATATTTATCGCAATATTCCTCACCCGCCCGGACAAGAGGTGCTGCGAAAAGAACTCCAAAAGCCGAATGTTATTACTATTACTAATCTTGGTGACACAAAAACAGAAGCAGTTTCGCCCATTCCAGGTATAGCTAAAGAACAAATCGGCTTTAACGATTTCGTTGTCGATCCTGATGGAGTTGTACGCCGTAACTTAATGTATGCTTACCAAGGTGAGGAGAAGTATTACTCTTTTGCTCTCCGCTTAAGCCTAAAATATTTAGCTGCTCAAGGTATTAAACTTCAAGTCAAACAGGATGGTTTACATTTAGGCGACACAGTATTTCATCCTATATCTTGTAATGCAGGCGGTTATCAGAATGTTGACAGTGCAGGTTATCAAGTCATGATTTCCTACCGTGCTTCTGAGAAAGTAGCACAGCAGATATCACTTAATGATGTGTTACAGGACAAGTTTGATCCTAATTGGGTGAAAAACAAAGTGGTGATCATTGGTACAGTAGCACCTAGCTTAAAAGACTTGTTTTTTACTCCCTACAGTGCAGGGAAATCCACAAATCCTGGGATGTCAGGAGTAGTTTTACATACTCAACTAGTGAGTCAGATTCTCAGCACCACCCTCGATAAAAATCCTCTGTTTTGGTTTTGGCCAGAATGGGCAGAAGTGCTATGGATTTGGATTTGGGCTGTAATAGGAGGTATCTTAGCTTGGCGACTGCGACATCCACTTTATTTAGGAATAGCTGGAGTTGTTGCTTTGGCGGTGTTATGTGGTATTTGCTTTAGTGTATTTACTCAAGCAGGTTGGATACCTTTATTACCTCCTGCCTTAACATTGTTTGCCACGGCAGTCTGCGTCATAGCTTATAAACAATGGCAGATTGCACTCTATGACAGCCTGACTAGACTACCTAACAGATCGCTATTTCTCAAGTATCTGCAAACAGCCATCAAGAAGTCGAAAACCAGCAGAAATAATTGCTTTGCCCTACTTTTCTTAGATATAGACCGTTTCAAAGTTATTAATGAAAGTTTCACTCACTATGTTGGTGATCAGTTTTTAGTCAACTTCAGCCAAAGATTATCCACCTCTATAGGATGTAAGGGAATTATCGCCAGGGTTGGAGGAGATGAATTTGCCATTTTGCTAGACAATATTCCTGAGACTTGTGTTGCCACCTGCATCGCTGACCAGTTACAAAAACAGATGACCTCTCCCTTTAAAATCAATGGGCAAGAGATATTTACTAGCATCAGCATTGGTATAGCTTTTAATCAAATTCAACTTGAGCATCAACCAGAAAATATGTTGCGAGATGCTCATACAGCCATGTATCTAGCCAAAGATTTAGGTAAAGCTCGTCATGAAGTGTTTGCCGTCGGGATGCACACTCAAATCGTGAGGCGTTTTCAGTTAGAAACTGATCTGCGTCGTGCTATTGTGCAGCAAGAGTTTTATCTTCATTATCAACCAATTGTATTGCTAGAAAATAATCAAATTGTTGGTTTTGAAGCCCTTGTCAGGTGGCAGCATCCTCAGCACGGATTTATTTCTCCTGGAGAGTTTATTCCGATTGCAGAAGAAACCGGCCTCATTATTCCTTTAGGAAAATGGATTATCGAACAAGCTTGTTCCCAATTATTCAGTTGGCAATCACAATTTCCTCAAGATCCGCCACTGATGATGAGTATAAATATTTCTGGACAACAGTTATCCCAACCCGATTTAGTTGAATATATTCAACAAATTCTTGAGACAACAGAATTAGATGGGGAAAGTTTAAAATTAGAAATTACAGAAAGTGTAGCCATGAAAAATGTAGAAGCAGCCATCACAGTCATGCTACAGTTGAGGACTTTAAATATTCGCCTTAGCATTGATGATTTCGGAACTGGATATTCCTCTTTAAGTTATTTACACCGTTTTCCTGTCAACACTTTAAAAATCGACCGTTCTTTTGTTAGTCGCATGGGTGAAACCGATGAAGATGCGGCAATTGTGCGGACAATCATCTTGCTGAGTGAGACATTAGGAATGAATGTGATTGCTGAAGGAGTGGAGACAGCAGTACAGAAAAGTACATTGCAATTACTGGGTTGCGAATATGGGCAAGGATATTTCTTTTCCAAGCCTATGGATAGTAAAGCAGCAACGATATTACTTAGTAATCAATCGGATGAAAATAGGAGTTAGAGGTGAGAGAAAAAATATTAGTAGGCAAGTAGGAGGAGAAATTTCATCAAGTTGTGATGATCTCTCGACTCATTAATGCCGAAATCTTTTTATACTATTTTGTTTGATACACATTAGATAATAGCTGGGCTATCTGTTGATTCACATTTGCTACATCAAAACGCTGCCTAGCAATATTCTTTGCCTGACCAGCAATTTTCTCAGTCATTTCTATCTCTTGAATGCAGGTATTAATTACTTGTGCTAGTGCTTGTGGTTCTCCTGGTGTCACCAGAAAACCATTCACTCCATGTTCTACTAATTCCATTGCACCGCCAGCTTTGGCTGCTACTACAGGTGTGCCGCACAGCATCGCTTCCACAATTACTCTACCAAAGGGTTCAGGAGCGGTAGAAGTATGAGTAACTAAATTGCACGCTGCCATTAATTGAGGAATATCAGTACGAAATCCTAAAAAAATCACCCGTTTTTCTAATCCTAACTCAGCAATTTGTTGATGTAATTGTTTAACATAATTTTGTTCACCAAATAGGGCATCACCGACTAGAATTGCTGTAACTTGTGGTGGTAATTGAGCTAAAGCATCAATGAGAATATGCTGACCCTTCCAAGGTGCAAGTCGGCTGAAGTGTCCAACAACAAATTTATTTTCTAATCCTAACCGTTGCCGTAGTTTTTGAATATCATCATTGCTAGTTTGATAATTTTTAGAATTAAAGCCGTTATACACAACTCTAGTAATATCTGGTTTACCTCCCGCCTGCACAAAAGCTGTTTGGCTAGCTTGAGAATTAGCTATAACTAAGGATGCACAAAGGTTGGCTAAGTTAACGGCGACGCGTAGATTAGTTTTGCTAAAGTGTTCTAAAGAAAGAATATCGTGTAAATGATATACCAGGGGACGACGAGTGATCAAACTAGCCATCGCACCGACAACTAAGGCTTTTTGAGTGTTGGCGTAGATTAAATCATATTGATAAGCTGTTTCTACTACCTTGGCGATTAATGGCAAAATTTGTCCTAAACTGGTGAAAGCTTGGAGTAAATTACTTTGTTTACGAACTGCAATTGATTGACTGGTCAAAACTTCTACGGGAATCTGATTTTGTTCTAGTAACTTTCTAAAATCTCCATCAGCAAATAAACCCACTAAAGCGCGATCGCGGTAAGGTTGAGCAATATCGATTAAACACAGTTCTGCACCGCCTGGTTTACCGCTTTGGTCTAAAAATAATATTTTCATATGATTAAATAATGTCAATGTTTAATTAAGCTAAGATTACTTCTCGCACTCTTTGACCAACTTTTTGCCAATCAAAGTTATTGATCGTATATTGACGGCAATCTGTTCGTGAGGGAATAGGGAGTTTTTCTAGTAAAATTTGTTCTAACCTTTCTGCAATTGCTGAGGTTTCAGTAGAACTAGTAATTAATTGTGGTGAGAATGGTTGTAAAATTTCTGGCATTCCCCCAATTGGTGTACACAAAACTGGTGTACCACAAGCTAAAGATTCAACAATTGCTAAACCAAACCCTTCAAAAGATTGGCTAGGCATTACAGTGAGGTTAGCAGCTTGATAAGCTAAAGGTAATTGTTCATCAGGTAGAAAACCTAAGAATTTCACGTTATTTTCTAACCCTAGTGCTTGCGTTTGTTGTTCTAGGGTAGTTTGCAGATGACCACGACCAGCGATCGCTAGCCAAACATCAGGTATTCTAGGTTTAATGATGGCTATGGCTGCTAGGAGTTTATCTAATCCCATTCGCTGGACTAAACGCCGTGATGTAAATAAAATAGGGCGATCCTGTGGCCAGCCTAGTTGTTGACGCGCAACTTGGGCTGAGAAGTTGGGCTGGAAACGATGAATATTTACACCACCAGGAATAACATGAATTTTGCTCCAGGGTACTTGGTATTTTTGGTGTAAAATATTACCAAAGGCTTTGCTTAAAACTACAAAGCGATCGCAGCGATTATAAGTAGTTTGTTCTATCAGCCGACGCTTGATTAAAATACTCAGTTGATTATTGCCTATTTCCTGTTTACTTTCAAACGCCCAAGGCCCATGAAAGTTAAATGTAATTGGTACTCCCTTGGGGAGAATATCTAACACCGGAAAACTATACAAGGCAAAATGTAAATTAATTGCATCTGGTTTACTGACTCTAGTTTTCTGGAAATTACTCCGAATTGACCACAATCTTTGCCAAATTGGACTTGCAGGTGATGCTAAGTTAGTCAACCTAATTGATGTATTTAATGTATTTTCTGGCAGATCAACTCCACATAATTCTACTTGGTCTTGGTGTGCCAATAAGGTATGAATTAAGTCATAAACATACCTTTCTAATCCTCCTGGAGTTTGAGGAAACCAGCCTGTCCCGATGGTAAGAATAGACGCAGACTTTGTATGATAATTTTCTTTTTTATCTTCCACAACTGCTCTCCACAATTAAATTTCGCATGATAAGTTGATTTTTATACCAAGATGATTATTTTTTATATACAACCGAAAATTAACACTGCTTAATGTTTATATTTCGCCATTCTCCAACACAATCAGTAAGCTTACGTCTGACTAGATGGATATTTTATAGAAAATTTATTGTGGAAATTTTCCATAAGATACAAAATCATAAATTGTGAGAATCGTCAGTATGATTTTTTGTTACAAATGATGCAATATCTTTTTACAAGTTCAACCAACAAAATAAATCATGTTTTATTTATATCAATAATTATTTGGTTCTACTGAATACAATCTGTCTGTAAAATTTTTTCTTATTAATTACTTGTTTCCTGCAAGGTAGCAATCCAGATAATTTCTACTTGACAATCAGTTTTTGATAGTTAACCATCAACAGAAGTCATGAGTGATTTTATGGTTTTAAGGCATAATACGATACACTAAAAACACGTTTAAAAAATAGTATAATTCTTAAAAAATATATGTTTTTGATAAAAATATTGTAAATATGAACCGCCGTACAAAAACAATTTGATATTGTTCTATATATGTATTGCTGATCAGTATAGGCTCATAAGTTTAGTTGAAATATGTGTAAATCTAGTAGACTTTTGTACTTAATTTAATTTGAGATTTACAATTATTTGCGCCCCTTTTTATATCTGGTATTTGAAATTTTTCCTGTTGACGTAAATTAATTAAGTATCTATGATTTAGAAAATATTATTTTTAGTTAGGTGAGTTAATATTAATATCTCTGATATTTAAAATCTACATAAAAATACCTTGAGTATTTATTTGAATATATTTAACGACTCCACACTTTATTTTAAAACTTGCAACTATTCAATTTTTTAAATAAATGATGTAGATGATATCTCCGTTTTCTTAGAGAAAACGGAGATATGAGTTTCACATATACGAATGTTAAATATAAACTATTTTGTGTTTTTTATAATTAGCAGTGATTATTTAAAAATAAACTAAATATTTTTCACACCAAATCTTTATTATAGTTTGATGGGTATTGACTTATAATTTTGGTCGTATCTGTAAAGAAAAAGTGAAATTTGTGAGTTATCAATAAAATAAAAATATGCTAAACATGAAATTTTATTTACAAAAAATTCAAAAAGTAATTCCCCAACAATGGCTAGAGAATTTACAATATATACACTCTCGTTTTATATGGCAATGGCTATTATTTGATGGCAGTCAACCAATAGTATTTAGTCATAAAACAGCAATGGTATTTTCTCCCCATCAAGATGATGAGACTTTTGGTTGTGGGGGAATGATTGCCCATAAAAGAGAACTAGGAATTAACGTTGTAGTGGTATTTCTCACTAATGGAGAAGGTGCAGGTGGTTTAAATCAAGATTTACAAAAACAAATTATCGCTACTCGTAGACACGAAGCGGTAACAGCACTACAAATATTGGGGGTGGAGTCCTCGAATATTTACTTTTTATCTAAACCAGATGGACATTTACAAAGTTTAAATAGCGAAGAAAAACAACAGACAATTGAAGAATTAGTTGACCTGTTAAAGTTGTACCAACCTGAAGAAGTCTATGTTCCTCACCACAAAGATTGCCATAGAGATCATGAAGCAACATTTACATTAGTCAAAGCAGGAATCAAGGCGGCTGATATCAAACCAGACTTGTTACAATATCCAATTTGGTTGTTCTGGCGATCGCCATTATTTTTGATGTTAAAATTGCCAGATTTAGCGGTTGCTTACAGATTTTCTATTACTACTGTACAAGAGAAGAAACGACAAGCGATCGCTGCATACACTTCGCAACTTCAAAGTTTACCCCAAGGCTTTGTTAAGCAATTTTTAACTTCTTATGAGGTTTTCTTTAAAACTCAGTTTTAGAGAAAATTCTCTAGATATATAAAATCATGAGGGCTGCATCTCAACCAGTGCTAAAAGTGTTTAATAACTTTTGTTTTTGGGTGAACAGCAAATTAAGTAAATAAAAATATTTCTTAATCTAAACACCACAATTAAATAATTGTATGGAGAAAATTTAAATGAGAATATTACATATTACGAATCACGTTCAAAAAATTGGTAATGGCATCGTGAATGTAGCCGTAGACTTAGCCTGTTTGCAAGCCCAAAACGGTGACGAAGTTGCTGTGACTTCAGCCGGAGGAGAATACGAAACATTACTAGCAAGTTACGGTGCTAGACATTTTCATCTAGATCAATCCCGGCAACCATTAAATATTATGAAAGCCGTTTGGCGGTTGCAGGAAATTATCCAAAACTTTCAGCCGGATATTGTTCACGCCCACATGATGACAGGTGTTGTGCTGGCGGGAATTTGGAAAAATAGTAATAACTATAGTTTAGTTTCTACAGTACATAATGAGTTTCAACGTAGTGCCATCCTGATGGGATTAGCAGACCGGGTAATTGCGGTCAGTCGTGCGGTATCTGATGCAATGGTGCGGCGTGGTATTCCCAAATCGAAACTAAAAATCGTTTCTAATGGTACATTGGGTAGCCCCCGTCATCGCCAACTATCAAATTATCAACCACTACCTCTGCATAGCCCAGCAATTACTACCGTCGCAGGGATGTATTCTCGGAAAGGCATTGCAGAGTTAATTGCTGCTTTTACGAAAATTGCGGCTGAATTTCCCCAAGCACATTTATATTTAGTCGGGGATGGCCCCGATCGCCAGATGTTTGAGAGAATGGCACAAAATACCAGTTTCAAACACCGGATTCATTTTGAAGGTTTCCAACCAGAACCCCAACGCTATATGCTAGCGACCGATATTTTTGTTCTCGCTTCCCATTGCGAATCCTTTGGGCTGGTACTGACAGAGGCGCGAGAAGCTGGTTGTGCAATTATTGCCAGTAATGTAGATGGCATTCCTGAAACCTTAGATAATGGACAAGCTGGTTTGTTAGTACCACCCAAAGATAGTCAGACATTAGCAGATGTTTTAAGCCAATTACTCAGAGACCCTACCCAACTCTACAAATGGAAAAGCCGCGCCCCACAAAACTTAGAAAGATTCCATGCAGATAGAGTCAACGAGGAAACATTGGCTGTTTACCGCGAATTAGTCACGAACTACAAACCTCCCAGGATGATGCTGAGAGAAGAAGTTTTAGTTAATTGGTAATTTAATGCTTAGAAAGCAGAAAGTTAGTGGAATCTAGACTTCGTGCGTCTAACCTGGGAATAGTGGTTTCCACGTATCGTTTTAAAGAAGGAATATCAGCCAACGTTAAATCATCAACATTATCAGGTGCATTTCCGGTTTCTAGAAGAATCGTCCGTGAAATAACTTGTTCTGGAGTTGAACCGGGTTCTCGTGTCCAACTTCCTCCAGAAAGAATACTGACATCGGCAGCGACTTCTATCGAGGATAAATCCACAAAAGTCCTTGGTAGGCAAGAGAATTCATGAAAAACCCCTGAAGGTAAAATCAACATATCTCCTACTTCAGCTGCAATATGCTTCACTATTCCATCTTCTTCGTAAATGAATACAACAGGGGATACACCTCCACAATGAAGTTCGTATGGAAAATATCGTGAGCATTCGGAAGCAAAAATAGCACCTGTTTCTGGATTGTAAGAACTGATCATCTTTACTGAAAAAATGATAAATTCCATCCCTGCATGAGAATTACTACAACCATGAAAATGAAGGGGATTTTCATCGGAAATTTGACCAAACATTCGTAGACTGTTAACGCAGACTACAGGCGATTCAATTCCAACTTCCCTACAGACTCTACCAACATCAATGGGATGACTCACCTCTGATTCCGAGTTTCCCCTAGTATGTAAACTCCCCATTTTATCCTTGTTTGCTGGTCTATCTGTGCGGTAATTAGCCTTGTTTTTTAGCAATGTACATTTACCAGACTTGATAGCTTCAATGATTAGCTCAGTCGTATGATTGAGCAAACTCAAGTCAAAAGGTGGAGCAACATTAATCAGTTCAGGTTGAGTCCTTTTAGCCATGTAAAACCTCAAAATCCCAAATAAAACATTGAACTAGAAGATTTTTACATGACAATAAATAGGTTGAATACGTTCAAATCAGGCTCAGTTAAGGATCAGCAGATAAACTCAATACCAAAAATATGAGGTTGAGCAAAGTTGACTTAATCACTAATCTGGTTCAAATTTGTTATGGATTGCACAATCCTAAACCGCCAAGTCAAGACTATAGCTGCACTAGCTAAACCAATTGCTAATCCCCACCAAAGACCAATTGCTCCATACTCTAGCCATATGCCCAAAATATAACCAGTAGATAAACCCACACCCCAATAAGCAAAAATACCAATTAGCATGGGAATTCGCGTATCTTTTAATCCTCGTAATGCTCCGGCAGCATTGACTTGCACTCCATCAACAATTTGAAAAATCGCAGCTACTACAAGCAATTGAACTGCCAAGTTCACTACATTTTCATTACTGGGATTTTTGATGTCGAGGTAAAGAGAAATAACCGACTTGGGTAATAACCAGAAGATAATTCCTGCCATACCCATAGAGAAAGCACCCAAGCTCATACCCACATATCCAGCCAGACGAACACCAGCTGAATCTTGCTCTCCGGCTAATTGTCCAACGCGTATAGTAGTTGCTAGAGAAATACCAAGGGCAATCTGAAAAGACATAGCACTTGTCTGCAAGGCAATTTGATGGGCAGCTAAGGAAATCGTTCCTAATTGTCCTATTAAAAACGTCACCACTGTGAACAGTCCTGCTTCCATTGCAATTAGCCCACCAATAGGCAGTCCCAACTGAAAAATCTCCCCAACAATGCGGCGATTTTCTGGGGTTAAAGTGTAGCTGAATGAATTATGAAATATGCGGTAAATTTTAAATTGATGCTGACTATATATATAGATAAATAAAGCAATAAACATACTCCAAAGTGACAGTGTACTTGCCCAACCAATCCCAGCTAGCCCTAGGGCGGGTAATCCTAGTTTGCCAAACATCAAAACATAGTTAGCTGTAATGTTAAGCAAAGTACCTAACACCACAGTGATCATAACTATCTGCGGTTGCGAGAGAGCAGAAAGAAAACTTTTGAGTACAGCAAAGCCCAAAGCCGGGATAAAACCCCAGGCGATCGCTCTTAAATAAGTTGCTGCTAGTGCTGCTGCATCTGGGTTTTGACCTAATAGTAGTAGTACAGTTTCTCCATACCAGAGTACTATAACAATCGGTATCCCTAAAAACACAGATATCCCCAATCCTTGGCGGACAATCTTGCCCACTTGCTCAGGCTGTCCTGCTCCGTATGCTTGAGCCGCTAAAGGACTAACGGCAGAAACAACACCCGTGGTAATGAAAATTAAAAAAGTAAATATTGCACTACCCAAACCTCCAGATGCAATAGTCTGACTTCCCAACCAGCCCATCATGACCGTATCTACAAAGCCAGTTGCCGACTGCGCCAGCTGTGCTGCTGCTAAAGGAACAGCTAACAAAAGAAATTGTTTAACTTCAGATATCAATCTGTCTCTACTGAAAATGTTATTCATGAAGCTAAAAAATTTATTTTTGTTAATTTTTTTAAACTTTTTTAAAGTTACTATATCATGCGATTCTATTCATGATTACTCAATTCTGGAGTTGCACATTTTATGTCCCTGTACCCCAAGGATTTGAGAAAACTAATCTGAATGTGCTGCTGGCATTGTTGGCTAGTGGCGATCGCTACTAGGTTGATGATGTTATACCAATTCAAAATGCCAAATGAAAAAACCCAAATAGTTTATGTGTTTTACAGGATGTTTGAAAAGTCCCTAGTGATGTAGCAAATATTTTTAGATCCCCCTAAATCCACGCCACTTGCTTTAAGCCGGGAAACCCGTCCAACGCAGTGGCTCCCCTTAAAAAGGGGGACTTTGATTCTTATTCCCACCTTTTTTAAGGGGGGTTAGGGGTAGGGCTAATTCATGTTCTACAGAGAAAAATCAGACTCCTAATTTCTGCGTAGCCTACTTAGCGAAACAAAATAATCAAGGAACAAAAGTATTGGATTCCTAAATTTTCTCTGGCTACAAAGAATCAGCCCTAGGGTTAGGGGGGATATGAACGTACTGAAAGTCACAGCCGAACACTTTTCAAACACCCTCTTAGAGTTTTTATCTGTTGCTGAATTTTGGATAATTCGTAATTAGGCGCAAAATTTGAATGACGGATTGACACTTTCTCGACTGTAAAAATTCGGGGGAGAGAATTCATGAATTTTGTGAAAAGGGAAACCCACACCAGAAACTTTTCGTCAAATCTCCAATTCTCTTCTACTCCCTACTTCCTCTTTTCACTCAGGAAAAATCGCTAACTCAGTATCTGGGTCAAAAAAGTGAATTTTCTCTGGGGTGAGAGATAACCAAAGTTCTTCACCTACACTAACTAAACGTTCTGGAGGAACACGTACTTGCAGAGGATTGGTGCTGTGAGCAAATTGAGGTTGCTGGTCAACTAATTTAGCTGCAATAAAGGCATCGTTACCCAGATTTTCGACTAAATCTACTTCTACTTGGAAATTTTTAGTAGCAGGTACACCCACGTTTAAATGTTCTGGACGGATACCTAAAATCAGGGTTTGTCCATCGTATCTTTGCAATGATCTAGCCCAAATTTCTGGGAGAGTTAGACGGAATTGTGCATGGGTAATTAACAGAGGTGCGTGAAATTCTACGGGAATAAAATTCATGGGTGGTGTACCGATGAATTCTGCTACAAAGCGGTTAACCGGGTTGTTATACAGTTCTAACGGAGAAGCGACTTGTTGAATTTGACCTTGATTCATGATGGCGATGCGATCGCCCATTGTCATGGCTTCAGTTTGGTCATGGGTGACGTAAATTGTTGTTGTCCCTAATTGGCGTTGTAGTTTGACAATTTGCGTGCGGGTTTCTGCACGTAGTTTTGCATCTAGGTTAGAAAGCGGCTCATCCATTAAAAATACTTGGGGATTGCGAGCGATCGCCCTTCCTAATGCTACCCTTTGTCTTTGTCCGCCCGATAGCTGTTTTGGTAAGCGATGCAGCAGCGTTTCAATTTGCAACAACTCCGCCACACCTCGCACCCGTTGCTCTACTTGTCGTTCTTTTTGTGATAGATAACGTAGTCCTTTGGGTAGCTTCCTGGTTGTTCCCACCAATAGATTTTCTGCAAAATCAGGTAGTCGAGAGGGCTGATTGTCCCCCGTTCCTAATTCCCGACGGCGTAATCCAAAGGCGATGTTGTCATACACCGTCATGTGGGGATAGAGGGCGTAATTTTGAAACACCATCGCAATGTCTCGTTCTTTCGGGGGTAAGTCATTCATCAAGCGATCGCCTACCCAAATATTCCCCCCTGTCATTGTTTCCAAGCCAGCAATTAACCGCAGGAGGGTACTTTTCCCACAACCCGAAGGCCCCACCAACACCATAAATTCCCCATCGCTGACTGTGAGGTTAATTCGGCGTAATACATTGGTATTTCCTGCTTGTTCTGGTGGTGTATCGCTTTTTTTCCCAGATGCAGCTGGTGAAACCGCACTTTCCCCTCGACGGGGAGGGAAACTTTTATAAACGTTTTCTATAAAAACTTTCGCCACGGGTTTTAGTGATTAGTCAATAGTCAACAGTCAACGGTCATTTAGTCAAGAGTTAGCATAGCAGTAAGGCGATTAAGAATTACACACAACTGTCCATACTCTTTACTCCCTAGACCTTATGACTATCCATGACATTGTAGACGTACAAACTACAGATTGTTGCATTGTTGGGGGTGGCCCGGCTGGGACAGTTTTGGCTTTGTTGCTAGCGCGTCGGGGTGTGAATGTGATGCTGTTGGAAGCACACAAGGATTTTGACCGAGATTTTCGAGGTGATACGATTCACCCCTCGGTAATGCAAATTATGGAAGAGTTGGGGTTGAGCGATCGCTTGCTACAATTACCCCACGCTAAAATGCGCCAAATTAGGATTCAAACGCCGGAAAGTACGACGACTTTGGCTGATTTTAGTCACCTGAAAACCCGATATCCTTACATTACAATGCTGCCCCAGGTGAAATTTCTCGAATTCATCACTCAGGAAGCACAAAAATATCCGAGTTTTCAATTAGTCATGGGGGCAAATGTTCAAGAACTAATTGTAGAGGATGGTGTAATTCGAGGTGTACGCTATCGGGGTGGCGGTGGTTGGCATGAAATCCGCGCTATGCTGACAGTTGGTGCAGATGGTCGTCATTCCAAGTTACGACAGTTAGGTAATTTCACAGCTATTGAAACCTCACCACCAATGGATGTACTTTGGTTTCGCTTACCGCGTCAAGCAGGAGAAATTGAGGGAGGAATGGGACGCTTTGCTCCTGGTCACATTGTAGCAATGCTTGACCGTGGCGATGAATGGCAGCTGGCTTATGTCATTCCCAAGGGAGGTTATCAAAAGTTGCGCGCTGAGGGTTTAGCCACCTTAAAAACCTCTGTGGTGGAAGTTGTCCCAGAATTAGCCAACCGCATTGATCATTTACACGATTGGTCACAGGTTGCTTTTTTATCTGTAGAGTCTAGCCGTATGCAATGCTGGTATCGTCCAGGGTTGTTACTCATTGGTGATGCGGCTCATGTCATGTCACCCGTTGGGGGTGTAGGAATTAACTACGCCATTCAAGATGCTGTCGTCACTGCAAATGTGTTAACGAAGCCGCTGCAAAATCACCATGTAGAATTGAAAGATTTGGCAAAGGTGCAGCAGCAACGCGAATTACCCACACGCATCATTCAAGCATTTCAGACTTTGATTCAAAAACGAGTATTTGCTCCCATCCTCTCCTCTAATCGTACTTTTCAACCTCCATTTTGGTTACGCTTGCCGATTTTGCGCGATTTACCAGCCAGATTAATCGCTTTAGGTATATTTCCTGTTCACGTAGATGAGTAATGTCAGAGAGACGTTGGAAATCTGCAATTGCTGCTGATCAATCCCCCGCTAGTGTACGATTCACAATGCAATAATTGTAAGTATCAATATACAGTGGTACAATTATACTACTCATGCAGAAATCAATGCTCGTTTTAGTCAGGCGGGAGTGTTCAGCAGTTTTATCACTGTTGTATAACGCGATCGCTTGGCTTTTATGCTAGGAATAAAGCACAATAGACGGTTTATGAATGAATTCATAATTATGAATACGTTAGCGTAGACAGTTCCGAATTATTAAGTCAGGAGGATGCGATGAACAGCTGTGTGTTGATGGCGGAAATTATTCAAGAACCGCAATTACGCTATACATCAGATAACCTAGCAGTCACCGAAATGTTGGTGCAGTTTCCCAATTCTCAAAAACCAGAAGACCCGCCAGCGACCTTAAAAGTGGTGGGGTGGGGAAATTTAGCTACAGAAATTCAGCAAAATTATCACCAAGGCGATCGCGTGATCATCGCAGGACGTTTAGGGATGCACACAGTCGAACGTCAAGAAGGTTTTAAAGAAAAACGGGCTGAATTGACTGTACAACAAATCCAATCTGTAGGCGGCAGTGATTTTACCGCATCACCAGCACCAGCGAGAACGTCAGCATTTACAGAAACATCCCCACCCCCACAACCAGTCAACGTTCCTAGTTACGAACCTCCACGCCCAACTCCCACCCCAGTTGCAAGTCCCGCAAATGTTACTCCCCAGGTAAACACCTACGAACCAGTCACCAAACCCAGTAGCTATCAGCCAGTGGAAGAACCAGATCCAGATGATATTCCGTTTTAGGGATAGTTCCCAAAATAATCTCTCGATATAGCCTTGCAGCTATATCGGGAGAGAACATCAAAGTTATATTTAAACTTAATCAGTCAGTGCGATCGCTAAAAAATTGATGGTATTGAAAATAGGCGATCGCAAACCGGGAAATCGAAAAGTCAACGCACCTCTGCTTTTCTTCAAACAATAGCTAAATTAGCTAGGTACTGGAGAATTTTCACTACAGTAGCCTGATTCTCAAGACAAATATTTACGCTCATCTACTTAAATGCAAAACTACTGTTAAAATCCAAATAATTTTTACTCAATAGTCAAGACCGATACTCCTATGAGAGAAACTATCCTAGAAGTTCGCAATCTCCAAGTAGAATTTTCCAGTGATGGCGATACTACCAAAGCTGTAGATGACATTTCTTTTACACTAAAACGAGGCGAAACTCTAGGTATTGTAGGAGAATCTGGTAGTGGAAAATCGGTCACATCCCTAGCGGTCATGGGTTTGTTGCAGTATCCCGGTAGAATTAGCGGTGGGGAAATTTGGTTTCGCCATCAGGCGAATGCTGATCCGATCAATTTGGTAGAGTTACCGCCACAAGAAATGCAACTCTACCGAGGTGGGGACATCGCTATGATTTTTCAAGAACCGATGAGTTCCCTCAACCCGGTTTATACCATCGGGTTTCAGCTAGCGGAAGCCATTCAACGTCATCAGGATGTCAGTATAGCCCAAGCCCAACAAATAGCGATCGCAGGTCTGCAAGAAGTTAAACTTTTACCTAGTGATGAGCAACTACAACAGCAATTCATCGACACCTGGCCGCAAACTAATCCTAACTCTCCCCTCGATGAATACAAGGTGGCGCAGCTAGTTAAGGATCATAAGGAATCAATGCTGGAACGCTACCCTCATGAACTTTCTGGGGGTCAACTACAACGGGTGATGATTGCAATGGCAATTTCTTGCAACCCGTTGCTACTCATTGCAGATGAACCAACCACAGCTTTAGATGTCACCGTCCAAGCGACAATCATTGACCTCCTCAGAGAATTGCAGCAAACTCGTGAGATGGCGTTAATTTTTATCACCCATGACTTGGGGTTAATTTCGGAAATTGCTGATCAAGTGGCGGTGATGTACAAAGGCAAAGTTGTAGAATATGGCCCTTCGGAGCAAATTTTTAGTCATCCCCAGCATCCTTATACCAAAGGTTTGGTTGCTTGTCGTCCCACCCTCACCCGCCATCCCCAAAAACTGCTGACAGTCTCTGACTATATGAGTGTGGAGACAACACCAACAGGACAATTGTTGATTCAAGAGAAAGAACCATCGCCACCACCAGAAGTTTCTCCAGCCGAAATGCGTACTAGATTGACGCAATTAGAACAGAAACCACCTTTACTTAAAATCCATGATTTGCAAGTTGGTTTTCCGGTGCGGAGTATCTTCGGGACTAAGAAACGCTACCACATGGCAGTCAACAGTGTCTCCTTTGATGTCAAACCAGGGGAAACATTGGGATTAGTCGGAGAGTCCGGTTGTGGGAAGACTACCTTGGGTAGAACTCTGTTAAGGTTAATTGAACCGATGGGTGGACAGATTATCTTTGATGGGCAAAATATTACGCATCTCAAAGGTAAAGAGTTGCAGCAGTTACGGCGGGAAATGCAAATTGTTTTTCAAAATCCCTTTAGCGCACTCGACCCCCGGATGAAGGTCGGAGAAGCAATTGCAGAACCTTTGTTAATTCACTCCATAGGTAAAAGCAAAAAACAACGCCGAGAAAGAGTAGCCGAACTTTTAGAAAGAGTCGGTTTAAATGCAGATGCAATGAATCGCTATCCGCATCAATTTTCCGGTGGACAACGCCAGAGGATTTGTATTGCTCGTTCCTTGGCTTTAAACCCGAAATTTATTATTTGTGATGAGTCAGTATCAGCTTTAGATGTGTCCGTACAGGCGCAGGTATTGAACCTCCTCAAAGAATTACAAGACGAATTTCAACTCACTTATATTTTCATCTCCCATGATTTAAGCGTCGTCAAATTTATGAGCGATCGCATTTTAGTCATGAATCGTGGACAAATTGTGGAACAGGGTACAGCCGAAAGCATTTACCGCGAACCTAAAGAAGCATATACCCAAAAGTTAATTGCCTCTATTCCCACTGGCAGCCCTGAAAGGATACGCTCTAAGAATTGAAAGGGATGAGATTTTTATCAGTGATATCTCCCCTGGTTGAAATACATGAGAGATATCAAACAATTAAATTCTGCTATACAGTGAAGCTTGTTCCAGAATGTTTTGCCGTCTTGTCAATTCCTGCATAGTCTGAATAGGCTCAAATCCGACATATTGTCCACGCATCTTGAGACAAAGGTAGTTTAAGATGGCTTGGCGATCGCTTTCACTACCTTTAAATGAACGACTGACATTTTCTAATTGGTTTAACCAAGCTATATGCTCTGGCTTGACAGATTCCTCATTGATCAGCAGTAGGGAAAGAGACTGCACATCTACCGATGGGGCGGGAAATATTTCTGCAAATCGCCGATTATAAGGGTTACGTCCCAAACGATAAACTACAGACATGGCTGGTTCTAAATACTCAATATAGTGCCAGAACATCATCGGCATGAAAATGGTTTCGCCAGGATGAAGTACTACCTCGAAAGCATTGGTATATTCAAGAAAATTCGTTTTCTGGACTTCTGACATATTTTCTAGAAAGAAGCCACTGCTACAACATAAATTCGGCTGATCAATGGGATCTAGTTTGTGAGTTTCACGCGGATGAATCAAGACAAACCGCTTTTTACCAAATACTTGAAATAGCAAAACGTTACGCTGATCGACATCATAGTGCAGATGAGCGTAGTTACTACCACCAGCGGCAAACATATGGGAATATAAATCGTTCTCATCCCAAAAATCTTGGTATTGTGTCAGGGGTAATAACTCCAACAAATTTTGTGGTGTCGAATAATCGACATATATATCCGCATTTAAGGGTTGTGCTTTCAAAAAGTCGAGATATGCACCTAAGTTCATCATCCGGGGATCATCGACTGTTTTTCCACTCACTAAATGAGCAATGTAATTGTGACAGACTCGAACTGGTAGGTCAGCCAGTCTAGTTCTTACCTTGTCCAGTGTATCCATTTGAGACAATGGTGTATGTTCAAAGAGATTAGTGATAATCACTGGACGTTGGGTAAGAATATACTCTCGATAAAACTCATCTTTTGGAGGTGCTGGTATACGCTCAATTTTATTGATAACCACTTGATTTCCGCGCCGCTAACTTGGCGTAATGCTCCTGTAGACTTACCTTAATTGTCAATATTTCTTTTCTAGATTTAACAGAATCAAGGCAGTCCATATGAGTAACGAATCAAATCCAACTCAAGAATTTACTAATGACAACTGGGAAACTGGGGAATGGCTGCAACTTAATGTAGGACTTGTCAGACAGCAGGGGGATGCACTACCAAATGCGCGTCTGCTCTTTGCTAGGATCGCCACCTTAGTAAATCGCTGGCGGGATCATGGTTTACTGCACTGGTTTTTCTTCATGAGAAAGCCACCAGATGTGCGGTTGCGCTTTTTTACTAAAGTAGATCAAAAACAAGCGATCGCAGAGATATCTGAGCTAATGTACACTCTGCAACAAGAAAATTCTATTCATCTCTTCTTTTTTAGTGAATATCAGCCTGAAACTGATCGATTTGGTGGGACAGCAGCCATGCAATTAGTTCACCAGCACTTTGACACAGACACTTCCCTATGGCTTTTTCTCGACTATCTCTATCAACATCATCTAAGTGTTGTCCCCAAAGATATACTTCTCTCAACCTTGTTACATGATCTTTTTACCCGTGTTATGCCAAATCAGCGATCGACTTTGGCAGCTTGGCAGAGTTTAGCAGCTTTGATTCCCATACCTGGTGAAACCACAATTCCCAGAATTAAATTACTTTCTATGGAAAACTTATCTCAGTTTTACTCTGTCAGCGGTCAAGAAGCAGATATATTACAAGGATATACAATTGCTAATCATATTCTTGCCCAGGAATTAGTGAATCTCCAGCATCTTGGAGAATTAACTCAGGATTTAGCTGATATCCTTGCGGCTATAGCAATGTTCACTTTTCACCGCCACGGCTTTGATTCACAGCGTTCCGGTAGGCTAATCCCAGCTATCATCGACTTTCTAGAGAACGAACACCAACAGGATTCAGATTAGACCATATGATTTTAGTTAAGAATTATTGGTGTAGATGGTGGTTATTTAAAAGCAAGTATTGACTAGTTTTATTGTTTATTAAAAGACACATCAAGTTTATTAATCTGTATTGGCGTTGTCCCTAAACCTGATTGTGTATGGCGAATAGGGTGCAGGAGATGGACTTACTTTGATTTTTTCGTCTTATAGATTACTTAAATAAGTAGTGTTTTTATTTTATTGAAGATTTAATTGATACTACTGTGTACATACACAATGTAAATTTTTTGTAGTGTGCGTAACAAAATTTTATGTAATTTGTCTAGACACAAAAAAATACCTCAATTATTGTATTGATTATGATTGATTTTTCCGTGTATTGCGTAATCAATCTGTTCGATTTTTTGCACACAAATATGGACATAACACTTATATAAGTGTTGTATCTATATCAACCATCCAAAATTTCCAGGAGCATACAATAATGTCACAGCAAAGTTTTGTTAACTACTATGAAGATTTTTTAGCGCGGGCAGAAAATTCTGCTTTGCGTGAAGCTTTAGATGCTGCTCAAGCCGGTGATTTTGCCGCGATCGCCGTTGAGCAAGGTGCAGCTAATGGGTTTGATTTTAACGTTGAAGACGTGAAAGCCGTAATGGTTGCCGCTGAGAGAGTGGTTCTGGGATTGCCAAGTTCTGGGCCATCTGTGAATATCCGCTCTATCGACAGCGTTAACGGCATTAAAGCCAGACCTGCTAACCGCGAATTGTCAGAAGAAGAATTAGAAAGCGTAGCTGGTGGAGCTGCTGTTAGAGAAGGCTCATCAACAATTATGTGTTGCTGGTAGTCTTGATTTCGTGCTGGTAGCGTAATTTCTGATGAGGGCGTTGCTGAATCAAGCTAATCCAATGCTTGACAGCTAGATATCAAGGCACTTCCATCAACTTCAATGGAGGTGCTTATATTTTGCTGAATTGTAAATTATTCCTGATCTCCTTCTAGGGGTTCTTTCATTTTGAATTGATATAACTCGCTGCAATGGTTGAGCAACAAAACAAGCAGATGTGGCAAAATCTGATTGCGCCTAAATTAAATCTGGATGGTACATTTCGCACACAAGAACCCCACACCACATGGGAGCGACTACAAGAATTTCTGCCTATTTTTGGCATCACACGGATTGCGGATATTACTGGTCTTGACTGCATTGGTATTCCTGTTGCTCAAGCGATTCGACCTAACGGGAAAGCCTTTTCAGGTTCTCAAGGTAAAGGAATTTCCTGGCTGTTAGCGATGATTTCCGCCACAATGGAATCTGTGGAGTCTTATCACGCTGAAAATCTGCCAGAGCCAGAGATAGTTGCTTCTTATGAAGAAATATGCCGTAATCACCAAGCGATCGCACCCAGTGTTTTAGAGCCTGGGAAAAATTGGCCGTCTTATCATCCTCATAGACCACTAGATTGGATTTGTGGCACTGATCTATTCACCAATCAACCCGTTTACATACCACAGGCTTATTTGGATCTAGACACCACCGCAGAAAAACGTGACACAAATCTATTTAGTTCATCCAGCAATGGACTAGCATCAGGCAACCATTTACTAGAGGCGATCGCACACGGACTATTTGAAGTCATAGAACGCGAAGCCGAGTGGCGTTGGTGGCAATTACCAATAGAACAACGTATTAACTGCATAGTTGATACTCAGTCCATCAATTCACCGATGTTACAATCATTACTTCAGCAAGTGAAAAAGGCAGGAGCAGCAGCCGTAGTAACTGATTTAACTAGCACTGTAGGCATACCTACATACAAATGCTTGATCAGTGATCAAGAAAATTGGTCTGGACGACCCACAGCAGCCGGATGGGGTTGTCACAGTTCCAAAGAGGTAGCTTTAGCACGGGCGATTACAGAAGCGGCTCAGTCGCGTGTAACAGTGATTGCAGGCAGTCGTGATGACATTCATCCTGACAGTTATGCCCTCGGACGCTTCAAATTGCCAGGTAGCCCCGCTGTTAAATCTACTAGTAAAAGACCCATCGCCACCCTGATTGATTTTGAAACTCAGCCGGAACTCCCCCCGACTTCCACTTTTGCCGAGGAAATTCAGCAAATTCTCGACTGTCTCAGCAATCTAGGGTTGAATCAAGCAGTTTACGTCAATCATACGCGCCCAGAGTTTGGCTTTCCTGTAGTCCATGTCGTCGTCCCAGGAACGCATTTACCTTCGGTTTATTGATGATGGGGACAGGGGATTGCTGACAAGTGTAGGTTTCTAATAGAGCAGTGAGTGATGACTATCAAACCAACGACAGAATGATATTTTTATTCACCCCTACACCCCTACACCCCTATACCCTTACACCCTAAAACATTGTCTTATAGGCAAAGCGGAAAAAACCTACACCTGTGAGACAGGGGATTGGCGGATGACGGGGCTTTAGACCCAAAATTTCGGTAAACATCAACATGGATTCGATACCTTTAGAACCTAGTCAAATTTTCATTTATCTTGGCCCTACTCTTTCTGTCAGCGAAGCTAGTCAGATTTTACCAGCTTGTTATCTTTCCCCTGTCCGTTGTGGCGATATTTTGGCTTGTCTGCGATTGCAACCGCGTGTAATTGCAATCATTGATGGTTTTTTTGACCGCAGTGCTTCAGTTTGGCATAAAGAAATCATGTGGGCGATCACTACAGGGGTACGGGTATTTGGGGCAAGTAGTATGGGTGCATTACGGGCGGCTGAACTAGAAGCCTTTGGGATGGAGGGATTTGGCGCAATTTTTGCTGCCTACCATGAGGGTAAGTATATCGGGGATGATGAAGTAGCCGTTTTACACAGCAACGCTACCGCCCGGTATCAGCCTTTGACCGATGCTTTAGTCAATATCCGCGCCACAGTTAACCATGCGGTGTCTGAAAATATTATTGATCCAGCGATCGCTAATTTAATTATTAGTTGTGCCAAGCGGCAATTCTTCACTCAACGACACTTGCGCCAAGCTGTAGTGGACGCTGAGGTACAGGGAGGTAATCCTAAAGTTTTAGCCCAGTTTTGGGAATTTGTGAATAACGGCGGCTATGTGGATCAAAAACAATTAGATGCTATTGGACTGCTGAAACATCTAGCTACTATGGTGGGGGATAATATCAGCCAGAATCAAGTCAAGTTTCAACTCAATAAGTCAATTTTTATAGAAGAACTCCAAGCCAGAATAACCATCCGTCCATTCCACACCAAATATTCCTGGCTACCTCTAACGGAAAAAGTCTGCCAAGAAGCCCGCTTTCTCGGTAAAGTTTACGTTCAATTACGTAATCTTGCTGGGCTATGGCGATGGTGTGATGCTGTGGCTCAAAGCCTTAACTTACAACCCTTGGGGACTGATTTAGCCAATGCACTTATCAAATCTGAGGAATTAGAACCAAACTTAAGAGAACGTTGGGGACGCATTCAAGCATTGCTCAAAATTTATAGTGAACAGGATAGCTTTCACCAACAGGTTGAGAAACTGCATCAATTCATCTTAACGATTGTTGGTAAAGATATCTCTGCTGTAGAGGAAGAAAGTCAGACTGCATCAGAGTTAGCAAATTGTGAACGGCGATTGTATCTTCAGGTAGCCACTCTCTGGGCCTTAGCAGAACAGACTAACAGCCAGTCTGAAACCAGTCTGAGGATGAGCATTATAGAAAAGATCAAGTACCGTTTTTTACAAGAACGAGGATTAAGTAACGAGGCCGACTTAGAAACTTGGCTGCGGGAAAATGGCTGGAGTCAAACCGAATTTGCTCAGATGATCACAGCGATCGCTCGGTTAGAGGGATTCGTAAATGTACCCCGATGGTGGGGGCGAGGTATGAGCAAATATTTCTCCGTCAGTGAATGTTTTCTGCCTGATGCCTTACATTTATCTGGTTTTTACCCAATTTTAAGCCAAAGAGTCGAACGTACCGCCCAATTCCCAAATGATACTGAAGAAATTGAATTCAAAAATTGGTGCCAACTCAATTCCTTTCCGCCAACTTGTAACAAAACCCAAGTAGCTTTTTGGTTGGATTTTAATGACCCAGAAGAATTTGAAAAGGGGTGCAGGGGTATAGGGATGTAGGGGAAACTGCCTTCAGTATCAGATTTCTGCCTTCCTCGTCTGCGATCATAGCAAATTAGTATTACTACGCGAATTGTTTAAGGAACGCATATATCTGGCAAGTGGATGTGGATTTTGGTGTCTACTAATTGATTACCAACTGGTAAGCGACTACCAGTAATCCAAGCCTGTTGCGGTTGAAACTGGTAAATTCTGCGGGGTGAATCACCTAGATAATCCGCCACCGTTCGGGGAATTGGCTTTTTTGCCCGTGAACGCAGCAGATTAAAAGCTGTTTCTGCATTGTTTTGGTTCACCTCAGATGCAGAACCATCAAAATACACACCTTCTACAGCATCTTGATTCAGACTCGAATCAAAAATAGCAATAGCAACTCTGCCGTGATTGTAATAAATATTTTGTGAATGTTTGGCAGCGATCGCCGAAGACCAATAAATATTTAAGCTGTGATCGTAGGCGAAAAATACAGGTGATGCCCAAGGAAACCCCTCTACTGAGCAAGTAGATAAATTACAGTAAAGATTATTGGCAATAATGCGTTGGGCATTGGCAATAATTTCTGGTTTGTTGGAGTCGATGGTATTCACCCATCCATTAGCAACACTTGCTGATTCTCCTGGTTTCATCACAACTTCACCCTCATATGCGGCACTTAATTTGCTAGTGCGATCGCCTTCCATATCTAAGTTTATGTCCCAAACACCCTAAATTGATCCTACTGAGTAGCTGCTTCCGATTCATTCTCCTCAAAAAGTTAAGTTTTTGCTTCGTCATCAGCTTTCAGTGATCATAATAGTGGACTGGCTTAAGCAAAAGGGAGCAACCACATTGGTTTTAAAGTCCTTATCTGTTTGTTGCTGAACTTTGGATGATTGGTATAACGTGTTTTGGAGCATGGGTTTAGCAGTAAAGAAATAAGAATTCCGGGGGAAGTATGCTTAGATACTGAATAGGACTAATGTTTAACTAGAATGCTTCATGCGGCGTGGTTCGATTTTTTATAAACTATTTCAACAATCGCCCACTCTCTTATTTGAACTTTTGACTAACCCTGTTTTGTCACTCTAGGCAGAAGAAAAATAGAATTCAGTGTGAGTCAGGAATATAAAAATTGGAGATGTGAGGCTATAAACAATAGACTGGAGTTTAGAAAAACCCTGAAATAATTGAGGAATAGGAAAAATTGTTAACC
>Ga0209172_10002491_pt1 | contig 32219 bp, 35 predicted proteins | sample LarsenN4metaG_FD_184113 | JGI IMG/M metagenome (GOLD analysis project Ga0209172, IMG submission 184113) | Hot spring sediment bacterial and archeal communities from British Columbia, Canada, to study Microbial Dark Matter (Phase II) - Larsen... ... | reverse complement strand
CCCGGCGCGGCGCGTGCTCCTGGTGATCGGGGCGATGTTCATCCACAGCATCTCCGAAGGCATCGCCGTCGGCGTGGGGTTCGGCTCGGGGCATCTGAACCTGGCGATCCTGCTCACCATCGCCATCGCCATCCACAACGTCCCGGAGGGGCTCGCCGTATCGTTGCCGCTGCGGGCCGAAGGATTCTCTGGATGGGCCTGTATCTGGTGGTCGGTCTTCACGAGCCTGCCCCAACCTCTGCTGGCCGTGCCCGCGGCGCTGGCGGTGGCGTTCTTTCATCCGCTGGTGCCCGCCGGCTTCGGCTTTGCGGCGGGCGCGATGGGCTTCCTGGTGTTCAGCGAGATGATCCCGGAGAGTGCGGAGCACAGCGGCCGGGCCAACGCGGCGGCCGCCGTCATCGTGGGTTTCCTGGTGATGATGCTCCTGCAGAATATCCTGCAGTAGGCGCGACGTGCGCCGGAGCGGAGGGGACGGAGCATGGCGACCATCACGATCCGGGATGTGTCGACCGAGAACCTGGATGACCTGAACCTGTGTGTCCCGCTCGGGCGCCGCGCGCAACCGGCCTTCGTCACCGGGATGGCCGAGAAGCAGCGGTGGGCCGCGGAGATGCTCAACCGCTGGGGCGGGTGCGCCAAGCTGGCGTACGCGGACGCCACCCCGATCGGCCTGATTCAGTACGTGCCCATTCCTGCTTACCGGGCTCTCTTCGTCCCCTGCATCTTCGTGCCTGAGCAGGCCCACTGGCGTCAGGGCGTCGCGACCAGACTGCTCCGCAGCCTCATCGAGCACGCCCAGGAACCGCAGGCCTGGTTTGAGGGTCGGCCCGCGCTACTGCTGATCACCAAACCATTCCCGGGAGAGCTCCCGGGACAACTCCCCGCCCGAACGTTCTTCCTCCGCGAGGGGTTCCGGGATGCCGGTGGGGACATCCTGTACTATCCGTTGACGGCCGAATTGCCGCCGGATCGGGCGCCGGGCCTCGCGGCGGAGGCGGCGGCCGCCTTTCTGAAGGGGGAATCCGCGGAATACATCAGGCAGGAGGACGACAAAGGAAAGGCGGTCATCGTCTACGGCCCCTCCTTCTGTCCCTGGTCCTACACCTTTTGGCAGCTTGCGGCGAAGCACATCGAGGAGGCCGCACCGGGGCTGCGGATCCGCTGGATCAATGTCAGCGCGGAACCCCAGGAGGCGCAGCGGCGGGGCGGATTCACCGGGTGCGTCGTGAACGCCGTGCCGATCAAGTCCTTCGCCCTGGACAAGGAAGGATTCCAGCGGGAGGTCCGCGAGGCCCTGGCGACCTCCCCCGCGAGCTAGCGGTCGGCGTGCCCGCCTAGGCTTCGCCCGTATCCCCGTGCGCCGCCGGGGGCAACCAGCCGTGGCGCGCCGCGTAGGCGACGACCTCTGCCCGGTTGCGCAGGTGGAGTTTGTCCAGGATGTTCTTCATGTGGAACTTCACCGTGTTCTCGGAGACGTGGAGGGCAGTGGCCACTTCGCGGTTGGACGCCCCCCGGCTCACCCACGCCAGCACCTCCAGTTCACGCTCGGTCAACTCGTCGGGGCTCTCCGCCGGTCGCTCCCCGCGCTGGCGGGCGAATTCCTCCAGAATCCGGCCGGCCAAACCGCGGGAGATCGGCGCCTCGCCCCGCTCCACGCCGCTGAGCAGCGCGAAGAACTCGTCGGCCTGCAGGTCCTTCAGCAGGTACCCCTGCGCGCCGCTCTTGATCGCCTCGAAGAGGGTGCGGTCTTCGTCCGACACCGTCAGGATCACGATCTTGATCTCGGGCATCTGCGCCTTGATCAGACGGGTGGCCTCCAGGCCGTCCATCTGCGGCATGGAGATGTCCATCAGGATGACGTCCGGGCGCAGGCGCTGCGCGAGCGCGACCGCCTCGCGGCCGTTCCCCGCCTCGCCCACGACCTCCACGCCGCGCGCCGCCAGCAGGCTGCGCACGCCGTCCCGGAAGAGCGGGTGGTCATCCACCAGCAGGACGCGCATCGACCTTCTCCCGGACAATGGGGAATTCCACGGTGACCTCGGTGCCAGCGCGCTCGCGGCGCCGCACGGCGAAGGTGCCGCCAATCGCCTCCGCGCGTTCGCGCATCGTCTGCAGGCCGAACCTGGGCCAGCCTCCGAACGGCGGTCGTGTGGGATCGAACCCGAGGCCGTCGTCCTGCACCGCCACCGTCACCCGCCCGTCGCGCTCGGTCAGGCGCACCCACGCCCGCCCCGCCGCGGCGTGCTTGCGCACATTCGTCAGGGCCTCCTGGATGATGCGGAGCAGGTGCAGCTCGGTGGTGGGGCTGAAGCGGTACCGGGCCGGGTCACCTTCGGTCACCAGGTCCGTCGTGATGCCGCTCAACTCGCCGAAACGCCGCACATACTCCTGCAGCACTGCGACGAAGTGCCGGTCCGGAGAGACTTCCGCCCGCAGGCCCAGGATGGCTTCCCGCAGGTCGGCGTAGACCTCCCGGGCCGCCTGCTCGAGTTCCACCAGTTGCGCCTGCGCCTCCCCCGTCCTCCCCGCGTCCAGCAGGACCTTCACGGCCTGCGCCTTGGTGTTGACGTAGCCGAGCACCTGCCCGACGCTGTCGTGCATTTCGCGCGCCAGCCGCTCCCGCTCCTCCACCACCGCCAGCGACTGTACGCGCTCCTGGAGACGGGCGTTTTCCACGGCGATCGCCGCCAGGTTGGCCAGACCGTGCAGCACCTCGCGGTCCTGCGGCGACAAGGCGCGGGTGATCTGCGCCCCGACGCACAGTGCCCCCACCGTACGACCAGCGATGATCAGCGGGGCGGCCAGGTGCGCCCGACGATATTCCGGTTGCAGGTTGGGACACTCCAGGTCGTCAGGGGCACGGGGTTCAGGGGGAAGCCGGTGCGGCCCGGGGTGCAGCGCCTCGGCGGGCCCGGTCCGCGCGCTCACGCGCACCGTCTGGGATTCGTCCACCAGGCAGATCACCGCCACGTCCGCCTGCAGTAACTCGGCGGCGCGTCCCGCAATCGAACTAAGCACCGCATCGCGGTCCTGCAGGCTGAGGACCTCGGTGCCGACGCCGTACAGCGCCTCGGACGCGCGCGCCCGCCGGCGGATTTCCTCCAGCGAGTCGAGCAGCCTCACGCGCATCTGCTCGAAGCTGGAGGCCAGGGCACCGATCTCATCCGCGCGGCGCACGGCCACCTGCCGGCGCAGATCCCCACCGGCGATGGCCTCCGCCGCCTCTTTCAGCAGGCGGATCGGCCCGGCCACGGCCCCGGTATCGAGCCAGGCGAAGAACAGGGCGATGGACAGAACGGCCACCGCGAAGAGAATCACCCGGTCCCGCAACCGCCGGATCGGCCGGAAAGTCTCCGCGGCATCTTCACCGACGGTCAGGCCCCACGGCGCGGCCACCAGCGGCGAGAAGGCCATGACGTGGTCCTGATCTGCGCCCCCTGGGCCGGAGACGTCGGCGGTGGACCCCACCTGCGCCCGCTGCCGGGCGATGAGGGCGGCCAGGTACTCGGGGTGTTCGTTGCGGGTGAAGAGCGCGTCGGGATTGGTGCTGGCCAGGACCGTCCCGTCGGCGCTGACGATCGCGGCGTGCCCGCTGGCGGCCAGGCGCAGCCGGTCAACGAACCCCTGCAGGACGGGACTGGGCAGGGAAAGGATCCCGCCCACGATCCCGACCACGACACCGGCCGGGTCCCGGACGGACACCGAGAAGATCACGACCGGCCTACCATCCGGGGCGGAGACGAGACGGCTCACCGCGGACCGCCCCGTCGCCAGCGTCACCCGCACAGAGGGGACGTCTTCCAGGCGGGGGATTCTGCCGGCCCGTGCGGCCGGTGCCTGGAGCACCGGACGTCCGGCGCGGTCGATCAGAAAGACCTCGCCCGAGAACAGCGTCAGGGCGGGCGCCACGACAGCGAAGGTTCCCCGGAGGGTATCGCGCTCACCGGCCAGCCACAACGGGCCGATCGTACGGCTCAGATACTCCAGCTGGCGCCAGGCCTGGGTCAGTTGCTCGTTGAGGTGATCGGCGGTCGCCTGGGTCATCGCCAGCCGTTCGCCGAGGATGCGGTCGGTGGCGGCGCGGAGCATGCCGATCCCCATGACGCCCAGGGGGGCGGTGGCGACGATCAGGCCGATCGTCACCAGCAGCATGATCCGCCGGCGCAGGCTCACTCTGATCACCGCCCCCGGACCGCCTCCGGGGACCCGGCCGCCGCGCTATTTCACGATCAGCGTGCCTTTCATTCCGCCTTCGTAGTGCCCCTCCACATGACAACCGATCTCGAATGTACCCTTCCGGTTCGGCGTGAAGATGATCGTGGCACTGCGGCCCTTCTGCAGCTCGACCTCGAACATACTGGTGCTGGCCACCGCGCCGCGGCCTGCGAACTCGACCGCCACCTCACCCATGCGCTGGAAGAACGTGTTGACCATCACGTATTCGTCCCAATCATCGGGTGGAGCCTTGGGCGGAACGTACACCATGAACTCGTGTTCGACGGTGCCTTTGTTCACCAGGGTCAACTCGACGGGGACGCCTGCCTGTAAGGTGATGGTCTGGGGCGTGAACTTGAATTCGGTCATCGTCATGCTGACCTTCCGCGCCTTCGGAGCGGCCGTCGCCCCCGGGGCGAGTGCGACGGCGAGCAGGCCGATGATCCCCAGAATGGCCAAGCGCTTCATCTCCCCCCACCTCCGCTCCCTTCATACCTCAGTGACAGGCCGGGGCCTGCGCCCGTCGCGCCTGCCTCAGGGTCCGCACCATGAGCGCGATCCCCGCCCCATTCGCGGCCAGGCTGAAGAGGACCACCGGCACCTTGTACTGGATCAGGAAGGTCGCCGCGCCGGACAGGCCCAGGAAGGGGACCACATCGGAGAGGTGGTGGAGACAGCAGGCGACCATCGCCGTGGTAGACGACGCCGTCCCACCCGCCGCGACCGCGGCGGCCCGGCCATCACCGCGGACGACGCGGCGGACGTGCTGGTAGAGCCCCATTTGCACGCCGAAGCCGACGGCGACCAGCGCGATGAAAGCGGCGTCGATCCGCCACTGCTCCAGCAGGTGCGGCCATGACTGCGAAGAGAGGCCGATGATCAGACTGTAGGCCACCAGGAGCGCAGCTGCGGCGAGCACACCGACGGACCACGGGCACCTGCCCCCCGGCAGGGCCGGGAGGGCGGCGAGGCCTACGGCGCCCACCGGAAACTCCGGACCGGCACCCCGGCCACCGTCTTGATCAGCAACTCCACGGGGAGGACCGGTTCGATTCTTGGAAAGATCAGGGCCCCGGAACGGTGGTGGCTGCTGTCGCTGATGCTGACCCACCGCAGGGGAGCATAGCGCTTGCCGCCGGCGACCAGTTCGCTCACCTTGACCATGTCGTACCCGCTCAGGTCCACGGTGTGCGTGTCCATGCTGACGCGGAACACCGCGTACCGGTCGGGCTGCCACTGCTGGAGCCGGGCGTCGTTGCTGCGCTGCGCGTACTCGGCCGTGACGTAGAGGACCTCGATCTGCACTCCGCCCTCGCCGCCGTCCCTCTGCACGGGCGCAGACGCAGCCACAGCCGGGTGTGCGGGTATGACCCGGCCCGGGCCGGCGCGCAGGGCGATCGTCAGCGCCGCCGCACCCACCGCCACGACGACTGCCAGCGCGACCAGACCGTACCGCACGCTCCTGCCTCCTACCTGCCTAGCAGCGGATCCAACGCGGCGACCAGTTCCTCCAGGCGGACGACGCCGATGAACTTGCGGACCAGGTTCCCCCGCCGGTCCAGGATGAAGATCTCCGGATGCGCCTTGATGTCGAAGTCCAGGTTCACCTGCGCGGAGTCCGGCTGGTTGAACTCGTGATAGTGGTAGGTCGCCCGGTCCCCGAACCGCTCGCGCAGTGAAGCCATCACGGGCTTCATGACCTCACAGGCGGGTCAGCCGTGCGGATGGTGCGGGGTGGGCTCCGACCAGACAAAGACCACCGTCGGCCGCACTCCGTCCACGTAGCGGGCGTAGGCCGGGGTCCGCGGCCAGAGCAGGAAAATTCCCGCAGCCAGGACGACGGCTGCCCCAATAAGCCACCCCAGGTTGCGGCGGAACCAGGGCTGCGTCCTCCGCTTGCGTCCTCGCGGCATGGACCGTCTTCTCTCATCCATCTTGACTACAGCCTAGGGCCCCGGATGGAGGAGGGAGTATCGGGCGCACGCCCGATTCTCTCGCTCTCCTGCGGCCAAAGACCCGAAAACGGGGCAGCAATTCGCGCGGCCGGCGGCGCGGCGGCGGAAGATCAGAGGATCGGGCTCTACCCGCGGGCTCTACTTCTCCAGCCCGTATACGGTGACCGTCCCCGTGGCCGTGTCCACCTTGTGGCAGGAGGTGCACGTCCCCTTGTACGTAGCGGTGAACTTCTTGCTGGCGAGGTGCTGCTTGTGCAGCACCGTTCGGAAGGGCGGCGGCGCCGGTCCCGCCCTGTGGCAGATGATGCACTGCGCCACCGCCGTGGCGGCCGTCGCCGGGTGGTTCTTGATCTTCTTGGCCAGGGCGTCCAGACCCGGTTCCTTCCCGGCGGCGCCGTGACAGGCCGGGCACCCCTGCACCGCCGGCGCTGCCCCGGCGGGCCCGGGCGCCGGCGCCACCGCGACCGCGAGGCCCACCAGGCCGACCAGGAGACTTATGCTGAGGGCGATGGCTCTCATCGGATCACGTCCCTTCTCGCGGGGTCCGTTCGATCTCCCGCAGTTTTAGCCACAACAGCACGGCGACGAACACGATCACCACCGCCGAGATCCCCAGGCCGCGGCGGCGGAAGCTCCACTCCGCGATCGCCGCTTCCCCGCTGGCGCGAGCCCGGCCGGCCGCGGCCACCCCCTGGGCGGTAACGGTCTGCAGCTCCTGCGGGTTCGCCGCGTGGATCACGGCGCGAGCGCGGATCAGCTGGGTGTTGGCTTCGTCCAGATCCAGGCGGGCGTCGCCGACATCCATGCCCAGGTTGGCGGCCCGCCGCAGGACCTCCTCGGCCGCGGCCATCGCTCCCTTCACATCTTCGAGTTGGGCGCGCAGCCGCCCTGCGGTCTCCAGCCCGGGAGAACCCGCGGCATGGCACTGCGTGCACACGGCCCCCTGCTGCTGGCCGATCATGGTGTCGGTGGGAAAGGCGATCCGGTGCGTGGCGTGACAGGCGGTGCACTCGGGCATCTGCAGGGCGTCGAACACCGCCTTGTGGGGGCTGCGGACGAAGAGGTCGCGCGTGGCGCTGTGGCACTGCGCGCAGACGTTGGCCACCGAGGCGACGCCGGGCGGGGCGGCGCCGTGGTTCCCGTGACAGTCGTTGCAGGCCGGAGCCTGGCGATTCCCCCGCCGGAGCAGCCCCTGGCCGTGCACACTGGCCAGGTAATCGGCGTATTGCGTCGTGGGAATCCCGTAGGGCCTCATCAGGGACGCATCGGCATGGCAGCGGGCGCACATCGCCGGGACGTTGGTGGCGAAGACGGGCGAGCGGGAGTCGGTGACGGCGCGTACCGGATGGACTCCGTGACAGCCGGTACACGTAGCCACGTTGCGGTCGCCCTGCTGCAGCCGCTCGCCGTGCTCGCTGGTGAGGTAGCGGGCGAGCTGGTCGCTGGGCAGGGACGGGTTGAAGCGACGCATGAACCCGGGATCGGCGTGGCAGCGGGCGCAGGTCCGGGGAATCTGCTGGCGCGTCGGGACGCCGATGAATCCGGCGCTCCGGTCGTGGGCCTCCATGCTGGGTTTGGCCGGATCGCCGCCGTGGCACCCCGCGCAGCGCAACTCCGGGCGGGCGTGCATGTCGCCGGCCATCCCCGCTGCGGGCGCGCCCAGGCGGCCGGTGAGGTTCTGATGGCACGCCGTGCAGGAATCAGGCGGCGCGACCGGGGTTGCGGCGGACGCTGGAGCGGCCAGCGCCGTCGGGGGCAGGCCGGGCCACAGGAGGAGCAGCAACACGGCGGCCAGCCCACCGAGCGGACCTGCGCCGAGGACGGCCCACCGGCTCATCGCGTCACATCCCGCCCCGCAGCGCCAGCACCGTCATCACGGCGACGAAGAGGACCACCGCGACGCCGATGACCGTCACGAGGGGATGGCTCCGCCCGCGCGGCGCCCAGCGGTCCAGGAATGGGACGAACACCAGGATCAGGCCGAGGACCACGAAGAGGACCACGCCCACCTGCTCCCCTTCCAGCCCGAGGATGCGCGCCGGCAGCATGCGCAGCGTCTGGAACATGAAGAGGAAGTACCATTCGGGGCGCAGGCCCGCGGGCGCGGGGGCCAGGGGGTCCGCCTTTTCACCCAGCGGCCAGGGAGCAAACGTGGAGAGCGCCGCGACCCCGCCCAGCAGGAAGACCCAGACGATAAAGTCACGCAGCACGAAGTGTGGGTAGAAGGGCTCGGAGCGATCGGCGCGGACCGAGATTGGCCGGCTCATGCCGTGGATCTGGACGAGCACCAGGTGGAGCCCCAGCAGCAGCGTGGCCAGCGCGGGGAGGATGGCCACGTGGATCCCGAAGAACCGGCTGAGCGTGGCCGCGGTGATGTCCTCGCCGCCGCGAAAGAGCACCAGCAGAGCCCGTCCGATGACCGGCACGTCGCCGGCGATCTCGGTCCCGACCTGCGTGGCGAAGTAGGCCAGAGTGTTCCAGGGCAGCAGGTACCCCGTGAAGGCGAAGGCCAACGTCAGCGCCAGGAGGAGCGCACCGGACACCCAGGTCAGCTCCCGGGGACGGCGGTACGACCGGCTGAAGAAGGTAACCGCCAGATGGACGATGACCGCCGCCACCATCAGGTTGGCGGACCAGGCGTGAATGGACCGGATCAGCCACCCGAACTGCACCTTGGAGACGATGAGGCGAACGCTCTCGTAGGCGGCGTCGGAGGTCGGCCGGTAGTACATGAGCAGCAGCAACCCCGTGAAGACCTGCAGCAGGAAGAAGAAGAGGGTAATGCCGCCCGTGTAGTAGGTGAACGAGAAGCGGTGGACCGGAACGGCCTTCTTCTCCAGAAAGGTCTCGGCGGCGCGGTAACGGAGCCGCTCCTCAAACCAGCCCCACAGATCCATCCGCCGCTAGCCCCGGGAAATGATCACGTCGTCTCCCTTGACCGTCACCTTGTACTCGGCGAGCGGCCGCGGCGGAGGGCCGGCCAGCACCTGGCCGTGCAGGTCGTAGTGGCCGTCGTGGCAGGCACACCAGATGTGCTGGAAGTCCTGGCGGTACTGCACCGTGCAGGCCAGGTGGGTGCACACGGCGGTGAAGGCGCGCAGTTCCCCGTCGGGCGTCCGGAGCACGATCGCCGGCTTGCCGCCGAAGGGGACGATCTTCCCCGAGTTCGGCGCCAGGTCGGCAGTCTTGGCGGCGACGATGGACTCATGCGTGATCTCCTTGCTCTTGGGCGGGATCAGATAGTAGACGACCGGGTAGAAGACGGCGCCGGCCAGGGCGGCCAGGCCAGCCGTGAAGGCATAATCGAGGAACGTCCGTCGTCGCACGCGCGGAGCAGGGTCAAGTCGGTGATCGGCGTCCATGCGGTCGTGCCTCCCGGCCGGGAATTCCACCCTCCCATGGAGGACAATGCGAGCAACTGGTGGGAAACCCCTGCAGACCAGTAACTCCGGCTGGTGAGGATGCATCAGTTTTCAGCGCATCGCACTAGATAGTCACGCAGAGGCGGGCGCGCGTGATCCTGGGACATGAAAGCCTGCAAATGGCCCTTCCGCCCATACCCAGAAGGTAGGACGTGCGCAGGACAGAGAATCAGGCCGGTGCCGGATACCGGCCGGGACCCCCACCTCTTTAGACTGAGCGCAAGCGCACATTCCGTGCAGAGCATGGCCAGCGCGGCGTACACGGGCTCTGCTGGGCCAGAGGAGGATTATGGTATGCGGATCGGCGTGGTAGTGGGAATCATCGTCGCAGCGGTGCTGTTTGCCGCTGCCGTCGCAGTGGCCCTCCCCAATGATCTCACCCTCTTCAAGAACACGTACAGCCCCAAGGACGGGACGGCACTGAGCAACGCGGCGTGCCTGACCTGCCACACCGACATGCCCGCGGGGAAGAACATGAATCCCTATGGCAAGGACTACCTCGACAAGAAGACCCGGGATGCGGCCGCCCTGAAGGCCATCGAGGCGGTGGACTCCGACAAGGACGGCGCCACCAACATCGTGGAGATCAGGGCGGGCACGCTGCCCGGCGATCCCGCCAGCAAGCCTTAGGATGCTCCGGCAGACCGTGCTGCGCGCGCCGACGGCCGGGATCACCGCCCTGGTGGAAGGGGCGGGTGATCCCGCCTTCGCCGTCGACGCGACCCGCACCATCGTCGCCTGGAACCGTGCGGCCGAGCGCCTGCTGCACCTGCCTGCTCCAGAGGTGCTCGGCCGCCACTGCGAGCGGATCCTCGCCGGCCGCGACGCTCGGGGCCGGCCGGTCTGCAGCCCCCTGTGCCCGGCCGTCCTGGCCGCGCAGCGACGGGAACCAATCGCGGCCATGGAGCTGCAGGTCGACCGTCGCCAGGGCGCGCCGGTGTGGCTCTCGGTCAGTTCCCTCATCCCGGCGACCGGCGTCCCCTGCATCGTGCACATCCTGCGCGACGTCACGGAGGAGCACTACCGGCAGGTGTTCGTCCAGCAGATGGTCCAGGGGGCCCTCGAGCTGACGCAGGGCACTCCCGACGGGAACGGGGATGATCCCCCGCCCGTCATCCTCTCACCCCGCCAGACCACCGTCCTCCGGCTGCTCGCGTCCGGCGCCGGAACACGGGCCATCGCCCAGGCCCTGAACATCAGCCCGGCGACAGTGCGCAATCACATCCAGCAGGTCTTGATCGCCCTGCAGGCCCACAGCCGGCTGGAGGCCGTGGTCCAGGCGATCCAGCGCCGCATCCTCTAAAGCGGTTCCTCGAAAGGTATCCCCCGAAGGGGTGGAGGGAATGAACCCTCCACCCGATGGCCCGCCTGGAAGCCCCGCTCTATGGTGGAGAGGCGGCGCACGGTGCCGCGCCGTGTGTCCATGACTATCGAAGAGTTGCTGGTCAGAGCGCTGGAACAGGGCCGGGCCGAGCGGCTCGCCCGCCGGCGATTGCTCCGGGAGGCTGAACGCGCCCGGGCCCGCGAGTTGGGCCGCGGGTCGCCCGTGCTCATCCGTCCCCGACGCGGTCGGGAGCGGGCGGTTCGTCCCCGGCGCGCTGCCTGAGCAGCACCCCGCATCCCGGCGCGGATCCCCGCAGTCCGCGCAGGACGGGGCGTGTAGTTCCTTCGGACTAGCCTCCCTTCATTCCAAAGAGCCAGGAACAATATGCCCGCGGTCCGATGGGCGATGCCTGCGCCGTTCCGTACGGTGGTCGAGGAGGTGGCCCACCATGGCGCAGCGCTTCCTCGGCGATCCCCACAGTGAAACCGCGCGGCTCCGCTACCTGCACTACACGATCCTCCGCCGCGAGCGGGAGAACCGCATCCGTGCGCGGGCGGAGGCAAAAGAGGCGCTGCGCACGGAGCGCGAGCGCACCGCCACCGATCTGAACGAATACCGCCGGGCCATCGACCACGCCAAGGCCGACGCGCAGCAGTACCAGGCGATCCTGGCCCAGGCCAAGCGGGACGGCCGGCGCCTCCTGAAGGTCCTGGAGTGGCTGCAGAAGCGCGCCGCCTAGGCTGCGGCCATCCGGCGGAGACCCGATCCCGACCTCATCCTGTTGGACTACCCCCGAATAGTCCCTCCGACCTATAGCGCAGCGATCACGCAGGACATAGGATGCGGGCAACCGACGTGCTCGGGGCTCATGTTCGCCGTCGGCATCCTGTGAGATCCGGGTGGGGAGGGACACGGCATGACACGTCGCACCAAGGTCCTGCTCGGGGGAGTCGTCACCCTCGGGCTCGTGGCCGGGCTGCTCTGGGTGGCCGTCACACAGACAACCGGCCAGCAACCCGAGCTGGTGGCCGTGAAGGTCACCACACCACCCACACTCGACGGCGTCGTCGATGCGGTGTGGGGGCAGGCCCGGGAGATCACAATCCCGGTCGCCGACGGCGTCAATCTGCCGGGAGGCCGCACGGCCGTCCGGCTGAAAGCGCTCTACTCCGGGGACTCGATCTACTTCTTGATGACCTGGGCGGATGCGACGGAGAGCATGCGCCGTGCGCCCTTTCAGAAGCAGGTGGACGGCTCCTGGAAGAAGTTGGTCGATCCCAATGATAAGGGCGGCGACAACAACCTCTACTATGAAGACAAGTTCGCGTTCATCTGGAACATGAGTATCAAGGGGTTTGACCAGAGCGGCTGCTGGGCCACCTGCCACGCTGGCGAGCCGGGGAAGGCCTACGGAAACAAGTACACGAGCACACTTAGCGAAATGGCCGACATCTGGCACTGGAAGAGCGTGCGCACCGAACCCGTGGGGCAAGTCGACGACCAGTACGTGGACAGTACCCGGTACGATCCGCAGACGGCGCCCGAGGCCGGCCGCAAGAGCGATCCTCGCACCGGCGGCGGCTACGCCGACAACCCGGTCGAGGGCAGCCGGCCCAAGTGGGCCCGGCCGGGCAACCAACCTGCCCCGCCCTACTGGATCATCGACGGCGAGAAGGTGGCGCTGGATGACAGCCGCTACCGGTCCGGGGACGAGGTGCCCGGGATCGTGATTGCACCGTTCACCGGTGACCGCGGCGACATCCGCAGCCGGGCGGTCTGGCGGAACGGTGCCTGGACCGTGGAGTTCGCCCGGAAGCTGGTCACCGGATCGGCCTTCGATGTACAGTTCAACAACCTGAACAAGCCCTACTACTTCGGGGTGGCCATCTTCGATAACGCCCAGGTGCGCCACGCCTACCAGGCCGGGGCGGCCAGGTTGATCTTCCAGCCGTAAACCTCCCCACCCCAGACCCTGAGGGGCTGCGCCGAGCGCGGCCCCTCAGGCCATCAGCGGAGGCAGCGCGCTCGAACCTCCTGGGGCGCCCCCCGCCCTACTAGTGCGATTGCATCATGCCAAGCGCGCACGGCGCGCATAGGATGAGAGGGGGAAGAAGGGGGCGGACGATGCCTGAACCCCTGCTGCGCCTGCGGGAGGACGCGCCGATGTCCAACCCTGGCAAGCGCTATCTTTCCCGCCGGGATGTTGCCCAGATGTTCGAGGTTTCCGCGCACACGGTCTACCGCTGGACGCGCGAGGGACGGCTGCCGTACGTGATGACGCCGGGCGGCCGACGGCGCTATCCGCGTGAGGAGATCGACAAACTGGCTGCCGCCTGGCTGCGGGTGCGCAGGAGTCCTGACACCGAGCGCGCAAAGAAGGAGTAACGGCCGAACAGGGGGGAAGCGGCGATGATGGGGCATCGGTGGATCCGCAGGGCACTCATCGTCATAGGCATCGTGGTGATCGTGGTCGCCGGATCCGTAGTGGTAGTCAAGGCGCAGGCGGACATCCGGGCCATGTGGGCCCGGTCGAAGCACGCCAACCGGGAGACGGCCCGCGCCGAGGCCTCGGTTGAAACCCGCGGTGCCACCGCGGCCCATTGCGGCCGCTGCCACTCCGAGCAGGGGTTCCTGGCCTGGCTGCCCCAGCTGGAGAAGGGCAACTCCGGACTCATCACCAAGCCCGACGGCAGCCCGGCCGACGTGCAGTACCTGGCGAACCTGGGCCTGAACCGCTTCTCCGTCCGCCCGATCACCTGCACGACGTGCCACCAGGCGGACTTCAAGCTCCGCGTCACGGCCAGCACGCCGGTGCTGCCGTCAGGCTTCCGGGCCATCGGCGTGGGCGCGGGTGCGCAGTGCATGACCTGCCACAACACCCGCAACGGGGCCGTGGCCTGGAACCTGCCCGACCCGCGCCGCTATACGGCACCGCACACCGCGGCCCAGGCGGACGTGATCATGGGTAAGAACGCGTTCTTTGTCCCGCCGGCGGAGGCGCCGATCTCCCCCCACGCCTCCTTCATCGGCGATGCTTGCGTGACGTGCCACGTCCGCTTCAACAAGGAGAGCCACACCTTCAAGGCGTCGAAGGACGTCTGCATCCGCTGCCACGGCGCCGACATGAATGCCTCCCGGGTGCAGAACGGGATCCGCACGCTGCTGGAGGAGGTGGAGCACGCGATTGCCGCCCGGGTGATGGCCTCTCGGGACAAGATCGCCGTCATCCGCAACTGGGACCCGAAGACCGACGCGTACACGGACAACTTCCGCGTGGATCCGGCGCAAGTCGCCTCGGTGGGCCTGGAGGAGATCCACGGGCAGCAGGGGCTGAAGTTCAACCTCAAGACCGGCGGAGCCTGGTACAGCCAGCTGGGCAGCGTCATGGACGCCGCTGGCAAGCCGGTCTTCGCCACCAGCGACCCGCTGGTGCGGGCCGGGTGGAACTTCTGGTTGATCGAGGGGGACGACAGCTTCGGCGTGCACAACCCCCGGTTTGCGCGGGCCGTGCTGCTGGCGACGCTGGATGCGTTGAAGTAGGCGACGTAGCGACACAGGCGACTCGACCAACTCCCCGCGATCCGCAAAGGCCGGGTCGCGGGGAGTTGCACGTCGGAGAGGAGACCTTCGGATCCGCACTGTACCGTATCAGGCTATCGTCGCTGCCACGAAGCGGCTCTGCCTGGACGCCAACGTCTACCTGGGGGAGGACGTCTGGGAGGCACTGCGGGAAGCGCGCCTGCGGGAGTCCTCCCCCCTGGGCCGCCGGGTTCTGGACGAGATCCTTGAGAACGACCGGATCGCTGTCCTGGAGACCGCGCCAATGTGCCAGGACACCGGCACCGCCGTAGTGTTCGTGGAACTGGGCCAGGACGTCCATATCGAGGGCGGGCTGCTGCCTGACGCCGTCGACGAAGGCGTCCGGCAGGGCTACACCGAGGGGTACCTCCGCAAGTCGATGGTGGCGGACCCGCTGCGCCGGAAGAACACCGGCGACAACACGCCGGCGGTCGTGCATGTGGACCTGGTGGCGGGCGACCGCCTGCGCCTCGCCCTGCTGCCTAAGGGCGGGGGCGCCGAAAACATGAGCCGGGCCGCGATGCTGACCCCCGCCGACGGGGAGCGCGGCCTGCGCGCGTTCGTGCTCGAAACCGTGGAGCGCGCCGGCCCCAACGCCTGCCCGCCGGTGATCGTCGGGGTCGGAATCGGTGGGACCTTCGACACGGTGGGGCAGTTGGCCAAGCGGGCGCTGCTGCGCCGGGTCGGCGAGCGCCACCCCGACCCGTACTATGCCGCGCTCGAGGAGGAGTTGCTGGCCGCGGTCAACGCCCTGGGGATCGGGCCGATGGGCTACGGCGGGACCGTCACCGCCCTCGACGTGCGGATCGAGACCGCCCCATGTCACATTGTCAGCCTGCCCGTCGCGGTGAACATGCAGTGCCACGCCGCGCGGGTGGGCCGGGTGGAGCTCTGACGATGGGAGAGCCGACGATGCACGCGAAACACCTGAACACGCCGTTGTCCGACGAGACGGTGGCGGGGCTCCACGCCGGCGACCTGGTCCTGATCAGCGGTGTCCTGTACGGGGCGCGGGATGCGGCGCACAAACGCCTGGTCGAAGCGCTGGAACGCGGCGAACCGCTGCCGGCGGACCTGCGGGGGCAGATCATCTACTATGTCGGACCCACCCCGGCCCGTCCCGGTCAGGTGATCGGCTCGGCGGGGCCGACGACCAGCGTGCGCATGGACCCCTACACACCGACCCTGCTGGCGCAGGGGCTCAAGGGCATGATCGGCAAGGGCTACCGTTCGAAGGCGGTGCGGGAGGCCCTGCGCCACCACCGCGCGGTCTACCTGGCGGCCACCGGCGGCGCGGGCGCACTGCTGGCCCGCTGCATCAAGCGCGCCGAGATCGTCGCCTACCCTGACCTGGGACCGGAAGCCCTCTTCCGGTTCGAGGTGGAAGCCTTCCCGGCCATCGTCGTCAACGACGCCCACGGCGGTGATCTGTACGCGGAAGGCCAGCAGGTCTACCGCCGCGCGACCCCCGCGTAGGGTGTGTGTCCGCTCCCTGCTCTCGCTGGCCGCCATGCCGGGGATCGAGCGCCACGCCAATCAGGTCTAGACCCGATGCTGCCGGGCCCCGTGCCTCCCTAGACTGAAACAGCAGAACGCCTCAGCCGCGTGGACACCGTCACCCACGACCTGGTCATTCTGGGCGCCGGCCTGGCCGGGCTGCGGGCCGCGCTCCAGGCCGCCGCCGTTTCCCGCGGCAAGATTGATATCGCGATCGTGTCCAAGGTTCAGTTGATGCGCGCCCATTCCGTGGCGGCGGAGGGCGGCACCGCGGCGGTGCTGCGTCCGGAAGAGGGCGACAGCCTGGAACTGCACGCCTGGGACACCGTAAAGGGAAGTGATTTCCTGGCGGACCAGGATGCCGTGGAATTGTTCGTGCGCACGATGCCCGAGGAGATCCTCCACCTGGAGCACTGGGGCCTGCCCTGGTCGCGGCGTCCCGACGGTCGCATCGCCCAGCGGCCCTTCGGCGGGCACTCCTTTCCCCGCGCAGTCTACGCTGCGGACAAGACCGGGTTCTTCGAGATGCAGACGCTCTATGACACCCTGCAGCGCCACGCCGGTATCACCCGGCACGACGAGTGCTTCGTCACGACGCTGCTGGTCGAGGACGGTACCTACCGCGGTCTGGTCGCCATCGACATGAAGAGCGGGCGCCGCCTGCTGTTGCGGAGTCCGGCGCTCATCATCGCCAGCGGCGGGGCCGGGCGGCTCTACAGTTTCACGACGTACTCCCAGACGGTGACCGGTGACGGCCTGGCGCTGGCCTACCGCGCGGGCATCCCCCTCAAGGACATGGAGTTCGTGCAGTTCCACCCCACCGGACTCGTCCCCTCAGGCATCCTGATCAGCGAGGCGGCCCGCGGCGAGGGCGGCACCCTGATCAACGCGGCGGGAGAGCGGTTCATGGAACGCTACGCCGCGCAGCGCATGGAACTCGCCCCCCGGGACATCATCTCCCGCTCCATGATCACCGAAATCGAGGCGGGACGCGGTTACGCCGGCCCGGACGGCCTGGACTGCCTCCACCTGGACCTGCGCCACCTGGGCGCCGCGAAGATCAACGAGCGCCTCCCCTTCATCCGGGAACTGGCCATCAAATTCGGCGGGATCGACCCCATCGAGCAGCCGATCCCCGTGCGGCCGGTGGCGCACTACTCCATGGGCGGCATCCACACCGACCTCCGCGGGGCCACGCCGGTGCGCGGGGTCTGGGCCGCCGGGGAGGCGGCGTGCGTCTCCGTGCACGGGGCCAACCGCCTGGGGACCAACTCCACGGCGGAGTGCCTGGCCTGGGGGCGTTTCTGCGGGGAGGACGCGGCCCGGTTCGCCGCCGAGGCGGGGCTCGCGCCCGTGCCCGAGGCCGCCGTCGCCGCGGAGGAGCGACGCCTCGATGATCTGCTGCGGGCGGATGGCCTGGAGAGTCCCTACCAGATCCGCGCGGCGCTGCAGGAGACGATGGACCGCGACGTGGGCGTCTTCCGGACGGCGCAGGGCCTCGCGGCGGCGCTGGCCGGTGTCCAGGACCTGCAGGCGCGCGCCCGGCACCTGCGCCTGTCCGACCGCGGCCGGACCTACAACACCGACCTGATCACCTGCCTGGAACTGCAAAACATGCTGGAGATCGCGGAGGTGCTGGTCGCCGGCGCCCTGGCTCGGACCGAGTCCCGCGGGGCGCAGGCCCGCCGGGACTTCCCCAACCGTGACGACCAGCACTGGCTTGTGCACACCATGGCCACTCGTACCGCCGACGGGCCGCAGTTGCAGACGCGCCCGGTGGCGATCACCCGCTGGGAACCCGTGGAGCGGACCTACTGATATGGAGCGGACGTGCTGAGGTGAGGACAGTGGACGACGTCGGGCGCACTCGATCCGCCGGGCCACCACCCCGGCTCGGGACGCGGGGCTGGGTCTACGCCGGGCGCTATGGCGTGGACCGGGTGCTCTACCTCCTGCAGCGGATCAGCGGGCTCGGCCTCATCCTCTATCTCTTCATCCACATTTACGAGACGGGAATCCGGTTGCGCGGTGAAGCGGCCTGGGCCGCCACCATGGCGTTGTTCCGGCATCCCCTCTTCGTCACCTTCGAGTTCGTCGTGTTCGCCGGGTTCGTCTTCCATGCGCTGAATGGGCTGCGCCTGGTCTTCGCCGAACTGGGCTGGCTGCTGGGGCGGCCGGCACGGCCGGTCTATCCCTACCGGTCGTCGCTGCGCCGCCACCGCCCCTGGGTCTACGCGCTCATGGTGCTCACCGGGTTATTCCTGGCCCTGGCCGCGTGGGACATCTTCGTGCTGCCGGGCTGAGGGGAGACCGCTCCATGCTGCAGCGACATGTCCGGCATTCCACGGTCCGTCGCTGCGCGGACATATGGATGTGCGCGGGAGGGGGGAAAGGTGGTGCGTGAATCCCGCTGGTGGCTGCTCTCGCTCGGCGCGGCGGCGTTCATGATCGTCCTGCTGACCCTGCACATGGGCCTGATGCACCTGGGCGGCCTGATGAGGTTCCTGGGCGCGGAGTTGGGCGATGTCCGCGCCTTCGCCGCGGTCATGGAGCGCGGGCGTCAACTAGGACAGGTGGTCTTCTACCTGCTCTTTCTGGCTGCGGCGCTCTACCACGGTCTCTACGGGGTGCGCAGCGTCCTGCTGGAAGTCACCGCGCCGCGCGCGCTACCGCTCGTCACCGTCCTGGTGGCGCTGGCGGGATTGGTGGCGTTCGCCTACGGCGCCTACGTCACCGTGAAGACGTTTACGGGGTGATGCCGCCCGATGGCTGAACCGGCGACGACCCGCGCCACCACGCCCGCGGTTGAGAGCGTCACCGTCCGGGTCATGCGCTACCAGCCGGAGGTGGACGCCGCCCCGGCGGCCCAGAGCTACGTGGTGCCGGTGCGGCCGGGGATGACGGTGCTCGATGCGCTGGTCTACATCAAAGAGCACCTGGACGGGAGCCTGGCCTACCGCTCCTCCTGCCGGATGGGGATCTGCGGTTCCTGCGGCATGTTCATCAACGGCCTGCCCCGCCTGGCCTGCCAGACGCAGCTCGCGTCTCTCCGCCCCCCCATCGTCGTCGCGGCGATGCCCAACTACCCGCTGGTGAGGGACCTGGTTCCCGACCTGGACCCGCTGGTGACGCAGCACGCGGCGGTGCGGCCCTTCATCATCCGGGAGGGCGCGGAGCAGGAACGCCCCACGGCCGAATACCAGCAATCACCCGCCGAACTGGACGCCTACCTCCAGTTTGCCTACTGCATCAAGTGCGGCATCTGCCTGGCGGCCTGTCCGACCGTGGCCACCGATCCGGGTTTCACCGGCCCGCAGGCGCTGGCCCAGGCCTACCGCTACTCCGCCGACTCGCGCGACGACGGCTTCGCGGCGCGGCGCGGGGCCGTCGATACCCCGCACGGCATCTGGCGCTGCCATCTGGCCGGCGCCTGCACGGAGGCCTGTCCCAAGGGCGTGGACCCCGCCCTGGCGATCCAGCTGCTCAAACGGCTCGTCGCCGCGGACGCCCTCCGCCTCGTGCGCCGGCGGCCGCCCGCCGCGCTCGCCGGACCGAACACGCAGGCCCAGCGGCGCGCCGACATCCCGCAACCCCCGGCGCCCACCGTGACCGCGCCGGGTGAGGCCCGGTAGTCGGGCACGCCCCCGGCAGAAGATCGGTCAGACAGGAACTTCGGTCAAACTGGAGGGTATCCAATGGCTTCGCTCTGGAAGACCCTGGGCTACGGGTTCTTGGTCTGGGTCATCACGTTCGTTGTCGCGATCCTTTCGTTCCCCCTCCGCGCCAATGAGCGGCCGCTGTTTGAATCCATCATGCCCGTGGTGCTGGCCGCCAACGTGACCGTCTTCGCCTTCCTCTACCTCCGGGGGGCCGGCGCCGAGGCTCGTTCTGCCGGACTTCGCCTCGGCCTGATCTGGCTGGTGGTGAACGTCGTCCTCGACCTGCTGCTCTTCAGTTGGGGACCGATGAAGATGACGCTCGCGGACTATGTCAAAGATATCGGTTTGACCTACCTCATGATCCCCATCATCACCACGGGCATGGGGGCCGCCGTTGCGGGCGAGTCCGCGCCTTAGCCAGGCGACTGAGTGCGCATCCGCCGCATCGCGACGCTGCGGGTGGCCTCCGGGACGAAACCGCCCGTCGTTGTCCCGGTCCCCCGCTTTGGCGGAGCAAGCACGGGGTAGCGCGACGCGGAGAGGAAAACCGCGGCTGCGCCGCCGAGTCTATCGGCGACTCGGATGGCCTGCCGGGAGAGCTCGCTGGACTTCCTGCGCAGCCTCGGCTATACGCCGATCCTGCTGCCCCGCGAGCGCATCGCGCCCCTGGATCTGGTGGGGCGGCTTCCCGGCGGGCGCGCGCGGCAGCTCGGGTCGCTCCTCCGCCTGGTCGTCGGCGACGCGGATCCGCCCGCGCTGCGCACCAACGAGCGTGTCGCGCAGATCAGCGGCCGGCACACCGACGCGCTGGATGTCGGGATCGGCCTGCGCCTGCTGGCCCGGTTTCTGGCGGCTTTCGCCCCGATCACGGTCGCGTTGGAACTGGCGTTCGAACGGGCGCGGAAGATCGAGTTTTCCTACGAGGACGTCCGGTCGGACAGCGTGGACCTGCTCGAGCTGCGCCGCTGGCTCGGCCGGCGTCCCTCCCTCGATCACACCAACCCCGCGGTGGATGACTACTTCATCGGTGAGGGCGAGGCCGTCGTGATCACGCGGACGCTCAAGGCCGATACCTTCGGCGTCGTGGCCTACGATGAGGAAGAGCGCCGGCTGGAGGTCGACCTCACCGCCCAGCGCCGCAAGCTCGCCGAGGCCGGGGTCGAGGCGTCCACCGACGTGCGGCTCAAGATCACCTTCAAGGGCCCGACGCGCCTCGTCTTCGCGTTCCAGGGCTACCGGCTTTCCATCGATCTGCGCGGTCTGCACGTCTCGGACGACATCCCACCGGAGATGGGGCTGCTGACCGTCGTGCCGAACCGCACCGACGGACCGCAACCCGTCATCCTCGCCCGCCGCGGCCTGCTCGCGCTGGATTGACCTGCGGCCATCATCCGTGTCTGCTTAGAGAGGGGGAGGCCCGCGTGGGGCCGGGCTGGCATGGCCCGGCTGCTGGATGGGACTGACCCCCAGGCGAGCGGCTGTGCGGCATCGCGCGGACATCACCTACCGGCCGATCGGCTACGTGGAGAACGCTTTCGAGGCGCCTGCGGCCCCCGAGGTCCTTGCCGCCGCGGAAAGCCGGATCGTCCTCGACCCATCTCTGATCGACGGCCTGGAGGGAGTCGAACCCGGCCAGCGCCTCCTGGTCGTCTTCCACTTCCACCGGTCCAGCGGCTACGAACTCCGGCAGCACCCCCGCGGGGACGCACGCCGGACGCGGCGCGGGGTCTTCGCCCTGCGCAGCCCGCGCCGCCCCAACCCCATCGGGGTGACGGTCGTGGATGTGCTCGCCGTCGAGGGGAACGTGCTGCGTGTCCGCGGCCTGGACGCGCTCAACGGCACGCCCGTCCTCGACCTGAAGCCGGCGTGAGCAGGTAGGGCGCCCCGCCGGACCGCCGCAAGAGGGAAATAACTCCCCCGCGGCGGAATTCGCCTCTGTCGCCCAATCAACGGAATGAGCGAGGTGATCGTGATGCCCGGATGGGGTCCGTTCGATCTCTCGGGGAAGAACGCCGCCATTACCGGCGGAGCGATGGGCATCGGCTTCGGCATCGCTCAGCGGTTTGTCGACGCCGGCGCCCGCGTCTTGATCGCCGACATCGACGGCGCGGCGGCCGAGGCGGCCGCGGGGAAACTCGACCCTGGGGCCGGGAGAGCCGCCGCCACGCGCGCCGACGTGGCCGACCCGCGGGCGGGCGAGGAGATCGTCGCGGCGTGCGTCCGGCAGTTTGGATCGCTCGACATCCTGGTCAACAATGCCGGGATCTACCCGATCATTCCCATGCTGCAAACGACCCCCGACCTGTTCGACCGCGTCTACGCCGTCAACCTCCGCGGGCTGGCGTTCTGCACCCAGGCCGCAGCGAAACAGATGATCGCGCAGGGCCGCGGCGGCAAGATCGTCAATATCGCGTCCATCGACAGTCTCCACCCTTCCCTGGTCGGCCTGGCGGCCTATGACGCGTCCAAGGGCGGGGTGCTGATGTTCACCAAGAACCTGGCGCTGGAACTCGCCCCCCACCGTATTCAGGTCAACGCCATCGCCCCCGGGGGCGTCACCACCGAGGGAACGCAGCGCCTGGCGACGGCCACACCGCTGACGCCGGAGCAGCTGGCCGAGATGACTCGGGCCGCCGTGGCCCGCATCCCGCTGGGCCGGATGGGCGTCCCGGACGACATCGGCAAAGTGGCGGTGTTCCTGGCGTCGTCCGCGGCCGACTACATGACCGGCGCGCTGATCGTCGTCGACGGCGGCATGCTGCTGGCCTGATCCGGAGGAGGGAAGCAGGAAATGAACCTGACCACAGTGACCATCCAGAAGCCCGAGGCGGTCAATTTCATCCTGGGGCAGTCCCACTTCATCAAGACCGTGGAGGACCTGCACGAGGCGCTGGTGACGGCCGTGCCGGGCCTCCGGTTCGGCCTGGCGTTTTGCGAGTCCTCGGGGCCGGCGCTGGTGCGCTGGAGCGGGACGGACGCGGAGATGATCGACCTGGCCAGGCAGAACGCCCTGGCCCTGGCGGCGGGACACTGTTTCATCGTCTTCCTGCGGGACGCGTTCCCGATCAACGTTTTGCCTGCCATCCGCCAGGTGCCCGAGGTCTGCGGGATCTACTGCGCCACGGCCAATCAGGTGGAGGTCATCCTGGCCGAAACGAACCAGGGCCGGGGAATCCTGGGCGTCGTGGACGGGGTCCGCTCCAAGGGGATCGAGGGGGACGCCGAAATCGCCCAGCGTAAGGCCTTCCTGCGTACTATTGGCTACAAGCAGTAAAGGCGCCTCCAGGCGTCAAAACCGGCCATCCCCGTCTCCGTTCACGAACCTACGCGAATCAACACCCTGCCTGATACCCTGCCGGCGACCCGGATTCGATAATGCGATCGAAGGCGGGCGCGCGCTCCCGCGCGGGAGCGTGCGCAGCCCTCCGAAGCATGCTCAACAGATTCGCGCGCCGGCTTCTGAGGATCCCATGAAGCTGGCGGTCTCCGGCAAGGGCGGGGTCGGCAAGACCACCTTGGCGGCCCTGCTCGCGTCCGAGCTCGCCGGGCGCGGGTATCGCGTTACCGCGATCGACGCCGATCCCAACCCGACCCTGGCCGCGGCGCTGGGGTTCCCGCCCCGGCCGATCATCCCCCTGCTGGACCTCAAGGATGAAATCGAGCGGCGCGTCGGCGGTGCCGACGGGTTTATCCGCCTGAACCCACGTGTGGACGACCTGATCGAAGGGGTCGCGGTCGTCCAGGACAGCATTCAGTTGATCGTCGCCGGCGCGATCAGCCGGGGCGGCGCCGGATGCGCCTGCCCGCAGAACACGCTCCTGCGCCGGGTGCTCGACCACCTCGTCCTGGAGCGAGACGAGGCCGTCGTCGTCGACCTGGAGGCGGGGCTGGAGCACCTGGGACGGCGCAGCGCCCAGGCGGCCGATGCGCTCCTGGTCGTCGTCGATGCCAGCCGGAGCAGTCTGGAGACCGCGGGGCGCATCCGCCGGCTGGCGGAGGAGATCGGCCTCCGCCGCGTGCTGGCCGTCGGCAACAAGATCCAGGGACCGGACGACGAGGCGTTTCTCCTCCAGAACCTCGCCGGCCTGGAATTGATCGGCACGATTCCCTACAGTTCGGCGCTCGTGGAAAGCGAACGGGCGGGCGGACGGGTCGCCGCCGTGGACGACGCGGTGACCGCGGCGGCCGCGCACCTGACGGACACGCTGGAACTGCACTGTCGAGGGAGGGTGACGGCATGAGCGAGGCACAGCAGGTGCGGACGGATCCCGCCAGCCTGCAGGTGCGCGAACGGGCCAAAGCCGAGGGCATCGGCACCATCTGGGACCGCTACGCCGCGCTCGGCTCGCAGTGCAAGGTGGGAGAACTGGGCATCTGCTGCACCATCTGCCATCTCGGCCCGTGCAACCTGGGCGTGCCCGGGAGCAGGCGGCCTCAGGTCGGCGTCTGCGGCGCGACCATCGACACCGTGGCAGCCCGCCGGCTGGCGCGGGACATGGCGGCCGGATCGGCGGCGCACTCCGACCACGGGCGCTCGGTGGCCCACCTGGTGGCCCTGGCCGCCCGGGGCCAGGCTCCCGGCTACGGCATCAAGGATGAGCGCAAAGTGCGGGCCCTGGCGACTGAGCTGGGGGTCACCCTGGATGGGCGCCCGGCTCCCGAGATCGCCGCGGATGTGGCCCGCGCCTGCCTGGAGCAGTTCGGGCAGCAGGAGGGCGAGATCGCCTTCCTGCACCGGGCGCCTGCCAAGCAGCAGGAGACCTGGCGCCAGCTGGGGATCGCGCCCCGGGGCATCGACCGCGAGATCGTCGATGTGATGCACCGCACCAACATGGGCGTGGACAATGACTACAAGAGCATCATCCTGGCCGGAATCCGTAGCGCCCTGGCCGACGGCTGGGGCGGTTCCATGATCGCTACGGACCTGCAGGATGTCCTCTTCGGCACCCCCCGGCCCATCCGCGCGCGGATGAACCTGGGCGTGCTCGCCACCGACCAGGTGAACATCCTGGTGCACGGGCACGAGCCGATGCTGGCCGAGGCGATCGTGGACGCCGCCGGCGACCCGGCGCTCCTGGCCCAGGCCCGGGAGGTGGGCGCCGCCGGCATCAACATCGCCGGGATCTGCTGCACCGCCAACGAGGTGCTGATGCGCCACGGGATCCCTGTGGCCGGCAACTTCCTGCAGCAGGAGTTGGCCCTGATCACCGGCGCGGTGGAGGCGTTCCTGGTCGACGTGCAGTGCATCATGCCCGGCCTGGTGGACGTGGCCAGGTGCTTCCACACCGAGGTCATCGCCACCTCGCGGCAGGCGCGCATTCCCGGCACCCGGCACATCGAGCTCAACGAAACGAACGCCCCAACGGTCGCCCGGGAGATCGTCACCCGCGCCGTGGCCAACTACGCGCGACGGGATCCCCGGCGCGTGGTCATCCCTGACCACAAGATGGACGTGATCGCCGGGTTCACCACCGAGTCCATCACCCACATGCTCGGCGGCCGCTATCGCGGCGGCTGGCGGCCGTTGAACGACGGCATCATGGCCGGGCGGCTGCGCGGCGTCGTCGGCGTCGTGGGCTGTGACAGCCCCAAGCAGGTCCAGGACCAGGGGCACCTGGACCTGGTCACCGAGCTGCTGCGCCAGGACGTCCTGGTGGTGCAGACGGGCTGCTCGGCGATCGCCTGCGGCAAAGCCGGCCTGCTGCAGCCGGAGGCGGCGCTCCGCCACGCCGGCCGGGGATTGCAGGAGATCTGTGAAGCGGTGGGGATCCCGCCGGTCCTGCACACCGGATCCTGCGTAGACAACAGCCGGATCCTGACGGCCTGCATGGAGATGGTCAAGGAGGGCGGCGTGGGGCGCTCGTTCGACGAACTGCCCGTGGCCGCGGCCGCGCCGGGCTGGTGGTCGGAGAAGGCCATCACTATCGGCTTCTACGCCGTCGCCTCGGGGATTCTCACCGTGCTCGGCTCTCCGCTCAACATCCTGGGCAGCGAGGCGGTGACCCGGTTCGTCACCGAGGAGATCGCCGGCATCACCGGCGGGCGGTTCGCGTTCGAGTCCGATCCGATCAAGGCGGCCCGGCTGATCGTCGCGCACCTGGACCAGAAGCGCGAGGCGCTGAAGCTCCGGCCGATGCTGTACGAGCCCGAGCTCGTCGCGGTGTAGGTGCCCGGCAACGTGAGCACGCCACTGTAGGAGGCAGGAACCATGTCACGGATCATCGCCACCGCCGCCATCCGCGGGGCGCACAAGTATGTCGCGGAGGCGGAAGCGCAGCTGGCCCGGGCGATGGAGGCCAAAGGGGCCGCGACCAAACTGGAGTTCCCCAACACCGCCTTCTATCTCCCCCTGATCCTGGCCCTCACCGGCCTGAAGGTGAAGACCCTGGAGGAAGCGCAGGAACCGCTGCGCATCGCGCGGTCGCTCCTGCCGCCCATCCCCACCGACCGGCTCTGGCTGCCCTACCTGGGCGACGCGTTGGACGCGGGCGTGGCCACGCTGATGGCCGAGGAGGTCATCGAGGCCCTGCGCTACGCGAACGGCGGGCCGCCCAACGGTGTCTACCTGGGTTTCACCGACGACGCCATCCTGCGCACCCAGGGGATCAAGCTGGTGGACGGCCGCATGCCCGGGTTCGCCGCCTGCGTCGGCGCCATGCCGACCACCGAAGGGGCCGTGCGCCTGGCCCGCGAGCTCCAGGAGCGCAACATCCTGGTCTTCCTGGCCAGCAACACCAACGGGGTGAGCATGGCCGAGCAACTGGCGGAGGCCGGTGTGGAGATGTCCTGGGACACCTACCTGGTGCCCTACGGCAAGGACACCAGCGCAGCGGTCCTGGCCCTCAACTTCGCGGCCCGCGCGGCCATGACGTTCGGCGGCCTGGCGCCCGGCGATCTGGCCAAGGCCAGGCAGATCCTCCTCTACAACAAGGAGCGTGTCTTCGCCTTCGTCCTGGCCCTGGGCGAGGTGGATGACGAGAAGTACGCGACCGCGGCCGGCGCCATCAACTTCGGCTTTCCGGTCATCGCCGACACGGATATCCCCCAGATTCTGCCCACCGGGATCTGCACGTACGAGCACGTCGTCAGCAGCATCCCCCATGACCAGATGGTGGCCAAGGCGATCGAGGTCCGGGGCCTCAAGCTCAAGATCACCAAGATCCCGATCCCGGTCAGTTACAGCGCGGCGTTCGAGGGGGAGCGGGTCCGCAAGGAGCAGCTGCGGGTGGAGTTCGGCCGGCAGCTCGCCCCGGCGTTCGAGTACCTGCGCGGCCGCGAGATGGCCGAGGTCGAGGATGGCCGCATCGAAGTCATCGGGCCGGATCTGGATAGCGCCGAGGTCGGCGGGTCGATGCCGCTCGGGATCCTGATCGACGTCGCCGGCCGCAAGCTCCAGAAGGACTTCGAGCCGATCCTGGAGCGCCAGGTCCACCGCTTCATCAACGGCGCCATGGGCGTGATGCACATCGGGCAGCGGGACATGCCGTGGATCCGCATCAGCCAGGACGCCTTCCAGGCCGGGTTCCGACTGCGCCACTTCGGGGATATCCTGCACGCCAAGTACCACGAAGAGTACCCCGCCCTGGTGGACAAGGTGCAGGTGACCATCTACTCCGAGCCCGAGCAGATCCTGCGCATCATCGAAGAGGCGCGCAAGGTCTGGGACGAGCGGGACGCCCGCGTCGCCGGCATGACCGACGAGACCGTGGACGTCTACTACTCCTGCACGCTCTGCCAGTCCTACGCCCCCAACCACGTCTGCATCATCACGCCGGAGCGGCTGGGGCTGTGCGGCGCGTACAACTGGCTGGACGGCAAGGCCTCCTACGAGATCAACCCCTCGGGCCCCAACCAGCCGGTGGAGAAGGGAGCCTGCCTGGATCCCGCCCTGGGCGTCTACGAGGGCATCAACCAGTTCGTCCACGCCAAGTCCAACAAGACCGTCGAGCAGGTCACCCTCTACTCGATGATCCACACACCGATGACCTCCTGCGGCTGCTTCGAGTGCATCCTCGGGCTCGTGCCCGAGGTCAACGGGGTCCTGGTGGTCAACCGCGAGTACACCGGGATGACGCCGGTGGGAATGACCTTCAGCACGCTGGCCGGGCTCGTGGGCGGCGGCGTACAGACGCCGGGGTTCCTCGGCGTGGGGCGGCTCTACCTGACCAGCCGCAAGTTCATCCCCGCCGAAGGGGGGCTCCGGCGGCTGGTGTGGATGCCCAAGGAACTGAAGGACGCGCTGCGCGACCGCCTGGTGGCCCGCGCCCGGGAGCTCGGCGACGAGACCCTGGTGGACAAGATCGCCGACGAGAGCGTGGCCACGACGGCCGAGGAACTGGTGGTCCACCTGGAGCGCGTCGGGCATCCGGCGCTCGCGATGCCCGCCCTGTTGTAGGAGGGGGCTATGCCGCTCACGGCGCTCGACATCTACAAGATCCTGCCCAAGACCAACTGCGGGGAGTGCGGATTCCCCACCTGCCTGGCCTTCGCCATGCAGCTGGCCACCAAGAAGGCGGCCATCGACGCCTGTCCCTACGCCAGCGACGACGCCAAGGCGACCCTGGCCGGGGCCGCGGCGCCGCCGATCCGGCTGGTCACCATGGGCCCGCCAAATCAGCCGATCGCGATGGGCAAGGAGACGGTCCTGTTTCGCCACGAGGAAACCTTCTACCATCCCCCGGCCATCGCCGTGCGCCTGCGCACCGACCGCCCCGACCTCCCTGAGGCGGTCGAGCGCGTGCGCGCGCTGCAGTTCGAACGGGTCGGCCAGATGCTGCGGGTCGAGGCGGTGGCCCTGGAGGATGCGACGGGCGACCGCGCGGCCTTCACCGCCGCGGCGCAGCTGGCCGCGGAGAGCGGGCTCGCGCTCGTCCTGATGAGCGAGTCGCCGGAGGCGCTGGGGGCCGCGGCCCCCGTGGTGGCCGAGCACCGGCCCCTCCTCTACGCGGCGACGGCCGGCAACTGGGAGGCCATGGTGCAGGTGGCTAAAACCCACAAGTGCCCGCTGGCGGTGCGCGGGCAGGGTCTCGCCAGCCTGGCCGACCTGACAGCGCAGGTCGCCGCGGCCGGGGTGACCGACCTGGTGCTGGACAGCGGCGCCCGCTCCCAGGCCGCCGCCCTGTCGGACCTCACCCAGATCCGGCGCCTGGCCCTGCGCAAGACGTTTCGTCCGCTCGGCTATCCGGCGATGGCGATCGTCACCGCCGCGGACCCCATCGACCAGGTCGCCGAGGGCACCGCCTACATCTGCAAGTACGCCGCCCTGATCCTCTGCGAGGAACTCACGCCCGCGCAGGCGCTGGCGCTTTTGACCGCGCGTCAGAACATCTACACCGACCCGCAGAAACCGATTCAGGTGGAGGCCGGCGTCCACACCGTCGGGACGCCCGACGTGGAGTCCCCGGTGCTCGTCACCACAAACTTCTCGCTGACCTACTTCACCGTGGAAGCGGACACCGAGGCCAGCCGCACGCCAGCCTGGGTGGTCGTGGTGAACACTGAAGGCCAATCGGTGATGACGGCGTGGGCCGCGGACAAGTTCAACGCGGAGACCATCGCCCGGGCGCTCAAAGAGTCCGGCATCGCGGAGCAGGTTACCCACCGTCGCGCCGTTATCCCGGGCGGCGTGGCCGCCATCAGCGGCAAGCTCGAGGAACTGAGCGGCTGGCAGATCCTGGTGGGACCAAGGGAATCGGCGGGGATCCCCGCGTTCATGCGGACCCACTGGAAGCTGGCCGTGGCGGCGGCCTCGTGAGGATGACAGGCGCGTGACCCCCGCGACCGTCACGTTCCAGTCAGACGCGCGCGCGGTCACCCTGGACGCGGGGCAGACGCTGCTCGACGCGGCGTTTGCCGCGCGCGTTCCCCTGAACAGCGTCTGCGGCGGGCGAGGGATCTGCCAGCGCTGCCGTGTGCAGGTCCTCGCCGGCCCGGTGCACGTGGAGGCAACCGGCCGCCTGGATGGGCAGGTGCTGGCCTGCCTGACGCGCCCCGCCGGGGACGTCGTGGTCGAGGTCCCCGAAGCGTCGCGCATCGAGGGAGAGCAGATCCTGACCGGGGCCGAGCGCGGCCTCGGGCCCTTCCTGTCCATCCCCGAGGAGGCCGCAGCGGCCCTGCCGGCCACCGCCGGCCTGTTCGTCCCCAGTCCCCTGGCCTTCCGGCTGCCGCTCGACCTGCCGCCGCCCACGCTGCACGACAACATCAGCGACGAGCAGCGCCTGACCCGGGAGCTGCGGCGCCGGCGCAACATCCGCGACGTGCGCATTCCGATCGAGGTCCTGCGCGCCCTGCCTGGGGTGATGCGGGCGGGAGAATGGAACGTGACGGCGGCGCTGGCCCGGGCCAACGGCGGCTACGAGGTGATCGACCTGGCCGCGGGCGTGACCGCGCCCCCGGCCTGCGGGGTGGCCATCGATGTCGGCACGACGACCATCGTCGTGCACCTGCTCAATCTGGACGCGGGGACCACGCTGGGCGCGGCGGCCGCCCTCAACCGGCAGATCACGTTCGGCGAGGACGTCATCTCCCGCATCATCCACGCCGGGGAGCCCGAGGGGCTGGAGCGCCTCCGCGCCGCGGTGCTGGACACGGTGAACCTGCTCATCGGCGGGCTGGCCAAGGATCACGGCGTGGCCCGCGACCAGATCCTCGGCGCGGTCTGCGCCGGCAACACCACGATGCTGCACCTGCTGCTGGGGTTCTCGCCGGCGGAGATCCGCCGCGAGCCCTACATCCCGGTGGCCACGACCCCGCTCTCCTACCGCGCCGCCGACGTCGGGCTGCGCATCCATCCGCGCGCCCTGGCCGCGATGATGCCGGGGGTCTCCAGCTACGTCGGGGGTGACATCACCGCCGACGTCCTGGCCGCCGGCATGGACGGTACCGAGGAACTCTCCATGCTCATCGACGTCGGCACCAACGGGGAGACGGTGGTGGGCAACCGCGACTTCCTGGTCTGCTGCGCCTGCTCGGCGGGACCGGCCTTCGAAGGCGGCGGGATCACCTGGGGCATGCGGGCGGCGAAGGGTGCGATCCAGCGGGTGGAGATCAGGCCCGACGGGACGCCGGCCTGGACGGTCATCGGCGGCGGCCGTCCCCGCGGGATCTGCGGCTCGGGACTGGTCGATCTCCTGGCCGAGTTGCTAAGGGCCGGGGTCATCGACCGCGCCGGGCGTCTGGCCGCCGACGGTCCGGGCGTGCGCGTGGGCGCCGACGGTCCCGAGTTCGTCGTGGTCCCCGCGGCGAAGAGCGCCGCCGGCAGGGACATCACCCTCACCGCCGCGGACATCGAGAACCTGCTGCGGGCCAAAGCGGCGGTCTACGCCGGCGCGGCCCTGCTGGCCCGGCGTCTGGGCCTTTCGATCCACGAGATCCGTCGCATCTACGTCGCCGGCGGCTTCGGCACCTACCTGGACATCGGCAAAGCGATCCGCATCGGCCTGCTGCCCGACGTCCCGCCCGAGCGGGTGACCTTCATCGGCAACGGCTCCGTGACGGGCGCAAAGATGGCACTCCTCTCCTATGAAGTCTGGCGGCGCGCCGCCGAGGTCGCCCAGAAGATGACCTACCGCGAGCTCTCCACCGACACGGCCTTCATGGAGGAGTACGTGTCGGCCATGTTCCTTCCCCACACCGATTGCGCCCGGTTCCCCCGCGTCTGCGCGGAGCTGGGGATGCAGAGCTGAGGAGGATCTGATCCATGCCGACCACATTTGCGGTCGCAGGGAAGGGCGGCACCGGCAAGAGTACCGTGGCCGGGCTGATCACGCGGGCGCTGCGGCGCGCCGGCCGCACGCCCATCCTGGCCGTCGACGCCGACCCCAACACCAGCCTGGATGCCGTGCTGGGATTCCGCCCCGCCAAGAGCATCTCCGACGTCCTCGACGCCACCAAAGGGATGCGGGAGATCCCCAATAACATGCCGCGGAGCGCCTACATCGAGTACCAGTTGGCGGAGTGCCTGGCCGAGGGAGCCGGGATCGACCTGATCGTGATGGGGCGCCCGGAAGGGTCGGGGTGCTACTGCGCTGCCAACCACCTGCTGCGTGAGCACCTGGACCGGCTGATCGGCAGTTATCCCTATGTCGTCATGGACAACGCCGCCGGCATGGAGCATCTCAGCCGGCGCACCACCCGCGACGTGGACCGGCTGCTCATCGTCAGCGATCCGTCGCTTCCAGGTTTGCGGGCCGCGGTGCGCATCGCCGCCCTGGTCCGGGAGCTGGACCTGGCGGTCCGGGAGATGTCTCTGATCCTCAACCGCGCGGATGGTATGCCCGCGCCGCTGCGGCAGGCGGTGGCGGAGAGCGGCCTGCAGCTCGCCGGCCTGGTGCCTCTTGATCCGGCGATCCCGGCCTTTGAACTGGACGGGCGCCCGCTGCTCGACCTGCCCGACGAGACGCCAGCGGCGCGTGCGGTCGCCGAGATTCTGACCGCAGCCCTGGCTGCAGGAGCAGCCCGGTGAACGTTTACCTGCCCACCTACGATGGACTGCGCGCCCGGCTGGGCAGCCGGCCGCTGGAGCAGCTTGTGACGGTCAGCGGCGCGCGGCAGCTGGGCGAAGGCAGCC
>Ga0209172_10002488_pt1 | contig 32256 bp, 32 predicted proteins | sample LarsenN4metaG_FD_184113 | JGI IMG/M metagenome (GOLD analysis project Ga0209172, IMG submission 184113) | Hot spring sediment bacterial and archeal communities from British Columbia, Canada, to study Microbial Dark Matter (Phase II) - Larsen... ... | reverse complement strand
AAGCGGAGGTCGCGGTGACCCGTGAACCGCGAAGCGTGATCCGGGAAGAGACTGGACAAGCAGATCCCTCCACTTCGGTCGGGATGACAGAGTCAGGGGGGGCGGCGAGCGCAAGCAGCGGGTGCCGAGCACCTCTTCCGGACTCGTGGCCTAGCGGGGGGCGGCTGAATGGTCGAATGCGGGCATGCAAATCCCTCGGCGCTTCGACTGTGCTCCCCCTCGGCTTCGCTCCCTTCGCTGCGCTCCCTTCGCTTCGTTCAGGGTAATCAGGGTAAACAGGGCAGGCAAAACCGCAAAAACCGTACCGTCCGTATCGTCCGTACGATCCTTACCATCCTTACGGTTCTTACCGTCCGTACCGTGCGTAGACAGGGGGAGGGGAAGAAGGTACGGTGTGCCAAGCACGGTGTACCTTGGACCTGGTGCCTTGTGCCGTGTGCGTCGCAGAGTTGCCGGGATGCGGGAGAAGGGATTTAGCGTGCCTGCGGCAGGCAGGCGCAGAGGAGGCAGAGAAAGACCGCCGAGGAATGCCGGGCCCAACGTCCGCCTGCCGAGATTGGGGAGGCGGTATTCGTCACCGCTACCCGGGCGGCAGGGCGACGGCATCCGACGCGACACGACGAGAACCGGCGCGCTATGACGGGATGCCCCCGCGATGAGTGCGGCTTCCACCGCCGTGATATCACCATCCGGATTCTGCTGGGAGGAGAGGTTGAGCGCTCAGGCGGTCTGGCCACGAGGGACCGATTCTCTCGTGGGACGCGGGGAGGCAATCGAGCGCGAGGTCAGCAACTCGCGGAAATGCGCAGCCTGCCACAGACCGACCAGGATGTCGGCAAGGCCCAGGCCCGAGATGGCTCCCCGGACGTAGTGATTCAGCAGCCATGCGCCCGACGCGGGGTAGCGATAGAGAAAATAGTTTCGCTCCCACACAGATGACCAGGGAAGGACGGTAAGGAACAACCCCAGTTCGAGGCAGAAGAGAATCAGGACGGCAAGGTAGAGACGCTGGAGCATCTTCGACCAGGAGGCGCCCTACTGTTGCAAGGCGCGGATACGCTCGCTGACGTCGCGGAAGTCCACGTTGAGGCCGTAAACTTCCATAAAACAGTCGAGCGCAGCCTTCTTGTTTCCGGCCTGCTCGTGGGCCAGGCCCATATCGTAGCGCAGCGCCAGCGCGCCCTCCGGGTCGAGGCCGGGCGCCGTCAGCGCGCGTTCGTACCACTGCACGGCGATGGCCGGCATCGCCTTGTCCATGAAGCACAAACCCAGGAGCGTGCACACCTGGATGAAATTGGGGTAGGCCTCCTGCTTTTCGGTCGCCTTGTGCACCTTTTGGAATTCACTGATGGCTTCGTCCAGCAGGCCCATTTCCTTGAAGGCGATCCCGAGGTTGTAGTGAGTCTCGATGTCCTCGGTCTCTTCGGCTGCGCCGAGTTCTTGCTTGAACTCGTCGAACACTTCGGCCAGGGCAGCCACGCCTTCGGCGGATTCAGCGCCTTTCTCGGCGGGCGCCGCCGCGGCCACCTCCTCCGGCAAAGCCGCTTCCAGCTGGCTGGCGAGATCAGAGAAGAATTCGTCGGCTGACATCGAGCCAGCCCGGGCCGGCTTCTCTTCGAGCGCAATTTCGTAGCCTTCTTCCTTTGCGGCTGGAACCTCGGGCGCTGCTTCCGCCGGTGCGGCCTCTGCTTTCTCGGGAGCAGCAACTTCCTCGCCGGGAGTCGCGGCAGGCGCCGCAGCCGCTGCGGCCTCCAGCTTCTGGCGGAGGGCGCCCAGAACTGGCTCCGCCGGAAACTGCTCGCGGTAGCGATCCAGCGCCACGCGGGCTTCGCTCAACATTCCCTGGCTGAGGTAGAACTCGATCTCCTCGCGCACTTCGTCCGCCTTGAATTCAACTGTGGGTGGAATCTGAAGCAGTGTCTCTCCCACCGGGACGGCCTCTTCCACCGAAGCCCATTCCGCCGAAAGGTCCACCTCCCGGACTTCTTCCCCTGCCGCCTGGGCCCTGCCGAACTTTTCGTCATAGCGTGCTGCCAGTTGCGCCATCTCGTCGCCTCGATCGGTGTCTCCCTTTTGCCGATAGAGCCGCTCGAGACGACGGGCAACTGAGGAAACCCGGGTTTCCTGCGCGCTTCCCAGGTAGAAGTCGAGAAGCCTCTCATTCGCGACTACGTGACCCGGAACGCGCTCCACCACCTGTTCAGCCAGCTCGATCGCCTTCTGGTTCATCCCGTAGCTGGAAAACAGATCGATGTCGGTCAGGCTGGAGGTCACGTAGGCGCGGGTGTCGGGGTCGAGATCCTCATCCGTAAGGGGGGTGGCCGCCTCGGCTGCCAGAGCATCGATGGGCTCGGCCGGCACCACCGGCACATCGGCACTGACCGGCTCCGCACGCGCCGCCGGCGCCTCTACGGCTTCGCCGAGCCGTTCGCGCGCCTGTTGCAGCCGTTGCACATACTCGGGAGCCTCCGGGACAAGGTTAACCAACTCCTGATAGAGGTCGCGCGCGCGGGTGAAGTCCCGCTCGTCGAACGCCTGGGCCGCCAGCGCTCCCAGCGCCGTAACCAACGCATCGTGGTCATCGGCTTGCCGGGCCGCGGCGGCCAGCCACTCCGCCGCCGAGGCGGCGCCGCCCTCCACCAGCCGGGAGAGCAAGCCGATGACACGCGCCCGGTCCGGCTGTTTGAGGGCGGGCTCGGCAATGCGGGCGAAGATCGAGACCGCCTGGTCGCGCTGTCCCTGCTCGACCATCTTCTCGGCGACCTGGAGCAGACCGGAAAAATTCTTCGCGTCGCGCGCAAAGAACTCCTCGGCCAGCTTGACCGCCCTGTCCCATTCCCCCAGGGCCAGCTGGCACTTCAAGAGCAGCGCAACGGCCGCAGGTTGCTCGCCGACTTTTGGGGACTTCTCCAGCAGCGCCACGGCATCCGCCGCGTGACCCTGCTCGACCAGAAGTTTCGCCTGCGTGAGCAGAACATCGGGACTCTCCGGCGCCAGCCGCGCGGCCTTGCCCATCCACTTCAGCGCCTCCGCACTTTCCTCCCGCTGGAGAAGACGCTCGGCGACCCGGCGGTAGATGCTGGCCGCTTCTTCTTTCCGCCCATGCTCCTCGTACAGCTCCGCCAGGCGTTGCTGGATCTGGAGGTTGTCGGGCTCGAGGTCAAGCAGTTTTTGCAGAATCTTCATGGCCTCGGCCGTCTTCTTGCTCTTCAGGTAGATTTCCGCGACCTGCAGGTACTGGGAACGGGCCTCCGTGAACAGGCCCTGCATGGTGTAGAGCTCCGCGAGCCGCTCTACGGCCAGGGTATTGGCGGGATCGAGCTTGGAGATTTTCTTGTACATCGCGATCCCGCGCACGAGGAAGCCGTCGCTCACGTAGATATCGGCCAAGCGAGTGAAATACTGCAGGGCTTCCGGGATCTTGTTCAGGCGGACAAAGAGGTCACCGACCGAGTTCAAGGTGTTCAGGTCTTTCGGGTCTTCCTTGAGGATTCTCTCGTATTCGGCGATGGCCTCCTTGATCCGGCCTTGCGCAACGAGCTTCTGCGCTGCCTCGACGACTTTGGCCTTGTTGATCGCCACCACCACGTCCCATGGCTTCCACGACGCTCATCCCCGCGCGCACGCAGCGCTGCGTCGAAAAAGCCTCAACGAAGCTGAAATTTTTCCGCTTACGCAAGCTAGCACAATCCTCCCAGCCGAGGCAAGCGTTAGAGGCTAGGGGCGATACACACCCACCGCCGGAGCTCTGCTGGGGTCGGGAAAGGAACTAGAAAGGGAAAACTTCCTGCTCGGCGTTGTACACCCACTCCAGGCAGGCACGCACGGGCGCGAACGAGCGCCGGTGCAGCGGTGTGGGGCCGTAGCGGCGCAGCTTTTCCAGGTGCTCGCGGGTCGCATAGCCCTTATGGCGAGCCAGGCCGTAGCCCGGATAGAGTTGGTCGAGTTCCCGCATCAGGGCGTCCCGTTCCACCTTGGCCAGCACCGAGGCCGCGGCAACGGAAACCGAGCGGGCATCGCCTCCGATGAGGGGCAGGCAGGGGGTGGGTTCCTGCCTTCTGGTCGGGCGAACCGTGCCCAGCTTCAGCGGCATGGCATCGCTCAAGACGAAGTCAGGAGCCGGATGGAGCTGGGCCAAGGCAGCCAACATGGCCTGCGCCGAGGCCTGGTAGATGTTCCACGCGTCAATCCGTTCGGGATTGACATAGGCCACTGCGTAGCTAAGCGAGCGCTCGCGGATTTTCTGCGCCAATTCAGTCCGGCGGGCCGCAGAGATGCGTTTGGAGTCGTCCAGGCCGGGAATGCGGCGGGCGGGATCCAGGATGACGGCGGCGGCGACCACCGGACCAAAGAGTGCGCCGCGTCCCACTTCGTCGGTGCCGGCCACAAAACGAAACCCGCGCGACCACGCCATGCGCTCGTAGCGTCGGCTGACGCGTCCGGCCACTCCGCTCCCGCGTCCTGAAGAAATTTCCGTGCAGTCCGATTTTCGGGCGAGGATAATACCATACGCAGGCAAGAGGGGAGATGCAATGAGAAGAGAGCTCGCTGGACTTATCCTCGCTGCCATCTGCCTCGGCGCGGCAGCGGCTACGGCCCAACAGCCCCCCGGCATCTACGTCACCTTCAGCGAGGCCTCCGACGAAGGGCAGGCGGCACGCGTGCGCGACATCGCCGCCCGTATGAAAACCTTTGCCGACCAGCTCGAGAATGTTCCGCGCGTTGAGATTCACCTGGTGCACTCGCCGCGCGAGTTGGCGCTGCGCGTTGGAAGCGAAACCTCGGCCCGCGTCGTGCCCAGCTACGTCCATGGCGGCTTCTTCCTCCTCTCCCCCGTGGCCTGGCCGGGCAACCCAACCCAGGAGACCATCGAGCACGAGGTGCAGGAGGGACTCGTGCTCTACGCCATCAGTTACCTGGCGGGGGGGAACCGCCTGCCCGCGTGGCTCGAACAAGGCGCCCTGGCCTATCTGACCCGGCAGGAGTTTCCGCCGCTGACAGCGGGGCTGGTGGCCCAACGGGCGGAGTTATTGCTGGGCCGCCTGGAGCCGACCGAGCCCACTGTCGGCTACTGGGCGGTGAAGTATCTGGTCGAGGAGCGCGGCGGCCTGGCGGCTCTGCGTCAACTTCTCCGCTTGATGGGCCAGCGACCCGACGTCTTCGTGGACAACCTACAACTGGCCTACGGCACCTCTGTGGGGGATTTGGAGCGCGCCTGGCGCGGCTGGTGCAAGGCGCTGGCCGAGCGCGAAGAGCAAAAGCAGAAGGGCGCCGTGCAGGTCGGCCCGATGAAGCCGCCGCCTCAGCCCTAGGTCTGCGTGGGGGCTTCGGCAGGGATCTCGACGGCTTGCCCCTCGCGGATGCGATGAGCTTTCTTGCCGGTGGCTTTGCGCAAGTAGTAGAGCTTGGCGCGGCGCACGCGTCCCGGACGGAGAATCTCGATGCGCTCAATCACCGGTGAATGCACCGGAAAGATGCGCTCGACGCCGATGCCGAAGCTCACCTTGCGGACGGTGAAGGTTTCCTGAATCAGGCGGCCGCGGCGGCCGATGACAATACCCTCAAACGGCTGTATCCGCTGCTTGTCGCCTTCCTTGATGCGCACGTGCACGCGCACCGTGTCACCCGGCTTGAAGGGAGGAAGATCGCGGCGGCGCAATGATTCGACCACTTTGTCCACTGCCGACATAAAACTGGAACTCCTGAGAACGAACGCCGAAGCCCGCAAGTATAGCCGAAAACCCGCCGGCTCGCCACCCCGGGAACTACTTTACGCGCCGGGCCCTGAAGCCGAACTGGCCGAATAGGACTTCATTCGCCTCTGCGCCCTCCACGCGGAAGGTGTAGCGGAGATCCGGGTCATAGTCAGCGACAAAGGTGTGGTCGCCCTGGTAGAGCAAACCATAGGATTCCTCGCCCATGACCACGCGAAGCTTTCCCTCCTTCTCGACGATCTGAAACTGCGGCGGCCCCAATCGCACCCGCCCCACCAGCTTGTACGTGCCCCCATAGCGGGCGCGTTCAGCCGAGCTGAGAGGCAGGTCTTTCGCCTGCGGCTCCGACAGCCCGAGCACGGCCCGCGCAATCCGCCGCTCGATGCGCGCCGGGTTGGGTCGGGCACCGGCGGTATTGACCAGCACGACGATGGTCAGATCGGCGGCCGGATAGTAGGCCAACTGCGTCTGGAAGCCGTTGATCCCCCCGCCGTGGGTAATGCTGGGGACGGTTTCGAGCTTGCTCATAATCAAACCGTAGCCGTAGACGACCGAGGTGCCATCCGCCAGCGTCGTCGGCCGGGTCATCAACTCGTAGGAGTTCCTGCTGATGAGGCGATTCTCCGTCAGGGCGCGGCGCCACTTGAGCAGGTCGAGCACCGTCGAGCAGAGCGCCCCGGCCGAATATGGAGAAGTCATGCTCAGCGGTTCGGCATTGACCAGGCCCTTCGGCGTGCGCGTGTAGCCCGCCGCCCGGTGGCGCACAATCGCCCGCTCGTCGCAGTAGGAGCTCGCGGTCATTCCCAGCGGCGCAAAGATGCGCTCGCGCAACACCTCCGCGTAGCTCTTCCCCGTGACCTTCTCAATCACCAGACCCAGCAGGTAGTAGCCGGAATTGTTGTAGAACCACTCCTCGCCGGGCGAGAAATCAAACGGCTCGTCTTTAATGAGGGCAAGCAGTTGTTCGTGCGTGAGGTCGAGTCGCGAAGCCTCCCGCCAGAATTTCGCACCCAAACCGGTGTAGCTCTTGATGCCGGAGGTGTGGGTGAGGAGCTGGTGAAGGGTGACGCGGTGGCCTTGGAGGGGGAAGTCGGCAAGGTAGTTGGCTAGTTCGTCCTCAAGCCGCAGCTTCCCTTCTTCGACCAGTTGCAGGATGAGCACAGCCGTGAACTGCTTGGTGATGGAGCCGAGCCGATAGACGGTTTCGGCGGTCGCCGGGACGCTGTGTTCGAGGTGGGCGAAGCCGTAGCCCTTGGCCAGCAGAATCTCGGAGCCCTGCGCGACCCCGATGGAAAGTCCGGCCAGGGGTCCGTCCTGGAGCGCTGCTTCCGCAATCGCATCAATGGCCGCAATGAGTTCTGCTTTCTTCAGCTCGCCTGGATTGGGCGCGACCGACGCTGCTCTCGCGGCTGGCAGGGCGACCGCCAGAATTACCACCCAGTGAATCAGCTGGCGCTGGAACATTTCTCCCTCCCCAGTTCAGTTTGCCCTGGATGGATTCCCAAAGAAGACGCCCTCGAGAAGGTTCTCATGGTCGCACCCCCGGCACGTTCTCCTGCACCACCTCGCTCTCCATGCGGGCAGCGGTCCACTCCACCAGTCCCTTTTCCCAGCGGGTCACCTTGACCTGCTCGAAGCGCAAGCGTTCGAGGTTCCCAGCTACAAGGTGATAGATGATGAGCTCAAACTCGCGGCTTTTCTTGAGCACTCCGCGCAGTGTTTTCTCGAACTTGCTTTTCGGGCTGAAGGCCATGGTTCCGCGCAAGGAAGTTGAATCACTCGCTTGCTCGCTCAGCGTATAGCGGATTTCCCGCAGGTGGAGGTCGGGGCCGACAAAGCGCGCCGGGTCTTCGCCCGCCACGAGCAGGACAATGTGGTCAATCCCATCCCCGCTCAGCACTTGCTCTTCCGTTTGAGCCGGCAGACTTGCCGTGACCAACAGAAAGAAAAGAACTGAAACAATTGCGTCTTTCATTTGCGCCACCTGGTTCACGGTGTCTGCGCCAGCGAAAGTTTTTCCTGGAGTTGCCGGAGCCAGTGGCGGTCGTCTTCATCAAGTTCCGCCGCAGCCAGCAGGTCGGGGCGGTTGCGCAGCGTCTTCTCCAACGCTTTGCGGCGGCGCCACCGACGCACTTCTTCGTGATGGCCGGAGAGCAGAACGTCGGGCACTTTCCAGCCGTGGAAGTCGGCCGGGCGCGTCCACTGGGGGCAGTCGAGGATGCCGCCACGAGCCACGCGCGCACCCGGCGCACAGGAAAAGGATTCTTCGACGGCGCTGCGCTCATCCCCCAGCGCGCCGGGGAGCAGGCGCGTCACCACGTCCACCACCACGGCCGCGGCCAATTCGCCGCCCGTCAGGACGTAGTCGCCGATGGAGAGCTCATGGGTGGCCAGGTGCTCGGCGACGCGCTCGTCCACGCCTTCGTAGCGCCCGCAGATCAGGACTATGCGCTGGTAGGCTGCTAGCTCTGCCGCCACCGTCTGGGTGAAGAGCTTCCCTTGCGCCGACAGCAGGATAATCGCCGTGCGCCGCCGCCCTTCCGGGGAGGTATCGGCGAAGATGGTTTCCACCGCGGCGAAGATAGGTTCCGGCTTGAAGACCATCCCTTCTTCCCCGCCGAATGGGCGGTCGTCCACCGTGCGGTGGCGGTCGGTGGTGAAAGCGCGGAGCTCGTGGACGCGGATGTCAATCGCGCCAGCCTCGCGCGCCCGCCGCAGGATGCCGTGTTCAAACGGTCCGCGGAAAAACTCTGGGAAGATGGTGACAATGTCGTAGGTCACAGAGGATTGAGTGTACCGCAGAGGCGCGCCCAAAGGCGACTACGGGTTGAGGTCGGCGAGGCCTTCGGGGAGATGGACTTCGATGAGTTTGTCGTCGGGGGCGATGCGGCGGCAGATCTCCTGGGCGAAGGGGATGAGGAGTTCGCGCCCGGCGGCGTCGCGCACGGACAAGAGGTCAGTGCCGCCGGTGGCGACCAGTTCCCGCACCCTGCCCAACTCCGCCCCGCTGGCCAGGTCCACCACGCGGCAGCCAATCAGGTCGCTGACAAAGTAGGTATGCGCGGGCAAGGCCGGGGATTCCTTCACCTGGACTTCGCTCCCGCGGAGCGCCTGGGCAGCGCTGATGGAGTCCACGCCCGCAAATTTGAGAATAACGAAGGTCTTGTGAAACCAGGCGTGCTCGACTTCAACGGATTCCGGCGCCTGCTCGCCATCCCACAGCCACACTCTTCGAAACTCAAGCAGACGCCCGGGAAAATCGGTGAGGATTTCAGCGGCCACTTCACCGCGGCGGCCCTGCGGTTTGACGATGCGCGCAACGGTGCGGAAGGCGGCGGAACGGGCGGATGCATCCGCCGCCCGCTTCCGAGGAGGCACTCTACTCCAGGATTTCCAGCGTGAACCGCTTGCGGACTTTGGTGCCAGCGGCGGCCAGGATGGTGCGGATGGAGCGGGCGGTGCGGCCCTGCTTGCCGATCACCTTGCCCAGGTCACTCTGCGCCACGCGCAACTCCAGCACCGTCACCTGCTCGCCCTCGACCGCGTGTACCTGCACCTGATCAGGATTGTCCACCAGCGCTTTCGCAATCTGCTCAACCAGCTCTTTCACGACGCCCCCCTCGGCCTCCCCAACCGAATCGGAGTCAGCCCAGCATGAACATGACCACGAGTGCCGAAAACTACGCTGCCGTTTGTCGCCGCAACAAGCTACGAACCGTATCCGAAGGCTGGGCGCCCTGGCTGAGCCAATAGTGCACGCGATCGGCCTTGAGGTTGACCTGCGCCGGGTCTTTCAGCGGATCGTAGGTGCCGACCACTTCCACGAACCTACTGTCCCGTGCACGCCGCTTCTCGATCACTACCACCCGATAAAACGGCTTCTTCTTTTTTCCCATGCGAGCGAGCCGAATCGCGAGCAACATTCACCTCCCCAAACTCCTGAATTATACCTGCTTTTCCCCTGCCCTCAAAGCCATCACTCCTTGGTGGGCAGTACCTCCGGACAAGTCAACGCAGCAGGAAGCTGGACGTTAGAAGCCGGAAGCTGGAAGAACTACCCGCAAAAAGTTAGCACCTAGGAGGGCCAGCGACCAGCGAAAAAATAGATTGCCAGGGCGACAGCAGCGGCCAGGCCGAGAACCATGAATCCCCACTTGAGCGAACCGGTCAACAGCAGGAAAAAGAGCAACGTGATTCCGGCCACGACCATCAGGCCGGGGATGTCGCCCCCGCTGCGCAGACGGTAGAGATAGTTCAGCGGGTTTTCCCACTCCCGGAACGGCGGCCGCCGGTCTTCCTTCATGACTACGTGCCCGAGTGTGGAGATTAGTCAGCCGTCGAGCCTGGCATCTGCAACTGCGGCATCGGGGGAGCTTGGAACAGTAGTCGGCAGGGTTTCGCCAGCCAGCGCGCCCAGGTAGCCGCGCGGTTCTCGCGCGCGCTATCGGTGGCAATGCCGGTGTTGCCGAACATCTGCCGATAGAGCTTGGAAATCAAAATAAAGGCGAGCCGACTACGATAGGAAATCAAGAAGTTCGATCGCTTCCAGCTTGACCGCAGGCTGTAGAAACGATCCCACACCTGCTGGCTCCGCTGTCGGATCTCGTCGGCGGACATAACTGGATGCGGCATGTACACCTTCGGCCGCAGCCCTTGGGGAATGAGCCAGTAGCGGGTCAGGGGGACGCCGGCAATGCGCGTGGGATCACTGGCCATCTGCTTTTCCCAGCGCTGAAAATCCACGGTGCCCGGGAAGGGAGTCAACAGCACGAACTGCGCGAACGCCAGCTCGGCCTGCTCGGCCAGACGGAGCGTGGCGTCGAAGGTTTCCGGCCGGTCGGTGGGGAGCCCAAAAATAAAGGAACCGAGCACGTGCACGCCGTATTCGCGGAAGGTGCGGAGCCGACGCACCAGGCTTTCACCCGCCGAGTTAAAATCCTTGTAGATGGCCTTCAGCCCTTCCGCCGTGACCGATTCCACTCCCACCAGCGCTCCCCCGATCCGCGCCCGGCGCATGGCTTCCATGAATTCCAAGTCGTCGGCCGCCTCCATGGTGATTTGTGTCAGGAACACCATGTCGTCGGGCAGCTCGGCCAGGCGTGCCATCAACTCGAATCGCTCGGTGCGGATCGCTTGCAGCTCGGCAAGTCGCTGGGTGTTTTTCTGCCGCTCGGCCAGCCGCAGATCCTCGAGCGTAACCGGATAGAAGTTATCGTCGGCGAGGACAACGAAGCGAAAGCCGCGGCGGCGCAGCTCGACTACTTCCCGCACGACCCGATCGGGCGTCCGCTGACGCGGGCGCTGGCCGTCGGTGCGCCACACGGAGCAGAATGAGCAATGCTTGGGACAGCCGCGCACGGTCTGGACCGAGGCCCACAAGTAGCGCCGGGGTGGCATCAAATCCCAGCGTGCGGGCAGGAACTGATCGGGCTCGATGCGCCCGCCTTCATAGTGAGACTGAGGCCCGCCGTTGGCGCAATCGGCGAGCACGCGCGCCCAGATGACGTCGCCATCGCCATGCACTACCGCGTGCGCACCGCCCACTTCAAGCGCCTCCTGCGGGTAGAGGCTGGCATGAATGCCACCGAAGATCACGTAGGCTCCCCGCTCGCGCGCCATCCGCCCGACTTCGTAACCCCGCAGGGCATTGCCGCTATGGATACCGATTCCAACCACGTCCCCGGGTTGAATCCGGTTCAGCTCGACGCGCTCAAGGGTTTCATCCACAACCACGGGGTCTCCGAAGGCAGGAGGAGTGGCAGCGGCAAGGACATAAAGCCAGCGCGGCGTAATCACACCGATGCCAAAAGAGAGGTGGTTGGGATTGATCAGGTGAACGCGCATTCAGGCTCAATTCCTCTGGTTGGCGACATCATCAGGATTCTCGCTCCTAACTCAATCAAGCCCTCGCGCCCTGACAATAGCAGAACGACAAAAGCTTCAAGCCCTGACGGGACTGAATGTCGGCGCACATCTTAGGCCGGAGGGGAAGGCAAGTCAATGCTTTGCTTGCGCTGGTTTCGAATCTCGAACTTCTCAGGGGAGGCGGGAGAGACCCAGCCGGCGGGCGAGCGCAGCTTCGGCTGCCTTCCCGCCCCTCATCGCCTTCATCATCCGGCACATTGCGGCAAACTGGCGCAGGAGCTGATTCACCTGCTGGACGCTGGTTCCGCTGCCGCGGGCGATGCGGCGGCGGCGGCGACCGTCAATCAGGTCGGGGCGGCGGCGCTCGAGCGGCGTCATGGAATCAATGATGGCTTCCAGGTGGGTGAGCTTCCGCTCATCGGCCTCGACACCTTTCATCTGGCTGGCGCCGGGAATCATCGCCAGCACCTGCTCCAGCGGACCCATCTTGCGCAGGGCGCGGAGCTGCTCGCGGAAATCCGCAAAAGTAAAATCGGCTTTGCGCAGCTTTTGCTCCAGCTCTTCGGCTTTCTTGCGCTCAACCACGGCTTCGGCGCGCTCCACCAGCGAAAGCACGTCGCCCATCCCCAGAATCCGGCTCACGATGCGGTCGGGATGGAAGACTTCGAGCTGGTCGTACTTCTCCCCTACCCCGATGAACTTGATGGGTTGACCCGTGACACCCCGGATGGAGAGGGCAGCGCCGCCGCGGGCGTCGCCATCGAGCTTGGTGAGGATGACGCCGGTGAGCGCGAGACGTTGGTGGAACGTGTCGGCGCTGCGCACGGCGTCTTGGCCGGTCATGGCGTCGGCGACAAAAAGAGTCTCGACGGGACTGGCGGCGCGCTTCATTTCCTCGAGTTCGCCCATCAGCTCGTCGTCCACGTGCAGGCGGCCCTGCGTGTCCGCCAGGATGATGTCGTAGGCCGAAAGCTCGGCTTCCCGGCGGGCCCCCTTGAGCAGGACATGCGGGCTGTCGGTTTCACCGCCCGCGTAGCAGGGTAGGCCGACGGCTCGAGCAATCTGCGCGAGTTGCTCGCGCGCCGCCGGGCGGCGCACGTCAGTGGAAACCATCAGGGGACGATGGCCGCGGCTCGCCAGGTGACGGCCGAGCTTGCCCGTGGTCGTCGTCTTCCCCGAACCTTGCAGGCCGACGAGGAAGATGACCGAGGGCGGCTTTTTGGCAAGTGTGAGCGGAGCGGCCTGGCGGCCGAGCAGGTCGAGCAGTTCGTCGCGGACGATCTTCACCACGTGGGCGTCCGGGGAGAGCGCAGTCATCACTTCCTGGCCGAGCGCTTGGGCGCGGATGCGCTCGATGAGTTCGCCGACCAGCTTGAAGTGGACATCGGCTTCCAGCAGCGCGACGCGAATCTCGGCCAGCGCGCGGTCCACGTGCTCGGGAGACAGCTTCCCTTCCCCGCGCAGGGTCTTGAACACCCGCCCCAGCTTTTCCGTCAGCGCCTCAAACATCGTTTCGATTCTATCTTGAAGATTCCGGGAGCGAGAAGCGCTCGATCGAGCGGGCGCGGCCGGTGGCGTCGTCCACGTCGAGGAGGACGCCGCAGAGGCGGACATCGTTTTCGGCCACCTCGAAGCGCGTGGGCATGCCGCTGAGAAAGCGCTCGAGAACGCTCTCTTTCGCGTTGCCGATGATGCCGGCGTAGGGGCCGGTCATTCCGACGTCGCTGATGTAGGCGGTGCCGCCGGGGAGGATTTTTTCGTCGGCCGTCGGGACGTGGGTGTGGGTGCCGAGGACCGCCGAGACGCGGCCATCGAGATACCAGCCCATCGCCTGCTTTTCCGAAGTCGTCTCGGCGTGCATATCTACCAGGATGACCTTGACCGTGCGCGGCAGCCCCTCCAGCAGGCGGTCGGCGGTCTTGAAGGGACAGTCAATGTCCGGCATGAAGACCCGCCCTTGCAGGTTCAGCACCGCACAGGGCACGCCCGCACGGGAATTGCTCACCCAGATGCCCGTGCCAGGGGCAGCCGGGTAGTTGGCCGGGCGCAGGAGACGTCCGCTGGCCGCGCCCTGCTCGAAATAAGGCAGGATTTCCTTCCGGTCCCAGATGTGGTTCCCGCTGGTCAGGACGTCAATGCCCAGGCCGAGCAACTCTTCGACCAGCGGCGGGGTGATGCCGAAGCCGGCGGCAGCATTTTCGCAGTTGGCGATGACCAGGCCGGGCGTGTGCGCGGCGACGAGCTCGGACAGGTGCTCCTCCAGCACGCTCCGCCCGGGACGCCCGACAATATCGCCGATGAAAAGGATGCGCATGAAGCGCTGAGTGTAGCAGAGGAAGCTAAGGGGTGCAGAAGAGACAAAAAAACGGAGCACGTCCGCGGTCGCCGTGGTGGGCACTCGATCCCTGAACCAAACGGTTCAAGGTGGGTGCTCTGCGCGCGCCTTTAGGCTTCCCCGACTTGCGCCGGGGCATGCTCACCGGCACGACGACTCCGAGCTCCCCTTCTTTCAGGTTGGCTCAGTCAATCATTCGTGCCCGCTCACGCACGACGCAGGCGTGACTCCAGTGGGAATTGTTCCGCAGCGGGGGCGTGGGGTCAATCGAAAAATTGGCGAACCTTGGCAGGTGCGCAGAAACTTGCAGTTCTGGCAGGGGAATTGCCTACGCCCGGAGACGCGCGTTCAACTCGCTTTCCAGCGTGCGCACGATGCGCTCCGCGAAGGCGTTGACCTGCGCATCGGTGAGCGTCTGCTCGGCGCTCTGGAAGGTGACGCGGACAAGCAGGCTGTAGCGGCCGGCGGGCACGGGCGCGCCCCGATAGCGATCCACCGGGACAATGCGAATGATTTCGGGAATCTGCAGCCGCTCGATGGCTGCGCGCAAGGCACCGAAGCTGACGCCGTCCTCCAGCAACAAGGAGAAGTCGCGCTCGACCGCCGGGAACCGCGAGAGTGGTTGATAGCGGCGCCCGCGCAAGGGCTGCGCGTAAAGCGCTTCCAGCTCAACTTCGGCCAGCCACACCGGCTGGCGCAGTTTGAACGCTGCCGCGACTCCTTTGCTCAGTTGTCCGAGCACGGCGAAGCCATCTTTTCCGGCCCAGGCCGCCGCCGACAGGACGGGATCGAAGGCGCTGGTGTCGTTCAACGGCTCGAAGCGAATGGGGGCCAATTCATACGGCCCCAGCACGGCTTCAACGGCGCCCTTGAGGTCGAAGAGGTTGAGCTCGCGGGTAGACTCGTGGAGAGAGTTCTCGCGCAGCCGGCCGGAGGCGCCCAGCGTGAGCACGCGGCGCTCGAAGCGCTGACCTTTCTCGATGCCGTAGGCCTTGCCGATTTCATAGAAGCGGACGTCCCGCTCGCCGCGGTTCAGGTTGCGCGCCAGGGTCTGCGCCATGCTGACCAGGCCACTGGTGCGGAGCACTGAATTCTCTTCCGAGAGGGGATTCACCAGGCGAATCGGCTCGACCGGGCTGAAGAGCCGAATATCCTCCGGGCGAACCAGCGAGAAACTGATGGCTTCGTCGTAGCCAAGCGCTTCGAGCCTCCGGCGCAGGTCAGCTTCTTTTTCCGCGTGCGGCTGGCGGACGACGGCAGCCCGAGTGGCGGGCAGGTGCGCAGGAAACTTGTCGTAACCGTAGTGCCGGGCGAGTTCTTCGAGGAGGTCAACCTCGCGGGTGACATCGCGCCGCCAAGGAGGCGCGGTCACGCGCCAGGCGTCTCTTCCAGCACCCGCGACATTGAAGCCGAGCCCGCGCAGGATGCGCTCGATGGCTTCATCCGGCACGTCTGCGCCCAGCACGCGCAGGATTTCACTCCGCCGCAGCGTGAGTTTCGGCGCCTGCCAGCGGCGCGGGTAAACGTCAATGGCGCCGCCGAGCACTTCTCCTCCGGCCACCTCAACAATCAGCTCCGCGCAGCGGCGGGCGGCCACGAGCGCGATTTCAGGATCCATGCCACGCTCGAAGCGGTGGCTGGCTTCGGTGCGCAAGCCAAGCTCTTTGGTGGTGCGGCGGGTGGTGAGGGGGTCAAACCAAGCGGACTCCAGCAGGACATGGCGCGTGCGGAGGCTGATCTCAGTGTCCGCCCCGCCCATGACGCCCGCGAGGGCCACTGCGCGCGTGGCATCCGCGATGACCAGGTGGTGGGGCTTGAGGGTACGCTCGACGCCGTCGAGCGTGGTGATTTTTTCGCCCGGCCGCGCGCGGCGGACGATGATGCGGCGCTCGGCCAGGGTGTCGAGGTCGAAGGCGTGGGTGGGGTGGCCGAGCTCCAGCAGGACGTAGTTGGTGACGTCGACGACGTTGTTGATGGAAGCGATGCCGCAGGCTTCCAGCCGCTTGCGGATGCGATCAGGGGCAGCCTTGATTTGCAAGTTGCGGAAAACCATCGCCACGTAGCGGTGGCAGAGGTCGGGATCTTCGATATCTACGCGCGCGAGGCTGCTCGCCGCCTCAGCAGCTTCGCGCACTCGGGGACTGATTTTCTTCAGCGGCGTGTCATAAAGCACGCCGACTTCGCGCGCCACTCCGACGTGGCTGAGCAGGTCGGGGCGGTTGGTGGTGATGTCGAGGTCGAGCAGCGTCGCGCCCCCCACCTCGCTGAGGGTCTCGACCGTTACCCCACACATCGTCAGGTCATGGCGGAGCTTGTCCACCGCGACACGGACCTCCACGAACTCCTTCAGCCAATCGAGAACAATCTTCATCGCCGGAATTGCATCAGAAAGCGAACATCGTTCTGAAAGAAAAGCTGAATGTCGTCAATGCCGTACTTCAACATGGCGAAGCGGTCGACACCCATGCCGAAGGCAAAGCCGGAGAGCTCCTGCGCATCATAGCCGACGAAGCCATAGACGTTCGGATCCACCATCCCGCAACCCACCAGCTCGATCCAACCGGTGAACTTGCACACCCGGCAGCCCGCGCTCCCGCAGACGTGGCAAGAGCCGTGCACGTCGGCCGAGGGCTCCGTGAAGGGGAAGTAACTCGGCACGAAGCGTGTCCGGGTCTGCGGGCCGAAGAACTCGCGCAGGAAGTGGTCGAGCACGCCCTTCAGATCGCCAAAGGTGATGTCGCGGTCGACGGCCAGGCCCTCAATCTGGTGGAACATGAAGGAGTGGGAGGCATCCGGATTGTCGTGCCGATAGACCTTGCCGGGGACGACGACGCGTACGGGGGGCTTCTGCTTCTCCATCACCCGAATCTGCATGGGAGAGGTGTGGGTACGCAACAGCAGGGGCTCGGCGCCTCCAGGAAGATTGAGGTAGAGAGTGTCCCACATGTCGCGCGCCGGGTGATGCGCGGGCATGTTGAGCGCTTCAAAGTTGTAATAGGCGGTCTCAATTTCCGGCCCTTCCACCACGGAGAAGCCCAGGCGGAGGAAGATGTCGCAGATTTCTTCCATGGTCTGCGTGATGAGGTGGCGGGCGCCGTGGGACGGGATGTTGCCGGGCAGGGTGAGGTCGACGACATGAGCCTCACGCACTTCTTGTTCCGCCAATGTGCGAATCGCGTGTTCTCGGTAACCCACAAGGTTTGCCAATTGCTCCTTGAACCAATTCAAGTATGTTCCTACCCACGGCTTGGAAGGTGGCGGTGCCGGCACAAGCCAGTTTTCCGTGACCAGAGTCAGCACACCTCTTTTCCGCCCAAGCCAGCGAATGCGAAGCTCTTCAAGCTGTTCCTCAGTGGAGATTGACTTGGCTTCCCCTTCAGCCTTTTGCAGGAGCTTGCGGAACAACTCCTCGATTTCACTTCCGGATGACACACCTAATTCGCTGAATGGCAGTTTCGTTTTTTCCAAAATGTCGATTTCTTTTGTCACGCCAGAAATGACCTCAGGGGCTAAAGCCCGTTCTATAGCTAGCTTGTTTCGGCACGACTAAAGTCGTGCCCTGCCCCAGCACTCGACTATCCGAGCCCGAGGCTCTATCCTCGGGAAACATTAGCCGGGCAGTTTACCTTAGCGAGGATAAAAGGGGAAAGGTGCGGCCGTTAGGCGGCCGCAAAGGCCTGCTTGGCCTGGGCCGCCAAGGCGCCGAAGGCTTCGGGGTCGTGCACGGCCAGCTCGGCCAGCACCTTGCGGTCAAGCTCGATGCCGACCTTGCGCAAGCCCCCGATGAAGCGGCTGTAGGTGAGGTCGTGCTGCTCGGCGGCGGCGCTGATGCGCGTGATCCAGAGCCGGCGGAATTCGCGCTTGCGGTTGCGGCGGTCGCGGTAGGCGAAGCGCAGCGCGCGCATGACGGCTTCGCGGGCCGAGCGGTGGAGTTTCGACTTGGTGAGGAAGTAGCCCTTGGCCTGGCGCAGGATTTTCCTGCGGCGGCGCGCACGCCGTGGGCCACGCTTGACTCGGGGCATAGCTCAGTACCTGTACCCTGTACTCTGTATCCTCTACGCCGTTCAGCTGTAGGGCAGCATCTGGCGGACGTGAGCTTGGTCGGCCGGGCTGACGAGCGCCGCGCGGCCGAGCTTGCGCTTCCGCTTGCGGCGCTTGCTGGTCAGGATGTGGCGCAGGCCAGAGCGGCGTCGCAACACCTTGCCGCGCGCGGTCAGCTTGAAGCGCTTGGCAGCCCCGCGATGCGTCTTCAGTCTAGGCACGGGACTCCTCCGCCGCCTGCGCTTCCTTTCCCGCCGCCGGACGCGCGGGGCGCACGGTGGCCTTGGGCGCCAGAATGGCCATCAGAAGGCGCCCTTCCATAAAAGGCGCCATTTCCACCTGTCCCACCTCGCCGATTTCCTTGATGAGCCGCTCCAGCATTCTGCGGCCGATTTCCGGGTGCGCCATCTCGCGCCCGCGGAAGACGACGGTGGCTTTCACCTTGTCGCCCTCACTGAGGAAGCGCAGCACGTGGTTTTTCTTGAACTGATAGTCGTGTTCATCGGTGCGCGGGCGGAACTTGACCTCTTTCAGATGAATCGATTTCTGATGCTTGCGCTGCTCGTGGAGCTTCTTGTTGAGCTGGTAGAGGTACTTCCCGTAGTCCATGATCTTGCAGACCGGCGGAACCGCGGTGGGGGAAATCTCTACCAGGTCCAGGCCCTTTTCGCGCGCGAGTTTCAAGGCCTGATGGGGCGGCAGGAGGCCAATCTGCTTGCCTTCATCGTCAATCACCCTCACTTCGCGCGCGCGAATGCGCTCATTCACCCGCAGGGTGCGATTGGAGACGCTCGTGGTTACCTCCCTCGGCTCGCTCGCATCTTGAAATCAACTGCCAAACACGCGCGCCGCATGGTTAACCTCCCCGCGGCGCGTCCCCACCGGGGGCGCACAGTATAGCACAAGGTTCGGAGGCGGATGTCAAGGCTTGGGGGCACGAGTGCGGAGGAGTTCCTGGCAGCGACGGATGAAGGCGTCGAGCGGCTCAGCGCCCAGGTCGCCTTCCGCACGCGAGCGCACGCTGACGGTCCCGGCCTCGCGCTCCTTCTGGCCGCAGACCAGCATATAGGGAATCTTCTCGAGCTGCGCGTCGCGGATCTTGGCCTGGAGTTTTTCGTTGCGGTCGTCGAGCCAGACGCGGAGGCCGCCGAGGGCGGTGCCGGTGGAGACCCCGCGGAGCTTTTCGGCCACCGCCTGCGCATACTCCGTCACCTTCTCGCTCACCGGCAGTACCGCCACCTGCACGGGCGCGAGCCAGAAGGGGAAGGCGCCGGCGTAGTGCTCAATCAGAATCCCGAAGAAGCGCTCGACCGAGCCCCACAGCGCCCGGTGCACCATCACCGGACGGTGGAGCGCGCCGTCCTCGGCCACGTAGGTGAGCTCGAAGCGCTCCGGCAGGTTGAAGTCGAACTGGATGGTGGAAAGCTGCCAGGGGCGGCCGATGGCGTCGATGAGCTTGACGTCAATCTTGGGCCCGTAGAAGACGGCTTCGCCGATCATGCGCTTGTAGGGCAGTCCCATCTTCTCGAGCGTGGACAGGAGCGCGCCTTCGGCCTGGTCCCAGTCTTCGCTCTTGCCGGCGTAGTCCTGGGGGCGCGCGGGGTCGCGCACCGAAAGCTCAATCTCGAAGCGGTCAAAGCCGAACGTGCGCAGGGCGGCGAGAGCGAAGTCGGTGCAGCCGCGCACTTCGTCCTCGACCTGGTTGGGAGCGCAGAAGATGTGGGCGTCGTCCACGGTGAAGCCGCGGACGCGCAGCAGTCCGTGCAGGACGCCGCCGCGCTCGTAGCGGTAGACCGTGCCGAGCTCGGCCAACCGCACGGGCAGCTCGCGGTAACTGCGCCGGTGCGACTGATAGATCAGGATGTGCCCGGGGCAGTTCATCGGCTTCAGTTGATAGGCGACGTGCTCGTCCTCCATCGGCGGGAACATATTCTGCTGGTAGTAGTCGAGGTGGCCGCTGGTCTTCCAGAGGTTGCGACGCAGCACGTGCGGCGTGAACACGAGCTGGTAGCCGCGCGCCAGGTATTCGCCGCGCAGCCAGTCCTCCATCACGGTGCGCATGAGCGCGCCTTTCGGGTGCCAGAAGATCAGCCCCGCGCCGGCTTCCTCCTGGATGCTGAAGAGGTCAAGCTCGCGGCCGAGCTTGCGGTGGTCGCGCCGCCGCGCTTCTTCGAGTTGGTGCAGGAAGGCGTCGAGCTCCTCCCGGGTGGGGAAGCTGGTGCCGTAGATGCGCTGCATCTGCGGGTTGCCTTCGATGCCTTTCCAGTAGGCGCCGCTGATGGCGAGCAGCTTGAAGGCCTTGATGCGCCCGGTGGAGGGAACGTGCGGGCCGCGGCAGAAATCAACGAACTTGCCGGTAACGTAGACGCTGAACTCGGGCCCGTCGGACTTCTCCCGCACGAGCTCGCACTTGAAGTCCTGGTGCTGCCGCTCGTAGAACTTGAGCCCTTCGTCGCTGGGCACCATCCGGCGCTCGTAGGGGAGGTCCCGATCGCGCAGCTCCGCCATCTTGCGCTCGATTTTTTCCAGGTCTTCCGGCGTAAAGGGCTCGGCGCGCAGGAACTCGTAGAAGAAGCCGGTGTCGGTGGGAGGGCCGACGCCGAGCTTGACGTCGGGATAGAGCTCCAGTACCGCCGCCGCCAATAGGTGCGCCGAACTGTGCCGAAAGACAAACATTGCCTCCGGGTCGTCGGCCGTGAGGAAGGCGAGCGCGGTGCTTTCCTCGAGCGGCCGGGTCAAATCCCAGAGTTCGCCATTGCGTTTGGCCACTAGCGCGCGTGCAGCGAGCTTCGGGTCAAGCCGCCGGGCAAGCTCCAGCGGCGTGGTGCCGCGCGGCACCTCGTGCGACTTCCCGTCCGGCAATGTGACGCGAATGGTTCCTGCCATCGTTTCAGTCGGTTGCCCTGCTGGCAAAGAAATCACAAACCTAGCAGAAGCCTCCGACCCCGTCAAATCAGATGCTGGCTGGAATAGCCTACTCACATGGTATCCCCCCTGGGTTGCGTTGTCTTAGCCCGAAACGCCGTCAAGAACTGGTGGCGCTGCTCTATAACCGGGCTTCATGGAGGCCACTGCCTACTGGAAGCTCATCCGCGAGATGAAACACCCCTATAACCATCGCCTGCAGCTCGTGCAGTACGCCCGCCAGAACGGCGTGAAAGCCGCTGCGCGTGCCTTCCAGACCACCCGGCGTACGGTGCGCAAGTGGGTAGGGCGCTACCAGCAGGAAGGCGCTTCGGGCCTGGTGGGGCGCTCGCGAGCGCCCCACCGCCAACCCCGCCGAACGCCGCCCGAGATCGAGCAGGCCGTCGTGGCTCTGCGTCGCCGACTGCCCACCTTCGGCGCCCGCCGGCTGATCCGCGCGTTCGACCTGCCCCTCAGTCACCGGGCGCTGGAGCGCCTCTGGCGCGCCCACGGCCTGATCCAGCCCCGGCGCCGCAAGTACCAGCGCAAACAAGACCTGGCCGCGGTCAAAGCCACCTGGCGCCTCTTCCAGCAACTCTCCGCCGACACCAAGGACCTCAAAGATATCCCGCACTACTGGCCGCAGGCGCAGCGCCTGCGCCTGCCGCTGATCCAGTACACCGCCCGCGAGGTCCGCAGCGGACTGCTCTTCCTCGCCTTCGCCTCCCAGCGCACCGCCGGCGCCAGCCAGCTCTTCGCTCAACGTCTCCAGCGTCACTTCGCTGCCCACGGCGTCGACCTCCGCCACCTGGTCTGGCAGACCGACAACGGCACCGAGTTCATCGGCGGCCACGATGACACCGGCCGCCCCACCGGCTTCCCTGCTGCTCTGGGCGACAGCCAGCACGTCCGCATCCCGCCCGCCGCCCACACCTACCAGAGCGACGTCGAAACCGTCCATCGCCTCATCGAAGACGAGTTCTACGACCTCGAGCCCTTCGCCAGCCGCGCCGACTTCCTCGCCAAAGCCACCGGCTACCAGCTCTACTTCAACCTCCTGCGCCCCAACACCCACAAGGGCGGCCTCTCCCCCTGGCAGATCGTCCAGCAGCTCCAGCCGCAGCTTCCACTGCCGCTCTGCCTGCTCACTCCCATCTACTTAGACCACTTCCTCGACTCTAAGGGGGGATACCTTGTGTGTAGGCATCCCTAAATCAGATGCTGGCGCTAGCGGACAAACCTGTGTGAGATCTCAACTTCGTACGTCTTAGCCGCGTGCTGAAAACGAACTTCGATGGGACTGAGCCAGCGCGGAGCCGGCAAGGGGTCCTCGTCGGGCGCGGCGAGCTCGGCGGTTTGTCGGGCCACAATCAGCCGGTGCTGCCAGTCGTAGACCACTGCCTGGAGCTTGACCGCGCCGCTCAGCGGCTCGATGAAGATACCCCAGTAGGCAACTAGGTTGCGCCGCCAGGCGGGTGTGGAGCGCGCCTCATCGAAGAGGTACATGCGCGGATAGTTGACGCTCCGCCCTGCCACATCCACCACCGCCCACGGGCCCAAGCCCGTGAACTCGGGCGGATTCTTCGCCGGGTCCACGCGGCAGGCGCGGTAGGCAAAGAAGCCTTCGATTAAGCCGATGGTGGTGCCGGCGACGTAGTCGAGCAGCACATCCTCCGCTGGCGCCCGGCCGACGAGCAGCAACTCGCGGCAAACCGGCTCGCCGGTGGCGCTCTTCAGCTCTGCCCCGTAGTGCAACGGCCCCGCTGGCCGGGCTTGTCCCGAGCTTTGGCGAGAGGCAGGTGTGCGCCGCCGCTGGGCGAACAGGGGAAGCGCGAGGCAGAGAATCAGCCCTGCGGTGATGATCGCCTGGTGTCGCATCGCAGGAATGCTAGTGCCGTTCCAAGTGGGTCCGCAATAGTTGTGCAGACCTCCTCAACTCCGGATGGCCTCCCGGTCACACTCACAAAGTAGCTCCCAAGGACTTGGAACGGTACTAGGATAGATGCCGGCTGGACACTAGTGGCTGCAAAGACGGAGCACAGGAAAAGACCGGCTGGAAGAGGTGCCTGGGGCCCGCTGGGTCCGCCTTATGAGTTCCTCGATCACCCCGCCGACGTGGGCTTCATCGCGCGCGGGCGAACACTGAAAGAATTGTTTGAGAACGCCGCAACGGCCATGCTTGCCTACGGCTGGGAGTTATCAACGGTGCGCGCCCGCCAGCGCGTCCAGATCCAAGCCTCCGGCACCGACCGCGAAAGCCTGCTCTATGCCTGGCTCAGCGAAATTCTTTCACTCACCGACGCCCGCGGCTTCGCCTTCAAACGCGTCGCCGTCACAAAGTACAAGGCACAGGGTACAAGGTACCAGGTACAAGGTACCGCTTTCGGCGAGCCCTTCGATCGCACCCGCCATCGTGCGCACACCTACATCAAAGCCGTCACCTACCACCAACTATCCGTGAAAGAAGCACCTGCGGGCTGGACCGCCACCGTCTACCTCGACGTCTAAGCTCCTCATCTAGTTGTTGGTGATCAGTCATTAGTCATTCTCTCGCCCACAGGCCGCGCCGCGCTTCGCGCGCCTCGCGCTCCAGCGCCCGGAACTCCTCGAGATGCGCGAAGGGGTAACGCGTGTAGGCGAAGCCATAGCCCTGGCGGATGATTTCAGCGTTCACGAACGTGCCATCCTCCAGATACACATAGGCCAGCGTCCGGTGGTAACGGTCTTCATCCTGCTGGTCGTATTCCAGCCGCACGCGCTTGCCCAAGCACAACCGGCGCGTGAACTCCGCCGCCTCGCGGGCAAAATATTCGACGGGCTTGTTGGGGTGGTGCAGTTCCGGCGTGTCCACGCCAATCAAGCGGACGCGTTCGCCGCCGTCGAGGTCAATCGTGTCCCCGTCCACCACCCGCTCGACGACTCGCCAGCCGTCGCCCGGCTTCGGTGCCGGACGGAAAATGCCGCCCGGATGAAACCCCCGCTCGACCAGCAGCCCCAGCGCCAGCCCAACCAGGACCCACCAAACCGCTTTCCGTTGCCGCGCCATCCCCGAAGCATAGCCTACCTGAGCTTGGAAGAGGTGCTCAGCACCCGCCGGGGTATAATGGTTTGGTTACCCGCCTGCGGCAGGCAGGCCCACGAGGCTGGGAACTTCATAAGACAATGCATCTGGAACTGGCACAACTGAAAAAGCTCGACGGCCACCGCTGGCTCATCCCGCGCGGCACCAAGCCCGGGATGAAGACGGATGCCTTGGTCTACGCCGACGAGGAGCTGCTGAAGCAGATTCTCGGCGACCTCTCGCTCGAGCAGGCCATCAACGTGGCCTTCCTGCCGGGCATTGTCGGGAAGTCGCTGGCCATGCCGGACATCCATCAGGGCTACGGCTTCCCCATTGGCGGGGTGGCGGCCACCGATGCCCACAGCGGCGTGGTGTCGCCGGGCGGAGTCGGCTTCGACATCAACTGCGGCGTCAGACTGCTGGCGAGTTCGGCCATCCTCGAAGACGTCCGGCCGAAGATCAAGGAGCTGGTACACCAGCTCTTCCGCGACATCCCCTGCGGCACCGGCACCAAGGGCAACGTCCCCGCCTCGATGGCCGACATCGACCACGTCCTCACCCGCGGCGCGCGCTGGGTGGTGGAGAAGGGCTTTGGCGAGCGCGACGACTTGACTTTCTGCGAAGAGGAAGGCCAACTCGCTGGCGCCGACCCCGATGCCTGCTCGAAGCGTGCCAAGCAGCGCGGCCTGCCACAAATCGGCACGCTCGGCTCCGGCAACCATTTCCTCGAAGTCCAGTACGTGCAGAAAATCTTCGAGCCGGAGATTGCCGCGTGCTTCGGCCTCCGGCCTGACCAGATCGTGATCCTCATCCACAGCGGCTCGCGCGGCTTCGGCCACCAGGTCTGCACCGACTATTTGCAAGTGATGAACCAGGCCATGCCGCGCTACAAGATTGACCTGCCCGACCGGCAACTCGCCTGCGTCCCCATCAACTCGCCCGAGGGACAGAACTACCTGGCGGCGATGAACGCGGCCGCCAACTACGCCTGGGCGAACCGCCAGGCGATGACGCATTTTGCGCGGCGTGCGTTCCAGCGCGTGCTGGGCGCGGACGTTGAGGTGCGCGTGGTCTATGACGTGGCGCACAACATCGCCAAGCGCGAGCGCCACCTCGTGGACGGCAAGGAGCGCGAGGTGCTCGTGCACCGCAAGGGCGCTACGCGTGCCTTCCCCGCTGGGCGGCCGGAAGTGCCCGCCCCGTACCGCGACGTGGGCCAGCCCGTGCTGATTCCCGGTTCGATGGGGACGGCCAGCTATGTACTGGTGGGCACCGAGAAGGCGATGGAGGAAACGTTCGGCACGGTCTGCCACGGCGCCGGCCGGCGGATGTCGCGCACCGCGGCCAAGCGCGGCACCGACGCCCGCGCCGTGCAGCAGCGACTCGAAGAGCAGGGGATTTACGTCAAGTCAGAGACGCGGGAGGGCATTGCCGAGGAGATTCCCGAAGCCTACAAGGACATCGACGCCGTCATTGACGTCGTGCACAACGCCGGCATCAGCAAGCGCGTGGCGAGGTTGAAACCAATCGGAGTCATAAAGGGATGAGTTGCCCGTTTACCCTGAGCCCCGAAACATTCGGGGCGAAGGGCCCCATCGGCGTCATCAAAGGCTGACTCCCTCCTCTACGGTGGCACCGGCGTCCCGCCGGTAGATTCCTGAACACTGCTAGGGCTTGACCCCAGTCTCTGCGAGTTCGGGGGCGGCTTTCTGGAAGTCGCTCGCCTGCTGCTGGGAGCGCTGGTGGATGGAGCTGAAGAAGAACCGTCCTTTGATGTATTGCGACATCCGAGAGGGGAGCCAGACGCCTTCGTCCACTTTCGTCTGCTCGAAGGTGAGCGTGAACTCGCTGATGGAGGCAATCAGGCCGCCCCACATCGTGACTCTTTCCAGCAGCCGCGCCTCGGCTTTCACCGGCTCGTACTCGGCCTTGTCCACCCAGAGCTTCCCGGCCAGCTTGTTCAGCAGGCGGTCAATCCGCCGCTTCGTGGGCAGGTTTCTTGACTTGGGCTCGAAGCTCAGCACAAATGCGGGCCGGTCGTTGACGACTTCCTCGCCCGCCAGCGTCCAGCGGTAGCGGCTGATCAACTCTTCGTTGAAGAGCACGCGATCGGGATTTTTCTTGCGCCGCTGCTTGATTTCAGCAGTCTCGGCCCGAAATTTCTTCTCCCGCTCCTGCTCCTTCTTCGCGTCTTCGCCCGCCAGCAGCTTCTCGTCCTTTTCCAGCAGCCGCCGGTACTGCAGCCCTTCGATGGGTATGACTTCGTAGAGCCGCAACTCGCGGGTCTTGACGTTGCCTTTGCCGTCGAGCTTCTCGGTCACGATGTGCTGGCGGAAGGCGTAGCGGGCTTCGATATCCTGCTCGTCGGCGCGTTTCGCCTGCCCGACGGCGCGGCGGATGACCTCGTCCCCCGCCGAAGTCTGCGCCTCCTGCGCTGGTACCGGACTCGCAGCCAGCAGGAAAAAACCAGCTCCCAGAACCATGCCTGTCCGCCACTGCCAGGAATTCATCTCGGTTTTTCCCCCGTGCAATTTGCCACTCTACAAGTTCGTACCAAGACCCGCAACCAAGGTTCCCGCGAACGCCGCCGCGGAATGGTGTACACTCTGCCCTCCATTCCCTTCTAGGAGATTACCGATGCAGGTGCGACGCTCTGCGTTTGCTTTGGGAGTGTGGTTCCTCATCTTTTCCGCCCTGCCTGCGGGTGCACAGGTGAGTCAGGCCTCCGCACCCGCTGCGGAAGAAGCGGACCGTGTGATGGCCACATTCTCCATCGTTGCCTACGACGCGGACAAGAAAGAGTGGGGCATCGCGGTGCAGTCGAAATATTTCTGCGTGGCGTGCGCGGTGCCGTGGGCGGAGGCGGGGGTGGGGGCGGTGGCGACGCAGGCGTTCGTCAACATCAGCTTCGGCCCGAAGGCGCTGGCGCTGCTGAAGTCGGGCTTCAATGCCGAGCAGGCGCTCAAAGCCCTGCTTGACGCCGACCCGCAGGGTGATCGCCGGCAACTCGCCATCATTGACGCCCAGGGCAACATCGCCGTCCACACAGGTCCGCGCTGCCTCAGTTGGGCGGGCCACAAGAAAGGCCCCAACTACACCGTGCAGGGAAACATCCTGGCCTCGGAGGAAGTGGTAAGCGGGATGGCGCGCGCGTTTGAGCAGGCGGAAGGCGAACTGGCGGACAAACTGGTGGCGGCACTCGAAGCTGGCCAGGCGGGGGGCGGGGATTCGCGCGGGCAGCAGTCGGCGGCGCTGCTGGTGGTGCGGGCAGGCGCGGGGCCGGGCGGCACGGATCGGTATCTGGAAATTCGCATTGACGACCACGACACACCCATCGCCGAGTTGCGGCGCCTGCTCTCGATGCACCAGGGCTACGCCGCTATGCAGCGCGCCAACCGGGCGTGGTTCCAGGACAAGAACGCGCAGGAGGCGGTGCGCGAGGCCCGCCGCGCCGTCGCGCTGATGCCCGAGGAAGACGTCGCCTACAACACCCTCGGCCTGGTGCTCTACCGCACCGGCGACCGCGCAGGCGCCAAGCAGGCGCTGCGCAGAGCCCTCGAGCTCAACCCCAAACTTCGCCAGATGATCGCCACCCTGCCCGAGCGCAACCCCGACATCGACCCCAAGTTCATCCAGGAAGTCCTGGAACAAGAGCCCTGAGGGCGGCGTAGAACGGGACAGGATCGCCGATGAAGCGCACCCTTCCCTGCGTCGTAGTGCTGCTCGGGGCCTCGTTGCTCTTTTCTGCCGAGGCGCCTCTCCGCCCGCGGCCACTGGCCTTCACCCACGTCACCGTCGTTGACGCTACCGGAGCGGGACCGCAGGCAGAGATGACGGTGGTGGTCAGCGGTAACCGCATTACGGCACTCGGCAAGACCAGCAAGGTCAAGATTCCGAAAGGCGCGCAAGTGGTGAATGCCCGCGGCAAGTTCCTCATTCCCGGGTTGTGGGACATGCACGTGCATCTGGGCATGTGTGGAGAGGCGTGTCTGCCAACATTCGTTGCCTGCGGCGTCACCGGCGTGCGTGACCTGGGCGGCAACCTCGACCAAATCAAAACCTGGCGCAAGCAGATGGCGGACGGGACACTCCTCGGCCCGCGCGTCAAGGCCGCCGGGCCGGTGCTCGAGAATCCGCACTTCCTGCAAGTCATCGAGCGGCTGGCCGCGGCGCTGGGGCCGCAGGGCGAGTTGCTCAAGCGCGAGGCGGCCATCCGGATCGGCGTCGGCAGTGCGGAGGATGCCGCCCGCGCGATCGAGTCCCTGAAGCAGCAGGGCGTGGACGTCGTCAAGTTCCGCACGGTTGCATCGCCCGAGGTCTTCCTGGCCATCGCCCGCGAAGCCAAGCGCGTTGGGCTGCCACTGGCTGGACACGAACCGATGGGCGTGAGCCTGATGGAGGCTTCCGACGCCGGGCAGAGCAGCATCGAGCACGCTCTCTTCTCGCCCCTGCTGCCAGAATTCACCGCAGAAGAGCGGGGCGAGCTGGCGCGGCACCTGCTCGAGAACGGCACCTGGCTTGTGCCGACGTTGATCTCCGGCCGGACGACCCGCCTGCTGACTCCCGAAGAGATGGACGCGGCCATCCAGGACGTGCGCGGCGAACACGAGCCACGGCGGAAATACGTTCCCAACGGGCTGGCCGACTGGTGGCGCTTGCACCGCACGCTCGACCAGTTTGAGAGCCCGCTGGACTGGCGGGGTGCCTATGCACACGCTCTCGATGAGCTGCGCACTCTGAACAAAGCGGGCGTCGGCTTCCTGGCGGGGACTGACTTCGGGGCGCGGCTCGTCTATCCCGGCTTCAGCCTGCACGACGAGCTGGCCCTGCTGGTGGAAGAAGTCGGCATGAGCCCGCTGGCGGCTTTGCAGTCGGCCACGCTGAACGCGGCAAGATTCTTTGGGCTGCAGGACTCACTGGGAACAATTGAGAAAGGCAAGGTCGCCGACCTGGTGCTGCTGGACGCGAATCCGCTGGAGGACATTCGGAACACACAGAAGATTCGCGCCGTAGTGCTGAACGGCCGCTACCTCGACCGCGCCGCCCTCGATGAACTTCTCGCCGAAGCCGCAGCCACTGCAAAGCAGAACTAGCCTCGGGCTTTTCCCTGCCTCCCTGCTTCTTTGCCTCCTGCCTCGAGCTTCTAGAGTTCGACGAGTTGGGCGAAGGTAATGGCCGGGAGGCCGCGCAGCGCTTCCAGCACTGAATTCGGCACGGGCGTATCCACGCGGATGACGGCGAGCGCTGCTGCCCCCGCCCCGCCCGAAACATCCTCGCGGCGGCCGAGGGCGAAGCTGGCGATGTTGATGTTGCGGTCGCCGAGCAAGGTGCCGATGCGGCCGATGACGCCGGGGACGTCGCGGTTGCGCAGGAAAATCAAGCGGCCAGCGAGGGCGGCTTCGATTTCGATGTCATCCACCGCCAGGATGCGCAGGTCGCCGTGCAGCACCGCACCCTCGACGGACACTTGCTGGCCATCCTCGTGCAGCGTGACGCCGAGCGAGTTGGGGAAGCCCTGCGTGCGCCGGACAGCGGCTTCCTCGAGGTCAATCCCGCGCTCCCGCGCGAGCGTCCCGGCGTTGACGAGGTTCGCCGCTTCGCTCACGATCCGGCTCAGCACGCCCTTGAGCACGGCGTTGCGCACGAGGTTCGTGTTCACCTCGCCCACTTCGCCCGCGTAGCGCAGGCTGATGCGGCTGATCCGTGCGCCTGCCCCGCCACTTGCGGGGCACGCAATCTGCGCCACAAACGACCCCAGACGCTCCCCCAGATCCAAGTACGGTTGCACCCGGCGGTATTCTTCCGCCGACAGCGTCGGCAGGTTGACCGCATTGCGGACGATGCCTTCCTTCAAGAAATCGCGCACCTGCTGCGCAATCCGCCAGCCAACTTCCTCCTGGGCTTCTTCGGTCGAGCCAGCGATGTGCGGCGTGGCCATGACCTGCGGGAAGGCTAAGAGAGGTGAATTGCGAGCGGGCTCCCGGGCGAAGACGTCAAGGGCGGCCGCGGCGACCTGGCCGGAGGTCAGCGCTTCAACGAGCGCCACTTCGTCAATCAGCTCCCCGCGCGCGGTGTTGACGATGCGCACGCCCCGCTTGGTTCGCGCCAACGTTTCCCGCCGCAGCAGTCGTTCGGTGGCCGCGCTCAAGCCCGCGTGCAGCGTGATGAAATCCGCCCGCGTCAGCAGTTCCTCGAAACTCACCAGCTCGACGCCCAGTTCGCGCGCGAGCAAAGCGGCTACAAAGGGGTCGTGCGCGATGACCTTCATCTCGAAGGCGAGCGCGCGGCGGGCCACCTCCGTGCCGATGCGGCCCAGGCCGACGATGCCGAGCGTCTTGCCTTTGAGTTCGATGCCGGTGAAGCGCGATTTCTCCCAGCGGCCTGCGCGCGTGGCTTCATTGGCTATGGGCAACTGCCGCGCCAGCGCCAGCAGCAGCGCCCAGGTGTGCTCCGCCACGCTGATGGCACTTCCGCCCGGCGTGTTCATCACCAGGATGCCGCGGCGGGTGGCGGAGTCGAGGTCGATATTGTCCACGCCGATGCCGGCCCGGCCAATGACCTTGAGCGCCGGGGCTTGTTCGAGCACTTGCGGCGTCACGCGCGTCCCGGAACGCAGAATCCATGCCGTCGCATCAGCCAGCTCGGCAGCGAGCATCTCCGGCGGGTTCGCGTGGCATTCCACCACCTGCCAGCCTTCCGCGCGCAACAATTCAACGCCGCGAGGGGCAATCGGGTCGCTGATCAGGATTTTGGGCACGTGTCCGCCAAGCTTGCCCGCGACTTTACCGTCCGCTATTCTAGCCGATGATGAGCTTTGCCGAGCGAATCCAAAATGAGTTGACGGCGGCGCTAAAGGCGCGGGAAGAGCTGAGGCTGAACGTGCTGCGGATGCTGAAGACCGCGCTGCGGAACCGTGAAGTTGAAAAGATGGCTGCGCTAGACGATGGCGATGCACTAGCCGTTGTCCGCACCCTCATCAAACAGCGCCGCGAAGCGGCGGAAGAATACACCAAGGTCGGGCGCCCCGACCGCGCCGCCACCGAGCAGGAGGAAATTGCGATTCTTGAGGGCTACCTGCCGGCGGCAGTGAGCGAAGAGGAGATTCGCACAGCCATCGAAGAGGCAGTGGGGGAGACAGCCGCCAGCTCGGCCAAAGACATTGGTAAGGTGATGAAAGCCGTGATGGGGCGCTTTGCGGGCAAGAACGTGGACGGCAAGCGGGTGAACGAACTCGTGCGCGCACGCCTGGCCGGATGAAACCACCGATGCACACAGATACACACAGATGAATTTTGTGCGGACTCCCTCGGTCCGTATGGCAGCACCGGAAAAAATTGCGGTGAAGTGGACGGAGGAGGTGGCTGGCTACGTGGACACGCGGCCGGTGGTGCGGCAGACGTTCACGCTGCGCCAACTGGTGGACATGATTCTGGCCACCACCGGGAAAGATGCGGCGCGGGTGGGGGAAATCCTGCGCGGGGGTACCTGCACCTACAACATCTACCGCTACTGGTGGGAAGGCTTCGCGCTGGAGGAATCCGCCCTCGCGACGCTGCTGGCTGAATTCCCTGACGCCGACCCCGCGCGCCCCTTCACTAAGGAAGCCTGCTGCTCAGCGCGCCTGCTCGACGCGAGCGAACCCATGCCCCACCACATCACGATCGAAAAGGCCGTGGCTGGCAGCCGGCGGTGGTTTCGCCGACAGAGCTTCTGGGATGCACTGGCGGACTTCGCAGCTTCCAAGCCTCCCACGTATCTCGACTATTCCTACTACCACCACGCCGACATCTATGCCTTCGCCCTGACGCCGCGCGATCTCGCCGAGCTCCGAACTGCGGCCGCGCGCCTAGCCCGGCGCGCGGTGCGCGTTCAGCTGGGTCGCGCGATCTGGGTGCGGTTGGAACTCGTCTGCCCGCGCAGGTAGTGCTGACACGAAAAAGGAGAGGAGGAACTTGCCAGCGGTGCGGCGCGCGTGCTAGCGTGCGCGCGGCCTCCCCCATCCCAGCCGGAGGAAAACGCCCATGCCAGAGCCGAGCCAGCGCGCGGGTTGGAGTTCCACCGCCCCGCCGGAGCAATTCCGTCCGTTCGTGCCGACGCAGCAGGAGCCGCCGGAATTCACGCTGAAGGCGGTGTTCCTGGGCGCCCTGTTCGGGCTTATCTTCGGGGCCGTTACCGTCTATCTGGCGCTCCGCGCGGGGCTGACCGTCTCGGCCTCCATCCCCATCGCCGTGCTCGCAATTGCCATCTTCAAGCGCGTGGGCGCGACGATTCTCGAGAACAACATCGTACAAACGGCAGGTTCAGCCGGAGAGTCTATCGCTGCGGGTGTGGCCTTC